>JAEEGL011851265.1_pt1 | contig 26042 bp, 17 predicted proteins | sample 9134231 | NCBI WGS metagenome assembly JAEEGL01 (sample SAMN16246548, study PRJNA631951) | gut metagenome | biome: gut microbiome; feature: rumen; material: fiber-attached | host: Bos | place: Iran: Karaj | collected 2018-10 | reverse complement strand
TTATTTTATTTTTCTTTTATTTTACATTTACATTTTTATATTGTTGTTGAATACATCAAAAAATTTTTTATGTTATTATTCTGTATTAATTTTTAATATTTTCTTTAATTATAAATCTTTTCCAATTGTATAATTTAATAAATTAATCAGGATTGTTCATAATTCTCATTAATAAATCACTATTTTTAGAATTATATTCACAATTATAATTAAATGCCTTTGGATTTTCTATTTTATTCTCATTATCACTAATTTGTAAACTATTATTAGTATTATAAGTATTTACTTCTGAATTATTATTATTTGTAAAATGTTTTCAATTGTATCTTTTAATTTTTGTTTATTACTTTTTATATTTTTCATTATATTTTTAACATTTGATAATTGATTCACATTAAAAATAGAATCATCAGTTTCTTCTTTAGTTAATATTGTTTTATCTATTTTATTAGACTCAATTATATTATTTCCAGAAATAAAGTTCATTAACATCAGTATTATTATTATTAGAGATATTATTATTTAGAATTTGAGATTTTAAATTTTCATTTTCAGCAGTAAGATAATTATTATCATTCATTAAATTTTTTATATTTTCTTCTTTTGATTCAATTCCTAAAGTTAATGCTCTATTTTCAGTTAATAAAGCTTTTATTACACAAGAAGCTTGTTTTAAATCTTCTTCTAATTCTGTTAAAGTATTTATAATATCTTTTTTATTTGAATATAAATCTTCAAATGCATTTATTGAATAAATTAATTGTCTTGTTCTTTTAACTTTTTTTTCTCTTGATTCTAATTTTCTTACTAAATAATTCATTATATTTGCTGAATTATTTGAGATTGTTTTGAAAGGTTCATTTTCATTATTTATCATTTTTATTTTTTTAAATAAGATTATTGTTTTAAATTTAAAAAATTTATTGGAAAAAAAATTAAATAAATATATTTAATTTATTTTCAATATAATCTTTAACTGGACTTTGAGCATTTTTATAAATATTATTCATTTTATTTTTTGAATATGATAAATAATTTAACTTAGATTCACCACCATTTTGAAGGGAAGGATCAAAATAACCTCCTTGATTTGAAGTATAATTATTAAAAAGTTTTCCTGAATGTTTCCTATTTTCTGATAAATTTCCACTTTTTTTTAAAGAATTTTCAAAATTAAATTGTTTTTCTTTTTTAAATTTATCATATCCTAAAATTGTTTTACTTGTATTTGGATATTTTTTTATTAATTCATTGTTTAATTGATTAATTTTTAATTTTTTAGAATTATTTGGTAAAGGAGGATGTCTTGTTTTATCACTAACATTATATTTATCATTATAAAAATTATTGTTAGTAAAATCCATTTTATTATTAGAACTTTCATTTAAATAATCATTATTTCTATTTGAATTTTCTAATTTTTGAACTTCTTCCTCTTCAAGTCTATTAATATCTTCAATACTTTTTTCAATATTTTCAATTAAATTAATATTAACTTTAGAAGACATTAATTCGTCTAAAATATCTTCACTATATAATTTAAAAATAATATCTTTTAATATATCATTTGAATTAATTTGCATTATTATATCAGCAACTCTTGAAGCTTTTAATTTTGAATCTCTTGGAGGTGAACTTGTATAAGACGAAAAAGCTTTTGAAGTTTGAACGTTTGAAACATATGAATTTGAATGATTATGTCCCATTGAATTATTTAAATATTGATTATTAAATTTATTTTCATCAAAGTTATATAGTTCATTATAATTTCTATTATTAATTTTATTATTACTTGAGACCTTTAAATTGATTGTTCCTTTATTATTTATAGAATTAATTTTTTCTTTTGGATTATAGTAATTTGAGTAATTATAATTTAAATTTGTAGAAAATTGATTGAATTTTTGTTGAGGATTTTGATAATTATTATTTTGATTATCAAAGGAAACATTCGAAGATGTTTGATTAATCTTAATTTCACTTATTTCCATATTATTAAAATTAGGTTGTGATAAGTTATAATTTTGAGAAGATGTTGGAATTTCATTATAATTTCTTGGATTATTTAATGATAGTTCTTTGTTATTTAAATGTGAATTATTTTCTCTTTCTTGATAATAATATTTATTCTGATAATTTGAATAATTATAATTATATCCATTATTATTAATGTTATTATTATAGTTATTATTTAATTCTTGATGAGAATAATTATTTTTTGGAACAGAAAAAAGAGATGAATAATTTTGATTTTCATTTTTAATGTCATTGTCTTTTTTGAGATTATTGTTACTTTCTATTTTTTTATAATATTTATTATATCTTAAATTATCATTTGAATTCATAATATTAACATTGTTTTGATTTTCTGACTGATTAATAGTCTCATTTATTGGTTTAGGAACATTATTTTTGTTTTGATTATTAAATAATACTTGTAAAGTACTACTTTTAAAATTAAATGTACTAAAATCTAAATTATTTTCAATTGTTTTTGATTTAGGAATAAGAGAATCTTCGTTTTCTTCTCTTAAAATTAAACTATGATTATTATATTTATTTTCTTCTTTTTCATTATTATCTTCCTTTAAATTAAAGTTTCTTGCAAAATTCTCTTTTTCAATGTTATTATATAAATCTTTATTATAATTGTTTTGATTATCATTAATTGTAGAATTTGAAATTTCTGGAATTTTTTTTTGAATGGAAATTTCAGATTTAATGTCAGAAATATTATCACTTAAATTAATATTGTTTTCTTGATTTTCTCCTTTTTGACTTGATAAATCTTCATCATAATTAAAATTTAATTGAGGACGAAATGATACAAAAGTTTTTGAATTATTTTTTTCAGGACTATTATTATTTAGTCTTCCTGAAATATTATTATTTTCATTTTGTACATAATTTGTTAATGCTTCTGTTGAGAAAGTCTTTTTATCATTTAAATTGTTATTTAAATAACTAAATTCGTTGATTTTATTTTCTTCTTTATTTTCAATTTCATAATTATGATTAATTAAAGATTTATCATTATTTTGATTAATTAAACTTTCAATCTGTTCTAAAACAGAAAGAATAAAATCCTTATTTTTTAAAAAATCCTCATAATTATTAATATCTTTACTAATTAATTTCTTAATTCCAGTAATTTTATAATTTATTTGTTCTTCCATATTTAATTTTAAACAATACATTTAAACTTATGAATTAATAAATAAATCTTTTTATTATATAAAATTAAATCAAATAAATAAAAACAAAAGTTAAAAGAAAAAAAATGAAAGAAGAAATATCTCATCATGATAAATTAGAAAAGTATAAAAAAGAATCTGAATTACAACAAGAAAAAAGGACATTAGACTTAGTAAAAAATTCCATGTTAAATAAAAGAGATTTAGCTCGTTTACTTGATTATTATAGAATGGTAATAGATGCTTATGAAAAAGAAAGAGTAAACAATTTAAATTTATTAGAATCAATAAAAGTTTCAAATGAATTAATCCATAAAGTAGATTGGGAAAAAAAAAGAAGACAAGATGAATTATTAGAATTAAAACAAGCATTATATGAATCAAATATATCATTAAATAATGAAAGAAAAAAATGTATTCATTACAGTAAAATGATAGAAAATTGCCAGACAATAGCAAAAGAAGATAAAAGAAGAATTGCTCAATTATTACAATTAGCAGAACCAATTGAACAAACAATTAAATTATATAAAGATCATAAGCCTGAAATTACAGAAAAATATTCTAATTTTAATTTCGAAGACGGTGCACAAGCTGAAAATTTTACTCCTGATCCAAATAGTGTTTCTTTAAAAAAAAATTTCCCAAAAAAAAAAGAATGTTGTAAAAATAAAGGACAAACTAATAAAGTTATTAATATATATGATAAGAAAGAATCTAATAAAAATAATTTAAAAATTACTCCATCTGATGAAAAGCAACAAATTATAAGAACTGTTATGTTTCCTACTCAACCAGAATTACAAGACTTATCTAATGAGAATCAAAATTTAAAAAAAGAAATTGAAGATTTAAAACAAGATTATGAAAATAGAATTGCAAAATTAGAAGAAAGTAGAAAAATAAAAGAAGAAGATTTTAGACAACAAGTTTTAAATTATAAAAAACAATCAGACGATTTATTAAAAGCAAATCAAAAATTAGAAAAAGTAAATTATTCAGTTTGTAGAGATATGTTTGAATTAAGATTAGATAATGGAAAAGGAGAAAAGAAAATATATGAAGATATGGAAGTTATAAAAAATAAAAATCAACAATTAGAAAATGAATTAAAAACTGTAATTAAAAATGCCAATAAAGAAAAAGCTTTAAATTTACATGAATTTAATAAAAAAACAAGAGAAATGACAACTTGCTTAAGAGGACAAGTTAGAGCACAAGAAGAAACTGCAAATATAATTAAAGAACAATATAAACAAATACAAAAATTATATAATAATAAAGTTAAAGATTTAACTGAAAATATTAAGAAATTAGGAGAAGAATGTGAATTACTTCAAAATAGAAAAAATTTCCAAATTGAAGGTTATATAAATGAAATTATCTTAATGAGAAAAAGAATTAAATCTTATCAAGATTTTGCTATAAAAATGAATGAATATAGTAAACAACAATTTGATTTTAAGAGAAGAGAAGATAATCAGAAACCTAATCAAAATATTAATATTCAAAATAATGATCATCAAAATTATGAAGGAAATAGAAGTAATTATGATTATAATGGTGAAGAAATGGAAGGAAATAATAGAAGTGGTAATTTTAATAATAATTTTGAAGGAGAAGAAGAACAAAATCATATAAGCGATGGGAATGAAGAAATGATGGCAGAATAAAAAATAGTTTTATTTAATAGTTTTTTGAATTTTTTTTAAACTTAATAAAAATAAAAACAAATTTCCTCAATAAATAAATAAATAAAACTAAAAAAAATAAAAAAAATGAAAATTACTTACTCCTACTTAATTCCATTACTTCAATATTAAAATAAAATATATTTAAATTACTTAATAATATATTCTAAAAAAACTTAATTAAATACACAAGTCAAATTATTAAAATAATTTTCCATTAATTATTATCTATCTGTTAAATCGAATTAATTTAAATTCTATTAATGTTTTTTTAAACCTAAGATCTACTTTATATTCAAGTGTTAATATTGGAATTAATGTTGGATAAGAATATATTTTTCAAACATATATTTGAAAGTAGTATTCATTTGATTAGATAATGAATAATATTGGTGGCTAAATTATGATTTTGTGTTTAGAAAATGAATTGTTTTAATTTTATATTTGTTTTTATTATTAATAATTATTTTTAAATATTTCATATATGTTTAATAAGAAATAAAATTTTATAAAATAATTAAGATAATATAATATGTTTTATATTTTAAATAATATTCTAAATATTTAATTTATATGGAAGAGGATAATTATCATTTTTCAGTTTCTAATTCCTCTTTAAATAAATTTATAGACAAAAAGATGAAAAATAATAATATTAATTCTCTTTCTTCAATCTTTGGATTACATTGTGGTTTATTTTTATACAATAATCAAAATAAAAAGTTAACACAACAAAAAATCAGAAATAAATTACTTTTAGATTCTTTTAAAAAAAAAAATAATAATTTTATGAATAAAACAAAGGTAATAATATCAAATATCAATTTTAATATATTTACAATGGAAAAAAATTCAAAAAAAGATTTACTAAATTTTACTTCTTATTATAATAAAAGATTATTTAGTAAAAATATAGGAAGATATACTCACTTTAAATCAAATGAATATTTTATTCAAAAAATAAATTCAATTTCAAAAATTCAAAAATTTATTCGAGGATGGTTAGTAAGAAATTCATTAAATAAATTAATAAATTATATAATAAAGTATAGGTTACTAAGACATATCATAAAAATTCAAAAAAACTATAAAACTTATTTTGTGAGAAAGAAAATAAGACACTTTTTATTAATAAAATATATTTTAATTCAAAGAAAGAAAAATTGGATTTTAATCGAAAAATACATTAAAAGATATTATATAAAAAACAGAATAAAAAAATATATTCTAATTACAAATCTCTTAAAGAACAGATTAAAAAAAATAACTTTCCTTCAAAGAGTAATAAAAACTTTTTATATGAAAAAAATATGTAGTCAAATAATAAACCATGAAAAATTTCATTATGTTTTAACATATCCATTTAATGCAAATAAAGTACAATTAAAAATATTTTGGAATAATTCTAATATATTTATAAAAAATAATTCATATTGTAATCTCAATGATAAATATGATATATTTGATTTTGAAATATGTCCTATAAGAAAAATATTTGTATTATATATTTACACTGAGAATATTTTACCAGGAAAATATAGATGTCAATTTATTATAAACGGAATGACTTTATGTGATGGAAGATTTCCTCATATTGAATGTAATGGAAGGCAATTATATAATATTTTAAATTTTGATCCTTGGAAAACTCATTTAGAAGAATATAATTTTAATGAAAATTCTTATATTAAAGAGAATAATGTTATTTCATGTTCTGATAATTTAGATGGCTTCTCTTATTCGAGTTTTAAATTAAAAAACTCTTATTATATTGATAATAAAAATACTAATAAATCTATTGCAAATACGAATAGTAATAGTTATTCTTCGTTAAATAATTATGAAGAATATTTTTCATCTAATTCATTGTTTAAGAAAAATGTTTTGAAGGAAATTATTTTTGGTGAAGATTTGGATTTAAAATTTGATGAAATGCTTTTTTTCAAAAAATAATATTTTTTTAATAAAAAATAATACAAATAATTTAAAATTATTGTTAAGGTGGTATTATTTTAATTATAAGTGTGTTAACAAAATATATAAATTTAAAATCTCAATTTTAATTTAAATACAATATTATTTAAAGAAAATTCATTACAATAAAAATCGAGTTCAGAAAATTTAATTATTATTATATATTATCTATCTTTATTATAAATGAAATTGTCTCTATTTTTTACTATATTCATATTAACAATATTAAACCATAAAATTTTCAACATTTCAAATTCAGTTTTTCTTGTAATTATAATTTTTTATTTACATTATTATTTTTATTCTCATTATTATTATTTTTTTGGTTGATACTTTTTCTTTTTTAATGAATTACTATAAATTAAAGTATGGAAATATTTAAAATTAATCCTCTTTTTTTTTTCTTTTTTCACTTTTTCATTGAAAATAATATTTATATATTCATTTAAAAGATTCTTTATTGTTTTTATTATTATTATTATCAATTTTATTTGCATAATAATTTCATTGTAATTTATCCTTGGAAAATTGAAAAATATTCATAATTATTTCTATCTATAGGACATTCACTAATTTTTTTTCATAAATTTACTTTTTCATTTGATAATATTTAATTAATTATTTATTAAAGGTATAATTATTCTATTCCTTTATTTAATTTAAAACACCAGAGTTTATACAAATTAAAAATTTTTCCAATAAGTAATTGTTCAATTTTATCTCATTTTCAATATCTCACTAATTAATTTTTGACCTTCCATTTAATTTGTTTTCAATTTTTTTCAAGTTATAATGTTTATTATTTCTTAATTTGTTTCTTTCATTTTTATAAACTATAACATTTTCTTTTTCAATGTTATTTTTAATTTGATATTTCAATGTTATTTTTAATTTGATATTTTTTTAATATTTAAAAGAACTTTTACTCTTTCAGTCCTTATTCAATTTTATTTTTTCATTAAATTTTTAAAAAAATTTTTTATAAGGGTGTTTTTTCAATTTTTGAAATAATAATATTAAAAGTTAATTATTTTAATTATTAAATTTTTGAGATTATCTTTTTCTCATAAAAATTAACATTTATTTCCAATATCTATTAAATGATGGATCAAATCAAATTAAATTTAATTTCATGTCTTTATTTAATAAATTCATTTTTTAGGCTTAAAACTTTTAACTTTTATTTTACACTGGTGTTCTCATTTATTTTTTAATATTTCAAATAAATATATAATCTATTAATTCTTTTATAATTTTGATGTTTTTTTTCTTTTACTTATTCAATAATCTTACTTTTAATAAATGCAAATTTTTTTTTAAATTCTTAAAATCTAATAATTCCTCGTTTCTAAATTCAGGAATTCTAAAACTAAAAAAAAAGGGTAATTCTCCTTTGATTTAGATTTTGAGCTGTTTCTTTTGAAGAATCTAAATCAAAGGAATTCTTTTAATTGATGATTTAATCAATTTACCAAATATTTTTAAATTTCAATTTTTTTAAATTAATCGATTATTTTTTAGAAAAAAATAATTAATAGTTTTTAATCATTTAACTCAAAATAACTCATAATTAAGAAAATAGGAATAAAATCATCACTTTAAAAAAAAGAATTCTTTCACAAAAACAATAAAAGAAAAAATAAACAAACTAAATTATTAAAAAAAACATAATATTATTAAAAATAATATAAGTAATAATATAATAAAAATAAAAATAATCATAAAAAATATATAATGAACATTCAAAGTAGATTTTATTTTGTTGTTCATAAATATGTGATTCTCAGATTCCATTTTCATAGATTTAGATGAAGATTAAATAATCGATTAATATGTTAAAAAGTTATGTTATACTAAAAAAATAAAATTCTTTTGAATTTTTAATAAAAAAATCATAATTTTTGCTTCTGAAAAAATTAAATGACGAGAATAATTTTTAACAAATATTTTTTAATTATAATGAACTTAAATTTATAAACAAAAATTTATTTAAATTGATTAAGCATCATTTCCAGGATTATTTCCCCCATTATTATTATTAGAATGAAAGTTTCTTAAATTTTCCCTATGCGAATTTTATCTTCTTTCATAATTAGGAGCATTACTTTCTAATTCATGTCTATAAACAAGACAAGTATTTCTCATTCTTAACCATTGTAAAATACAATTATCATGAAATTCATGATGACAATCAATAATTAAAATATTATCATCAAAAAAGAATTATTTCACCAAATTTTATAAGTAATATTTTCTTTTTATTTTAAATTTTTATTGTTAACTTTAACTTTCTTTAAATTATTAATTGCTTTTTGACTTGCAGGAGGATTACCATGTAAAGAACATTCAAATTTCATTATAAAAAAGAGTATTATTGTTTGACAAATTATTATTCATAAAAGTATTGCCACCATTATTAAAAATAGTATAAATTCACCAAAATTATTTAAAATTCCTGGAATTGAAACTGAATTAACAAATGGAATACAATTAATTGTTGAAGGAAGAAAAATTAAAGTTTCTTATTCTTTAAGAATATTTATTACATTTTTTTCTGGCTTAAAATTTTTTGAATAATTTCTTCGATTATTTCTTCAATAAATATTGATTTACATTTATCACATTATTTTTTCCTCATTTATTTTTGTGTATGATATTGGAAATTCTATTTAAATTTTGTAATTATTTTTTTGTTTGTTCCATTTTCGACTTAAAGAATAAATATGATTTAATGATTATTTTTTATTTTTTTGTTAAATACATTATTTTTCCCAAATTATTTAAAAATATTAAAGAAGGATATTTTATTATTATTGGTTTACATATTGATAAATCATATAATTTAATATTATACTTTGCACTATTTTTGGTTTTTATATTTATTTTATATAAATATGAAAAATCTGTTATAATGTAAAATGTGTCATTATTCCATTTTATAATTTGCATTATTTTTTCAAAATTTGGACATAAGGAAATTTTTTCGATGATTTTTCCAGATAAAAAATTCCATATTATTAGATTTTCACAATTACATTCTATTATTTTTTCATTATCTAAAAATATAATATTTGCAGTTAATTTATTATAAGAAGAAAATGATTTTAGGAATTCTATTTTATTTTTTTTATTAATTTTAAATGATTCAATTCCATTATAAAACCAAGTTACAAAATACATTTCATTAGAATTTGCTTTAATTGCTTCAATATGTTCCATTTTATTATTGATTGAACATTCTACTTTTTTCTCCAAATTAAAATTAAAAAATTCTAATTTATTTCCATAATAATTAAACCTTGAAATATAATTTTCATTATTAAATTCAAAACATATTACATCTCTTGAATTATGAAAAGATAATTTATTAGAATTAAATATTTGATTCAAAAAAATCAAATCAAACTTTTTATACATATATATAAAGATATTATATTTATAAGATGATACAATTATATATTCTTTCTTTAAAAATTCTGAAAAAAAATATTTAATCATTATTAAAGAATCTTCAGAAAATAAAGGAGTTTTAATTTGATTTTTGGGTTTATCATTATTTGAGGAAAGATCAAATAAATCTAAAGTAAACTGTTGATTGTTAAAAAGTATTAAAACACAATCATTAAAAATTGAATTAAAACATTCAAAATAATTTTTATTAAAAGAAAAAAAAGAATAATGTTCATTAAAAATAAAATCAATTTGATTTATTAAACTTATTTTTTCACTAAAAATTGCCCTTTCATTTCTTTCATCATATAATTCTTGAATTTTATTTGACAAACCAGTATATTTAACTAATGTTTTATTATCACAATATTGTAAAACTGAAAAGGTAATTAAATTCATTAAATCTAAAGAAATTATAAATTTAATTAATTATAATAAAATGAATTATGTAAATATTTCAATATTAGAATTAATTAAAAAAACCAATAAATCCAAATCCAGATTTATTTAACAATGATAGAAATAATAAATGGAAGTATTTGAAGAACATTCTCAAAATAAATAATGAACTTTATCAAATTAATTTTCTTTAGATGTTTTTATTACTTCTAATGTAATTGATTCTTCTTTTCAAATTATAAATGTGATTTTTAATAATAATAATAATAATAGAAAAAACATTGATAAGAATGATAATAGTATAAAAGAACCAAAAGTGATTTTATAAAGTATTTTTATTAAAAAAGATATTAAATTGCTTAGTTAATGGAGTTTTTGCCTAAGTTTATCTAGAAAAGCATATAAAACCAAAAAATTATACTATAAAAATTATTGTCAAGAAAAGGAAAAAAAAATGTATCATTTTTATTGGAAATGCAATACTATTTTATGTAACCATCCTAATATTATTGCAATATATGGTTTTTATGAAAATAATTTGAATTTTTTCATTGTTGAAGACACCAGAAGATTTATGATAATTTATGATAAACAATTTAAAAAATTTATGTATGGAAGAAATTATATTTATTATTGTTAAAATTTTTATAACTTCAGAATATCAAACAAAAATTATTAATGGAGAACTAAATCTAGAAAAATTTTTTAATAGGTAAAACTTTAATTTAAAATTAATAGATTTTGAAACAACTTTTAAAGGGAAAATTCTTGATGAAGATTCATTTCAATGTACTGATGAAATGAAATTTATATTAAATGCTCAATTTTGTGAATCATTAACTGAACATTAAAATGAAATAAATTTAAATTATAACTATGTTAGATTCAGTATTGAAAATCAACTTTTAATTTGAAATCATATATAAAAAAAAATATGAAAATTACCAATTATTTAAAATCAAAAATTTGTTGGAATATATGCATCCTGATAATATTAAAAAGAATTTTCCAATTAGTGAATATTCTTATATTATAAAACTGATTATTTAATTTTTCAAAATATTTTAAAAAGAAATATATAAAAATTGTTTAAATAACATTGATAATGATGTTCGGGATTCAATTGAAAAAATTTGAATTATAAATTCAAAAAAATGATTAGCTTATTAATAATTGTGGTTTTAATTATAATTTTTTTAAGAATCATTCATTTTTCCAAATTTAAAATACTAAATTTGATATAAAAGAAATAAAAAAGAAATTATTAATGAAAACAATTTTATAATAAAAATAATGCTAATAAACAAAAATCAAATAGTCAAAAATAAATTGAGTTATTAAAAAATCAAATTAAGAGAAAGAAATAAATGAAATAAAAGAATTTTCCCAAATGAGTATAAAATCAGATATTTCTCAAAATAGAATATTTCAAGATAAAATGGTAATATTATAAAAAAGGAATTATTAAAAAATAGGCAAATGTTTTAATTATGATTAGAAAGATTATAATAATCCTAGATTAGATTATATTAATCCTGAAACAAAAGAATTAAAAGATTCTATATTATAAATTAATCTTACTCTTTTAATTAATAAAAATAATCATTTTTATAAAAACTCTAAATCAAACTTTAAGTTTAATATATAAAGAAAAATATTATAAATATGCATTGATAAATCTTATAAATGAAAAATAAATTATCAAATAAACTTTGATTTATAATAAATAAATAAAAAAAAAGTGTAAATAAAATTTTTTAAATTTAAAAATTATATAAATGTAAATCTACTTTAAGCCAAATTTTGTGTTTTTTAAAATATGAAAAAAAATGAAATTGCAAACAGAGTAAAAGAATTAATTTTAATGCCACCGCCGAAACCCTTAACAAGAACTAAAAGTGAAACTTCTGATGATTTAAGAAGAAATTTAATGGAAAATACAGTTAATATACAAGACAATAGTATTTTACAAGAAGAATTAAATAAAATTATTTCATTGAACAAAGAAAACAATAGTAGTATTTTGTCAAATAGAGATGAAACTTCTTCTTATTATTTTAATGAAGGAAATGTTCGATTTAATTTTTCAAAAGATAATTATACTTTATTTAGTGATGATGAAAGTAATATTAATGATTTCAATAGAAATAATAAAGAAAAATTAAAATATAATTTAATAAAACAAGACAATAATAATTATATCAATGATTTTAAAAAATATACAAAATTTCCTAAACCAAAATGTAAAAAAGAAATCACAATTTTTGTAAATAATATAATTGGATATATTAATTATTTAATTGAATTTTATAGTAATTCTTCAATTAAAGATAAAGAAAAAGAAATAAGTGATTTAGATATTATTAAAATAAGAATAGAAACAAGATATAATGATTACAGAAATAAAGGATTAAAAGAAGATTACTTTATTTCTTGTTTATCAAAAGAACAAGAAGATTTTATAAATAAAATATCTTCAATAAATAACACAAAATTAGAAGATATTATCATAATCGAAAACTATAAATATCTTTCCCATAAAAGAAAAAGAACAAAATCCTTAAGTGAAATGAAATCAATAACAAGTGACTCAAATTCATTTTCTAATTAATAATTTATATAAATAAATATAATTAATTCAAATCAAATTCAAAATAAATAATTAAGATAGAATTAATTTTTATACTTTTTATCAGGTTTTTATTTTTTGTTTTTTTTATGAGTGAAATAAGAAATTATAAGTTATTGATTTTTTGATATTCTGAATTCATGTATCACATTAAATATTCAATAAAGAGACAATTAAAAATTTATAAGTAGTAGTCATTTGCTATTAATATAAAAATAAACATGTTATAAAATAAATAAATATTCTTTTCATTGATTGAATAATTAATTATTTTTAAATAATTAAATCAAAAACGAAATTAAATCATAAATTTAATTGAAAAACAGTTAAAAAGGAAATAATCATATAAAGATAATTGTACACATTTTCTAAATTTATAAAAATTAAATAAAATCAAAAGAATTTTTTTTAAATATTTTAAAATAATATCAAAGGAATTAATCAAAAAAATATATAAATAAAATCATAGTTTAAATAAGATTTGAGTACTCATTTTCAAAGTCAACTTTATTAATAGCATTTTTTAAATTATCAATTAAATAATAACTATATCTAAATGATTCATCTTTATCTAAATTTGATAAATTCAATTCATTATTATTTGTTGATGGATTATAAGTCATAAAACTTGTATTTTGATTTTTATTATTCAATTGAACATTATTTGAACTACTCATTAATCTACTTCTATTAATATCATTTATAATATTATTTGCGCTTAAAACATTAGGTAAAGAATTATTAATTGTATAATTATTAATTGTTCTATCTATTGAATTTGTATTATTTTGTTTAAATCTTGATATTGTGTCTTGATAGATATTTTCCCTTTTTTTTAATATTGCATTTTCATTTTTTAATTTTTTAATTTGTTTGTTCATATTTTCTTTTAAAGTTTCATTTTCTTTTTTTTTACTTTCCAAATTTTTATAAAATTTTTCAACTTCTCCTTGTTTTCTTTCTAAATCAATCACTGAATTATTATATGCTGTTTCAAATTTTTGACATATTAAATTTAAATTATTTAATTTTTGATTAAGTTCTATTTCATTATTTGACATATTTTTATTATTTTGTTCTGATTTAAATAATTTAATTTTAAATTCTTCATTATTTCTTTCTAACTCATTTAATTTTTTATTTTTGTCTAATATTTCTTTTTCTAAATTTTCTGTTTCTGTTTTCACAGTTTCATATTCAATTTTATATTTTGATAAATCATTTATTTTACTATTTAAATTCTCAATTTCTGTTTTATATTCTAAAATTTTATAATTTAATTTTTCATTCTCATCCTTTAAAATCCTATTTTCATTTTTAATTTTTCTAATTTCATCATTTAATTTCGAAATTTCTTGATTTTCAAAAGTACATTTATCATTATATGAATTTAACAATTTTTGATATTCTAAATCTAATTTTTTATAATTTTCTGATAAAGGATTAAATCTTGATTTCAATTCATCTAATTTTTTTTCTTTTTTTTTTAACGCATTTTGATTTTGTTGACTATTATTTATACAAGACTCGAATTTCATAGTTGAAATTTGAGCTAAATGTTGAAATTCTGCAATGATTTGGTTTTTTTCTTTTAATATTTCATTTAATCTATTTATTTCATTTGTTAATTGAATATTATCTGATGCAGCAGTTTCTAACTCATTTATTCTATTATTCATTTGTTCAATTATTTGTTGTAATGACATTAGTTCTGATTGTTGATTTCTTGATAAATTTTCAAATTTTAGTAAATCCCTTTTTAATGTTGCAATATAAGTTGAAGAATCCATTTATTTAATAAATATAATTAACAATAATTATTAATATATAATTAGAAATATTTTATTGACAAAAAAATAATAAAAAAATGTAGCATTCTTCACATAAAAAATAATAATCATAAATAATAATTCTTCATTTAATAATATTAATACATATATACAAAATAATAAATTGATTTAGGCATTAAATTTAATTTCTCTTCTGCAATTTGGACATTTTCTTTTTCTTTTAAACCATAATTCCAAACATTTAGAATGAAAAAAGTGATTACATGGTGTTATCATATATTTTTTTCCTTCAACATTTAAACTTCTTTCACTAAATTCAAAGAATGAAATTATAATTTGATACCAATAATATATTGGATTATAATTATTATTAGTAATAATTTGATTTGAATTAATTTGAGAATGCTCATTAATAACAAAATCATTGTTAAAACTTCTAAAATTTGAATTTTCATTTTCTTCTGAAAATAAAGGATTTAAACAAATCACACATTCTAAATTTTTAATCTCTAAATCTGAAAATAAATTTAATATTTCATCTTTTGTTTTATAAAAATTAAAACCTTGATTTATATATTTTTTTGGAAGGAAAAACCTACTTCCTTTAATTTGTTGAGAATATAATATATAAATTTGAAAAATCATTAATAAAATAATAAAAAAAGAGAAAATAAAATCAGGTGGAATTAGAAAAAAGTTTTTTTTATTTAATCTAAAGTAACAAGGAATAAAGAGTTTATAAATTGATGTTAAAAGAACATAAGACCAAGGTAAAGAAATTTTATTATTATAGTATATGTTATATAAAATTTGAGGTGTCCAAGTTAATAAAATTCCTATTAAAATAAAAGGCTTATAAAATAAAAATTTAATGGCGAAAAGAAGTGAGAAAAACATTAATAGATAAAAGCCTCCAAATAATTGTATTAATTTTTTTCTTATTAAAACTTGATCTGTGAAATGTTTTTGATTTTTTAATCTCCAAATACAATATAAAAATCTTAAATCTGTAAATGAAAAATTAAAAAAAAAAGTTATAGTAGGAAAAGCAAATTCATATACATATTTTGGATAATATAAAGTTAAAAAAAAATGTATTAAACAACCATAAGAATTCCAAATAATATTTTCAAAAATAATTATTAAAGAAATTCCATTTGCAAATCCTTCTGAATCATTTAATCTATATTTTACTATGTTTGTATTTATAATCATTAATATACAAAGTATAACAATCATTTTTGAATAACTTTTAATTAAAATTGATTCTGATTCTGTATTTTTTTCTTCAATTTTTATTTCATATTTATCAAATTCTTTACAAGTTGAATTCAATTCTCCATTAATATCTTTTTTATAGTTAATAGTCTCATTTTCAAACAAAGTAAAATTTAATGAAATTAGTGATTTACAATATAAATATGATTTTTTCTTATTAAAATATTCACCAATTTCTACATCAGAATCAGAATATCCTTTAAAATTTATAATTTGACTTTGATTATATTCATTTGTTATATTATTTACTTTTAATTGTTTAATTGGAATTTGCATATAAAGAATTCTCCAATTATTAATATATTCTCCTTCTATTAATCTAATAAAAATATTTAAATATTCAGCTCCAATATCTCTATTCATAGTAAAGTGCATAAATAATATTCCATTAGAAACAAATGAGTTTTTATTATACCATTTTCCTTCATAAGTTATATAATCCACATTTGTTATTATTTCTTTTATTAATTTTCTATTATCTGTTTTATCTATTATATTATTACTTTCTTCATCTAAATATCTTAAATAATAAAAGGGATTGTCATAATTGGAACTCAGAAGATGCTTTTTATTAGAATTTTTTTCAAATAAAGAAATAAAAAGATGTAATAAAAATATATATAATGCAAATAAAAATATTGGAAAGAATAAAGATTTAATTATATTTCTAAAATCGAATTCATTATTTTCATTTAAATTTGAAACTGTAATTAACTCATTGTCTGGAATAATTAGCATATTTTTTAAATTATCTTAAATAATTCATTTATTTGAAAAAATTATAATTAATAAAAATTAAATATTTATGTTAAAACAAAGGAATATAAAAAAAATTTGAAAAAAAATTACTTATTTAAATCAATAATTTATAAAGAAAAAAGGAAAAAACTAAATTATTATATAATAATATTCTATTAAAAAATTTTATCTTTAAGATTCATATCTTGAAATTTCAGACTGAGATTTATTTATAATATTTAATATTGATGTTTTTATTTCCTTTTTTAAGTTATTTTGATTATATTTATTTTGTTTATTTATTTTTTTAAATATATCTTCAGTAACTTCATTAATTTCTTCTTTAGAATTAGTAATAAAATAACAATAATATCTTCCATTAAATTCAGCTGTTATTTTCTTTTTTCTACATTTATTTATTATTTCTTTTAAATCAATAACAGCTCCAAAACTATTAATTTCTTTATTTTTTCTTTTTAAATCAATAAATTTATTAATATATTTAGTAATTATTAATCCGCATTTTTCTAATTCACATTCTTTCAAATTTAAATTAAAAATTGAATTTATTTTTACTGCAATTTTTAAACCATCATCATTTAAAAAAACACTAATATTTTCTTCATAATCTAAATATTGAAATTTTAAAATAAGTAAGGGCTTATCAATAGAATTAAAAACAATTGATTTTTTTTGATTAATTTTATTATTTCTAAAAGTATTAGGACAAAAAAATTTCAAATTTTGATGATTTTTTGGATTGTTACCAAAAAAATGTTTTATAATATTTTCTTTTGAATTTAATAAATTTTTATTACTTTTATCACGAGGATATATTTTCATTGTGTTATTTACTTTAGTGTTTTGATTTGATGAAGTTGTTATTTCACTACTGTGTTTTGTATTTGCATTTTCTTTTAAATATTCTATACTTTTTATTTTTTTAGTTTTTTCATTTGGTTTGATATTACTTAATGAATTTGTTGGAACAGGATATAAAATTTTACTTTCAAACATTGGGGTTGATTTATAAAGGTATGAAGATTTATTTATTATACAATTAAACATAATATATTATTTCAAATTAAATAAAAAAATGTAATAACAATGAAATAAATAATAAAATTAAAATAATAAAAACTTCTAAATAAAGTAAAATATAAATAAATAAGAAATATAATAAATTATTTAAAGAAAAGAAAAAATGCAATTTAACCTTCAATTCCAAAATGATCAATTTAACAATAGATATAATCAAAATTATAATTACAATAATGATCCCTCTTGTTCAATAGAAATATCTTATGATAATTGGTATCAAAATAAATATCATGATGAAATTAGAAAAGCTCAATATGGAAATGATTTAAGAAAACAAATTGAAGAAAATGAAATGAAGAAAAGATTAGAAAAAAAAAGAAAAGAAGAAGAAGATTTAAAAGAAGAACTTCGTTTACAAAAAGAAAGAGAAATATTAAATGAAAAAGCAAGAATAGAAGAACAAAAAAGAAAAGAAGAATTATTAGCAAGAAAAAATGAAAATGAAAGAATAATGAATTCATATAGTGTAATGTCAAAACCTAGAAGTACAAAACCAAAAAATAGAATTATAATATTAGATAAACCTCAAACTTATACAAAATCTTATGCTCAAATATTATTAGAAGAAAGACAAAATTCATTAAATCAGTTTAATAATGATATGTTAAATACTATAAATAAAATGAGTAGTGAATATAATAAAAATATTAGTAGATTAAATAATGAATTAAATAAAATGAAATCTGAAAATAATATTTTTCACAATGATTTAGGAAAAGGAATTAATGATTTAAATGAAGCTTTCAAAATGAAACAACAACAAGAAAATTCTCAAAAACATTATTTTTATAAACTTTATGTTGATAAAAATATGAAAAGACAAGATTTAAATGAATATATAAAAATTGGGACTGTTCCTTATTTTGAAAGAAAAGATATTGATTATAAAGATTATAATCTTCCTCCTATTCTTTTAGACCATAATATTTCATATAATAATAATATTAGTGTTAGACCACTTAAAACATATGGTTGGTATTTTTAAATAAAATAATTTTTATTTTATTAATATATATTTTAATATATAGAATATTTTTTTTATAAAATAACTGTAAAAATGGCAATGAATATAAAACAAATTTTCGAATATGAATTACATAGAAAATTATCTTTAAGAGCAAAAACAATAAACTCCGAAATTTATTTATTAACTAATGCATTTAAATTTTATGACATAGATGATACTGGGAAAGTTAAAAAAGAAGATTTTGCAAAAGTTTTTGGGAAAATCGGTTTAAATGGAATAACAAATACTGATTTATATAGATTATTTGATATTTATGATATAAATAAAATTGGTTATATTGATTATATAAATTTTATTGAATATATATATGATATTGCTCCTTATAAACCAATAGAACCACAAAACGATGTTACTAAAAGGAGAATTCGACATTCTGAAATTCAACAAATTAATGAACAAAGAATTAAAACTCCTTTTCCTGAAAAAGATAATTTGGAACAAATTCCTGAAAGAAAAATAAAAAGTCCTATTGAACCCACTTTTGAGGAAATTATTCAAAATTCCAAACCATTATATAAACCTATAACTCCTTTAAACAATGAAAATTTATATAAAATTAAATCTTATTTAATTAAAGATAATATTCCTAAGATTCAAGAAGAATCTTTTAATGATTATAATAATAATAAAAAAACAAATAATAATTATAAAGAAACTATGAATTTAAAAATAAATGATAATCAAAATAAAAGATGTAATTTTGAAGATATTAGACCACAATCTACAAAAATTAAAAAATATTTTCAACTTTTATTAGAGAAAATTAAAAAAAAAATTAATTTAAATAATGGTTTAATCTATTATACATTATTATCAAAAATAAACAAGAAAGAAGATAGAATGTATAAAACAATAAGTTATATTGATTTTCAATCATGTATTCAAGAATCAAAAATTTCAATAGATAATTCTATTATTAAAGATTTTTATGATGTTTTAGATATTACAGAACAAAACAGAGTTTCAACAGAAAAAATTTTAAATCATATAAGAGGATTTTTAAATGAAAGAAGAAAATTAATTATAACAGAAATATTCTATAAATTAAATCCAAATAATAAAAATTATTGTGATATAAATAAAATAAAAAACTTATATAATGCAAGAAATCATCCTGATGTTTTAAAAGAAAAAAAAAGTGAAAATCAAATTATAAACGAATTTTTTTTTACATTTGATGCTTTTCTTAAATATAAAGGAAGATATAATCAAATTTCCTTAGATGATTTTATAGAATATTATTCTCCAATAAGTGCATCAATTCCTAATGATGAAATTTTTATTGAACTATTAAATAAAGTTTGGAGTTTAAATTCCAATTACCATAAATTAAGTAGAAGTAAAGATTTCAATTATAATTTGGAAAAACTTAATTATGAAAACCCTAAAACACCTTATAATTTAAAAAGTAAATTAACTCCAATGAAAGAATTAGATCTTAATTATATTGGTTCTTATGATAAAAGAACTTATTCAAGCAGTAATTTGAATTCAAATAGAACATACACTCCTTCATATAATATGAACAATGGAAAATATTATAATAATGATAATAATAACAATTATAGGTATGAAACTATTCAACCTGAAAAAACAATTAATTATCAAAATGAAAATTTAAATCAGTTAAAACTTAACGACAATTCAAATAATGATTTAATTAATACATTAAGAAGTATACTTCTTTCAAGAGGAACCAAAAGTTTATTTATAATTGAAAAAATGTTATCAATGTATGATAATAATCATACAGGGAAAGTTGATTATAATTCATTTGAAAAAATAATTGAAATTTATAAATTACCATTAAACAAAGCTGAAATTTCACAAATTTTTAAATGTTTTGATGAAAAGAATACAGGGTTAATTCAATATGATAATTTAATAAAAACAATAGTTGGAAATATGCCAAATAACAGAGAATTTTTAATTAAACAAGTTTATAATAATTTAATTTTAAATGAGAATAATAATGAAGTTTCAATATCAAACCTAAAAAATATTTATAATGCTTCAAGACATCCTGAAGTAATTGCTTGTAAAAAAACAATAGATGAAATTAAAAATGAATTTTCAGATAATTTAGATGTTTTCAGAGAATATATTAAACCTATAAGTAATTCTTTAGATGGATTTTTAAATTATAATGATTTTATTAAATTTTATAATCAAATTTCTTTAGGTATTTCTGATGACAGTTATTTTAATTATTTAATTAATAATGTTTGGAATTTAGACAATGGTGATGATAAGCATTATTATAATTTTGGAAATAATATATTTGGAATGAGATATGGTGGTTCTTCAAGATTTAGTAATTTATAATTAAGTATTGAATTAATTTTTTGTAAGTCATTATTATTTTTAATTTATTTATTGATTAAATTTATTTTATTTATGTAAAGTATATATAATTTTATATTTTTAAAAAAAGAAAAAAAAATTTAAATGTATTGATACTATATTTAATACAAACCTTGTTTTAAAAAATATTAAATAACATTATATATAAATAAAGATAATAATACTTGAATAGTTGAATAAAAAAATCATTATTTACACTTTAATAATAATTTAAAAAAAAACCAAATGTATAAATAAATTTAAATCTTTGATAAGGACAAAAAAGTAAATAATGAAGAATTTTTACAAAATTTACAAAACAATTCTATTTGAATTAAGGAAAGCTGAGAATTGATTTACATAACAATCATAAAGTTCTTGTTTAACATAGAGATTAAATTCTAAAACTTTTAAAGCATTGAGTTCTAATTTATTTATACTTTTAATTTTTAATCCTCCAACTTTACCATAAAATTCATTAGAATCAAAAAATTCTTCATTAAATTTAATTGCTAATACAATACTTATAAGAATTAATTTATATACATTTGAGAAACTTAAACTAATTTTTCCATTACTACAAATTCTATCAAAGTATATTACTGCTAAAATCAAAGTTGATGGTTCTGGATTTGTATATTTAATTAATCTTTTAATATATTTAGTCACTGATATTTTTGGATTTTCTTCTATTGATTCCTTTAAGTCTTTATGAGATAATTTTTGTTCATAATTCACTGATTGTTCAATTATATTTCCAATTATTTTTGACAAGAGATAAATTAATCTTTTATAATTACTGTCAAATTTGGAAGTTGTTGAGATTAAATTTGATAATTCTTCTGACATTTGTAATTTTATCTAATAATTAATCTTTATATTATATTTATTTTATTTTATATTTTGAATAATTAATGAATTTTTTAAAAACGGATTTAAATATTTTCTTATATTTTTAAAAAATATTATTTATTTCTTTAAAGATTCAATTTTTATTATTTTAAATAAATAAATAAAATATAAAAAAAAGTATTAATTTAGAATATAAATTTTAAATTAAAATCTTCAAATATTTATATCAATATCACTTCTTGTTTCTTCATTATTAGTATTATTATTATTTTCAGTTGTGTTTTGGAAACTTAATCTTGGAATATCTTCACATGCATAAATAGATTTGTTTTGATATTTAATAGGATCTTTCCTAGAATAATAAACATGTTCTAAAATTTCAACAATTTCATTTAATAATTGATCCAAAATTATTTTTGATAAAATTAACTTAACTTTAGTTTCTCCAACTTCAAAATTTTTCCATTGATCTTCATCATCTTTTAACTCTTCAGAAATACTTTTATAAAATTTTTTATCTCTATCATTATTTATTAATTCTAAATCAATATTTTCATAATTTTCTGGAATTAAAGCCATTTTATAATTATTTAAATGTCTTAATTGTTTAGAAATATTATGTTTAAATTTTTTTTTTGAAATTTCATCATTACCATATTTAAAATCAACATTTCTATTTCTTATGCTCCATTTTAAAGGTTGTCCAATTTTACCATAATTTCTTTCTTTTTCAATTAATTCATTTGCAGCATCAACTAAACATTCATTTAATATTGTATCATATTTATTTTCTTGTTCATTATTATTTTCTTTTCTAATTTTTTTATTAATTGGTTCAAAATCTTTTATTATTTTATTTTTATTTAAAAACTCTTGATTTTCTAAATTTTTATTTTCATAAATATTATTTAAATCTTGTTCAACTAATTCATTTTCTTTTTTTAATAATATATTATTCATTAATTTACTTTCATCTATTTTAAAAGGTTGTTTTATATTTTTAAGAATATTTGAATAATTTTTATCAACTTCTTCAGATATTTTATTTATTAATTTAGGAACAATTTTTTCATTATATAAACTTAAGGTTTTATCTTTTTGAACTTCAGATATTGGTCTCATGAAAACAGAATTATTTAAACTTGACATCTCACTTTGATTACTATAAATACTATTATTTGTATTATTAAATTCTAAATTTTGAGAATTTCCTAAACTTCTAATTGCACTGTTATTTACTGAATTACTTATTGATAATTGAGTATTAATTGTTTTTTTAGGTAATATTGACTTTTTATTCTTAATTTCTGTAGTAAGTAAATCATTTATTATTTTTTCTATTAAATCATCAGATAATTTATTCTTTTGTTTATTTGTCATTTCTGGTAAATTAATCACAGAATTTTTTTCTTCTTCAACTTTAATAATTTCTTCTTCTTCTTCTGGATTTTTATTTTCTTTATTATCTAAATTAATTTCTTGATTATAACGATTATTTTTCATACTATTATAACTTGAGTCTTTATATTTAAATGAATTTGATAAATCAATACTACTTACTTTTTCATTATCTTTTTTATCAGTTGAATGATTGTCTATTATGTTTATATTATCTGTTTTATTTTCATCATGAATTTCTTCTGGAATATCTTCTTGAATAAAATCTCCTTCGTTAATATTTCTTGATTTATTTTCTAAATTATTTTTTTCTTTCTCATTATCTTCATTTTGAATTTCATTAAGAATATTATCATTTTTTTCATCATCAAAATTATCAACATCTTCAAAATCATATTCATAAGAATTATCATCATTTTTATTATCATCTTCTTTTTTATGAATAATATTATTTTTATTATTATCAATTTTTTTATCATCTTTTTTAATATTATCATCATTATTTTTATTTAAATCAAGATCTTGAAAATCCTTTTGAATATTTCTTATTGTTTTATTATCTTTTTCATTTGATTTTTTATTTTCACTATTATCATAAGAAGGATTTTGTTTACTTCTTTCAGAAGAAGATTTATTTGGTGGAATTGTTATTTCCCAATCAACAGCATTTTGATCTTTATCTGCAGAAATATCTAATTCGTTTATACTTTTTATAGTACTTCCTGATTCTAATCTTTTATAATTTTTATTATTATCTTCTGTTGATGGTGGAGTATTAATATTTAATAAAATATTATTTGAATTAAGTTCTTTTTGATTATTTTTTTCTTTTTCATTTTTAGGAGTTAAATTGTTTTCTTCATTAAATTCTTTAAATTTAATATTATTATCATTATTACTATCATTTTCTATATATTTCTCAATTGTATCACTTTTATCATCTGAACTTTTAAGTGATCCTTTTTCTTCTTTTTCTTGTTTTGGTAAAATATTTTCTTTATTCTCTTTATCATTTAAAGAACTGGGTTTATTATCTTTTTCTTCATCATCTTTCTTTATATCAAATTGCATTCTCTCTAAATTCATTTCTTCATAATAATCATTATCATCATTATCATCATTACCAGGTTCTTTATAAGCTTTTTCAAAAATTTTTTGAAGAACTAAAGAACGAATTGGATTTTCAAAAGTATTTATTGCATTTTTTAATTTAATTTCCATTTCTTTTCGATTTTTATTATTTAAATTATCATTATTTAAATTATCTTCATCTTCTATTATTTCATTTTTAGGATTATTATCATTATCTTCATCTTCTATTATTTCATTTTTAGGATAATTCTCTTTTTCATTTTTATTTTCATTTTCTTCTTCTTCTAACGCCATTTTTACTTTTTTTCCATAATCTTCTTTTGCTTTTATATAATTTTTTAATTTTTTCAGGAATATAATTTTATAATTTTGTTCAAGTATTTGATCGAAAATACTGAATTTTTGATGATTATAAGTATATAATCTTAATTTATCAAAAGCTTTTTCTATAAAAGGAAGACACATTTGTCTGAAAGCAACAGAATAATAAATAAAATGTTCATAAAATCTAATTGTATTAAAGGTATTTGCTTTACAAACAATGATCATTTGTTGACAACCAATTGCATATCTTTTTATTTTTTCATCACATAATATTAATTCATTTAAAACATTTTTTCCATTTATTCTTTTTAATACATTTTCTAAATTTTCTATTTTTTCTTCTAATTTTTTTGGTTGATATGCTGATGTATGATTTACTTCATCTTCGGGTTTTGATTGGAGAGTATTTTGAAGTTGTAAAGTTTGTTGAATTGTTGTTGATTTTGTTTTTGGGGTGTCTTTTTCTGTTATTTCTGTTTCTTTTTTTTCTTTTTCTTTTTTTTTGTCTTTTTTTTCTTTTTCTTTTTTTTCTTTTTCTTTTTCTTTCTCTTTGTCTTTTTTTTCTTTTTCCTTTTCTTTTTCTTTTTCTTTTTCTTTTTTTTCTTTTTCTTTTTCTTTTTCTGTTTCTCTTTCGCTTTCATTTTTTTTTTCTTTTTCATTTTTTTTTTTTTTCTCTCTTTTTTTTTCATTATCATTAATATTATCTTCAATATTACCATTTATATGATAATCATCATAATAATCTTTTCTATTTGAATCTAA
>JAEEGL010559239.1_pt1 | contig 26042 bp, 19 predicted proteins | sample 9134231 | NCBI WGS metagenome assembly JAEEGL01 (sample SAMN16246548, study PRJNA631951) | gut metagenome | biome: gut microbiome; feature: rumen; material: fiber-attached | host: Bos | place: Iran: Karaj | collected 2018-10 | reverse complement strand
GTGTCTCTTCGTCTGTTGTTGTTTCAGCATCAATATTAGTTTCGTCAAAAGCAACCGCCGATTCGTCGTGAGACCCAATACTAATATCTACCGTACTCGCCAAATTACCATCACCCTGAGCGCTTACCGCACTGCTTGAAGCAACTCCCGCTGAAAATACACCTAGCATTATTAAACTTGCAAACTTACCTTTATTCATGTGCTAAAAACTCCATTTCCTGCTGCAAAACAGCATATATATATATATATATATATATATATATCAATTCTAACTAAATTTTTAGAGTAACATACAAACTGAAAACAAAAATAAAGTAAAATCGAAATATATTAGTATTATAAAATATTTTAAATGGGGTGTCAAGTAAGAATATTTCGTTTTAAAACAAAACTAAATAAATTAACTAAAACCGTTTTTTAAAAACTTACTATATACAAAACAACTAATTTGTTTAATAACTTTTCATAATTAAAACCAGACTAAATACTTTCATTTAAAACAGAACTTTTTCTTGTTTTATAAATATAAAAAGCGAATATAGGTAACCAAATTACAAATCCTCTTAATAAGTAATCAAATCCTGTTAATGCACTAAAATTTATGAACAAAGCGCGTGTTTCTAACGCTGATACTTTATCTCTAACTATAGTAAACATGAAGAAATTATGAATCCAATGAATCAAAATTCCGGGCATAAGGCTCTTACCAACTAAATCCGAAATGTATATAAAAAATCCCATAATAAAGTAATAAAGCAACATTAATATTTTCTGTAATAAAGTATTCTGTGAAGTCAGTTCAGGATTTGCAATATGTAACAGTGCAAAAACTGTCGTTGAAATAAGTCCTGCTAAAAATGATTTTATATTAAAAACAATATTGTTTTTGCATACAGCTCTAATTACAATTCCCCTAAATACAAATTCCTCCCAAGTTGTTTGCATCCATCCAAAAATTGAACACCACACAAACGAAATTAAATATTGACTAACAGATACACCAGAAAATTGTGTTGTTTTTAGGCCTAGTAAAGAAGCTAATATTAAACCAAGCAAATATGTTCCTAAGATAGCTACAGATTCTTTTTTGCTTAACTTACCAGCTAATCCAAAAATAAAACTTTTAATAGAAGTTTTAGCTATCAATCTAACCGCTATTACTAAACTAACAAAATAACAGGCAAATACTACAAATGCCTTAATAATATTACTATTACCTAGCTCAGAGAAAATCTGAATTTGAAACACATTGGTTAAAATACAAACTATCATAACTGCATTAGAAATAACCACACCTAAAATAAATCCGATTATTACGACTAAAACCCAACGCCAAATAGGGCATTCATTTTCTTCAAACTTCTTAATTTTCTCTTTTTTAAATTTAAAAAGCACCTTCGATTACCCCCAACTTTAGTAAAGATACCCAGTCAAATTGTGGCAAAAATTACAAATTAAGTCAAATTTTAACAGGAGCAGCGCTAAATCCTAATAGATAATTTGATATTTTATCTTTTCATAGGTGTTCAAAACGAAAATATAAGTTAAAGATTGTAATTGGTTTTTTAAGTCTCTTTTACTGTAATGTTTATAAGGTGTTATTTTTTAATATACCTATTTTTAGTACTGCCATTAAAGCTGTTATTTAATTATTTAAAAACAAAATATACTGTACCAAATGATAATATTCAAAAATGTTCCCTTGCCTTAATTTTTGTATCTTTGAGTGACTATTACGCATAAAATTATACGTATAACTTTTTTATAAATATTTTTAATTTTTTATTGGATTAGTATTTTTAACGTTTTCAAATTTTTAGCTTAACACCTTAATGTTTCTGTGCGTTTCTTTGAGCGGACAAGCTTTTTATAAAAATAGTTTAAATCTGGGAATTAACAAAATTAACTAAAAATTAGAATAATTTGTTAAGGTAATTAATAAAAAATACTTTTTAGCTTTAGCGTTTAAATATATAAGAATTGGTAAAAATAACTTCCTAGAAAGGAAGAGATTTCTTTTTACTTAAAAATAAAACGATATGGAGTGAATATTTTTGAATAAAAAAACCGATAACATAAAAAGAGGAGACGTATTTTATGCGGATCTAAGTCCAGTAAAAGGCTCTGAGCAGGGTGGTACTAGACCGGTACTTATTTTACAAAACGATATAGGAAATAGATTTAGTCCCACAGTAATTGCAGCGGCAATAACAAGTAAAATTGGTAAAAATAAAGTGCCTACTCATATTATAGTAAAAGCCAATAAAAATGGTCTTTTAAAAAATTCAGTAGTACTTCTGGAACAAATAAGAACTTTAGATAAACGGAGATTAAAAGAAAAAATGGGCACATTGGATTCTTTAATTATGAAGAAAGTAAACCATGCACTTAGTATAAGTTTTGGTTTAATCGGAGCTAGTAACACTTACAATAGCAAGGTAAAAAAGTTTGCGTAAAACTATTAAAACTAATTATATTAAAGTGTGCATTTTAATATTTTTGTAAAATAAATTAACTATATTAATAGAAATAAAATCTGAAAAAAAATTATTTTAGTGCTATCGGCAGTGCTAAAAGTAGGTAGATTAAAAAATGTAACCTTAAACCAATTTTTAGCAACAGTTTCTAGCTAACTTTTTTGTTTGAGCACCTCTAAAAATAAAAAATATCAATCCATCTACTAGAATTTGGTACTGCCGCTAAAATTATCCCTCCAAAATTTATTTATATACTTCTTAAAATCCTACTTTATACTAATAACCTCGTTCTGTAATTTTATCTCTCAAACTTATTAAATTACATTACTTTAACGTTAATTCGCTTCTACTGCCCAAAAATCCAATATTTATTCTTTGTCATCTTCTAGTATTCTAGGAAATAAAGCATCGCCTTTTCCTTTAATTATGTAATTATTTAAATTTTCCCCTATACATATCTTTAAATTTTCAAAATTACCTAAATTTTCATCTGTTATGTTTAGAATTTTAAATATTTTATTAGAAGTCTCTGGCATAAAAGGGATTATAAAAATATTAACGCATCTAATTATTTCGCACAAAAAATATAGTACGGTATTTAACTTTTCTATAATGTCTTCATTATAAAGCTTCCAAGGCATAACTTTCTCTATGTATTTATTCGCCCAACATATTATCTCCCACACCTTGCTTAAGCTTTCGGAAAATTTATATTCATCCATTAATTTTTGGTAACTAATTTTAACATTGTCAATTAACGTTATTACTTCCTCTTCCATATCAGTTAATTCTAAATTTTTTATGTTTAGGTTACCGTCTTTATATTTTATTATCATAGAAACCGTCCGAGAAACTAGGTTACCTAGGTCATTTGCTAAATCTGAATTAACTCTGTTTACAAATGTGTCAAAACCAAAGTTACCATCACTGCCGAAAGGAAATTCTCTTAATAAAAAATATCTTACAGCGTCGACCGAAACAGAGTACCTATTCATTAAATCCAGAGGAGAAACAACATTACCCTTAGACTTGGACATTTTTGTACCATCTTTAAATAAAAGCCATCCATGGCCAAATATACATTTTGGCAACTTTAAATCTAGAGCCATTAAAATTGCTACCCATGTTATAGCATGAAATCTCATTATCTCCTTGCCGACGATATGTATATCTGCTGGCCAATATTTGTCAAAATCCAATGAATTACCAGCATTATTTTTGTAACCAAGCGCTGTAATGTAATTTGTTAAAGCATCTAACCAAACATACACAACATGTTTTTGATCAAATGGCACCTTTATACCCCAATCGAACGTAGTACGACTTACACAAAGATCATCAAGACCAGATTCAACAAAGTTAATCATTTCGTTTAAACAGGATTTTGGTCTTATGAAATCTTCGTTATTTTTGTATAAATCTAAAATTGTTTGTGAATATTTAGAAAGCTTAAAAAAATAAGATTCCTCTTCTGTATACTTAACTTCTCTACCGCAATCAGGACAAAGATTTCCATCTTTTACTTGAGTTTTTGTAAAAAAAGCCTCGCAGGGTTCACAGTAAAGTCCTTTATAGTAGCCTTTGTAGATGTCGCCTTGTTCATATAATTTTTCAAATATATTCTGCACCGATCTTTTATGAGATTCATCTGTAGTTCTAATAAATTTATCATTAGATATATTTAAAATTTTCCACAATTTTTTAAACTTATTGCTAAGGCTATCTACGTACTCCTTTGGCGTTAAATTACTAGCCTTAGCTTTATTTTCTATCTTTTGCCCATGTTCGTCTGTGCCTGTTAGAAACATAACATCAAGTCCTAAAAGTCTTTTGTACCTAGCAATGACATCAGCGGCAATAGTACAATATGCATGCCCTAAGTGAGGCTCACCAGATGGATAATATATTGGCGTTGTAACATAAAATTTTTCTATTTTATTTTTCACTAGCTATAACCTTTCAAAAATTATTTATCAATTAAAAAATGTAAAAAATGTAAGAACAATTTTAGTTGATTACAGAATATTAAGCAACAAAGTAAAAATATATTTAGTAAAAATATTTTTATAAAAAGAGCTACAAAATACTAATTAAAATGATTAAGTTTTCTGCGAATATAAAATAGTCAGTACATTTCTAGTCTTTTCCGACAGATACATTATTCACTAAAAAACCTCTAACCCCTTACAAGGTTCGTTTCCTAATTTTCTTAATTAAATACTTTCCTATAGCACTAATAACGAGATATTCAATTTTAATGATAAACTAAATTTTTCTGCTTAAAATATCTTTTTTGTCCTTATAAAACTCTAGAAAATTACCTGTATCTAAAGCTTTCCTAATGCTTTTAAAGAAACTGTTATAAAAATACAAATTGTGTATGACTGCTAGCCTTAATGCCAAAACTTCTTTGCATTTAAATAAGTGATGCAAATATGCACGAGAGAAATTTTTACATGTGTAACAATTACAGTTGATATCTATAGGTTCGCTTCCTAATGTGTATTTTTTATTAAAAATATTTAACGTTCCTATACTCGTAAACAACTTACCGTGACGAGCATTGCGACTTGGCATTACGCAATCAAAAAGGTCAACACCCCTAAAAACGGATTCCAAGATATCTAAAGGTGTTCCTACTCCCATTAAATACCTAATTTTGTCTTTTGGTGCAAAGGGTTCTACTATCTCTATAATTTCATACATTTTTTCTGGTGGTTCACCCACCGCAAGTCCGCCTATGGCATACCCGTCTAGATCAAGGTCTGATATTTCCTTCATGTTTTCTATGCGTAAATCTTCAAAGGTACTGCCCTGATTTATTCCAAACAATAGTTGATTTTTATTTATTGTGTCTTCTAATAGGTTTAACCTATTAATTTCAGTTTTGCAACGTTTAAGCCACCTTACAGTCCTTTTAGCAGAATTTCTAGCATAGTCTTTTGGAGATGGATTTTTTACACATTCATCAAACGCCATAGCAATGGTTGACGCTAAATTTGATTGAATTTGTATACTTTTTTCTGGTGTAAGAAAAACTCTCTTACCATCTATGTGCGATGAAAACTCTACACCTTCCTCGGAAATTTTACGCAGCTTAGCCAATGAAAAAACTTGAAATCCTCCACTGTCAGTTAAAATTGGGCCATCCCATTTTGTAAATTTGTTAAGGCCACCCATTAACTTAATAACTTCGTCTCCTGGTCTTAAATGCAGATGGTAAGTATTGCACAGCATTACCTGGCACTCTATATCTTTTAAGTCTAAAGACGACAACCCCCCTTTTATTGCGGCACAGGTTGCGACATTCATAAAGGCAGGCGTTTCAACTTTTCCACAAATTGTTTGAAATTTGCCACGCCTAGCTCTATTTTCTGTTTTTAATATTTTAAACATGTTGTTAAAGTCTTAGTTAAATCTAAATTTAAAGTTTAAGCATGCTTTATTAGATTTATATTTTTTTACATTTTACAGCAAAAAATGAAAATCCAAACAAAACAAAATCAACAGCACATCCCTAAGCAATTTTAACACAAAAGAAAACCGTAAAAACAAGTAATAAAACGTTAATTTTAATCGATACAATTTTGATTATAATGAAGGTAATTTCAACATAAAATTTGAAAATTTAAAGTATGCTTAATCAAAGAAATTATAAATTTGATAAAAACTGCGAACCTAACTAGTTAGTAAGCAGATAAATACGTTTCTTAACTACTACTTATGTTCAGTTTTTAGAATAAATTAGTGTCAGTCGAAAATTAAAATTCTCTGTTTATGATTAGTAATTCAATGTTATCTATGCACTTTTAGTACTACCAAAAATTAATAATTATATAATTAAAAAATATTCCAAAATATATGAAAGAATTTTTAAATTTTTATGATGTACCGGTAGTGTTATTTTCACTTTTAAATAGTAAAGATATACACCATATTGCTGATAATGTCACAACTGTATAGATTATTCTGCTAAAAATTGCACTTTGCCCACCAAAAATATTAGCTACAATGTCAAACTGAAAAATTCCAACTGCACCCCAGTTTAATCCTCCAATTATTAATATTATTAAGGCAATTCTGTCTAGAAGACCTTGCATTTTTATTCTCCTTTTCTATATTTTTTATAATTTTCTTAGATAATATTATGTTGTGTAATTTTAGTGATTTTATTCTTAATTTTTTACTTTTTATAGGCATTAAACAAACTTTGTGCTTGGAATCTATTAAATTAATTAATAATGTCTTAGGTTTAAAAGAGTTTTACTTATTTACTAAATTTCTGATAGAAGAAATTTAGTAAAGTAAACTGTTAATAAAAGTTAGAACTTATTCAAATAAAAGTTAGACAAAAATTGAATTTAAATTTATAAATTAAAAATTAAGTAGCATTGAGCTTTTTATATTTGTAAAAAAACTTTACATTAGTATTCCCGATACGTGGGGAAAAAGTTTCATGTTACTACAGCTTTTTGAAGTTGCAAAATGAAATACTCTTTTATATAAGTATTTCTGGAACCACTTACCTTCATAAAAAGTTTAATACCATCACATTTTATTATAAATTTAAGTTTAATTTTTTCTAATTTTTTGTATTAACAGATATTGTATTATATTGTGCACAATTTATGTGAACTGTTGCCTAACTTTAAATAAATTTAGCGATATATATCTCAATTTTTTAGTGATCTAATTTTCACATATGTGTTTTAATATTTTTGTTTTTAATTACTAAGAAATATTTTTCTTTGTTTAAAATTTCTAATTTAATTTGTACCAAAAATTACTATAAGGTAAATTCTTATTACTTTTACTTAAATAAAATACATATTTACTGGTAACAACTGTAGAATAACTGATCTTATAAATTGCAATAATAAGCTCTCCCTTAATTGGCAGTGCTAAAAGTTGATAAATGTGTTAAAAGTATGGTATATGGTAAAAGTAAAAGGATGCCCAGAATATGGGTTAATAAAAAATTTTAAAATGGATTTAATATAGGGGAACAGAGATAAAAATCTCGAAATTAACAAGTATTAAATTTTTATGTTAAAGAGGAATAAATTTGTGTTGTCTGTGTATTTTTAGCACTGCTATCTACTATCTACATTATCTATACTTAGAATTTTAAAATTAGGGAAACAACCTAGAATTTTGTTTTTAAATTAAAGTATGTACTGTATCAATTTAGACTTTTTACTTGAAAACTGCGTATATTATTCAAGTTAGGTAACATAGTGATCAAGTAACATTTGTTACAGACTTAAGCGTATGAATCGGTTGTTACTACTCCACTACTTAGCACGTTTTACAAGAAAAACTTACTGCCAATCAAAGAGTGACTATGTGATTTAAAATTTATTTATTATTTATATGAAGCGTAGTCTTTTGTTTTCTATTTGGTTTTAGCACTGCCCAACGTGCAGTACTACTATCCGGGGTAAGATCTTCAATAATAGTGCGTAAGAGAGCTGGCTTTCCTGTACCGTTTTGATCAACTATCCTAAGATGGTTCCCACTTGAATAGTTCAAAATTAACATTTTTAGATAAAATTTTATCTCCGAAGTAATAAGATAAATTTTTTTACTTCCAGAAGTCCCAAAATTATTCACCTTTACAGCTAATAAAAAAATATTCCATTAAACAACTAAAAATATACTGCTTACTTTTCATTTCATTATTTTATGGCACAAATGAGTTCATTCTAATACAATAATATAGTAACAATACAATAATTCAGAAAATATATTTAATTTTACATATTTATTATTTTTTAAAAATATTTTTTGTTTAAACAGACGAATTATTACTTTTTATTTATTTTTTGTACTTTTAATTTGTTTTTATGTTATAATAGGTTCAGTCGCAATATTGGGAGTGACTATATTTGAGAAAAGGGGTATTTTGTTATGAAAGGTAGTATGAAGAGATTATTAACGGTATGCTTGTTTGCTGGTATGTTGGGCAGTTATTCTGTGGGTAGCGCTTATGGCATTGAAAATTACAAGTATGTGTTCAGTAAAGACGACGATGAGGAAGAAAGCGATCTTGGTATGGTAAGTAAAGCTATTAGAGCTATTGAGGGTGCTATAGTTGCTGCTGCGGCAGTTACAGCTGTTGGTGCAGGGATCGATGTGTATAAAAATGGTTATAAAGATAGTAAAACAGAAGGGTTCGTTAGTAGTGCTGCTGAGCTTGCTAAAGAAGTATATTTTACGCCAAAAAATTGGATTGCTAATAAAGTGTCGTCTAAGATCGTAGGAAATGCAGATTTTGTTGAAACTAGGAAATATTTGAGTACTAAGGACAGTTCTGATGCTACATTTATGGGTGAAATTAAAGGATTAGGTAACGTTATTAAAGAAATAGGTGTTCATATTTGGCATTTGGTAAATGGTAAGTAATAGTTTCTTTGGTATTTTTTTATCTTTAACTAAAAATAAGGCAGTGTGGTTGCTACCTTATTTTTTGTTATTTTTGTTTTATGAGTTACTTATATAGACGTACTAAAATTTTGCTACTTCATAGGTAATAAATATAAAAAAACATTATAATTTTTTATTTTTTTACTTTTAGGTTCATAGAATTTTACATGTTGACACACATACTTTTTGGGCAATCTCAAAAACTCGTAGATAATATGGCATAGTAGTTCTAAAAGTAGGTGGAGTAAAAGACAATACCTCTATATACCAAAGTAAAAATATTCCAAAAACCAATTTTTTAGTAACAGTCTCCACCTGATTTTCTGCTTTGAACACCCTATTAAGAGACAAAATATCAATCTATATATTAGGATTTAACACGGCCCCTATTTATCATATACTGCAACAAAATAAAAATATTGTGTAAAAAATGTTATGACTCAACTAAAACTTTGACTTTAAATTTATCTCTCTGTCTGCTATTCCGTCATTAAATCTCTCTTCATGAGATACTAATATTATATTGCCTTTGTAATTAATTAATTGTTCTTTTAGGGTGTCTTTTGTGTTTTTGTCTAAGTGGTTAGTAGGTTCGTCTAAAATTAAAAAATTAGATGGTGTTTTTGCTAAAATACAAAGTTTTACTTTAGACTGTTCCCCACCGCTTAAGGAAGAAACCTCTTTTAGTACACTTTTGCCCATTATTCCGAAATGTGAAAGTTCCTTTCTAGCTTCTCTTACAGAAAGTACAGGAAATCTTTTTAATAGTATATCTAAAGGAGTCAATTCTAGATTTGCCCAATTAAAATCCTGATCAAAATATGCAATTTTTACATAATCTGCAAATTTAAAATTTCCAGATACTCTTGGTACAATGTTAAGCAAAGTTTTTATTAAAGTAGACTTTCCTATACCATTAAACCCTGTTATTACAATTTTTTCATTAGGTTTAACATCAAAAGAAATTTTTGGTAGAAGTGATTTACCATTATATCCAACTTCCAAAGAACTAACTTTTAAGGCTTTTTGGCTAGCAACAGGCAAAGACTTCAATTTAAAAATAGGCTTGGGCGTATTTTTAGGTGGATTTAAAATGTCCATCTTTTCTAACTTTTTTACCCTAGATTGCGCCCTTTTAGCTGTGGATGCTCTAGCCTTATTTTTAGCAATAAATTCCTTGAACTTTTTTATTTCTTTTTGCTGAAATTTAAATTCTCTAATATAATTTTCTTTCTTTAAACCTTTTAATTTTAAAAAATTACTAAATCCGGTGTTGTATTTTGTAATTTCTTGAAATTCTATATCTAAGATACACGTAGATACTTTCTCTAAAAAATCAAAATCATGCGATATAAGCATAAAAGCACCTTCAAAATTTTTTAGATAATCGCTTAACCAAGTAACGTGCTCTTTGTCTAAAAAATTAGTGGGTTCATCTAAAAGTAAAACGTCCGGAGATTCCAGCAAAAGTTTGGCTAAAATTACTTTTTCCCTCTGCCCTCCACTTAAATTTTTCAACACGTTATTCATTCCAAGAGCAGTTATACCGAGTCCATTAGAAACTTTTAGTATGGTACTTTCTATTTCGTAAAAACCTCGATTTATTAAAAAGCTTTGATAATCCGAAATTTTTTCTAAAATATTTAGATTATCACCTTCACAAATATTACTATATAGACAATTTAATTCATTCTCTATTTTATATAGATCGTTAAATGCAGTTTTTAAATATTCAAAAATATTTAAATCCGTGTCTACCTTAGCGTATTGATCCAAGTATCCAATTCTAATGTTCTTTTGCCAACGAATGGTACCACTATCCGGAGTAAGATCTCCAATAATAATGCGTAAAAGCGTTGTCTTTCCGGTACCGTTTTGTCCAACAATTCCTAGATGTTCACCTTTAAATAGTTCAAAATTAACATTTTTATATAGAATTTTATCCCCAAAAGAATAAGTTAATTTTTTTACCTCTATAAGTCCCAAAACTATTTACCATTAAATTTAAATAAAGTTGAAAAAATCAAATTTTACAATAAGTAAACCAAAAACTGAATGCCTAAAAAACTCCGATGCTTTCTGATTTTAAAGCACTAATAAAGATCAATTTTAATATAATTTATACAGTAACGCAACGTTATTTTGAAAAATATATTTGTTTTTTATATATTTTATTTTTTAAGAAAAGATATTTTATTCAAACAAACAAATAGATAGATTTTCAATTTATTTTTTGTACTTTTAACTTGTTTTAATGTATAACATAGTAATAGTATCGGTTTATTGACCAGGCAAAAATTATTATTAGTGTAGAGTGTACTTATGTTGTAAAATGGACCGCAGTTGATTGAAAATGCAAAGAATTAATTAGTTTTGAGATTGGGACAGATACTAGGCATTTTGAAAATTTATCTAAAAAACCTCACACGTTGATCTTAAAAAATATGTTAATGACTCGCTATGTCTCGTACAATCTTATTAATCCGGCAAAAAAGCTTATAGAGATATAGCACATATTTATGTATGAACCGATTAGGCAGGCAGTGCTAAAAGTGCGTAGATAACATTGAATTACTACTCATAAACAGAGAATTTTAATTTTCGATTGACACTAAATTTTTTGTACAAACTGGAGTAAGTGGTAGTTAAGGAATAGGTTTGTCTGCTCATCGATAGTAGGGCTCGAGATTTTTGTCAAACTATACTTTGAATTTCATATTATATAATTTAACAATATCTATCTGCTTTTAGCACTGTCATCGATTATTGGGCCATTACTTTTAGCATGTTTTGCACGAAAATTTTTTTACCAATCAAAAAACTTATACGGTTGAATATTCACTTATCTTTTTTGAAGCGTAATCTTTTATTTTAAATTCGGTTTTAGTATCGCGATCACTTAGCCCGGTTTGCAGGAAAGATTTACTACTAGTCAGAAAGCATTGAAATGATTAAAAAATTCAGTCTATGAATCGTATTTTGGTATTATTTATTCGTTTTTTGCATTGACATTTTATACGATTTAACCCAATTGTCATTTCTGTATATTTATGTTTTTTATGCAAACTATAAATACATGCAAAAAAATTAGTATGGAAGGCATGTATACAAAGTTATGCGCATAGGAAAATATACGCTGAATTTTAGGAATATTAAGCCAAAAATTATATCATATTCATCTGTATGTAGCAGTTTTGAAAGAGAGGGTCCGTTAGGTGAGTTCTTTGACGAAACTTTTGACGATTCCTTTTTTGGCAAAGATTCATGGGAAGACGCGGAAAGTAAATTACAAAGTGCAAGTTCTGCAGGTGCAATAAAAAAATCCGGGTTAAAAAATGAAGACATTGATTTTGTTTTTGCCGGAGATCTTCTAAACCAATGCATATCTTCAACGTTTGGTGTAAAAAGATTTGGAATTCCATTTTTAGGGCAGTACGGTGCATGCTCTACAATGGCGCAGAACATAATTTTGTCTGCAGTAATGGTAGGCTCCGGTGCGGCGCGTAATTGTTTAGCTGTTACTTCATCGCATTTTTGTTCTGCCGAACGACAATTTAGGACACCTCTTGAGTACGGTGGTCAACGACCAACTACATCTCAATGGACAGTCACTGGTTCCGGAGCCTTAATTGTTGGTGCTAATAAAACACATGGGGCAATAAGTTCAGATCACGATCACATTCCATACATTAATTTTGCAACCGTCGGAAAAATTGTAGATTTTGGTGTTTCTGATGTTAGTAACATGGGTGCAGCTATGGCACCTGCAGCTGCATCAACACTTAAAAATTTTTTTATTGATACGAAGACTAAACCACAAGATTACGATTTAATTTTAACTGGTGATTTAGGTATAGTTGGTAGCAAACTTTTGGTAGATCTGCTTAATAAAGAAAATATAGACATAGATAAAATTCATAATGACTGCGGTTTAATGATTTACGATAGAAAAGCTCAAGATGTTCATGCTGGCGGCTCGGGGTGTGCTTGTTCGGCTGTAGTGTTGTGCTCTAAAATACTGAAGGATATGGAAATGGGAAAAATTAATAACATATTGTTTATTGCAACCGGAGCACTTATGTCCACAACGTCTTCGCAACAAGGAAAAACTATTCCTTCAATTGCACACCTTGTTAACATTAAAATTTAGAGCTTATTTAAATAAAATTTGGTCAAGAATTAAAAAATAAATAAATTAAATATAATTTTAAACTAGCATTGTCAAAATTTAATAAAACGGTCAAAAATATGTCTATTAAAAACTAGTTATTACAAAAAATTAAGCAAAATTAAAGCTCAAAAAATTAGTTTTTAAAGTTGGTAAAACTAAATCTTAATAGATAGTTTAATATTTTGTCTCTTAATAGGGTGTTCAAAAATAAAATTAAGTGAAGATTATTAATAAAAAAATGCTCTTTGGAATCTTTTTTACCGTGATGTTTATATGGCATCTTTTGCATTGAAATTTAGAAAATTTTTTTATCCATATTTTTAGCAATAACTTACAGTAGACATTAAAATTTTTACAAAATGTTCAAAAAACTTGATTCTACAAAATTTTTGTATATGTTTTTTATAAAACTTTTAACTTTACAAAACTGATTCCTTATTTTTAAATGTCATCTATATCAAGAGTTTCCATTTTTATGTTAGCAGGATAAGCTTTGTAATTAAATTTTAAAGTTTCGCATATATCATGTATTATCCAATAAATATAATTTATAAAATCTTTTACATAACATGATTCCAAATAAAATCTTAAAAAAAAGCAGTAATAATATTTCAAATTATTATATTTATATAGTACAAATTATTGTATGTACATTTATACTTATTACTTTATTTATGATAAAATCTTTAAATAAAAACAGCTATCTTTGTATAAAAAATTGGTTAACTTTTCAACTTAACGATTCTTTAATCGCAGGAAAAGACTTAAATAATAATAAATGTTATGCGTTTTCTACTGAAGAAATTCCTCTTCTCTTAACGGTAAAAACTTCGAGCCCAATTAGCAAAGGAGTAATTACATCTAATTTTGGTAAACGCACAGATCCTATAACTAAAAATATAGAAACAATACATAAAGGAATAGATATTGGAACTAATATTGGCGAAAATATATATTCAGTTTTACCAGGTAATATAAAATTAGCAGAATATTTTGGCGGATATGGGAATTGTGTAATCATTGATCACGGTAATGATATACAAACTTTATATGCACATTGTCAAAAATTAAATGTAAGTTGCGGGGAATTTATTAATAAAGGGCAAAAAATTGCAACCGTAGGCAGTACCGGTAAAAGCAACGGAGCACATCTACATTTTGAAGTAAAAATAAATAAAATTAATTTAAATCCTAAAATGTTTTTAGATAATATTTCTCTACCGGAAAAATGAACTTTAAATTATTTAATTGTATAATAAAAATAAATTTTTCTTTTTTATTATTGCTTACTCTGGCGCTATATTTGAATAAAAAAAATTTTTTATTGTTGATTATTTCAGCATTTATACATGAATTAAGCCATATTGTTGCTATGTTATTGGTTAAAATTCCTATAAGAGAAATAAACGTAAGCGCGTTTGACTTCGAGATAAAAAAAAATATTGAGGATACTAATAAAACTTTTTTCGTTTTGATTGCTGGTCCTATTTGTAATTTATTGATTTTTCTACTATTTTTTTTGTTCCGTAGTACTATTTTTTTCAACGATACATTTAAAATATTTTTTATAAATAATTTATTTCTATTTTTATTAAATATTTTACCAATATATAGTCTAGATGGAGGTCAAATTCTGTACTATTTTTTAACTAAAAAGTTAGATATTGTTAAATCTAATAAAATTTTAGATGTTTTATCATTTACTTTTAGCTTAGTTTTAATTGCCCTAGGAGTATACATTTTAATTAAATCTAGGTACAATTATTCGCTTTTGTTTCTAGGTTTATATTTAATGTTAAATATAATTTTAAAAAATAATTTTTAAAAATTTATCAACTGTAATTACAAAAAATACAACAAAATATCTGCAATTAAATATGGTTTGTTTAATACGTTTAGTTTTTTTATTTTTAGGAATGGTTTTAAATTTGAAATTTTTTGTTCGTAATTTATAAATTTATGAATTATAATTTTTTCTATAAGTATATTATTTTTAGAGTATTCATCTAAATAATATATTATTATTTTAGCATTTATTTCTAAAAATAAATTATTTTTGTTACGTTTAATAATCTTTTTTGATTCCATAACTATTTTACATAAATTAATTTTTGTTATTTTGTTTTTTTCAAAAAAAATTTTTTTTTGAACATTAATTATAAATTTAGGTTTTACCCTATTTATACTGATAGATTTGGTTTTTATTTTTAAGTTTTCATCAAAAGAACAATAGTCAATTGTTGCAACTGGTATTTTCATTTTGTTCATAAAATGTCCTCTTAAATTAAGAATAAGAAGTTCAATTTGAATTTTTAGTAAGTTTTAATGTGTTTAAAGTTAAATTAGTAAATTTAATACGTTAAACAAACTTTAAACATTAAAATTTCCCTATTATTATTCTATTAATTTACTCTAGATAATATAAATAAAATATATATTTATTACTTTTAAATAAGGAGCACATAAAATTATGCAAATTTTAACAAACAGTGCACAAATTGATTACCAATATAATGCTTCAGGCAAAACTATGAATATTGGCACCAAAACAAATTATGTTACTACAAATATATCTAAAGATAGTATAAATTTATTAAAGACTTCTAATTCTAATTATTACGCTCCAGGAGAACGTATTAATTACAATATTTTTATTGCCAATAGCTCCGACGACAATATTTATAATGTCAGCGTTATAGATAATTTACCTAATTTTTTAAAATTTGTAGAAAATTCCGCGACGTTTACAAACAAGGAAGGTAATATTTCAAAAATAATTCAAAAAAATATATTGTTCGGGAATAACAATATATCGAAATATGATAAAAATTTAAATAAAATTGAGTTTGTTTTGGGAACTTTAAGTCCAAAAGATACGGCAATGATCTCTTACTCGGTTATGACTCCATCTGCAAAAGAAACTGTTCCAGACATAATAGAAACATATGCCAATTTAATTTACTCTAATAAACTTGAAAGTTCAGATTCAAAAATAATGGTAAAATCTAACATTAATTCTATAACCAAAGCCTATGCATTAATAACTGCAGAAAAAATAGTCGATAAAACTACTGTATTTTGTGGAGATAAGTTGCAATATACGATATCACTAAATAATAAGGGAAATATTGATGCAACAAATGTGAGAATTACTGATATTTTGCCAAACAATTTTAAATTAGAAGAAATAAATTTCACAATTGCAGACCTTCCATATTCTGCAACATACAAAATTGACGAGAACAATATTTTGAGTATACCCGCTGACATAAATGAAACTGGACTTTGTATACCAGCTAATACATCGGATAATAGCATAGTAATAAAAGGGGAAGTTGTAGAATAATTGCAGGTTGTATAAATGGAATATTTATTAAGGCAATATCTTGTGGAACAACAATATAACATAAAAATATATGAAACTTAAGGGCAAATACCTAAAATAGACAAATAGTTACATAAAATAAAGACCTCTCATATAAACTTTGCACCGCAAGCCCTAAACAGTATTTTACCCTAATTCAAATTCCAAAAATAAATTAAACTGCAAACATTCATATTACCGAAACATCACGTTGCGCTATTGACACCAGTTAGGAACACTCTTTATTCTCGCCGTTAACTTTTCCATCAAGCGTCAGTAACTGCATAACTCTCCGATTTTCCATCTTCTCCTACTACTTCTTCTTAGTCATTATCTTATAAATACCGATTTGTACCTGAATCATCAATGTTTTTTCACCGTGTTATTCGACTTCCACTGTTTTTGTTACTTCATTTTCATAAGAATCCAGATAAATATATTCGCTATTAACATTTTTTGAACTTTCCTTACTAGGCTTACCTCGTATTAATACTTCATTTCATTAACTAAGTAATATTTGCTTCCAGTCACAGACTAAAACAGCAGTTGCTCCAAGATCTTCTAAAACTGCAGCTACTACACTGAAATTTTGTTATCTTACTCTTCACCACTTTCTGAGTCATTTGGCAGTTCTTATTTATCAACATCAGCAAGATTTTGCCCGGGATCCTTTATCAGGAATATTTCCATTAGGGCCATATGTTTTAGAATTACTTTGCTGAATTTATTGAAATAACCGCTACAACAAACATAATAACCGAAACTAATGAAACAGCGATTATTATACTACGAATCTTGTGACTTTCGGTTTTTGTTTTCATTGTCTTTTATCTAATTTTTTTATATTAATTTTTTATTTAGAACAACATACAACTTCTTTTTTTATATAATTTAATAATTTTTCTTTCATAACAACCAAGCATAAGGTGTCTTACTCCATAACCATTGGTAAATTCTCGAAACAATAATTCATTACATTTCTTTGAGAATTCACTTTTATTATATGGTTTTCCTGATTCTCTATGTTTTTCACAAATATAATCAATAATTTCATCGGCCATATCTTCTTCAGAATAAGGAACGATTTTTTCTATTTCATTTTCGCTTAATTTTACTGAACAAAAAATTTTAAGTTCCTCAATAACGTCACTCCTATCATAAAAACTATCAAAAATTTCTTTCAAAAGAAAATTTTTAAAGCTTTTTTGAAGAAACGATTTAACCTCATCTTTTTCAAACTCATTATTTTTTAACTTCTTATAATTATTCTCCCCTGCAAATAAATTTTTATTAATAATATCATCATTAATTTTTGTTTTTTTATCTTTCTCGTCCCCAGCCTTCTTAAAATTTTTAAGAATATACCTCTTAGTAAGTTCAAAAATGTTACTATTACCAAATTTTTCTTCGATTTCTTCTTCGGTCAACAACTTTCCATTACTCTTGCTGTATTCTTTACATATTTCACAAAAAACCTTACTGACTATTCCTTTATTAGTCTCAGGAACTAATTTTTCTCTATTTTCAAAAAGCATATCACTAATCTCTTCAATTTCTTTTGCTCTACCATCATAACACAACTGATTTAAAAATTTTTTTCTAAAATTTGCTTCAAGAAACGGCCTAAGTTGGTCTTTCTCAATAACAGGATTATCATAAGGCATCGACCTATTAACATTAACAATATTTTTAATATTATTATTAATGTTAATAATTGGAATCTCTTGAGAGCTCTCTAGAACACTATCTCTCATCGCCCCAACATAAGTGCCAAACATACCAGAACTAAACACTGCTGCAAGAGCAAATGCAATAAACTTCTTAGAAAAACCACCGTTAATAAAATATTTACGACTCATATCTATTTGTACCCCTTATAAAATATTTAACATAGAAAAATCTCGAAAAAAACAATTAAGATTAGCAAAATAACCTCAATTTGGATTTGCAAAATGTAAAAGTAAGTATACTAGTTAAAAGAGGAAAAAGTAGAAAAGAAATAATCTATTAAAAATTACACACAAACAAAATTTGTTTTTCTATATGCTGCAAGTAATATCATATACCATCTGAAAATTCTTACAAGTACAAAGTACAAAACACATATCAATACTATATTTCCGTAAGACTAAATTATCTTCTTGCAAATTTAATAGCTTTCTAAACTATTCTCCAACACTTTCAATTTCGTCACATTCACCATATTCATGAGGAATTTTAGCAATAGCTACTATTTTGTCTCCATCATTCATACGCATTACTAACACACCCTTGCCCGGTCTACTGCATTCCCTTATGGTACTGGCTTTTATTCTTATAATTATTCCACTTTGTGCAATTATTATCACGTCTTCGTCCAGATTTATATTTGTAACACCTGCAACCATACCGTATTTTTCACTATGGTAATTAATTAATCCTTTCCCTGCTCTTGACTGCGTACGATAATCTTCTAAATCAGAAATCCGACCATAACCAGTTTCTGTAATAGTTAAAATTTTATCCTCTTTATTAAGGACCGAAAAGCCAACTACACTGTCTCCAAGATTTAATTTTACAGCTTTTACACCTCTAGCGCCGCGTCCCATTTCTCTAATATCTGTTTCTTTAAACCTAATTGCCATTCCAAACTTTGTTGCTAATAAAATTTCGTTTTCTCCGTTTGTAATATGTACACTTGTTAGTTCATCACCTTCATCTAAGCCAACAGCTATTAGCCCACTTTTGCGTACTGTTCCAAATTTTCCTATATTTGTACGTTTAATAACTCCATTTTTTGTGGACATAATTAAATATTTACTATCGTCTTTTTTACCACTCACTGAAACAATAGAAGTTACTTTTTCATTCTCTGAAAATTCTAAAAGATTAACAATATTAGTACCTTTAGCAGTACGAGAACATTCCGGTATTTCGTAGCACTTTAAAGTATAAACTTTACCAAAATTCGTAAAAAATAAAACTGTATCGTGGCTCTTAAGTACACAAATTTTAGTTGCAATGTCCTCATCTCTTCGGGACATTCCCAAAATACCTTTACCACCACGATTCTGGATCTTATACGCGTCTATCTTCTGACGTTTTATGTATCCAAAATTGGTAAAAGTTAGTATACAGTCCTCTTGTGGTATGAGCTCCTCAATATTTACCTCAGCCTCACTCGGTATAATTTGTGTGCGACGCTCATCTGAAAACTTCTTCTTTATTTCGAGTAATTCTTTTTTTAATATCTCTAAAACATTTTCTTTAGAAACCAAAATTTCCTTAAGTTCAGCTATTTTCTCCTCTAAAGACTTAAGCTCTTCCTCAATTTTTGATCTTTCAAGACCAGTTAATTGCCCTAAACGCATATTTACTATAGCTTGAGCCTGAATCTCGTCTAGGTTAAATCTAGATGTAAGTTTTTCTTTACCTTCTGCTAAACTTTTTGCATTTCTTAAAATACTTATGACTTCATCTATAAAATCTAAGGCTATTTTAAGTCCTGCAAGGATATGCTCCCTTTCACTTGCTTTTTTTAGGTCGAACCTAGTTCTTCTTGTAATAACCTCAGCTTGAAAATCGATATAATTTATTAAAACATCTTTTAAATTTAAGATTTTTGGTTCGCCGTTTACAATAGCAAGCATTATTATTCCGTAAGTAATTTGCATACTGGTGTTTAAATAAAGTTTATTTAAAACGACCTTAGGTGATGCATCCTTTTTTAGAGTTATTTCAACGTGCATTCCCTTACGGTCAGAATGATCTTCAATATTCGAGATTCCTTCTAACTTTTTTTCTTTAACTAAGTCGGCAATGTTTTCGCATAATCTCGCTTTATTTACTTGGTAAGGAAGCTCAGTTATAACAATTTTAAATCTATTGCCATGTTCAACTATCTCTGCACAAGACCTAACAGTAATCTTTCCTCTACCTGTAGTATAAGCTTTCTTTATACCCGATGTCCCCATAATTTTGGCACCAGTTGGAAAATCTGGACCTTTTATATATTTCATTAAATCTAAAACATCAGATTCTGGGTTATCTATTAAAAAACAGAGAGCATCAATAACTTCACCTAAATTGTGCGGGGGAATATTAGTCGCCATACCAACAGCAATCCCCGTTGAGCCATTTGCTAAAAGATTAGGAAACCTAGACGGTAAAACTGTTGGTTCTTTTAAACGATCATCATAATTTGGAACAAAATCTACAGTTTCCTTTTCTATGTCTGTTAGCATTTCTTCAGACATTTTACTCATTCTGGACTCTGTATAACGATATGCAGCAGGCGGATCACCATCTACAGACCCAAAGTTACCATGACCATCTACTAGCATATATCGCATAGAAAAATCTTGCGCAAGACGTACCATTGCATCATAAACAGAAGTATCGCTATGCGGATGATATCTTCCAAGCACGGTACCTACTGTATCTGCACATTTTCTGTATGCTTTATCTGAACTTAGTCCATTTTCAAACAAAGTGTAAAGGATCCTTCTGTGCACCGGTTTAAGACCGTCTCTAACATCGGGTAAAGCTCTGGAGACTATTACAGACATAGAATACTCAAGGAAAGATTTTTTCATTTCCTTTTCTATATCTACCTCGATAGTATTACTTTTATTAGTTAAACTGTTTTCTATATCGCTCAAATCTCTAAATGTTCTCCTTCAATAAATAAGAAACAAAATCAAAAACAAATAAAAATTTATTTATCAAAAAATCTATTTCTATGGTCAAACACATTAAATATTATATAACTTTTACAGAATAAAGCAAAAGAGATATGGCACTTATCAGTAACAGACCTCTAATGCATGGACTAAAGATTTTATTTAAAAAATTAGTATTTAAATTTTTCTTTATTATTTAAAATTTAAACTTTCTATCAATATGTAATTAAAAACTTTTTTAAACATAACTATATTTTTAGCGCTACTAATAAAACTACTAATAAAAAAATATGTAATGCTTAGCAATATCTACCAAACTATAATCAGCAAGATAGCGATACTACTATGCGTGTAACTTGATCCTAATTATATTCTCGAAATCTTATTGTATGCCCTGTTTTAAGAACAATAAAATCAATAACACATATTAATTTTGCTACTCTAAACCTCAAATGTATAGATAGACTAATCCCATTTTATCCAAAGATAGTTAATTCAAAAAGTTAAGCAAAAACTTGCTACTCAAAAATTAATTTTCAAATTTTTTTTTTCGAGGTTTGCAAGACATTATCTGTTAATCTACTATTTTTAGGACTACCTTTAATTCAACTTTTCTAAAAATATTTATTTAAGCATATCTAAAAATTCTTTCTCGGTAATAACTTTTACTCCCAGCTTTTGAGCCTTTTCTAGTTTACTCCCAGGATTTTCTCCTATTAATAAGTAATTTGTATTTTTCGATACACTTTTTAAGACTTTACCTCCTAAATCCAAAATCAGCTGAGTTATTTCATCTCTTGTATATTTTTCTAAATTACCTGTAATAACAAAGTTTAAATCGTTAAATTTTTCTACTGATCCTTCACTTTTTAAATAAAATCTTGATTCTGGATTTATACCAATTCTTATTAAATCTTCTATTAATTTTTGATTCTCTATTACTTTAAAATAATTATTTATGCTTTCAGATAAAATTTTACCAAAACCCGGTATATTGCTAAGTTTTTCATATTTTGCATTTTGTAAATCTTTTAAATTTTTAAAATTTTGTTCTAAAGCTCTTGCGGTTTCTAGTCCTATATTTCTTATACCCAAAGCATAAATCAAGTTACTTAACTTTGCTTTTTTAGAATCATTTATAGCTTCCACTAATTTAAATGCTGACTTTATGTTAACTCCCCTAAGCATCATTAACTCTTGCTCTCTTAATTTATATATACTAGCGACGTTCTTAATTAATTTTTTATTAATTAATTCTTTTATTAAAGCTGGACCTAAATTTTCTATGTTCATAGCATTTTTTGAAACGAAATGTACTATATTAGCAAAAAGCTGTGCAGGGCAGTTAACGTCCTGGCATCTAGTGGCAACTTCACCTTCTTCTTTAATTAATAAACTTCCGCAAGCGGGGCAAAAATTTGGCATACAAAAGTCTAATGAATCTTTAGTATGATTTTTAACACTTACAACTTCTGGTATAATCTCCCCTGCTTTCCTCACTATAATGATATCGTTTATTTTAATTTCCTTTTCTTTAATAAAGTCTTCATTATGAAGAGTCGCCTTATTAACAGTTGTACCGGCCAAAATTACAGGTTCGAAAATAGCAATCGGAGTTATTGTTCCTGTTCGACCAACATTAACTTTAATATCTAAAAGTTTAGTTTCTTTTTCTTCTGGTGGATATTTATATGCCTCTGCCCAACGAGGCACTTTAGACGTTGTACCTAATATATTTCTAAACTCAAAAGAATCTACTTTTACTACGGCCCCATCTAATGGGAACTGATAACTTTTCCTAAGAGTATCTATTCTTTCTATTTCATTAATAATATCGTCTATATTTTTGCAAATTTCGCAGCTTGGCACAGTATTAAAACCTAAATATTTTAGATAATCTATGGATTCTTTGTGCCCTGATAAATTTTTCCCTACTATTTGTTGAACGTTAAAAATAATAATATCTAAATTTCTTTTTTTAGTAACATTTGAATCTTTTTGTCTTAAAGAACCAGCAGCAGCATTCCTTGGATTTTTAAATATATTTTTTTCACCATTTTCTATTTGCTCATTTATTAAATTTAAAAAATTTCCTTCAGATATATATACTTCGCCTCTAACCTCTAAAAATGGTATTTTTTCGTTTAGTACTAAAGGAACAGACTTAATAACTTTAATATTTTCAGTTACATCTTCACCAACTAACCCATTACCTCTTGTTGATCCTCTTATTAAATGACCATTTTCATATTCTAACGAAACAGATAACCCATCGACTTTTGGCTCCACCACATACATAACGTTGTTACTTATCTTAGATTCAACTCTTTTTATGAATTCTTTAAGTTCATTGTAAGAGAATGAATCGTGAAGACTTTGCATAGGTACTAAATGCTCAACAGGTGAAAATTTGCTATTTTTTTTCCCGCCTACTCTTTTAGTCGGTGAATTTTCTAAAATAAGTTCAGGATACTCGTCCTCTAAATCTTCAAGTTTTTTGTATAAAATATCGTACTCAAAATCGCTTATAATTGGTGAGTCTTCTTCGTAATATTTTTTATTATGAAACTCTATTTTTTTACATAAATTAGACATTAATTCTTTTACTTTTTCTAATTCTTCTATAGTTCTATGTTCTTTGGACATTTAATGTTAATCCTTCTTAAATTTTAAAATCCTAATAGTATTTTAAACAAAAATTAATATAGTAATGATATTTAAAATCATATAAATATAAAAAATTACAAATTGAATTTTTTTGAAATACTTGGTAATTACAAAACAAGAATTATAATCAACAAAAACATAGCCTCATTAATAAAGGTAGTATTAAAAGTAGGTAGATTAATAAATGAAACCTTACGAACATTACATTAAAAAAGATTAAAAAACCAACTTTTTAGTAATAATATCCACATATTTTTTATTTAATAATCTCTTAAGAAACAAAACATCAAACTATTTACTGAGATTTAGCAATCCCTTAATAAAATTACACTAAATTGAGTTTTCTTTTTTAAAATAATGGCAGTGCTAAAAATAGGTAAACCAACTGGTGATACCTTCAGTACATCAAAGCAAAAAATTTAAAAACTAATTTTTAGTAAAAATCTACATTTAAATTTTTGGATTAACTATCTCTGAAAAAGTAATTTTCAATCTATTTGTTTTAGCACTGCCAAAATATTTTATTTAATTATTGTTAGACTATGTTAGCGTAAAAATATTATAGTCTTATAAGTTTGAAATATATCTGAAATTTGTAAATAAACTAAAGGCAATTAAATGAAGCAGAAAATTAATCTTTTGGAATATAATGGTCAAATTAAAGTTGGGCTTATCAGCTCAAAGTTTTTTAGTGCTTTTTTTAATCTCTTAATAGTTATAACTAAAAAATTATTGATGTTGTTTTTTTGTTGTCTCTAAGTTTTTAGCTTTTTGTTATATTTTTATATAGACTGGCTCAAGAATAGTATCGCAAAAGTGTACAAAATTTGTACACTAAAAACAATTTACTCAAGCTGATTGCATATGTGTATTGTTATTTTTTCTGAACATAAATTTGTTAACAAAAACAGCAACTATTACACCTAAACTAGTATCTATGACCCTGTCTACTACATACATAAAAGTGTTAGTATAAGCTGCTTCAGAATGAGACATAAGGACACTCAAAACAACAATAGTACCAATTTCAACTGAATTTTTTTTCCCGAAAACATTGCATATATATATAACTAGAAGTACACAAAGCGGAGAAAGCAACAAATTAATGAGTTCTTTGTGTGGAAAAATTTGAGTTATTAAAAGAACTAAAAGTCCCATAATCCCACCAATAGTTGTACCAATTAACCTTCTAAACCCTGCTGCAGACGTCTCAAGATTAGTTTTCCTCATGCAAATTATTGCGGCTATACTTGCGAAAAACTTATCGTGCCTATTAAACAGTAAAGACAAAACTATACAAATTGCAACAGCGATAGTTGTCTTAATTGCTCTAAAACCTATCTTGTATTCATTTATAAGCATGCTAAAAATAACATAACTAACTAGTAAAAATTTAAAGATAAAAAAATCTTGAATATATACTTCAATAATTTTAACACCTAAGTTACTATATTTTCAAATGAATGACTTAAAAATATAATGGAAGAATATGTACTCCAGAAAATTGGTAATAAAATATTGTTTTATTGCCAAAATAATAAAGATCAAAGACTATAGTCAAGATTATTTAATTTCTTAGCTTTTTCATATTCCTTTTCAAAATTCTTAGATATTAAATATAGTTTGTAACGTTCGTAAACAAAAAAGATGAGAATTACAATAACAATAACAATTAACAACGTCTTTACAGGATGATTTTTACGCCATCCCCCAAAGCCACATTCTCCTTTCCCTTAAATTAGCAATCTACCAGTTTAAGAGTAACATCAAAGCACGTCGCTTAGGGGTCCAATTGGAACTACTGGAACTGAACCATCGTAACTGGTATGCAAAGGACCAGATTTTGTTTAACTATAATATTCATACTTAGCAAATGTAGCAACTGCTACAAAGTTTACAATCAAACGTTTAAAGCCTCGGTATTTAATAGTAAAGTTATTATTTTCACCTGGGGCAAATAATATACCCTCCTTTGTAAAGTTTCTAATAAGGCCCCAAAACGGTTTGATGTTTAGTTTTTCCTTCATTTCTTCAACAGTATCCCAGTCTTTAACTAATTTAAAGCGGATGCCATTTTCTGCTACTCCAGTTAGCCGCTGGTATATTTCAATATAAACCATACGACCAATAATATAAGTTAATGGTATTGATACTCCAAGATTATTTTTATACCATTCTACAAAACCACCTTTTCCTTCCTCTTTAGGTTTTTCCGAAGGATTTTTTTCTTCCTTTTTCTCTGGCTCTTTTTCTTCTTCCTCTGAACCGGTTGGTTT
>JAEEGL016436984.1_pt1 | contig 26046 bp, 44 predicted proteins | sample 9134231 | NCBI WGS metagenome assembly JAEEGL01 (sample SAMN16246548, study PRJNA631951) | gut metagenome | biome: gut microbiome; feature: rumen; material: fiber-attached | host: Bos | place: Iran: Karaj | collected 2018-10 | reverse complement strand
CGCTCCACGCCGAGGTCGTCCACAATAATGAGGTCATATTCCATCGCCTGCCGCACCAGCTCATTCATTTCAAACTTCGACGTGCTCAGGATCGTAGGAAAGTTTGTCATAAGAACCGGGACGCCACGGTCTATCAGGGCGTTGGCTATGCAGGCAGCGGCGTAGGTTTTTCCCGTCCCCACAGGCCCGCTCATGAGAAGTCCGGTGTTCTGCTCCTTGATCTCGTCCCAGTGGTCCACAAAGGCTTGGCACTTTTGAATATTCTCGCAGTCGTCGGAATTCTCGAACCGCACGTCCCGCAGGCTGTCGTCCGCGATCCCGCTGACCCTCAGATTTTCGATACGGATGCGGCGCTGCTCTTCCTGCCATTCCTGCTCTTTGCGGTCCCACTTTTCCTCTCCGCATTTGCAGAGACAGGGCACAGTGAACACACGTCCCATGATTTCCGTCCGGCATTCCTTCTGCTGGCCGCATACGCCGCAGCACAGAAGCCCGTCTTCATTGCGGAAGTCTCCATCCGCTTCTTCCGGCGGTGCCGCACGGGAAAGAAGCTCCCGGCCCATGATCTCCCCAAGGCTTTCAAGGCCGCTGCTCATAACGTGTCCTCCATGTCCGCTTCGTAGTCGTGTTCTTCCCGGCGTCGGTCAGATCGTCCCCGGCCCTGACTGGTACTTCCGCCTTTTTGCTCCCAAGTAATCAACTTCTGCTTCCAGTTCCGAACAGGTTCCCCTTTGCTGTCGATCCACTTTCCTACGTCGAAATACTCAAAGAAATGATTTGGGTCAACGGAACTGTTTCGTTCCTTGCAGTATGCTTTGACTTCTTCGAGCGTCGGGGGCACGAATGATTTTGACTTTTTCTTTCCCCCCGTACCCCCCTTGTGAGGAGTATCTTCTTTCTCTATCTCTTTATCTTTCTCTATACTCTTATCTCTATCTCTTATCTCTATATCTGGATGGACAGATTCCTGGACAACAGGTGGACACTCAGGTGGAACTTGTCCACCCCCCGCTGCTTCTAGTTTTTGGATTCTTTGGTTTCTCTTCTGAATGGCCCAGGTGGTTTCACTCCCAACAAGGTTTTCATGGTCCGTCAGGCAAAGTGTGCCGTCGTTGTCAACATAGATCAGCCCAAGGCTTTTATACAGCGTGAGAGCAACGCGGACGGTATCAATGTTGAAATACTTGGTGTCTCTCTGAATCTTTGCCTCGTCGTAGGGAATGATGACCTCACCGATATGACGTTCCAGCTTCCCCCCGGTGTTGATGGTTTTGAGGCAGAGCATTTGATAAAGCACCACATAGTTTGCCCCGTCAGGCTGGCTCATAAGAAAATCCACGGCGTCGGAAGTCATGAAGGTCTCCTTGAGCTTGATCCAGTAGTACCGTTTCTTTTCTGACATCGTTTACCTCCAATCAGAACGGCAATTCTGAATCAGAATCATCGTCGTCCACTTCCGCAAACTGCGGGCCGTCCGCCGTCGGTTCCCCGGCCGCCTTTGCGGTCTGCGCCAGCGCAGTAGCCGCAGCCGCCGCCTCACCCATGTCCGGCACGACGCTGGGGCTGATGCAGAATCCGAGGTTCAGGTCCCAGTAGGTCTTCCCGTCGTATTCCCGGCTCTCCATGCGTCCAACGGCCAGGATCGGGTCTCCCCTCTGAAAGTCCTTGGCGTAGCTCACGACGCCTTTGAGGAAGGATTTGCAGTCGATGTATTTCTTTTCACCGCTCTTGTCGGCACCGGCGCAGATACCGAACTTGACGAAGTAACCGCCGTTTTTGGTGGAGACGAGCTGCGCGTCGCGGCTGACTTCTCCCCACACGAGCCGATCCGTCTCACTCAGTTTTACGACGCCGCCCAAGGGAATGTATGCCATTTTCGTTTCCTCCCGTTACCAATGTTCAGGATACCGAGTGAAGTAATGCCCGCCGACGTGCAGGAAGATTTCACCGTACAGCGGAGTAGTGGCGAAGAAAACCACGTCAGGTTCCAGAATCGGCGTCTCGGTGATCGCCAGCCTAACCGCTTCGTATTGGTCATCCCCCGGCGTAATGTCGCCGAGCTCCAAAGCTCCGTCGCTGGGGACAAACTGCCCCGGCTGATACAGCACCTCAAAGACAGTATTTGGAAATTTGTCGCTCAGAACCCGGTTGAGTACCACTTCTATCACCAGCCGCATCCCCAGCAATCCTTCCCCTCGCGCTTCTCGCCACGCCAGCCGCGCCAGAACTTCGATTTCTTCCGAGGTAATGATGATACCCTTCCAGCGTTCTGCGCTGTCCTGCGCGATTATGGGGCGGTCTACGACGATTTGCTTCTCTACTACGACAGGAACTTCCACCGTCACGAGCTGGGGGACGTTGACGTATTCCGTGACCGTTTCGGTGACTGTCTTTTCCACATACACGATCTCCGGCTCCGGCGTTTCCGCAGGCTCCGCCGCCCGCACCGTCATTGGGGAATTGAGATAATCCCAAAACACGAAGCACACAACGGTCATGACCGCCAGCCCCAGCAGGAAGCAGAGCTTTCTCACGGCGTTCTTTACCATTCCATGTCCCCCATTTCGCTGTCGAAGTCCGAGGCTTCCATTTCGTCGGGCGGCTCCAGCTCCGCCAGCTTTTCCATGACGGCGGCGGGAGCCCGCTGCGGTTCAATGAAGTCGATCTTGGCGTCCTGACCCTGAAGTTGTTCCCCGGCGTGTTTCCCTTTGGTGGGGGTATAGGAGAATTCCCGCATTCTCCCGGCCATCATGACCCATTCCCCGCCCCGGAGCGCCGCCGCCGTAACGTATGCGTCGGGGGATTCCTTCTCGATCACCACACAGTTAATGAAGGTGTGCTTTTTCCATCGGACGGAGAAGTTGCACCGCCGCGTGTTTCCCTTCTCCCGAATGCTGAGCTTCGGGGGTCCTGACACCTGGCCCCATGTCAGCATGTCGTAGTATCTGGCGTATCGCTGATCTCCGGGGTTTCCCTCGGAGCTTTCTTTATCAAGAACTTTGAACTGTCCCATTTTCTCCTCCTTGCCCTAGGGGCGGAGAGTTCTCCCCGCCCCCAACAGGCTCCATGGCTTCTCACGCAAAGAAGCTGCCAAGCACTTCTTCCTCGTCGTCGGGCTTGATGGTGACGGCTTCCTTCACCGGTTCAAAGGCCACGTCCTGCACCGCAGGAGCGGGAGCTTCCTTCTTCACCGCTCTGCGCACCTTCTTCGCGGGATTTTCTTCGGCAGTCTCAGCCTGGACCGCTTCCGGTGCTTTCGCGTCTTCCGGGTTTACCTGTACGCTCTGCTCCGTGATTTCCCCGGTGCTGGGGTCCACGTTCACCACGTCAAAGGAAGCGAGGGCTTCCGCGTCCTTGGCTTCCTCGTCCTCCTGAGTCAGCACGTTGTCAATGCTGGTAATGGCGCGGAGCTGGACATACCCGCTGTTCAGCAGGCGGCGGATGACCGTCTTTTTCATCATGGTCTCGGTGGCGCTATACCACGGGGACTTTTTCTTCAGCCGCTCCGCCTCCTCCGGGCTGAGATCGCCGCTGATAAGCTGACGGTATTTGGAGCGGTCAAAGGTTTTGCTGTACTGTTCCGCATGGTCGAGGATCGCGCCGATGCTCATGTACTCCGAGCGGAAGAAGCCGTCCCGCTTCTCCACATAGGCGTAGTATCCGACGATGGGATGCTGCTCCGCTTCCTCGTCCGTTGCGTAGACTGAAAAGTCGAACGTCGGCCGCTTCGTCCGGCGGTCGCGCCCGACGTATTCGCCCTCACGGATCTCCACGCAGTCCATGTCTGCCACGTCACCACCGGCCATCGCCATCGCGATCATTCCTTTGTAGCCGAGCTGGAAGGATGCCGTCCCCGCATAAGGGACGACATAGTAGCCCATGCCAAGCATGAGACCCATTCCCTCGCCCCGGAGAGCCGCCGCCACGATGGAGGCGGGATTGCAGTTCTGGAGTTCCGTGCTGGAAGCAACGAGGGAAATCAGGCTGCCGGTCAGCCGCGCCGCGCTCTGCGCGTCCGGCGTCGCCTTTTTAATCATGCTCTGGAGTGTGTTGCCCTGAATGGCAACGGAGAACTTTTCCTGCTTGTTTGCGATTGCGCCATTACCGCTGGTGGTAAGCGCGTTGTTAGGTCTTGCCAAGATAAATCATCCTTTCACGTTGAAATCTTTTTTCAGCTTTTTCTGTATCAGCCCGATGTGGTAGTAAGCCCACATATCCGTATGGTCAAATGCTTTGCCTATAGCGGTCTTCGTCATTCCCTGCTCCAGCATTCTCACCAAAGTCAATTCCGTTTCCGTCAGGGCCTGATGGAGATATATGTCAAGCTCCGCTTCGCTCATGGCGTTGGATGCCGTGCGGTCGCCAATCATCTCCGACAGTTCGGTGTTTTCTTCGTCGCCAAAACCGTGGAACGGAGATTGATGCAAGGACATGTCCGCCGATACGCTCCGGTTCCGTCGCCTGTGTGCAGAGCGGATGGCGTTGCGGATCACGGGGACGGCGAAGGTGGCGAAAACAGCCCCGCGACTATCGTCGAATACCAGCGCCGCTTTCCACAGGCCGATGTAACCGTCCTGTATGGTGTCTTCCGTTACGTTGATAGCCATAAGATTTGCGACATACCGAACGAGACCCATGTTATCCAGAAACAGTCTCTCCGCTTCCTCACGGCTGCGCCGATACCCGTTGGGCTTTTTTACTGGCTCGCTTTGCTCTGTCATATTCTCTTTGCCTTTCATTGATGGAACCCCGGTTCTTTTCCCGGTAGGCGGCGTTGTATTCCCGGATTCGTTCCTTGTTGGCTTCGCGCCAGAGGCGCTTCTGCTCAAGCCGTTTCTGTCTTCGTTCTTCTTCCTTGGCCTTGGCGGCGTCGTGGACATAGCAAGGGACCGCATGGGCCGTGGGGTTCCGTTCTTTTTTTCCCGTCTTGGCGGTAAGATCCCGTCCGTTTATCTCCCTGCGTTCCTCCACCGTCAGGGGCAACGCTTCGCACAGGCAATCCCACAGGAAGATGCTTTCCAGCTCCGCCGGGGAATATCTGTCGTTTACGCAGGACATCCCAATCAACTCCTAAAATTTCCGTTTGGCATATAAGGCGAGAAGACACGCCTCGGCCATGTTGTCGTCGTCCTTCTTGCTTCGCTCGGTACGTTTCAGGATCACGTCCGGGAACAACCTCCGGCACACTTCGATTGACTTTGCTTTGTCCGAGGTAAGCCCAAACTCCTTTTTCCACTTCTGCGGGGTGATAGGCTGATAGGGGATTCCGATGGCGTCCAGCATCCCCAGTAGCCAGCCGTAGGACTGTCCGAGTTTGAATAACGCGATAATCCCGTTTCCCCGGATGGGCTGTACCGCTTCGATGCAGCAGATGCAGTCCTTGTATTCCGTTTTCAGCGTCCACAGCCGCGCCATATATTCCTGCGCGTCAAAGGGGATAATCTCCGGGCCGTCCGAGCCTCCGAGCATCGCCATTGCGCCGCGCTGGCCCGGATCAATCCCGATATACACCATCTCTGTTTCCACCTCCTGGTTTGCTTGTGTTGTGCTTTACCGGGGTTTCGATTGCCGTTGCGACATCCCATCCTTTTTTCGTAGTCTGTACCTCAAGACACTTTCAGGGATTCCGAACTCATACGCGAGTTGAGATAGTAAATAACGCTTTCCCTGGTATTCGTACCAAACATTTGTCCGAAGGTTGTAGTGCTGCTCTTTTGGAGTTATCCATCGGCAGTTTTCCGGTGAATATCCCTTTTCGTTGTCAATTCGGTCAATCGTAAGAGACGGAGAATACCCGTGCGATAGCGCCCACTCCCGGAAGTGTTCGTAGCCGTCTGTTCCGGTCCATTCATCGCAAACCGTTATTCCGCGATTCAAGTAGACACGCGCCACCTCCGGTCGCTTTGAGGCACATCTGCTCTTTATTCCCTTCCACCTTTGGTACAGTTCCGTATGGGATTCGTTATGCTTTATGTGTATTTCTGTGGCCCACTTTGAGCTTTGGCAACCGCAGGATTTTGTGTCTCCACAGAGAAGGCTTTGACCCAATGTTGTGACCTCACCGCCGCAGTCGCACTTACACTCCCATCTGCTCAGATGGGTTGTCCCTTTCACGTAGCTGTCGGCTCTCTTAATAACGGTGAGCATACCAAAGCGGAGGCCGGTTAAATCGTTGACCCTGGAACATCCACAGCTCTGAGTATGTCCAGTAACCAAATGGCAAGATCGAACTATTCGTTCCGTTCCGCATTCGCATCTGCATTGCCATTTATAGCCATCCATCTTTTCCAAAAGAGTAAGCCGACCGAACTTATCTCCCGGAAGCAACTCACGTTTTGGGATTCTAGGCATTTTTATTTCCCCTTTCCCTCCCGGAATACCTTCCCGCCGAGATACAGCTTGTATCCCGCTTTCCGCAGTTCGTCCCGCCGCGCCCGGTCAGGGTAGCAGGAGGGGTAATCGGTCTGCGCCATTACCGCCCCCTGCGCGTTCCGAACCTCAAACCGCGCCCCCTTCTCCGGCAAGGGGATTTCCTTTTTCCTCGCCGCCATCGTCTCAGCCCTCGATCTTCTCAAACCAGATGCCGATGCGGTCAAACGCCGCCCTCAGTTCCACGAGCTGACTGCGGGTAGCCCGGACGCGGAAAGCCAACGTGTAGACGTTCTCCTTCGGCACGTCGCCGTGCTGGTAGACCGTCTGCTCCTGCGCCGGTGCGGGTTCGTCTTCCAGCTTGTACTTCGCCGCCTGTGCCTGTGCAGCTTCCCTGGCCGCTTCCTGCCGTGCCTTTTCCCGTTCCTCGGCTTCTTTCCTTGCTGCTTCCGCTTCCCGTCTGCGGGCTTCCTCGGCTTCCCTGCGGGCTGCTTCCCGCTTCTTCGTCTCCGCAAGTTCACCGTTCATCTTCATCACGGCGGCGAGGTCGTGGTTCTTTGCGTAGGCAGTCAGGAGCGTCGCTTCAAATTCGCTTCCGAGACCACGGATGGCTTCTACCCCGTCGGCGCACATGTCGATGGCCTGCTTAATCTCCGCCTCCGCCGCGTCCACGGAGAAGGTGACGTTCCCCCACCGCGAGTTCTCGATCTGTTCGTAGCGGAGGTAGGGCTTCATCTCACCCACGTTGTCGTCGAAATACGTCCGAAGTGCGGTCAGCTTCTCCGCCTTGCGCTGCTCGGCGTATTTGTTGATCTGCTCGGAGAGGTTAGTTTCGCTTTCGTAGCAGACGGCGGTGAGACGCTTGCACTTTTCCTCGAAGGAGACCAGCGGCGCGGAGAAGTCCCGCTTGATGCTCTTGCGGTAATCGTCGATGGTCTTCTCGACCTTGCGGATACGGGCCAGCACGTTTTTCCCTTCGGCGATGTCTTCTTCGCGGAGCACCAGCTTCTCGTAAGGAGCCATCAGCTCCCGGAGCTGGGCTTCCACTTCCTCGAAGTTCGCCGTGAGGATTGTCTCCTTGATCGGCGTCAGGTCCGTCGTCAGCTTGAACTCCAAATCAGGCATTCGCTTCCGCCTCCTCCGGCATGACCTCGGTGATCTCCTTGCACTTAAACGGGGGTTCCGGGCAGTTCACAGCCACCACGACGGCGGTTTCTCGCGGGTTCTTGTAAGTCGGGCAAATGACCTTCTGCCCCAGCCGCAGGTCCAGCTCGGAGCGGTAGGTATAGGTCTTATCGTTCCGAACTCCGTAAGAGTTCAGATACTTTACTTCGTAATACTTGGTTCCCATTTTTGCGCTTCCTTTCGTAACAGCAGTCTAGGCGTTGTTAGGTGGTGGTGTTCAACTTGGCTTGGCTCGGCTCGGCTAAACACGGCACAGCTCGGCACAACAAGACTCGGCATGGCTCGTATTGCTCGACCCGGCTCGGCTCGGCGTGACATAGCCCGACGCGGCTAGGCAAGTCGAGGCATGGCGTGTAATGCTTGGCATGGCACGGCTTGACCCGTCCAGGCTTAGCGGAACTTGACTCAGAATGCTTGGCCTGGCTCGGCAGGGCTCGGCTTGGCATGACCTGACATGGCAAGCCCTGGCTCAACCCGGCTTGTATTGCTTGGCAAAGCCCGTTCCGGCTGGTTCGCACTCAAAACCGTATCGGTGCGCCGGGGCGCTTCCCGGTCTGGACCGACATCCAGAATTCTTCCTCCTGCGAGAGTAACCACGAGATATCGGCTTCGCAGTCGGCGCGTTCAAAGTGGTAGCGGCGTATGGAGGCGTCGCGCTCCTGATTCAGCAGGATGGCGAATAGGTCTGCAAACTCAAACCCACCGACGAACATCCCATGAAGCACTTGGCAGAAATAACCTTGGGGAACCTGGTCTCGCCATTTCTCCCAGTCCTTGCTGCTGGAGCATGTCGCACTCTTGCATTCCCACAGGCCATGCCGTCCGGTCTCTTTCTCCGTAAGCCAGCCGTCGGGCGTGTAAAACATGAATTGGTGGTGGTCGTCGCGCCGAAGGACGGTGTAGGGGGTGAAGTCCAGCGTGTACTGCGGGTACATGACCCGGTAGAGTGCCCGCATCGGTTCCTCGACGGCGTTGCCGAAGCTGACCCGTTCATCGTCACCGATGTCCTTTGGAGCGCGGATTCCGGTCTTTTCTTCCCACAGTTCCATGCGGGTCTTGAATCCAAAGCCGCAGATAGCACCGGCCTCAGAAGCACCGATCCCGTCCCGGAACGACAGCCATTCTTCCCGGCTGTCGTAGGTAGTCCATGTAACCGACATTCTTTTACCGCTCCATCTTGATTTGATTCAGGGCGGTCTCCATCGGATGCTGCTTTCCGGTCAACCGTTTCACTTCGGTTACGCTTCCTGCGAAAGACGCAGACAACCGGGCGTTGAAGTCGTACACTCGCTGATAGGTCTGCTGTTCATCTTCGCTCATGTCCTGCACGGGTGCGCCGTCAAGGATTCGCTTCCCGTGCTTCAGACGGTTGCGGGCTTTCTTGACTTCGCCCGCGTATTCCTTCGTGTAGTCGCCGGGGTAGATGATGCGGTAGTCACCGCCCTCGATGCTGACGATCATCTTCCCCTGCTCTTCCAACAGCTTCTTGGCCTTGGAGATCGCGTTGTAGTATTTGGCAGTTCTCCGCCGCTCTCCGGTCACGGTCTCGATTTCCTGGTATCGCACGATATCGCCGTAAGGTCGTTTGGAGATATAATCCGCAAGGGATTCAAAGCTCCGAATCGTTTTGTTATCCATAAGTGGTTTCCTTTCTGATGAATGTTGGCTCGGCTTAGCTTGGCGTGGCTCTGCAAGGCTGATCCCGGCCTAAATAGGCTTGTAGCACTCGGCATGGCATGGCTAAACTTGACACGGCATAGCCGGGACAGGCGAGGCTTGTAATTCTCGGCTTGGCTTGACCAGGCTTGACGCGGGACGGCAAGGCCAGACACGACCCGTAACGCTCGGCTTGGCTGGGCAAGGCTTATCTTGGCAGGACCCGGCCAGTCGCAACACGACCCGGCTTGAAACTCATGGCCTGGCATGGCACGGCCTGGCGCGGCTTGGCCTGGCGCGGCCCGGCGTGTAACGCCTGCCTTGTCAGTCCAGCTCTGTGATCTTGCTCACGAACTTCCCATACCGAGGCCGGGAATCACACAGCCCGACGCATCGCCCCGCATATTCCAGCGCGTCCACGATGTCGCTGAAGCTGAGGATGGATTCGTCATAGGAGGCCGTAAAGTCGCACCGCCACATATTGAACCGCCCACGGGTGCGCATGACGCGGCTCTGCTGAACGCGCATGGAGCGCACGTCCCGGAAGCGGGCTTCGTTTTTCATCTGGTCCTTCGTCCGCTTTTCCCCGATGTCCAGGGGGACGAGCATTTCCAGCACGTTGAATCCGCGCTCGATGTGCTTGCCCTTCTTGGCATTCTTCGCGCCCTCTCGGACGGTGGCCTCGATGTTCTCCGCCGGGATGTAGAGGCCGATTGCGTCGTCCCAATAAAGGGACAGTTCCCACTCGATGTCGGAGATCATGCGGAGATCTTCTTCCGTCTTCTTCCGCTTGCTGGTCAGCTTCTTCAGCTCGATTGCGAGCTTGTCCAGCGGGTTCACTCCTCTGGGGGAGTGCATAATCAGGGGGGAAATCCCTTTCAGTTCGACTTGGATGGTTTTCATGGTTGTTTTTTTCCTCCGTTCGTGTTATTATCGGAGGCGAAGGGATCAGACCTTTCGCCTCATAGCCGTTTCGGACGTGCCACCGTCCGGGCGGCTTTCATTTTTTCTTGTAAGTCTCCGCGTATTTCTCAATGGCTTGCTTCTTGACGTATTCCCAATACGGGGGAAGAGTGTCAACCTTGTATCTGATGCGGCGGGGAGTTCCACGGGAGAAGTCCCTAATGGCGCTGAGAGTCATATGAAACAGCTCCCACCGGACGTTATTGTTGTTCCCCGTGTATTCCTTGATAACGTAGTTGCGGACAACGACTGCCGCGGACTCTGTGTAATCGTTTTGGAAACCGCTGTTGAGAACTTGAAAAAACTTCTCAATGGTTGTGACATCAACGCCACTGTAAAGTGCGCAGAATGTGGCTGCGCCGATGGGTGCCTTGCGCCCGATTGAATTAGTACCTCCGTTGTGGCTGCAACGAACAGCATTCGCCAAGGTCTCCTCGTTTTCCTCAATAAAGGAAACTCTTACGGCGTCTGAAACGTTGATGACGTTTGCCATCGTAAACAGATTGTTTACTATAGCAACGCCGTGGTTGCTGGTTGCTGTGTTGCTTTTACCTGCCATCTTGAATACATCGGTTGTGGTTCTGGAAACACCGCGATCCTGAATGGTGCTTTCTTTTGGCACCCCATAAGTAACATAGAAATCCACGGGGACACCGGCACGGATGACGGCGTGAAGCCTGTTCTGACCGTCGGCGAGATTGCCGTTCTCGTAAAAGCTGATGCCCTGCGGAGAAAGCTGCCAATCGCCATTCGCCACGTCTCTTGCATAGTTCCGTATGGCGGCTTGTTTCAGACTCCTGTTCGCTTTGTTTTTAAGGAGATAGTCCGCTGCGATATCCGGGGTGATGGTCTCGACTCTGCTATACATTGCCATTTGTGATTGATTCCTCCTTTTTCGTAGTCAATGGCACTTGCAGTTTTGAAATTGATCGCTTGACTTCCTCTAGTGCGTTGAACACTTGTTCCCGCTTATCGTCTTCCTGGTAGCAGTACCTTCGGTCCAATATCGTTGAGGAAAGGAACTTGATGAATGTCTGCGCGTTGGCATTGATTTCAATAAGCAGGTCTTCAAGCGAATACGCCGGGTCTTGGATGGGTTCCTTTTCTTTTGGTTTTTCCTTCTGCGGAGTTGGGTGCGGATTGATGATCCGTTCCGCAAATGCTTCCTTTTCCTGCTGGTTCATCTTCGGAACAGACGCAACCTCCGCGTCGGTAACGCCGGAGTTCCCACGAAGCACTTTGGCGGCAGCTTCTTTACTGACCTCCGCAAGATCGTCTACGCCTTTGGCAAATTTCTCGGCTCTCTTCACGAAGGAAGGGGACACGCCATGCTCTCGGCCTATCTGCTCCGCCGTGGATGCTTCCCGTTTACCTGATGGTTCATTTTGAACCATCAGGTATTGTCCACTTTCTTCATCCCTCTTCGCGTTGTTTCCGTGAGGTTGCTTCCTCGCAGTTTGCAGCTTCCCAATCAGGTTCTTTCTTTCCTGCGGCGTGATGTTCCGGCGTCCGAGCTGGTTTTTTAATATCCACTCGATTGCCTCGTATCGGTCCTGAAGGATGATCGGCGTGGTGCGGTACGCAATACCAGGATTCTCCTGAATGATTTTCCAGCGGTTATGACCGTCGAGGATAAAACCGTTCCAGGTGATGATCGGCGACAGAACTTCCCCGTCTTCCAAGATGTTCTCCCGGAGCTGCGCAAATTCATCGTCGGACAAGTCCGCTATCAAGTGCTGAAATTCCGGGTCGATCTTCAACGGTTCGTTCATTTCTTGCTGTCCTCCAATGTGTATCTGGCGTACCTGACCTTTTCGCCGTCGGCATTCACCGCTTCCTCGGTGGTAGCGGTAATGTCGTAGCCGCGCCGTCTGAGGTCGTAAATTCTTCCGGAAAGTCTGGTGCAGTGAAAATGCTGGATGGCTTCCCAGCTCGTGATGCTGCCGTGTTCCTGAAGGTAGGCCAGAATTTTCTCGTTGTCGCTCATGCCGTCGCCTCCAATTTCTTCGCCGCCGCCCTTTCCCGGTCCTTCGCCCGGATCTCTTCCCGGTGCTTCTCCCGCCAGCGCCGCTTGTATTCCCGCATCTGCTCCTGGTGGGTTAGGCGATACATCGCCTGATAGGCGGCAATCTGCTCTTTGTGCTCCTCCGCATATCTGCGGAAGCGCTCGGCGTACCGTTCCTTGTTCTCCTGATAGTGCCGCTTCTGGTATTCGATCTGCTCTTCCCGGTGGGCTTCGCGGTAGGCTCTGCACCGCTCCCGTTCTTCCTTCGGCTCTGCGGCGCGAACCGCCTTGGCCCGTTCGAGATAGGATTCTCTGTTGGCTGCGTACCACTCCCGGCGTTTGGCGTTGAGTTCTTCCCGGTGGGCTTCGCGGTAGGCTTTCGCCTTTTCGCGGATTTCGTCCCGGTGCTTCCAGTAATACTGTCTGGCACGGAGCGCCGCTTTCTGAGCTTTCGGGTCTCGACGCTCCTGCCGGATCTCCATATCAAGCTGGCGAGCCGCTTCGTATTCTGCCCGGTCAAAGGCAAGCTGTCCTTCCACTTCCGCGTCGAACGCCGCCAGTTCACGAAGTTCCTCTTGGGTGAATGGAATGTAAGCGCTCACCCCAGCATCACCGCCCCACGGACGATCATCACCGCCGCAAACAGGAGCAGCCCCCACACGCCGCCGCAGATGATGGCGTCAATGATGCGCTCTTCTTTATCGCTCATTCGGAGTTCTCCCCTTTCATGAATCGGACGAACGCCCGCTTCGGAATCTTGACCCGGTTCCCGGCAATGATGGTGCGGAACCCAAGAAGTTCGGGCCGCTCCCGTGCCTGCTGGCGGATGGTCTCCGCATTGGCCCCCAGGATCGGGGCCACGTCCGCGCAGGTCAGCACCTCCGTCGGCATCGCTTCGATCTGTTCAAGCGTCCGCGCTACCATCTTTCGGTTCCTCCGTTCTGCTTTCCGTCAGGTCGATCAGCGTAACCCCAAAGTAGTCGGCTACTTTTTGGAGGGTCGCAACGCTGGGAGTGGAGTTTTCCCACCCTCTTACTGTGCCGTTTCCAAGGCCAGCCTCTTTTTCGAGGCGGGCTACCCGGATGTTTCTTTCTCGGCACAGCGCCATGACATTCTTGTAGACTTTATTTCCACTGTCAGAAGAATGATCCCGCTTGGTATATTTTCTTGGTCGCAGTCCGTATGACCATGCGTGGGCTGAGTTTTCCTGTGCTGTAACCCACTCAAGGTTGGATACGTTATTGTTTCTCTTGTTTCCGTCTTTGTGGTTTACCATTGGCTTGTTCTCTGGGTTTGGAATAAATGCCTCGGCTACCAGGCGATGAACCATACGGTTTTTGTCAGGCATCTTTACCGTTGCGTAACCCGCTGTGTCTGTGATTGTTGGAGTACATTCCGTATTCCCAACCAGACGAAAAACTGCACCGTTCTCGTAAACCCTGATTTTTCCTTCATAGACATCCCGGAATCTCACTTCGGCTCCTCCCCTCGGCTTTCCGGTAATTTGCGCGCTTTCATCCGTTCCAAAGCCTCTTTCATTTTGGATTCCACGTTGGGAGAAACCGCCTTTCCGTGAAGGACCTGGCTTACATACTTGGGGTTGATCTTTGCTTCTGCAGCCACTTCCTTGATCTTGAATCCGGCGTTATGGATTTCTCCGATAAGTTCGCCGGTCCACTGTTCAGGCATAATATTTCTTACCTCCTTCCTACATTGGCACTTGACTTTGGTTAGGTGCTGGGTTAGAATAGCTATGCCACTAACTAAATCTAGACCCAGCGGCCTAACCATGTCTGGCTGACTTCTTACTGAAATCAACTTTCCCCTCCATTATACTAACCTTGGTAAGAATTGCAAGCCAAAAATCTTATTTTGGTTAGGTTCTACTTTCTGCACAAAATTGGAGGTGTATTTTGGTGTTTTTGCATATATTCGGTGCGCTGTGTGAGAAGAACGGAGAGTCCAAGAACGCCGTTGCAAAAGCCTGTGGATTGAGTAATTCAACCGTTACAAAATGGAAAAAGACCCAGGCTGTGCCTGAGTCTTCTACGCTTATGAAGATCGCCGAACATTTCGGTGTCACCGTGGATTACCTTCTCGGTGCTACGCCGGAATCCTATCTGCTCGGCACGGAGTATCAATTAAAGGAAGCGGAAAAGGCATACGGCAAGGAGACAGATCCCGGTAAGCGGGATGAACTTGGCGGGCTGATTGACGTTCTGCGGGATTCCCTATATGATCTGCGGATTGCCGCCGCAGCAGATAATAAAAGCCCCGTCACCGAGAAGAGTGACGGGGACCTATCAGACGAAGACGATGAATTAAAAGAGATGATTAAGGCATGGAAGTCTCTGTCTCCTTCGGCTCGCGCTCATGCAAAAGCTGTAATAAAAGCTCTCGAATCTTCTGACGATTCTGAGGCGTAGCCTTGTGCCACAACTCTTTGAATTCTTCAATTTCCTCTTGGCTACAATCATCTTTGCGTTCCATAGTTGTGCCTCCTTTTTCCTACAATACCAGATACATATGTCGAATACACTCGAATTGTGTCTATCCTCGTTATTTTGTTCTCGCATTCTGAGTATAGCAGATAATAGTGTCCAATAAGATGGACACGCACGGACGCATTCGCGTCGCTTGAAAGGTGGGTTGTCGTTGGTCTGTATCAAATGCGGGGCCGAAGTTCCTGACATGAAATACTGCGGGGCTTGCGGCTGGAATCAGGAGAAGCCGGTCACGACACGCACGAAACGCGGTAACGGCCAGGGGCGCGTATGGAAGCGGGGTAAAACCTGGTATGCCCAGGTCACGCTTTATACCACTACGGAGCTGCGGGAAGATGGCACCGTGCGGCTGGTGCAGAAGCGGCGCACCCGTGGAGGATTTGCCACCAAGAAAGACGCTCTTGCCGCTTTGGAGGGCTTGCGGGGGCCGCAGGCGAGAACGTGTCCGACCATGCAGCATTATTGGGAGCTTTATGAGAGCAACGCATTGGCAAAGCTGTCGAAGGACAAGCAGACGGCCTATAAGATTGCAAGGAAGCGCATGGAGAGCATTATGGGCAGAAAGGCGGATAGCCTTACGGTCGCTGATATTCAGCGCGTCATAGACGATAAAGCCGAGAGCTACTACCCCGCGCGGGACATGAAATCGCTGCTGTCCCATCTTTTCAAGCTGGCGATGGCCGATCAGTTTGTTTCCGTCAATCTGTCCAACTTCATCGTACTCCCCGCCTTGGAGGAAAAGGAATCGGAGCCGTTCACGGAGCAGGAGGTCAAGGATATATGGAAATCCTACTCCGACGGAAGCACATTCGCCGGTTATATCCTGCTGATGATCTACTCCGGCATGATGCCGGGTGAACTCATGACCTGCCGCGTGGAGAACATCGACCTTGATGCCTGCGAGATACGCGGCGTTGGAAAGAAGACCAAGGTGCGCAAGGAAACGCCAATCGTCTTCCCGGACTTTCTGCGCCCTGTCGTGGAGGATCTGGCTTCCAAAGCCGGGGACGGCAAGCTGCTGAGAATCAATAAGGACAGGTTCTATGTAGTCTACTACGAAACGCTGGAAGCCGCAGGGGTTCGTCGCCTGCCACCGTATAGCTGCCGCCACACTACCGGAACCGAAGCGGCCCGCGCCAACCTCGCGGCCCCAATCATCCAACAGCTCATGCGCCACGCGAAGATCACCACCAGCCAGCGGTACATTCACCTTGCATCCGATGCCGCCCACTCCGCAGCGAACTCACTTCCGGTAGCGAACAAGTAGCGTACTGATATGCCGTCTACCCCTTATTTTGCGTGGTTTATATATCCCCTGCTAAGGGAGTAGGGCGTGTTGAGCGCCGCTCGGGTTCAAATCCCGACTTCTCCGCCATAATCCCCGGAATCCCTTATAAATCAAGGGTTCCGGGGATTTTCCATTTACCGTATAATTTCCTTCCAGCAATTGCCAAATCCAGTAGAGTGTAGTGGAATATCCGAGAATCCTGCCTTGTAGCGTACACGGTAGCGTACAAGTTTTTTGGCCGGTTTTTTAGAATTCCCCTTGACTCCCAAAATTATCCTGTGGGATGTTATCCCTATTGTGAACCTTTTTGTGGCATGGGTCGCAGAGGGTAATTAGATCGTCCATGTCCTCGTTAAAGATGCGGGCATAAGTCTTGTGATGGACTACCAGCTTTTCTTTCGTCCCGCACATCTGGCAGGTGTAGTTGTCAATCTTTAGCCGCTGTTCCCTTCTCATCTTCCATTCTTCGCTGCGCAGATATTTTTGATAGTTTCCGCGCCCACGTTTCTTGCGCTTCTTTTGTTTCTTCGTCGGCTTGGGTTCTTTTACTTCGGGAGGTTTGGCTTTTGCCGTCGTGACCGGGCTAACATAATCGTCGAAATAAACAGAGTATCCTAATTGATTCGCTCTTTTCAGTGCTCGTTCCTTTGAAGAAAACGATTGTTTCGGAGCATTGCTTGCCTTTGCTATGAGCGTCGCCGTCTGTTCGTCTTGGTAAAGCGTTACGTCGGCGTTTTCTCTTTTCTTAAAGACTAGATACCACATACTATATCCTCCAATTTACCCTAAAAGAGCGGCCTTTTGTTGGCCGCTCTTTTTCAGTCTTCACTTTTCGCTGCCCGCTTCTTCTTTCCGACCCTCAGAGAGCATATTTCCAATTTTGGGTTTATTCCCCATTCTTGGAGGAGGATTGTCTTGCGGGCGCTACTCAAGGGCTTAATACCTTTATCACGCAGAATTCCCAAGCGCCGCTCGTGCTCGGCTTTGTCGAACCCGCAGCCAACGCAGCCGCCGCGTCGGCTGCACTCACGCTCGTTGCGGACACGTCCGTTTTCTCCGCACAAACAGTTCTTCATGGGTGATGTTTCGACTTCAGTATATTGCGGGGTATAGATGCTCATTCGGCGTCACCTTCCTTTGCAGGATAATCAAAAGGGGGGCAGAAGTCCCGCCAGCAGTAGCCGTTCAGAAAGTCTATAATCTCGTCACGTTCCTGCTCGATACGCATGACTTCTTTCCTCAATGCCTCGGCTCTGAGTACCAGCGCCGTGACTACGGTATCCGGAAGAGACTCGCAAAACTGCTTGCGGTGTATTTCTTCGTCGGTCAGTTCGCTCTCGTCAGCTAGTATCAGCTCGCTATATGGTTTGAGCGGCCTCATGGTGTTCCTCCCCTCTGGCGTTCCAGTCCCGGACCGCCTGCATCTTCCCTCCGTTGACCCAAGGGTGATAGGTCTTGCAGTTCTTGCAGCCAACCCACCCGTGCGGGAACGGTTTGTATACGTTCTTCTCCTGACCCTTTGCCCCGCAGTTGGGGCAGTCGATCAATTCGTAACTTCGTCTTGGCATATCAATCCAGCCCCTCCGGCTTCTTAATCCCAATCTTCTCCAGTAAGTCCCATCTGGCTGGCTGATACTCGTTGCACCATTTCTGTACTGTAGATTCATGGATGCCGATCCTTTCTGCGATATCCCGGCAGGATGCGTTGTTGGCAATCTTGTATTCCATGATTACAGCCCTCTGCCTGCCTTGGAGCTTCGCCCGGTTGGCTTCCCTTGCTCTTTTTTTGCGGAGGCGTTCTTTGTCGTACTCTTCCAGCTCTGACGTTTCTTTCCCTTTCGGTCTTCCGATTCCATTCGCCGTGATGGATGCCTTTTTGGAGTTTTCCCTGTGCGTTTCTTTTGAGGCAAAGCTGAGAGTGTATCTGCGCTTTGCCCCAATCTCTCGTCGCTCGCAGCCTTCTCCGGCTGGGCAACCACGCACCTTGCCGGTAATGTAATTATAGTCGCAGCACTTGCCCATCGAGTTTGTCCCAAGATAAGCACAGCCCTTGCAGTATGCGTCAACCGGCATCGTTTTCCCACCATCCTATGCTCAGTTCTCCGGTCAGCACGTTGCGCAGTATCTGCACCGTGCAGTTTGTGTGAAGCTCCACTTCTTCGTAGAGGTTCACTTCGATGGATTCTTCCTCCTCCTGGGCCACGGCGTCGTCATTCATTTGATTCTCCTTGGCTCAGAAACCAGCACAGGAAAGCCGCGTTCGTCGCCAGGTGCCACAGATGCGGCAGCCCGCTCTCCGGGTCTCTGGCTGTCCAGTCCGTCCATAGAGCGACGCAGTGGCGCAGGAGGGCTTCATGGAGCATCGACGGGTCGAGCCGCTGCCAGTTCTCCGGTTCGGCGTACTTGGTGAGTCCGTACCGTCTCACTTCCGCAATCGCGGTGATGATCTCCGGCGGGACGATACTCATTTGGAGTTTGCCTTTATCTTCCTTGGCTCCCGGTATTTTCTCAGGCATTGATTTCTTTCTCCCTCTCGTTCAGTTCGTTCATCATCCGCATGACCTTCAGGCTGTCGCACATGATGATGTGGTCGCTGATAATTTCCAGTTCTCTCTTTGTCGACCGGAAGTATTCCAGGCACAGAGCTTCCACGTTGGCAATCGTGGCGGTTACGTTCCGTTCCTGAATATCCATGCCCCACACGCTCAGGAGCGCCCTGGTGTAATCCTCGCGCTTCACACAGCGTTTGAACTTTCTGCGGAGGATCTCCACCACGAACACCCCGTCCCCGCAGGTAGGTTCCAAAAACGTCTTGTCGATTTCAAAAGCCGTGCCTCCGGATTCGGCGTCCAGGGAATCGCACATCTGCTCTACGATGTGCTGGGGCGTGAAGACTTCTCCGTAGCGCCGAATGCGATCCCGTTTTCCTTCGTCCATATATGCTCTTGATTCCCTTTCGTCCGGTTGATTTCGTTTGCCTTTTCCAAGGCTCGGATTGAGGATTGATAACACGCTTCACAGACGTGATACGGCTCCCCGTCGGAGTTTTTCCCCGGCTTCAAAGGAGAACCGCATTTGTAGCATTGACCGTACTGCCATCGGTTTCTTGCATCTCCGGTCAAGTAGCCGGTCTTGGTCTCCGTTTCCTTTCGCTTGGCCTTGCGGAACATTGCTCGGCAGGAATCACAGCGGACGTATTGGGAGTCTTCCGAAAGTTCTTTCCCGCAATAAGTGCATCTATGCTGTCTTTTCAGCTCGTCACGCTTTTGCTTTTGAGCGGCTTTTTTCTTTTTTCCTCCGCTCCTCTTCCATGCGCTTCGTTGATACCCTTGGTTTCTCACCGTGCATTCGTAGCAGAGGGATCGGCCGTTGATCGTATACGCATCCTGCTTGTGGCATTGCGTACAACGGTGTCTGGCTTTGTAATACGCATAGATTTCAGCTTCTGTCATGGTCTGCTCTCCAATGTGGCAGGGATGGCAGGATTCGGACCTGCGTGTACGGGAGTCAAAATCCCGTGCCTTACCGCTTGGCGACATCCCCGTGTTTCACAATATCGGCGGAGGAACGGTAGCCGTAACCCTACACCACGCCAGGGCACTCCTGAGTTGGCCCGCGTCGCCACGCCACGTCCTCACCTTCGGTTGAGACTTCCGCAGCCTCCGCCGCTATCACGGAACTTTTCAGCCCTGCGCCCGCACAGGTCGCATCCGTTTTTACATTAAAGCCGGAGCCAGCCAACTATTCATCATCCGCCGGGATTGTGCGCTCCCGCACGGTGAAGCCCATCTGCGCCCCTACCGTTGAAAGGAGGGAGGAGTAGCTTTGTATAGGCGCAGCACATAGGGCGTGGAGCGAGTGACCGGATTTGAACCGGCGCTCCCAGCTTGGAGGGCTGGTGTTCTACCGAAGACTAATCGTATGCACCTTACCGTCCTTGGTGACGACGCTGGTATAGTTGTAATCGTCCACGCACTCCGTTACTCTCGCAATATCGTCAAGTGAAAACAGCAACGGGCATGAATAGTAAGACCCGTTGTGATAGACTTGTTTCGGCAACTCCACGAATCCCTTAATCACCGTCCTGCCCTCCGTCCATTTTCGCGCCGCAGCCGTGGCAAAACTTACTCAGGTAATACGTTGTTGCCAATGCCCAGAACGGTGCGTGTTCGCCACATTCGCTGCACCTTCCGTTGATCCACCGCCCATGCCTCACTTCCACCAGTCGAGGGTCTTTGTCCGTCATGCGGTCAAAGACTTCTTGCACATGGGCTATAGCATCGTTCCACTCCGCAATAAGCGGCATTGGGTTGTCTCCATTGAACTCCAACGCTCGGAGAAACAGGTGTCGCAGCTCACTCAGCATCTTAGTTGTTTCCCCACCCTTCAGGTGCAATGACTTCCAGTTCCACTTCTACTTCAACGCCACCGTGGAATCCTCCGTATATTTCCTTTACGGTCACGAGCTTTTTGTCGATAAGAAACTCCCCAATTTTCATCGCCATGTCACTGCGAATATACCTCTTCTCGGTTTCCCTTGCGTCAATCGGGATAACTTGCCGAATCATGAGTTTTTTTCGACGTTCATCACTTGGCAGAATCATTGAACATCACCTTCACCTTGTCGCGGATAACCTCCGCTACCTGCTTCTTGACTTCGGCTTCAACGGCTCGCTCAATGATTTGCTTGAGCCTTTCGTGACCCGTATAGCCGAAACCGGCATTCAACGCCTCGTCAATTCTATGTTCGACTTGATACTGGATGGCGAGGGGAACTTGCGTTACATTGACCGCTTTCCGAGCCGCTTCTTCTCCATACGCCCGGATTTCGGCTTCGATGTCCTCTTTGCTCAGTCCAAGACCATTCTTGATATACTCCTTCACGGCCTTGTAGGTGTCCCGCCCCGAAAACTTGAAATACATATCCTCCACTTTAATTCCTCCCAATCGCTGACAGGATGGCATCCGTCATCACCTTGTCCATATTCATCTGACCAACCACCGGAAAATGCTCCCGGTCATTCTCCAAATCGTGCGTGTAGTAGGAGGCTTTTGAAACCTTCCACTTTCCGCTGTATGGATAAAGCATCAGCTTATAGCCATACGACGTTGCTGACCGCATTCCCCTCGCCGAAATAGAACCTTGGTAGACAAAGTAGGTCTCATGCCCCGCCCACAGGTTTCGGAATATCGTTCCCTTCTTCATGTGTTCACACCTCGATCACTTCACACGCGGAGAACGACCTGTAATCCCCACCGGCATCGTCACATTCGTTGCAGTGCGTGACCGCCATAGAGAAGCCGTAATTTCTTCCGTTCTCTTCTTTTGCAAAGTCCAGCTCTGCTGCCTGCGTGATCTTCTTCATGTTCGACAGAGCGTAACGGAGATTGCCTTGGAAAGGATTGTACGGATTCGTGCGATCTATGATTTGGATTCCCGGCTCTGCCAGCGCGTTCAACGTGGCCCTTTCGACTTCGCACGGAAGGGTCCCGTTTCCGTGCCGCGTAATATATGGCCTCGTAACGTAGCATACCTCCGCGAAGAAATCGCTGTAATCTGAAAGCATCCTCGCCGGATTGTGAAGCCCAGTCTTGGAAGTGGTGGTCCACCCGTTCTCTTCTGTCCGGTCTTTGTCCAGCAGGATTCCTTGAGCACCCTCGAATATGATGGAATCGTAGCGTCTCCATATCTCGTCGAATTTCTGGCAGTGGATCGTGCCGCAGAATCGGATCAAGTCCTTACAAAAGTGTGCGCACATCCCTTTCCACCGCTCGGAGGTTTCCGAAATGTACGGCTCCCATTGCTTGACCATGCCGATGTCTATGTGAAATTCCTTAAGCCTCCACCTGAGCCATTCGTGCAGGCTGCTCATTTTCTGCCAGTAGTCACCGTCGAGAAACTGACTGACTGTATAAGCGAGGTCCGGCCTCTGCAATATACGATCTGTCGTGCTCCAGCTTCCGTAGCAGCAGCTACCGTATTCCCTGGCCCCGGACTTCACGGCGATATAGTCCTCGATGATTTGGTCGGCCAGCATGTCCACCGGCGTAACTACCACGCACCCAGGGTCACAGTAAACTTCCGGAACGTATTGAAGTTCGTCCAGCTCGCGGCAGAAGTCCATCGGATGCACCAAGAAGGAGGCGGCGTAGAATGTTGCGCCGCCGTCCTTCGCACCGGCTCCGAAGTTGTGGAAGATGTGTCTGCTTCCGTCCTCGTAGTCGGCGGTGTGTCCTCTCTGTGCGGTGCCGTTGTGAAACACCGTGATTGGGTGTTTCCCGTTGTTGACGAACTTCTTCGTGAAGTAGCGGGACATAAGGCCCTTTCCTTCGTCTCCGTAATTGGCTCCGATTACGATTTTCACATTATGCTGCACAACGGCACCCTCCTTTTACCAACTGATCCCGTCCGACGGGGTGGAGAACACCGTCTCTCCTGCGCCGGTATTCCCGGACACGATTTCCGCGATGGTAGCCGCCAGCTCGTCGATGGTGCAGACGTGGTAGTTCTGACCCAGCAGGCCCTTCCAGGAATTGTCCACGCGGTTTTCACGGTTGTTCCTGAAATATGAACTATGGCGGTCATTCACGGAAATGTGATGGATTTCATATTTCTCGGAAGCCTCCTCGTACAAGTTGCCGGTTTCGATGTCCTCCTGATTCTCGTCACCGACGTACTTGGCGAGCATCGGCGCTTGCAGGTACGGGTTGAGCTGTTCATCGCCCAGCGTGATGATGATGCCGCGCTTTCCGCGCTTCCAGCAGTCCAGCTTGCAGTGATTGACGCCCATGTACCACGCCGCCGTGTAGGACTCCCACTTGTTGCCGCCGCCTCCTCCTTCAAACCACACCTTGTCGAGCTGTTCCGCAATGCGAATGTCGGACTCGAACTGGGAGATCTGAATGGGTGCCCAGTCACAGTAGAGGTCTCCAATTGCCATGACGCAGAATTCCACGTCAGGAATATCTTTGTCATCGTAGAGATCCCCCATGATGACCCCCAGCTTCTTTGCGACCTCTGTGGCCGCCATTCCCATAGAGCCGGTTACGTCAAGGGCGAGGATCACCGGAAGGGTGTGGGGATGTTCTTCGGTATCGCAGCACTCGCGCATCACGTTCTTGGGGTTCAGCTCTTTGTCCAGTGCGCGAGCCTTATACACTTCCTGCGCGTTCAGGGTGCTCGCAGCATACGTCACGGAATCCATGCCCCGTGTTCCTTTGGTATAGGCATCGTAAGATGCCGAAGTCCAGCTACCGCCGCCCATTACTCGTCCGCTCCTTCCACGTCAGTGTCGGCGCTTTCTGCGCCGCCGTCGCCATCTTCGCTGTCAAAGTCGAAGATCCCGTCCAGAATGCCGGAGAATCCGCCGCCCCCGTTCATGAGCATAAAGGGGAGCATCATGTTCATGTTCCCAAGACCGCCGCTCGCCGCATTCCCACCGTACCCCTTCATAATTTCGGAAAGCATCATGTAGGACATGAGCTTGTTCATGCCCACCTTCCCATTGCCGAAGTCGTTGCCGAACATGGAGACGATCTTCCCGTAGAAGTAGGTGTTTCCCATGAAGACGTGGCGCTCAGGGAGAAGATCCTGAACCGTGGAGTCCTCGTAGTTGATGACCTTGATCGTGTCCTTGCCGACGGAAACGACGCACTTGGGCTTCCCGGACGCGATGATGATATCTCCGGGTTCCACCTTGTTCGTGGGGATCACGAAGAAAAACTCCTCCCCCGCGTTGAAGACGAAGTTGCTGCAATTCGTCAGCTTGTTCGTCTTCAGATTGTAGGTCTTGTAACCGCCGCTGGTCTTGACCGCGATGCCCCCGTTCATGGACAGGCGGCACATGCCGCTGGCTACCTTACCGAACATGCCGTTGAACAATTCCATTTTTCTGTTCCTCCTTTTTTGTTATCGTGAACCGATGCCGGATACGACCGGCACCGTATCGTCACCACACGAACTCCGGGTGCGCCGCCATGAACGGCTTCACCACTTCTTCAAAGGCTGCTTCCGCCACTTCTTTCTTACGGAAATACACGTCGCCGCAGGTCGCATATGTGCAGTGACCCACACGCATATCTTCCATGTTGGAGCGGTAGATAAAATAGCCCCCGCGCTTTTCGCCTCCGCCATTCGTCTCGCTGTACCGCCACAGCAGCCGGTTCAGCGTCTCGTGCAGCGCCCTCTGCTCCATCAGTCCCTTGTCGCGGCAGTAGTTGGCGGCTTGGTATCGTCCGCCGTCAATTATTGTGATCGTATCTACATCTGCGCATACGGTCCATAATGAAGTCACGTAGTAGTATCGGCCACCCTGCTTCCGTTCAAACAGGTTTTTCTTGTCCTGCCTCTCCTGCGCCGCCACTTCCGCCTTGATCTTCTCTACCAGCTCCGCGCTCAGCTCGTACTCTTTCCCATCTATGATGATCTTGTCTCCCATCTTTACGCTGATACCTCCCTACCCTATACTCGCCGCTAGGCTCGCGCTGCCCTGCTCTACCGCTGCCGACACCTTGCCCAGCCGCTGTACCCAGCCTACCACGCACCCCCTTTCTCCGTAAGATTCCCGCTTTGGATGAAAAGTAGGCGGGGTATCACTCCGCATACCGCCAATGATACCCCGCACAGATCTTCCGTATTCCCTTACAGCACTGGCTTATTCCACTGGACGTAGCCCCCGTGTCCTCTGCTGCCTCCTTCATGCTACTGTAAACCACTCCGGTCTCAACACACGCTACCCTGACACGGCGTTCTTTATCTTCTCCTATGCCATCAGCGTAACGGAAGTGATAACCATGAGTAGATTTTCTCTTTCCGTCCAGAACCGCTTTCACTACCTTCTGATTGCACTCCAAAACCCGCGACGCTTCCCCTATGCTCCGATAAGTCTTGCACGTTTCAAGGCAGTACACAGGCTTCCCCACTCTCGCAGACAAGGTTTCACTCGCCGCCGCGTTCGCTTCAAAGGGACGCTTGAATTTTGTCTGGCCCTTTGCCTTGCGCTCTGACGCCCCCCATCGTTTTGCCATTGACCGCGATATCTTCTGTATTCTTCCTTCTTCCCAAGGCTCGTCGCCAGACGCAACGCCGAAGCTCACTATCTTTTGATTGTATCCACGAGTCGGGTCAACCGAGTTGTGCAACGCAATTTGTTTGATTTCCTCTTTTCTTGCTTCGTCCATCGTCAGTCCGCCTGCCAAGACTTCATGTGACCAATCAGCTTCCGTTGTTAAGCCTATGTCCAGATTCAGCCTTCGGTTGCTTCGATACTTGCTCTTCCACCGCGTCTCCCACCCCAGCCGACTCGCACCGATATACACCTTCCCGTTCGTCAGGTTCGTATGACGGTACACCTCGTAATTCCGCTCGTCCATTTTTCCGCTACCCCCATATAAATCAATCGCCCCAGCGGAAGGTAGCAGCTTCCACCAGGGCGACTACATCATCAGGGTATTCCTACCCCGTTAATGTCTTGTTCCGTAAGTGCTGCTACCGCTTACGGTCTTATTCTCGCTTTTTGCGGTGGTGTTTTAATGCCAATGTGAACGGTTGTGCGGTGGAAAGGGCTTCGGGCGTGGCCGGGTCCGGTCGGGGGTTTTCATCTGGAAACACGGGGGCCGGGTCCGCTCCGATCCGTTGTCATTGTAGGCATAAGGGCAGCATATCGGGACCGGCTGCGGGCCCGGACCGGTCCGGCCTGCTGCGGTTTGGCTGCGGGCAGGGGTCCGGGCTCCGGCGGGCAGGGCTCCGCTCCGGCGGTCCGGCTGCGCGGGGCGTCTCGGAGGATTGAGGGAACTGCAGAACACGGTCCGGTCTGGGCTGCTTTTCCCCGCTGCCGGTTTTGTGCCTTGGCTTTTTCCCCGTCCCCGTTTTTCCGTCTGCGGTCCTGGGCTTTCGATCTGCTGCGGCTCGTTTCGGTCCTCCGGTCCGGCTGCGGTCCTGGATCGGTGCGGCTGCGGTAGCTGCTGCGGCTTCGGCGCTTTTACGGTCTACGGTAGCATGTCGGATTGTCAACGGGTCCAGAGGTCCGGGCGCGCTGCGTTCCGGGCGCGGCTGCGGGCGTCCAGGCTCGCGCGGG
>JAEEGL012625912.1_pt1 | contig 26047 bp, 24 predicted proteins | sample 9134231 | NCBI WGS metagenome assembly JAEEGL01 (sample SAMN16246548, study PRJNA631951) | gut metagenome | biome: gut microbiome; feature: rumen; material: fiber-attached | host: Bos | place: Iran: Karaj | collected 2018-10 | reverse complement strand
TCAGCGCCAGTACGCAGATGCAGGCGCAGATCGCGGACAAAAAGTTCTCGGATACTGCGGATACTGTGAACAGCCTAGGGGCTTATACGCGGATTCTTTTCGAGAATCCGGAACGCTATCCTGCCCGTGAAATCCGGCTGCCGGACGCGAAAACCGATGGAACCGCGACGGTTCAGCTGCTGGCGGAGGAAGGCGTGAATCCGGACGATCCAGCTGTTGCGGAAAAGCTCGGGCTGATCGGGAATCTGTCTGACATGATGCTGTCCATCTATGACCGCGCCGGAGTGGACTCCTGTTATGTTGCCCTGCCCGAAGGAGTTATGATTCTGATTGACGACCACGCGTCTTCAAAACTGGACGCGAAGGGGGCGGCTGCTTCCATCCCGATCCATGAACGGGAGTGGTATACCGGCGCGTGTGAAAGCGGAGGACTGTATTTCACGGACCTGGTAACGGATGTTTTTACGGGGAAGAACTGCGTCATGTGCTCGCTGCCGGTTTATGTGGACGGAAAGCTGGCAGCCGTCGCAGGCGCGGACCTGTTCCTGGACAATATGGAAGAATATGTGAAGGTTTCGGACCGGGACAATGAACTTGCCTGCATTGTCAATAACCGCGGCCATGTGGTCTTTTCTTCCGGGACGGCAGGCATCTTCCAGGCAGCAACCGGCGGCGGGGCGGCGGACCTGAGAACGTCGGAGAATAAGGAACTCGCGGCGTTTATCGGGGACGCGCTGCAGGGGAATACGGATATCCGGCTGATTGAGGCGGACGGAACCCTGTGGTACATGACCGGCGCTCCGATCGGAACGGTCGGATGGAGCTATGTTACCCTGGTAAACAAGGAGGCTACAGACCAGCCGGCCCTCATGATGGAAAAGCAGCATGAAAGCATCCTGTCCGAAGCAAAAAACTCTTTTTCCGAAGAAATTTCCCATGCCCGCGCAACCATCCTTGTCCTGCTGGCTGCGGCGGCATTCCTGGCCCTGGCAGGCGCCCTGATCCTTGCCAAACGTATTGTGAAACCGCTGACGATGATGACAAACAGGGTGGTTTCCCTTGGCGGGGAGGATCTCCGCTTCATGATGGAAGACACGTACCGCACGGGGGACGAAGTTGAAGCGCTGGCGGAATCCTTTGCAACGCTCTCCGCCCGGACACTGCAGTATGTGGATCAGGTGCGCACGGTGACCGCGGAAAAGGAGCGGATCGGCACGGAGCTTTCCCTCGCGAAAAATATCCAGGCTTCGATGCTGCCGCATATTTTCCCGGCTTTCCCGGAACGGCCGGAGTTTGATATCTTTGCGAGCATGGATCCGGCCAAGGAGGTGGGCGGTGATTTCTACGACTACTTCCTGGTGGACGACGATCACCTGTGCATGGTCATTGCGGACGTTTCCGGGAAAGGCGTTCCGGCCGCGCTGTTTATGATGGCGTCAAAGATTATCCTGCAGAGCGCCGCGATGGTTGGGTGCGCCCCTGCGGAAATCCTGCAGAGGGCCAATGAGACGATCTGCTCAAACAACGAAATGCAGATGTTTGTTACGGTGTGGCTGGGGATCCTGGAGCTTTCGACCGGAAAACTCACCGCAGCCAACGCCGGGCATGAGATTCCGGCACTCAGGAAGCCTGGGCAGTCCTTCGAACTGTACAGGGATAAGCATGATTTTGTGGTCGGCGGTCTTGAAGGCATCAAGTACCATCCGTATGAAATACAGATGGAGCCCGGCAGCAAGCTGTTCCTGTATACAGACGGTGTGGCGGAAGCCGCCAACGCGGAAAAGGAACAGTTCGGTACAGACCGGATGATCGACTCGCTGAACGCCGCGCCGGATGGAACGCCCGAACAGCTTTTGAAGAACGTCCGAACCGCTGTGGACGGCTTTGTGAAGGAAGCGGAGCAGTTTGACGACCTTACCATGCTCTGTATTGAGTACAGGGGCGCCGGCTCCCGGAAGTAACAGGCTTTCTTCGTGCGGGAAAAGGCTTTTACGCTGAATTCTGAAAAAATGTTGACAAACAGGCAAGGCTTTCGTAGAATACATATCGACCGACTACCTGTCGGTTACGAAAGGAAAGAACGCCATGCGGATTGTAAAGGACGCCGCCGAACGGAAAAACGAAATACTGGATGCGGCGGAGGAGCTTTTTGCCGCCAGGGGATATGAGGAAACCAGCACCGGCGATATCCTGGACCGTGTGGGGATTGCCAGGGGTACGCTGTATTACCACTTCCGCTCCAAGGAGGAAATACTTGACGCCCTGATCGGCCGCATCAGTCAAACCCTGATCGCCCGGGCCGGGAAGGCGGCAGAAGACAAAAGCGTACCTGTTGTGGAACGGATCGTCCGCACCATTGCGAGCCTGAACCTGGAGACGGGAGAGTCTTCCATCGGACATGAAGTGCTGGAGCAGGTTCATAAACCCCAGAACGCCCTGATGCACCAGAAAATGCAGCAGAGCCTGCTGGACGGGGTGGTTCCGGTGGTCAGCAGCCTGGTGGAGGAAGGAAACACAGAGGGAATTTTCCATGCCGATTATCCCCGGGAAACGACGGAAATGCTGGTGCTGTATTCCAGTATCGCCTTTGACAGCCGTTTCGGCCTGACGCCTGAGCAGATGACCTGCAGGATCCAGGCATTCATCCACAATACGGAAAAACTGCTCGGCGTGGAAAGCGGCAGCATGGCCGCACCCATGGCCCGGCTGTTCCGTCAGGCATTTTAAGTATCTGAAATAAAGAGGGATAATTCCCTTTTTATTTTCAGCATATATCGACAGGCAGTCGGTCGAAAACAAGACTGTTATGAAAAACGGAGGGAAAAGCCATGATGAACCAAAGTGAAGCCGGAAGTTACAGGTACCGCCCGGTGCTGTTCTTTGCCCTGACCTATCTGTTTACATGGGGTTTCTGGATTCCGGCTGTTTTTGTGCCGGAGGGAACCGGCGCGCTGCTGATGGCAGCCGGACTGATTGCCCCGGCTGCCGTATCCACGCTGTTCGTACTGCTGTCCGGTTCGCAGGCACTGAAGCAGGACCTGAAGAAAAAACTGATCGGGTTTTACAAAGTAAAATGGGCCAATGTATTCCTGGCAACCGGTATCTTTGCGCTGGTTGTGGCCTGCTCCATCCTGCTGTCGCTGGTATTCGGGCAAAAAATCAGCCAGTTCTCCTTTACGGAAGACTTTTCCTTTACCGGGGTGGGCGTCGGAAGCGCACTGGTCACGATCCTGCTGGCTTCCGTCATTGAAGAGATCGGCTGGAAGGGTTACTGCGAGGATTCCATCGGGAACTGTATGAACTGGTTTTGGGAATCGCTGATCTTCGGCGTAATCTGGTCTTTCTGGCATTTTCCGCTGATTTTCATCAAAGGAACGTATCAGGCCGGGCTGACGGTGAACCTGCTGTATGTGGTCAATTTCTTTGTCAGCGGCATTCCCCTGGGCTTTATCATTACCTGGGTATACCTGACCAGCGACCGTTCCATCCTGGCTTGTATGATCTTCCATCTGTTTGTAAATTTCATGCAGGAAAAGATTGCCATGACACCGGAAACAAAATGCGTGGAAACCATTGTCGTGACCGCCGCAGCGGCAGTCATCGTCCTGAAAAACAAGGAAATGTTTTTTGAAACCCGCCATATCGGCCGCCTTCCGGAATATATGAGCGGAGAAGGGATGACAGGAATATGAAAAGAAAATCCAATTATCCCAGGTTTATGCTCCTGTGGGCGGGAAACATGATTTCCCAGATCGGCGGGGGCCTGACCAGCTTCGGTCTGGGGGTTTATATCTTCAACCGTACAGGAAGCGCCGCCCAGATGACGCTGGTGACGCTGCTGGGATTCCTGCCGGCGCTGCTCCTTTCCGTCCCGGCAGGCGTGCTGGCAGATATGTTTGACAGGCGGATCCTGATGATGATCGGCGACGGATGCTCCGCTATCGGGATCCTGTATATCCTGATCTGCATGAACAGCGGAGGAGCGGAACTCTGGCAGATCTGCACAGGCGTTTTTGTAAGCTCCTTTTTTTCTGCCCTTCTGGAACCGGCGTTCAGGGCAACGATCACCGACCTGCTGACAAAAGAGGAATACACCCGGGCAAACGGGCTGACCTCCCTGGCCGGCAGCGCGCGGTACCTGGTCTCTCCCATGATTGCCGGCCTGCTGCTGTCCGCTCATGATATCCGGCTGCTGCTGATGATCGATATCTGCACCTTTTTTGTGACGGTTGCTGCGACGGCGGTGGTCCGGAAGGGACTTGAACATAAAAAAACCGGAAACCGGGAGAGTTTTGCTGAAAACCTTCGGGAAGGGTGGAAAGCAATTCATGCCAGAAAAGGAGTTTTCCGGCTGATCATGATTTCCTCAGTCATGACCCTGTTTATCGGCGTGATTCAGGTGCTGTCCGAACCCCTGGTGCTTTCCTTCGCGGATTCCGGGATCCTGGGAATCGCAGAAACGGTCTGCGCGCTGGGTATGCTGGCAACTTCGCTGATTACCGGCGTTACAGGCATCCGGAAGAGGCATGCCCGAGTACTGGGGACTGCGCTTTCCCTGGCCGGGCTTTTCATGATTATTTTTGCCCTGAAGGAAAATATTGTCCTGATCTGCGTTTCCGGCTTCCTTTTCTTCGCGATGCTGCCCCTGGCGAACTCCAGCCTTGATTACCTGGCCCGGACCAATATACCGGATGGACTCCAGGGACGGGCATGGGGGTTCATCGGCTTCCTGTCCCAGCTGGGATATGTTCCGGCTTTTGCGCTTGCGGGTGTACTGGCGGACCGGGCGGCCGGCATGATGCATGTGACCGTCGGCAGGGGATCCGCCCTGGTCATCGCGGTATCCGGCGGACTGCTTATAATTGTTTCTGTGCTCTCCCTGCTGTCCGGAAAAATCCGGGACCTGGAGAGCGGCGCCGAAATGGCAGTGTCTGCCTGACGCGGCAGGGGATCCCTTTCAGCCCCGGGCAATCTATGGTAGAATACATCAATAAGACGCACACATCCTGAATGTTCATTGCGGACGCCATGGGACAAAAGCTGTAACGGGGCTGAAAAGAAGGGAAAGGGATCAGGCAAATGAAGGAATCTCTGCTGTGGTACAAAAGGCCTGCCGCAAAGTGGAACGAGGCGCTTCCCCTCGGAAATGGGTTCATGGGAGCCATGTGCTTTGGGGGAACACTGATTGACCGCTTTCAGCTGAACCTTGACAGCCTGTGGCAGGGGCGTTTCCGCGACCGCATCAATCCGGACGCCCGGGACGCGGTTGGCAGGATCCGTTCGATGCTGCGGGAAGGCAGGATCCGGGAAGCGGAGGAACTGGCGGATGAAGCGCTGAGCGGGATTCCGGACTATCAATGCCGCTATGTGCCGCTGGGAGATCTTTTCCTGATCCCCGAAGGGGAGGAGCATATTTGCATGCAGGGACTGCGGGATTACTGGAATCCGCAGCTTGCCCGGAATGAGGAGCTGCCCGGATACAGGCGGAGCCTGGACCTTCGCTGCGGAATTCACCGGACGGCATATGAAAAGAACGGGTGCCGTTTCAGCAGGGAATCCTTTATCTCATACCCTGACCGCGTCATGGCCATTCGTTCATCCGGCGCTCCGTTCCGACTGCTGCTGACCCGGGGATCGGACGCGGAGACAAAAGTACGGCTCAATGAAAACACATTCTGCATGGAAGGGCAGGGAGGAGCGGGCGGCGTACGCTACTATCTGGCGGTGCGCGTGATCGGCGGGCCTGTACAGATCCGGGGTCAGGTGATGCACTGCCCGGCGGACTGCCTGGTCCTTGCTGCCGGACAGACTGATTTTTATGTACCGGATCCTGCGGCGGACGTGCTGAAAACCCTGGACGAGGCGGAGAAGAAAGGATATGAGCTGCTCCGAAAGCGGCACACAGAGGATTTTTCGGAATATATGGACCGGTGCTGGCTTTCGCTTGAGTCTGCGGACCGTTCTGAGGTTCCGACGGACCGGCGCCTGGCAGAGGTACAGGAAGGCGCGGAAGATCCCGGACTGATCAATCTCGCCTTTTCATACGGAAGGTACCTGCTTGTTTCATCAAGCCGGGAGGGCAGCCTGCCGGCCAATCTCCAGGGAATCTGGAACGACAGTTTTTATCCGGCCTGGGACAGCAAATTCACAATCAACATCAATGCGCAGATGAATTACTGGCCGGCGGAGGTTACGGGTCTCGGCGACCTGCACGAACCGCTGTTTCAGCACATGGAGAGGATGGTTCCGCACGGCCGCGAAGCCGCAAAAAGGATGTACGGGGCAAGGGGATGGGTCGCGCATCACAACACAGACCTCTGGGGAGACTGTGCCCCGCAGGATTTCTGGCCTCCCGCCTCTTACTGGCAGATGGGCGCGGCATGGCTGTGCCTGCATATCCTGGAGCATGCCCGTTTTACCAAAGACGAGGCTTTTCTGCGGAAATACCTGCCGATGATCCGGGAAGCGGCGCTGTTTTTTGAGGATACGCTTCAGGAAAATGACCTGGGGCAGCTTGTGGTATCGCCTTCGGTTTCTCCGGAGAATACCTACAGGATCGGCGCTGAGCAGGGCTCAATGTGCGAAGGGGCTTCCATGGACGCGGAAATCCTGTACGAACTGTTCCGGGGACTGATCGAAACCGGAATGCTGACGGATGATGAAACAGAAAGATACAGGACGATTCTTGCAAGGCTTCCCAAACCCCGGATCAGCGATGAGGGAACCGTTATGGAATGGGCAAAACCTTATGAGGAGACAGAACCCGGCCATCGCCACATTTCCCATCTTTTTGCGCTGTATCCCGGCAGGGAGTTTTTCGACGATGAAAAAAAAGAGGCGCTTCTGCAGGCGGCGGAAGCGACGATCCGGAAGCGCCTGGCAAACGGAGGCGGGCATACAGGATGGTCCAGGGCCTGGATTATCAATATGTGGGCCAGACTGGGAAACGGAAACGAGTGCCTCGAAAATATTTATGCCCTCCTGAGAAAATCGATGCTCCCGAATCTGTTCGACAATCATCCGCCCTTTCAGATTGACGGGAATTTCGGACTTGTGTCGGGAATTGCCGAGATGCTGGTCCAGAGTCATTCCGGCAAAACCGTATATCTGCCGGCGCTTCCTGACGCCTGGAAAAACGGTTCGGTTACTGGACTTCATACGCGGGACGGCCGGACAGTGGACCTGGAATGGCGGGACGGAATCCTGGTCAGCGGCTGACTTTCAGTTTTGTTTGCATATAAAAGGGCTGGCGGGATATTGTATATATTTCAGCAGGGAATAAAAAGAGGGGCGGGAATGGATCCTGACCCATATAAGAAAACCTGCTCCTGTTTCAGCAGCGCGCTGGAAGGCAATATTTTTGACGGCCCTGCAGGCAGCTGAGCACAGGCTTTCCGACTGCTGACCGGGGATTACATCCGTGCGCGCAGGATGACGCTGGCGGGCAAGTATGATATCGAGGTCTACCTGCCGCCGGAAGAAGGCTCACAGGATTCGTAGGTGCATATGCAGGTTCCGTAAAAGTTTTTTGGGAAAGGGTTGACACACTTAAATACATTTGATAAAATATTATTGTATCAAACAGACAAGAAAGAGAGGAACGGAATCATGAAGATTGCGGTCAGGTACTATACAAAGACAGGGAATACAAAACGCCTTGCGGAGGCAGTGGCCCAGGCTGTGGGGGCGGAAGCGCTTCCCATCAGTACGCCTGTGACGGAGCCTGTGGATATCCTTTTCCTCGGCAACTCCTATTATGCATTCACCATCGATCCGGAAGTGCGGAGTTTTATCCGTTCCCTTGATAAGGAAAAGGTTGGCAGAATCGTCAATTTCGGATCCGCCGCGATGCTGAATTCCACCTATAAAAAGGTCAAAGCGGAAGCTGAAAAAGCAGGGATCCGGATGGATGAACGGGAATTCCACTGCAAAGGCGAATTCAAGGGTATCCATAAAGGCAAACCGGACGCAGACGACCTGGCGGCAGCGGCGCTGTTTGCAAAAACGGTCGCAGGCTGAAACAATTCAAATACAGAAAGGATGGAAGGAAAATGATTTACGATTATACAGTTGCCACAGGAAAAGGCGGGGAACTCAATCTGGCGGATTACAGGGGTAAGGTGATCATGGTGGTCAACACCGCGACCGGCTGCGGATTCACGCCCCAGTATGCCCCGATCGAACAGATGTACAGGGATTATCATGACCAGGGCCTGGAAATCCTGGACATCCCCTGCAATCAGTTCGGCGGACAGGCGCCCGGAACAGACGATGAAATCCATGAGTTCTGCACGATGCATTTCAACACCACCTTTCCGCAGATGAAGAAAGCCGACGTGAACGGACCGCAGGAGCTTCCGCTGTATACATACCTGAAATCCAGGAAAGGCTTTGCCGGATTTGAGGAGCATCCGTACAAGGCACTGCTGGAACAGATGTTCGCGCAGGCTGATCCCGACTGGGACAAGAAGCCCGATATCAAATGGAATTTCACCAAATTTATCATTGACCGTGAAGGAAACGTAGTTGCCCGCTTTGAACCGACGGCCGATATGGCGGACGTGGAAGCCTGTGTAAAGGCCCTGCTGTGAGAACCGGAGAAGACGCTGAAGGGAGAAAACGGGATGACCGAACTGCTGAAAATCATCAGGGAAAGAAAAAGCGTCCGCACCTTTGACGGGATTCCTGTCAGCACGGAGGACCGGGAAAAGATCGAACAGTATATCCGGACCATTGAAAATCCTTTCGGTATTCCGGTCCGGTTTACCCTGCTTGACGCCGGAACATACGGATTGTCCAGTCCCGTGCTGAACGGGGAAACCCTGTATGTTGCCGGAATGGTCAGCAAAGTGCCCCATGCGGAGGAAGCATTCGGTTTCTCCTTTGAGAAGCTGGTGCTGTATGCCTGGACGCTGGGAATCGGAACGACCTGGATCGGCGGCACCATGAAGAGGGAAGTATTTGAACGCGCGGCGAAACTTGCGGAGGGGGAAATGATGCCCTGTGTTTCTCCGCTGGGATATCCGGCGAAAAAACGTTCCTTCAGGGAAACCATGATGCGGAAAGGCGTAGGCGCCGATACACGGATGCCCGCGGAAAAGATCTTTTTTGACGGTGCATGGGGTACAGGCCTGCCTCCGGAAAAGCAGGCAGGGATCGCGGACCTGATTGAGATGGTACGGTGGGCGCCGTCCGCGGTCAATAAGCAGCCCTGGCGGATTATCGTTTCGGGCCGGGACTGCCACTTCTATGAGAAGCGGGACAAAGGATATACCGGGGAAAAGACGGGAGACCTGCAGAAAATCGATGTCGGAATCGCCCTGTGCCATTTTGCGGCGGGCCTGGAGGAACGGGGTGAAAAGCCGACGGTGGTGACTGAAGACCCCGGGCTTCCCATTCCGGAAGGCGCCGAATACATTGCAACAGTCAGAACATGAAAGATTCCCGGCTTTCAGGGAACCCGGACCGAAAACGGAATAAAGGCGCGGGGGGCTGAAAATGATAAACGAGGAACAAAGGCTCAGGAACATGGAATTTCCCCGGGGCCCTGTTGACCTGGTGATTGATTCGGATACGTACAATGAAATAGACGACCAGTTTGCGATTGCCTATGCCGTCAACGCGCCGGAAAAAATCCGGGTTCAGGCTTTATATGCCGCGCCGTTCTTCAATGACCATTCCACAGGGCCGGCGGACGGAATGGAAAAGAGCTATCGGGAAATCCACAGGCTTCTGGAACTCAGCGGAAAAGAGTATCCTGTTTTCCGCGGCGCCGTTTCCTACCTTGGTGATGAGAACCATCCCGTGGTTTCCGAAGCCGCCGGCGACCTGGTCAGCCGGGCAGGAAACTATACCCCGGAGAGGCCCCTGTATGTCGTTTCCATCGGAGCGATTACCAATATTGCTTCAGCCCTGCTGATGCAGCCCGGGATTGTGGACCGGATTGTGGTGATCTGGCTGGGCGGGAATGCATTGCACTGGCCGGACAACCAGGAGTTCAACTGCAGGCAGGACGTGGCGGCCGCCCGGGTGGTTATGAATTCCGGCGTTCCCCTGATCCTGCTGCCCTGCATGGGCGTTGTCAGCGCTTTTGCAACGACAGGGCCGGAACTGGAGTACTGGCTTCACGGCAAAGGAAAACTGTGCGATTATCTTGTTGAGAATACGGTTGCCGAGGCGGAAAGCTACGCAAAGGGGAAAGTGTGGAGCCGCGTTATCTGGGATGTAACCGCTGTGGGCTGGCTGATGAATGAGCAGAACCGGCTGATGCTGGACAGGCTTGTTCCCACGCCGGTTCCCGAATACAATCATCATTATACACTGGATCCCGGCCGGCCCCTGTGCCGGATGGTATACCATATCCACCGGGACGCGCTGTTTGCGGACCTGGTAACACATATTCAGGGGAAATAACGGACTGTGCCGATGTGAAAAAAAGAACCGGATCCTGGGTGTTCCGGATGATAGGGTGCTTTATACAGCTGTGTGACTGTTTTCCGGAGCCTGAAACAGGATGGACTTGCCGGAACCGTCCACCGATTTATTGATTCAGCCTGGCTGCCTGTCCGTGACGGACAGGCAGTTTTTTGCACAGTGAAGGACGGGAATCCGCTCTTTCGGGGCAGGTTGCATTTTCCGACTGATAGCGTCCGGATTCCCTTATGCGGAAACAGGAAATGGAAAGGGATCTGTTTCCGCCTTCAGAAGTAGCATTTATCCCGGAAAACATGCTATTATGGTTAATGAAGAGGAGGAACAGAATATGTTTCAGTGTGCCGATCATCCGGCGGGCCTGGATGCTTATCCGTACCATATCCGGGATGTCCGTATCAGCGACCCGTTTATCCTTCCGGACGCGGAAAGCGGACGGTATTATACATATGTCCAGTTTGTTGATTCGCAGCGCTTTCCGGATGTGCCCGCAGGGCCCGGACATTTTTATGTACTTGAAAGCCCGGATCTGATCCATTGGTCTGAACCGCAGGTGTGTTTTGAAAAGGGAAGTTTCTGGGCGGACCGGGATTACTGGGCCCCGGAATGCCATATGTGGCAGGGCAGGTACTACCTGATCAGTTCTTTCCGGGCAGAAGGAACATACCGCCGCTGCCAGTGCCTGGTATCGGACAGCCCGAAAGGGCCGTTCCGTCCCGTACGGGAGAAACCGCTGACGCCGGAAGGCTGGCACTGCCTGGACGGGACCCTGTATATCGACCGGAAAGGCATGCCGTGGCTGGTATTCTGCCATGAATGGCTGCAGGTGGATGACGGGCAGATCTGCGCTGTTCCGCTATCCAGGGATCTCGGGGAGGCGATGGGGGAACCGGTCATTCTTTTCCGCGCTTCCGACGGCCCGTGGGCGGGGCCGGGCGGCGTGACGGACGGTCCGTTCCTGCACAGGCTTCCTGGCGGGAAACTGCTGATGCTCTGGTCCGGTTTTACAGCGGAGGGCAGTTACGCCATATCCTATGCGATCAGCGAAAACGGGGAAATCCAGGGTCCCTGGAAGCAAAGGAAGAATCCGCTTTATTCCCTGGACGGAGGCCACGGAATGCTTTTTTATACTTTTCCGGGACAGCTGATGATGGCCTGCCACTGTCCGAACGATCATATCCGCAAGCGTATCCTGCTGTTTGAAATGGAGGAAACCGCCGACGCCATTCATATTCTGAATGAGGTGACAGGAAACTGGTATGATGCCATCGGCGGCCGGGGCAAAGCATACGCTTACAGGACGCCGTGCACGGAGCTGCCCTGCTTCAGCCGGGATCCCGGAAAAGGGGAGGCCTGAACCGCAAACCGCCAAGCAGCGGCGATGAACCGGAACTGCGAAACCTTAAAAAGCTCCCGCAGGCAGGAGAAAGGCAAAAGAATGAAAGAAATACGCTGGTGCGCCATCGGAGACTCATTCACATACCTGAACAACCATCCGGACGAAACAGGATTCAGGGTGTCAAAAGGTTATCTTGCAAGAATCCGGGAGAAGATCCCGGGCCTGTGCCTGAACAATATCGGAATAAACGGATCAACCTTCCAGGACTGGATCTTACAGCCCATTCCGGAGGCGGATCTTTATACCGTTCTCCTCGGAACCAATGACTGGCACCAGGGAATTCCCATGGGATCGGAAACAGATTTCTGCGGCAGAACCGAGGGAACGATCCTGGGAAACCTGGGAATCCTGCTGGATCACATCAGAAAGGCGGCACCCGGGGCCTGCGTGATCGTGGGGAATCCGGTGGAACGCACAGATTTCGTTTATCTGCTGGATCCGGAGAACAACGCCAGGGGAAGCTATGCGCAGGAGAAAGGGCTGGCATTGTCTGTGCTTTCAGCGGAAATCCTGAAGTGCTGTGAGCTGGAGGGAGTTGCAACGGTCAACTGTCACGACCTGTCCGGTTTTACACCGGAAAACGCGGTCAGATTCAGGCGCGTCAGACGCGGGAACCATACGGAGGATCTCCCTTATCCGGATTATATCGGCGTTCCCTTTTCACCCCGGAATGACCCGTATCCCTATCCGCCGGAAGCGGCCTGGATGACCTATGACGGTCTGCATCCGACGGATGAAGGCTGCGAGATCCTGGCATGCCTGTTTGCGGAGCAGATCCGAAAGGCTATGAAGAACGGAACGGAAAACAGATGAAAATCCGCAAAGCAGCGATTTCATTTTTGGCAAAACGCTGCTGAAGAAAAAGCGGATTGCGGAAAAAACTGCATGAAGCTGACTGGCTTCCGAAGGCGATGGGACGTATGCTTTCGATTGTCCGGAAGGAAAAAAACGCCCGCCGGAGAAAAAATAAAAGAGATGGAAGAAACAAAAGCATACTTGGGAAATCAAAGAAAGGACGGAGAATTATGGAATTCAGAGAAGTTGTCAAAGCCCGCTATTCCTGCAAGAAATACAGCGCCCGCCAGGTGGAGCCGGAGAAGCTGGCCGCAATTCTGGAAGCAGGCAGGCTGGCCCCTACGGCCAAGAACCTGCAGGAGCAGCATATCTATGTGCTGCAATCGGAGGAAACCCTGGTCAAAGTGGACGCTGTGACTCCCTGCCGTTACGGCGCTCCGACCGTGCTGGTCGTGGCTTTCGACCGGAACAATGTATTTACCTATCCCGGCGGCAAACGGGATTCGGGAGTGGAGGACGCGACCATTGTGGCAACGCACATGATCCTGGCTGCGGCAGACGAGGGCGTTGACAGCTGCTGGATCAATTACCTTGATCCGGAGAAGCTGGCGGAGATCCTGGGACTTCCCGCACAGGAAGAAGTGCTGATGGTGATGGATCTCGGTTATGCGGCTGACGGTTCCGGCCCGCTGCCCAACCACACTGACCGCAAGCCCCTGGCGGATACGGTAAGTTATCTGTAAAAGTGCGGTGAACCGCCTTCTGTTTGTTTTTGTTCACGGACTGAGGAAACAAAACATCGATCATAATAAAAAAAAGAGGGACACAGGATGACCAGGAGAGAACGCGTCACCGCAGCATTCCAGGGAAAGGAAACGGATCATGTCCCCGTATGTATGTGGAAGCATGTCCCTCAGCAGTACTGGGGAGACGACAGGGATTTTGCCGCCTGCCAGCTGGAGGCGTACAAAGCAACGGACGTTGATTTCATGAAACTGTCCGGAGACAAGTATTTTACATGGCCCGCGCCTGTCCTTGAAAATATAGTGAACGCGGATGAACTTTATAAAATCGAGCCCCTCGGCCCCATGCATCCCTATATCCGCGGCCAGATCGAGCGTACCCGCCGCGTTGTTGACACGCTGGGACCGGACTGCGTCACACTGTATCTTATCTTCGCGCCGCTGTCCTACCTGCGCCTGAAAATCGGCTATCCTGCCATGATGCGGCTTATCCGGGAAAATCCGGAGGCAATGAAATACGCCTGCGGCGTTATCGCGGAGGATGTGAAGACCCTGGTGCGCGGGATTCTCCGGACTTCCGGCGCGGACGGTATCTTTTACAGCGTGCAGAACGGCGAGGAGAACCGTTTTACGGAAGAGGAATACAGGGACTGGGTGACGCCCAGCGACAAGGCGGTGCTGGATTATGCCAACAGCCTGAGCAGCATGAACGCCATTCATTTCTGCGCATGGGAGGAGTATCCGAACCGCCTGTCCGTCTGGCAGGACTACAAGGCACCCGTAGTCAGCTGGTCCCGCCAGTTTGATATCATGGATATCCGGGAGGCAAAAAAACATTTCGGCTGCACGGTCTGGGGAGGATTTGACAACCGGCCCGGCACGTTCCTGTATACCGCTTCGAAGGAAGAGATCGAACAGGAAGTGCGTTCCATGATTGCCCAGGGAGGCAAGTCGGGATACATTCTCGGCTCGGACTGCAGCCTGCATGACGAACTGCCGATGGAGCGTATCCGCTGGGTCGTGGATGAAGCGCGGCGAATTTGATCTGCTGATTCTGAAGCGGCTCTCGATTCGGCTCGGTTATTTCCCTCGCGGTCGTCCGGGCTGAAGGGATTCACGGCCTGACGCCCGGGGACACGATCCGGCAGGGCAAGACCTGTGAGGCTGAATTCGCCTGACAGGAACGCTCCGGCTGCACGGGAGGGACAGAGATGCTTGCAACGGATCCGAAGTATTCAGTTTATGTTTCCATCTTGCGGACAGAGCTGGTTCCGGCAATGGGCTGCACGGAACCCATCTCCGTTGCCTATGCCGCCGCGAAAGCGAGGGATGTGCTGGGCTGCATTCCGGATACTGTTGTAATCGGCTGCAGCGGAAGCATCATCAAAAACGTCAAAAGCGTTATTGTTCCGAACACCGGCGGGCTTAAAGGCCTGGAAGCCGCCGCGGCTGCCGGGATCATTGCGGGCGACGCAGGCCGGGGCCTGGAAGTGATCGCGGGAACAGAACCTTCCCAAACGGACAAAATCCGGGATTATCTTAGCAGGGCGAAAATCACGATTGAGCACCTTTCCGGGGAACGGGTTTTTGAAATCCTCCTGACGGTTTCCCGCGGGGAAGAAACGGCCGCCGTCCGAATCACGGATACCCATACAAACATCACCCTGATTGAAAAGAACGGCCGTGTTCTCACTGAGCGCGTTCCTGCCGGCCGCCGGCAGGAGGTTCCCCCGGAGTACCGTTTCCTGAATGTGGCGGATATTTACGATTTTGCGGCTTCTGTCGACCCGGCGGACGTCCGGGAAGCCATAGCCCGCCAGATTGCCTTCAACATGGCCATTGCGGAGGAAGGCCTGCTTCATTCCTACGGAGCGAATATCGGTAAAACGCTTCTCCGCTGCTACGGCGGAGAAAACGCGCCGGTGGATATCAAAGCAAGAGCCTGGGCGGCCGCCGGATCCGACGCGCGGATGCACGGATGCAGCCTGCCTGTGGTGATCAATTCCGGCAGCGGCAACCAGGGAATCACTGTGTCCGTACCGGTGATTATCTATGCCCGGGAAAACGGGGCTTCGGAGGAGCAGCTGTGCCGGGCTCTTGTCCTGGCCAATCTGATCGCTATCCAGCAGAAATGCCATATCGGTACGCTCTCCGCTTTCTGCGGCGCGGTCAGCGCCGGAGTGGGCGCCGGCGCCGGGATCGCTTTTCTTCTGGGAGAGGACCTGAAAACGGTTGCCCATACCGTCGCGAACGCGCTCGCGATCCTGCCCGGAATGGTCTGCGACGGCGCCAAGCCGTCCTGCGCCGCTAAAATCTCCCAGGCTGTGGAAGCCGGCATTTTCGGCTACCAGATGTACAAAAACGGACAGCAGTTCTATGCCGGCGACGGCCTTACCGTCAAAGGCGTGGACGCCAATGTGGAGAATATCGGGCGGCTGGGGCGCGACGGCATGCGGGACACAAACCGTGAGATTATTGAAATGATGATCGGCCGGCAGACGGAAAGCTCGGATTCATGAACGGAATTCAGTTATTTGCATGAAAACAACGGCCGGAACGGTCCATGCCCTGATCTTTGCAGGGAACAGGAAACATGATTGGGAGAACAGGCAATGCGGATTCTTGTGGATATGGACGATACCATCGAAATGCTCATAGAGGAACTGGTGAAAAGGACAAACCGGAAATATCATCAGCATGTGGCTGTGGAGGACGTGAAAGACTGGGCGATCGCGCCTGCTTTTGAAGGTCTCACAAAGCAGCAGATTCTGGATACGGCGGACGAGCCGGATTTCTGGCGGAGCGTCAAACCTGTTCCGGGCGCGGCGGAGGTCCTGAAACACTTTATGGATGAAGGGCATGAGGTATATATCGTCACAGCCACGGAAATGCGGCATGTGAAGGATAAGATGCAGGATCTGCTCTTCCGGTATTTTCCTTTCCTGACATGGAGCCAGGTGATCATCACCTGCCATAAGCAGATGATCCGGGGGGATGTGCTGATCGACGACGGCATCCATAATCTGGAAGGCGGAGAATATCGGAAGATCCTGTTCACCAGGCCCTATAACCTGCACTATGACGCGGAAGCAAACGGCATGATCCGGGTGAATACCTGGGATGAAATCTCGGCAATCATTGACAGTATGGCCCTGGATCCGGACATAGCTGCCGCTGAAGGAGATTTTGCCGGATGAAGCGGAAAATAGACGTCGGCGGGCTTTCCCAGTTTTATACGGGCTGGAAGGAACTGTCCCCGACCATACAGCTGGAATATACGCTGAAAGAAGCGGTGGATCCTGAAAAGCTGCAGGACGCCCTGAACCGGGCGGCGGGGGTTTTCTCTGTTTTCAGGGTGAAGATCGCGCTGGATAACCGGCGGCCTGTTTATGAGGAAACAGAATCCGGCCCTGCCGTGTACGGGGATGACGGGAAACCGCATGCGTTCGGAAAAGAAAGCGGGGGATACCTGTTTCGCGTCAGCTGCGCCGGGAACAGGATCAGGCTGTCAATGCACCATATGCTGACTGATTTTTTCGGAGCGAATGAATTCCTGAAATATATCCTGCGGTGTTACCTGCACCTGACGGATGATGCCATTGACATATCAGAAGACACGATCGCGCTGGACCTCTCAGACCTGCGGGATCCGTACGACCTGTACGGCAATTTGCATTCCGCCGGATATTCCATGGCCGGAAAGTGGAAGAACGAACTGATTGTGCCAAACCATATGGTTTACAGGAGAGAGGTTCCGCAGCCGGTATGCAGCGTAACGTTTTCGGCGGAAAAGATACTTCAGCTGACGAAGAAAACCGACTCATCGGTTTTCCCGCTGCTGTCGTGGCTGATTGCGAACGCCGCGGCGGATACCTACGGCGCAGAGGACAGGATTGTCGTCGGAGGCGGCGCGGCAGACTTCCGGAAAATCTATCACAGCAGAACCCCCCTGAATTTTTCGCAGTCCTTCAGTACCGTACTGCTTCCACGTGAAAGAAACATGGCTCCGGAGCTGCAGCTTACCGTACAGCGGTTCAGAATGGATCTGCTGACGGACCGGGACACGACGGACCATGAAATCGCTTTGCGCAGGATGAAAGTGAGGCAGATGGACGGGCCGATTGAGGAATACGTCATGAACCAGGAAGAACTGGACCGCAGGCGCAGGGAAGACGAGAGGCAGAAAGCGTTCTTCCTCAGCTACCTGGGGAAAATGGACCTTCCCGAGGACCTTGCGGAACATACGGAGTCGTTCTTCTCTGTTACTCCCACCACGAGGGGACCCCTCAGGATTACTGCCTATTCCTGGAAAAACGAGCTCATTCTGAATGTTACCGAACAGGCGTGTGAAAAAAGCATCATACCGGAATTACAGGGAATCCTTGACAGCTATGCGACCAAAAGCCGGAAGGCGGACCGTGGAATGAAATGTTACGATTACTATCCCATGGAAGAGCTTACCGGGCGGGAAGCATGATTGACAGCGGAAGGGTTTTCAAGTTAGAATCTGATTAATTTGAAAGGAAGAATGGACAAGGAAGGCAGGGAAAAATATGAGCGAAAAGGGAAGAAAACAATTTCTGGAAGCGGTGGCTGAGAACCAGCAGGTCGTCCAGTATGTCAAGCTGTTCCGTATGCCCCTGTTTCTGACGGTGCTGGATGATGAACTGAAAAAGTATGATGATTCTGCCTGGACAGAGGAAAATGCCGCGAAGGAAACTGCCTTCAGGGTCATGCCGGGTACCCTGCAGCAGTTCGGTTTTCCGCAGGACGAGATCGAAAACGTGATCAGTCAGTGCCTGGCTGAGTTTATGAAAAAATAAAGGGATGTCAGGACCGGGATTTCCCGGAATGATTATCATAATAGCAGAGCAAGCCTTTCAGTATGTGAAACAGGAATAAATGATGTTCCCTCTATTGCGGCTCACCCTGTTTCCGGAGCGATCAGGGTGCCGCCGGCGATCCGGCGGGATTCCTGTATCCGGGGAAAAAGAAGCTGAGGGCAGTTCTCCGATGCCGACGGAAAACGGACCGGAAATCCGGAAGGAGGATATTATGCGAATGGTATTTGTCAGGCACGGCGAGCCGGACTACGAAAAAGACTGCCTGACAGAAATCGGAAAAAAGCAGGCAGAAGCCGCCGCGGAACGCCTGGAGCGGGAAGGGATTGCTGAAATCTACGCCTCCCCGATGGGCAGGGCCGCAGAAACGGCGGCTTTCACCGCGAAACGGCTGGGGCTGACGATTCAGACACTGCCTTTCATGCATGAAATTTCCTGGGGCGGACCCGGCGTTCCGGCGGAAGGACATCCCTGGACGATCAGCGATTGGATGATCTCCCGGGATGATTTTGATTTTTTTCATGCGGACTGGCGGCAGCATCCCGGTTTCCGAAACAATACGGCCCTGCGGTACCTGGATGAAATCAGCGTACAGACGGACCGCTTTGTGCTGCAGCACGGATACCGCCACAAAGGAACACGGTTTTTCTGCGAAACGGATCAGCAGGAGACCTTTGCCATTTTCAGCCACGGAGGTTCCGGCGCGTGTATGCTGGCCCACCTGCTTTCTCTGCCTTTTCCCTACGTCTGCACGGTCATGCCGTATGAGTATACGTCCATTATTATTCTGGATTTCCCTGTGAGCGCAGGAAATTATATTCACCCCAAAATCGAACTGTTCAATGATACAGCGCATATCCTGAACATTTCCAGAGGCCTTGTATTCCAGCAGACAGCTGACTGAAACGCGGCCGGATTGTTTTTGACGCAGCCTGTGATACTTTTGAGGGATTTCTGTAAAAAAGGAGAAAACGGCCATGGAGAAAAAGATTCGCCTGGGAATTATCGGCATCGGAAACATGGGCAGCGGACATGCCTGCCGGGTTGTGGACGGCGAGTGCCCGGATTTTGCGCTGGCAGCTGTGGCGGATATCAATCCTGCCCGGAAGGAATGGGCGGAGAAACGCCTTGGAGAAAAAGTTGTTTTCTTTGACAATGCCGAAAAGATGCTGGACAGCGGCCTGATCGACGCGTGCATTGTAGCGACCCCGCATTACGCCCATCCCCCGCTGGCAATCGAATGCATGAAGCGCTCCATCCATGTCATGGTGGAAAAGCCTGCAGGCGTCTATACAAAACAGGTGCGGGAAATGAATGAAACAGCAGACCGGCATCCGGAGGTCGTGTTCGGGCTGATGTTCAACCAGCGGACCAACTGTGTGTACCGCAAAATGAGGGAACTGGTACAGTCCGGTGATTTCGGCCGCATACGCCGGACCAACTGGATTATAACGGACTGGTACCGGCCGCAGTGTTACTATGATTCCGGTGACTGGCGCGCAACATGGGCCGGTGAGGGCGGCGGCGTGCTGCTGAACCAGTGTCCCCACCAGCTGGACCTCTGGCAGTGGATCTGCGGAATGCCTGTCAAGGTGGATACCCACATGAAATTCGGATTATGGCACGATATTGAAGTAGAGGACGACGTAACGGCCTACGTCGAGTATGAAAACGGCGCGACAGGAGTATTTGTCACAACCACCGGCGACGCCCACGGTTCCAACCGCTTTGAAATCCAGATGGACCGGGCAAAGCTGCTGGTGGAGAATGACCGGCTGTATCTGGAAGAGTTCAGCGTGCCGGAACCGGAATGGAGCGCTTCCAACAAGGAACCTTTTGCCAGCATGCCTGCGAAAAAAAGCATTGTGGAAACGGACGGGCTTAATCCCCAGCATACGGGAGTAGTCAACGCCTGGGGCGGAGCAATCCTGCGGGGTGAGCCGCTGGTGGCAGACGGCCGGGAGGGGATCCGGGGACTGATGCTTTCCAACGCCATGCACCTGTCAGGCTTCCTGGGCAGGGAAGTAACCATGCCCATCGACGAAGACCTGTTTTATGCGGAGCTGAAAAAGCGCATTGCTTCCTCCCGACGTAAGGAAACCGGTCCCGCGGGGAATGTGGTTGCGGATTTGAGCAATACATACAACGGCACACGATGACAAGGAAAGCGGATTCAGCGCATGATCCGCGTTCCGAAACAGCCCTTCAGGCGGGGGAATATGCATAATGCGGTATGAAGTGATAACTCTTCCACAGACAGGCGTGGAACTGGAACTGTATCTGACAGACAACCGGGCTGTGGAGCCTGAAAGGAAAAGACCGCTTGCGCTGGTTTTTCCCGGCGGCGCTTATGCCTGGCGCAGTGACAGGGAAGCGGAACCTGTTGCCCTGCGCCTGCTGGCGCTGGGAATCCAGGCGGCGGTAATCCGGTATTCCGTAGCGCCGGCGCGCTATCCGCAGGCGCTGGAGGAAGCGGCGGAAGCCGTGGCTTATGCACGCACGCATGCTGCGGAGTGGTTTTGCGACCCGCATAAAATCGCGGTGATGGGCTTTTCGGCGGGGGGACATGCCGCGGCGCAGATCGGCCTGAAGTGGCATGGGATGCCGCAGGGCAGGGACAGCAGGCCGGACGCCATGATTCTCGCATATCCGGTTATCACATCCGGGGAATATGCCCACCGGGGCTCTGTTGAAAACCTCCTTGGGGAGGATTATGAACGGCTGAAGGATGAGGTGTCGCTTGAGAAATACGTAAGGGACGACACACCTCCGGTATTCCTGTGGCATACCCGGGAGGATGAGAGCGTTCCGCCGGAAAACAGCCTGATGCTGGCCGCGGAGCTTTGCAGGCATGGCATCGCGTTTGAACTGCATATATGGCAGCGCGGAGGGCACGGGATGTCCCTCGGCAGCGACCAGGTTTATCCGGCAGGGGACGGAAATATCCATCCCGAATGCCAGGAATGGATTGATATGGCAGCACGCTGGCTGCGCGAACTGTAAAGGGAACGAAAACGGGATAGAGATGAGACGGGTATCGGGCGAACGGGACTGAAGGATCAACGGATTCCGGAAACAGGGAGCAGGCGCGGCTTATGCTGATCCTGTTTCATCCGGATATACTGAAATAAGCACGGAGCAATAAGCGATGGAACTGAAACGGCTGGCGGAACATATATGGTATATGCCTTTTGAAGAGGAACGCGACCGCCCGAACCTGGGGTATGTGAAAGGGAACAACTGGAGCCTGGCGATCGACGCAGGCCATTCGGCCGCTCACACAAGGGAATTATACAGGCTCCTGGAAAAAGAAAACCTGCCGTTTCCCTGCCTGACGGTCCTGACCCACTGGCACTGGGACCATACTTTCGGGATGCATGCCGTTAAAGGGCTGACTCTTGCAAATGAGAAAACAAACAGATATCTTGCGGAGTGGAAGGACAGAATTGAAAAAGCCGGACCGAAGGAATTCCTTTCCCTCCATGAAAGCGTCAGGAGGGAATACAGCGAAAACCGGGAAGTGATTGTAAAACAGGCGGATATGGTATTTTCCGGAGAGGTTACGCTTGACCTGGGCGGCTGCACGGTCAGGGTCATTCAGGCAGAAGCTCCCCATACAGACGATTCCACGCTTGTTTATGCGGTTCAGGACAAAACGCTGTTTCTCGGCGATTCTGCCGGAGACGATTTTTTTACAGGGATCAAAGATGCGGATCTCTGCAGGAAACTGGCGGATACGATCAGGGGAATCGATCCCGGAATATGCGTGGAGGGCCACTGGGTTCCCGTGCCGCCTGAAGACACGCTGGCGGATCTGATGAGCGGCCTGTAAACGTAGTATTCAAAACGTATGACCGGACAGGCTTTCAGCGTACGGGACCGTTGATGGTTCAATGGATGAAGCGCTTCGCGGGAAGTGAATTCTGAACGGCATGGAAGTTTCAAAGGAGCGATGCAGGATGATCAGCCAGCTGCAGGATAAGAAGGTAATCTTTTTCGATGTGGGATATACGCTGGACGCGCCGGCTTCCGGGGACTGGATGCTGACCGGGAAATTTATGGAGCTTGCCGGCGCGCAGCTGAAGATGCGCAGTGAAACAGAAATCCGGAAAGCAGCGGAGGCCGGTCTCCGTTTCCTGACGCAGAACCATCTGGTGAAAACGGTGGACGAGGAGATCCGGCAGTTTTTCCGGTATTATTCCATACTCTCCGACCAGCTCCGGCTTGGGCTGACGGAAGCGGAATGCGGGCAGATTGCCAGAGACCGGGCATGCAATATGAATAATTACATCCCCTATCCGGGGATTGCGGAAGTGCTGGCGGAACTGAGCAAAACGCACCGGCTCGGCATTATTTCCGACACCTGGCCGAGCATTGAGCAGCAGCTGGAATCCATCGGCGTTTCCGGATACTTTTCCTTCTGTACTTTCAGCTGTTATGTGGGGGTTTTCAAGCCGGACCGGAGGATCTACCTGGACGCACTGGAGAAAAGCGGCGCGTCCGCGGAGGAAACGGTATTCATCGACGACAGCGTGCGCAATCTGCAGGGGGCGGCGGAGCTGGGGATCCTGCCGATCCTGATTGCCGCCAATCCGGCAGCGGATACGGATACTGATTACCTGAAGATCCATGACCTGCGGGAACTGATCCGGTAAGGGATCCGGCCATTTCATAAACAGGAAGGATGAATGATGTGAGCTGCTATCTGTTTGTTCATTTCCGGGAAACAACATCACCGGAAGGGGAACAGGTTTATTTCGGGCTCAGCCGGGACGGATTCCGCTGGGAATCGCTGAACGGCGGACAGCCGGTCCTCTGGGCGTATTACGGAGACCACGGCGTACGGGATATGACCGTCATCCGGGCCAGGGAGGACGGCCGGTTCCATATATTCGCGACGGACCTGAGCCTGAGCTACGGAATGCGCGGGAAATACCGGCATTCCTGGCGGAACATCACCCTTCACGGCAGCCATGACCTGGCACACTGGGAATCTGACGACCTGGTGCACTGGTCTGAGGAGGAAATGGTTTCCATAGGGGATGAAAAAACCGGCTGCATCTGGGCGCCGGATATCCTGTTTGATCCGGAACAGGGGGACTATGTGCTGCACTATTCCTGCTGCAGCGCAGAGAATGATTACGGCCCGATGGCGATTTATTACAGCCGGACAAAGGATTTCAGGACCTATACAAAGCCGGCCCTCCTTTACCGCAAGGAAGGCTGCGGATGCATTGATTCCGCCATGTATGAGGAGGACGGAAAGTATTATCTGTTCGTAAAAAGCGAAAGGGATCCGGAACGGGTGATCCTGCTGCAGGGGGAGCATGTGACCGGCCCCTGGACGCGGATTGAGGATTTTGACCGCCCGGAACACATGGGCGCGGTACAGAGCGGCAAATATGAGGCGCCGACCGCAATGAAAACGGCGGACGGCAGCTGGTGCCTGTTCGTGGATTACTACGGGGTGAAAGGCGCGGGACAGGGATATGTGCCTTTTGTCGCCCCGAGCCTGAAAAGCGGCGCGTTTGTACGCAGTGACGCGGCGTTCTCCTTCCCCTATGGCTTCAAGCACGGCACCATCCTGCCGATTACCGAAGAGGAATACGACCGAATGAAGCGGCATGACTGGACAGACGTGCCGGATAACAGATAAACGCCAAACGGCATCCTGACTGACCCGTTTTACCGGCAGGAGCCTACAGGAGCCCTGCCTTCCAGACAGAAAGGTGTGACGACCGGATATGAAAAAAGCTTGTATGCTTATTCTGCTTGCTTTCATTTTCCTGGCATACTCCGGAGCTTGTTCGGAAGGGACTGGAAAGGGAAAGGTACTGGTTGCCCTGGGCGATTCATACATTTCGGGCGAAGGAATCGAGCCCTATTACGGACAGGACGCGCCGATGACGGAGAAGTGCAAAAACCCGGACTGGCTGGCGCACCGCTCTGAATCAGGGTGGCCCGGAATGCTGAAGCTTCCGGGTGTGGAAGGGGTCCTGGCGGATCACCGGGGCGGGAATTTCTTCTTTGCGGCGGCATCCGGCGCCGTGACGAGCCAGCTGTTTCTGCTGACAGACGAGGAAAGAAAAAGCGGCATGACCGCGGCGTTTGAGAAAACCTACCGCCGGGACGGGATCTCCGGAACGGCGGTTCTCGCACCGCAGCTGGATATATTTGACGAGCTGGATGAAAAAGGCCTGAAAGCGGATTATGTGGTTCTCATGATCGGCGGCAACGACGTGAAATTCAAGGAAGTTATCGCAGTGTCCATGCTCGGCTGGACAACAGCACAGCCCGGCGAAACGGATACTGACAAAGGCCTGGCTCTTCTGGAACAACAGTATGAAGGCGCCGGTGTCCGGAAGGATATCAAACGTGCATTCCTTGACGTTGCCTCCCGCGCGGGAGAACAGGCCTGTATCCTGGTTGCCGGATATCCGTACCCCCTGGTTGACGAAACGGCGGATGGCATTTTTTCAAGGGACAGCGCCAGGATCCTGAATGAAGCCGTTTTCTTTTTCTGCAACGAACTGATCAACCTTGTGGATGAGTGCAGGTCTGAAGGCGTGAACATCTGCTATGTGGGCGTTCATAATGTCTTTGAAGGCCACGGAGCGTATTCCGACGATCCGTATATCAATCCGATCAGGCTCCTTGCAGGAAAACAGGATCTGGATTCCCTGGCGGTTGTGGGCTTGAGCTCGCTCCACCCGAATCTGAAAGGCGCCGAAGCGTACGCCCGGTGTGTTCAGGACGCCATTGACCAGCTGGAAGCCGGGAGCGAAAGATATATCTTTGATATATACGAACCGGAAGATGAGTGACAGGAGGAAGAAAGACATGAATACACAGGAACAGAACAGGAAACTGCTTGATCTGTATGCCGGCCTTCGTGTGGCTGACGTTCGGGACGGCATGGACTGGCTGGGCTACCATCATTACGGAAGCCTGTCTCCGGATATCCGGCCGCTCTGGAGAACGCGCGCCTGCGGCATTGCAAGAACGGCACGGTATCTTCCTTTTGAAGGCCCGTCGCCAATTATCCGCGGAGATGAATATACGGAATGGAGCAATCATTATTACAACACGATTGCGACTTATCCGTGGCTGCAGGAAATTGAAGAGGGCGATTTTATTGTTCTTGACATGAGCGGTGTGGACGTGGGACTGATGGGCTCCGACAATACACTCAGCTGCCTGGCAAAAGGCGCGCGGGGGATTGTTACGAACGGCGGAGGTATCCGGGATTCAGACGAGTGCATCCTGCAGAAGGTCCCGATCTGGTGTAAATTCGTATCCCAGAAGATGGACCAGGCCCGGATACGGTTCAGCGAAAAAGACATTCCCGTCGCGCTCGGCGGGGTTGCGATCCGTCCCGGGGACGTCATTGTGGCAGACGGTGACGGAGTGATTGCCGTGCCCCGCTGCGCAGCGGAAGAAGTGGCGCTGTATGCATCCCGGGAACTGCGGAACGATCAGGCGAACCGAAAGGAAAAATACCTGGCGCTCGGCTGGGAGCCGGATCAGACCATGCAGCCGTAGCGGATGATAACCGGCAGTTCCGGTTTACCGGAAAAAACTGCAGCCTGCGCGGCAATTCAGCCGTAATTCTTGACAGGCGGAGCATTCCATAGTATATATAGACCGAGTTTAGCGGAAGAAAGGGGGGCTCTTCGTATGCGGACAGTGATGAATGAGCGGGCTGCAGTGACCGTAAACACTGCGAATCATATCCGTACAGACTTTGTGTCCGATCATCCGAAGAGCAGGCCGGAATAATCCCCGGCATATATTCGGCTTGACCGGCTGCTTGTCCGTGACGGATAAGCAGTTTTTTT
>JAEEGL011335369.1_pt1 | contig 26047 bp, 48 predicted proteins | sample 9134231 | NCBI WGS metagenome assembly JAEEGL01 (sample SAMN16246548, study PRJNA631951) | gut metagenome | biome: gut microbiome; feature: rumen; material: fiber-attached | host: Bos | place: Iran: Karaj | collected 2018-10 | reverse complement strand
CGATGGGTATGCCCAAGTTGTGACAGTAGTGTTATCATTGCTGAATGTTGCCTTAACTCCTTTCAAAACCATAATGCTTCTCTCCTAGAATGGGAGTGTATCATATCTCCTAATTGTTCCACCGAAACCATTCCAATGACCTCCCCAATACTTGCTTGTGCTGCTTGTTCCAGTATCGATGACAATCCATTTCTTGTTGATATTGTATTCTCCATAGATATGTCCCCCTTTACTGTTTCTTGCATGGCAATATCTGCATTTTATGCCAATGCTTCTTGCCATAGCGATTAGGAGGTTTGCATTGTCGCAACAGTTACCTTTCCTCTTGCTTAAAGTTCCGCTTGCACCATACTTCGTATTGGAGTAACCTTCATAACCAATATGCTTATTGCACCAGTCAAACAATAGTTTCATATTCTGATATTCTCTATTGCCTTGCTTTGCAACCTTCAATGCTTGATTGACAACACTTGAAGGAATATTGTACTTATTGATCATTGAATCGTTACGAAGACTTGTCGCTTGTGGGGTGGGGGTTGTAACTCCTGTTGATGCTGTTGCTTGGCAATCCTCAACTTCAGTGACATAACCCCATTTTGCAATCACACCACTGCTTGCACTTGTGTTAGCGATGGTTTCCCCATTATATGTTACGCTAGCACTTGTTATCAAATCTGAAGAATCGTGTTCCTCTTCATAATCGTAAACATTAGTGAAACTGTATCCTTTCTGTTGCTCATCAATGTAATTGAACAACAATGTCCCATTTGCATCAACCTTGCATCTGACTTCGTATCCTGCCTTATGCTCTAGCCAACACAATTGTTGGGCAATATCCCATATGCTTGTCTTCTCCCATTTCAAGTTAGCGTAAACTGCTTTGGTGTCCTTGATTCCACTAGTGCTGAAATCATTCTTTGACAGTTTCAATACCTTTTTGAGTATTTGGCTAGCTGTCTTGTTTGAGAATGAGCAGGTCACTTTATCGTGGTATAAACGGAGATAACTTATCGCTTCGTACTGGTAATCATCTCCAACTCCTTTCTTGACCTTGTAGACCTGTCCTCCAAAGTCCTCTCCAGTAGGGTTCTTGTACCTTATCCTATCGGCTTCAGCCAATTTCACTGGACTGCTAAAGGACATAGTTGATGCTTCTGTCCTTTTCCAGTCAATGCTTGATGAATGGAATGGGAATGACTTGAATTGGGCATTTGCTCTTGTAGTTGAATGTGAATAGTATAATGTTCCAATGCTCATTTACATAATCACATCCTTTTATTTCTTTTTAGTGGTTGTAGGGTATTTGTATTTCTTTTGGAAATAAGCTCTTGTAGCCTTATCCCATTTTCCAGTAACCTTTTGCTTATACTGTTTCTGCAGACTCTTAACTGCCTTTTCAGTATAAATCTGATATAACCCATCAACCTTGTAATTCTTATAGTAACCTTTGGATTGCAGGAATTTCTGCAATGCCTTAACACATTTCTTTCCAGAATGCCCTTTACTCATAACAGGGCAAGTCTTCAACAAGTATTTTGTATTTGATGACAAGTTGGTTGTTGATGATGAAGTCTTTGTAGTGGTCTTCTTTGTCTTATTAGTGGATGATACTGCCTTACCCCATACACGGAAAGTCTTCTCCACCACATTGAAAGGAACAACCTCTTCAAACTCCCAATCAATGATGTAATTCCCACCAGTATCTTCAGTGTAATCCATCTGGGTCAACATGTAATTCCCATTGATGTTTGACTCTGAAGGACTTGTCAATACCTTTGCTGTCTTGTAATACCTAGTTTTCAATGATATGTAATCGTTAATCCGATGCCCTCTGCCATTAGGGGATTCTTCTGTTGTTGTGCAGATGCTCTTGAAACTCAAGACCCTACCATTGCTGCTCACATAATTGGTGCTTGATCCAGTTGCTCCAACATAAGGGCTTGTGTTGTAACTGGTAGGGTTTGTGATTTTGATTTCATTGATGATATTATTGATGTTCATTCCTGCAAAAACTATATGTGGCTTCATATTATCTTCCCCTTATAAGGTTCTGTTTCCTGATGTAACCGTTAACGCTATCAACAATGTACTGGCTTGCTTCCTCTTCGATGATTCCATTGATGTTGAAATTGTTAGTCACATTGGAAGAGTTGGATGTGCTTGTTGCTATTGCCCCATTTAGGCTAGTGAATCCTTCATAACCAACACCGCTATCGAATCCTTCATAACCTTCAAAACCACTAAACAATCCACTTATCTGATTCCAAGCGCCGCCGATTTGGTCTATATAAGGCTTGACAATGTTCCAAGCATCCTCAAAAGGCTTTGTGATAATCTTTGTAACCCCACTCAATGCAGAGCTTACCTTGCTTGGCAAAGAGACAAGAGCATTGTATATTGCATTGACAAGATTAGATGCACTTGTCCTTCCACCATTAACCCATCTCAAAAAGGCACTAATCGAATTGGCTACAAAACTGACTACTATTTGCCCCACTTGCATAATCATACCTATAAAGGCTTGGAATTGTGCAATGAGACTGTTGATTCCATTCCTTACCATCTCATTGTTATTGTAAAGATAGTACAATATCGCTATCAATCCCACTATCGCTGCAGCAACTAATAGGATAGGTAGCAGTAGACTGTTTTCCGCTATTGCTAAAGCACTTGTCGGAGCGATACCTGCAGCCTTCGCAGCAGCATTAGCCCCTTCAGCAGTTGTCTCTGCACCAGTGGCAATTGACAATGCCGCCCTTACCGCTTGTGTAAGGCTTTCCGCATTACGAACCGCATCAATGATAACCCTTGCAGTAGTCATAGCACCACGCATCGTATCATAACCTGCTTTTATGCTTTTCAATCCACCGACAACAGTAGAACCAACCTTGCCTAATAATGATAAGCTTGTGACCACTGCAGTTATTCCGACAACTCCTCCACCTAATGCTCCGAGAACACTTGTGATTGGGGTAGGCAGACCTTTCCAAGCACCAGTCAAACCATCAACCCCCGCCTTTGCAGTTTGCAATGCAGGAATCACAGTAGGGAGTATTGATTGCCCTATTGCACCAGTCAAGCCTGCAAGGCTAGCCTCTGCTTGAGACTTCAAGCCAGCATAACTGTTCTTGTACATCTCATTAGCTTTAGTGCCTTCCCCCATAGCTTGAGTCAAGACTTGCAATCTTTCCTCTTGAGAAAGGTTCTTGAAGGTTTCACTTGCTTGGTCGCTTGTTACTCCCATAGCGGCAGCCAAGTCTTCTGTTGACAATCCCAAGTTCTTCAACATCTTTGATGAAGCAGTCCCTGTCAATGTCATTGTCTGCAAACCATTCTGCAATGTCTGTATAGGTTTGCCAGTTTGGTAACTTGCACCAGCCAATGCTTCAAAACTGGATGTCAAGAGATTGGTGTTTGTGACTCCAGCAATACCCATTTGGTTGAAGTAATCCCTTATCTCTCCACCACTTCTGCCAGTAGCAGCCTGCAGTTCAGATGACTTTTGCTTCAAGGTATCCATACTGACACCTGTACCTGCAAATGTCAAGGATAATCTGTTCCAACTGGTTTGTATGTTGTCTCCAGTTTGGATCATTGCATCCAATCCTATTGCTCCACCGATGCCGATAAGTGCTTCTCCCAATCCCATTGCGGAATCGGTTGTCTGTTGCATACTTTCGTTGGATTCATCTGTCTTTTCCTTGAATCTATCCATACCATCAGAAGCTTGTTCTGTGCTTCCTCCGAGTTCTTCTGCGGAATCTTTAAGGCTTCCGAGTTCTTCTTCCGCTTCGGTGATGCCACTTGTGTCTAGGTTGAAATTTATGTCTATAACAAATTCAGGCATTTTCCTATATTATTCTCCTATGTTATGTAGATTAACTGTCTATTATCCTTACACTTGTTGTTGATGTGTAAGGATATTGAATGTTTGATTAATTAAAATAAAGTGTAATTGTTTATAACTCATTTTAATTAATCAAGTATTCAATTAAATAAAAATAAAAAAGTTAGCAGTCCATTAGTAGACCACTAAAGGTTTCTGTTTGCTTCTCCATTTTCGGATTTCCCTATCAATAACCTTGAAAGCCAACACTTGAAAAGGACTCAAACGATTATACTCCGATAATGTGAGTGTCAGGAAACCGCTATCAACAAACCTAGTTATATGCCCCAACTCTCCCTTCTCAAAATCAAGGAGAGATGTTAAAAATTTACCATACTCTGCAACTGGTTATTGTCAAGACTGATACCGCTAACTTCAATGCATTTCAAAGTCAAAGCTGCAGCAAGACCACCAGTGAACAACTTGTTAATTTGTTCAATGGTGAATGGTTTGTTATCGTGCTTGTTGAGTACACATTCGTGGATAAGTAAAGTGTTGAATTCTGCATTGTCCAGAGCCTTCTTGTTCCTGCTTATCTGAATAAACCTCGCTTGGCTGATAGGTCTTATCCTAACACGGACAATACCCCCCTTGTAATCCACTTCAACATCCTCATAATACTCATTGTTCAGAATCTTCTGTTCGGTCTCTGCAATGAGTTCCTCAAGATCAATTTCCTTCCTTTCATTTTGCCTTTCATCAACCATTGATAAAGTCCTCCTATAAAAAAAATAAAAAAAATTAAGAACCTAAACAGGAGGTTTAGATTCTTTCTGCTTGTCTAGTTAAATTATTAACAGCCAATTCAAGCTTTTGGCTAATACCATCACTAGGTGCCCATTCATCCTCATCACTGGTAATGGTCACGCCACTTCCAATGACAGTTCTGCGATAAGCATCTCCAGTAGCAGTATGTGAAGTTCCGCTACAGGTAATAACCTTGATGTCTGCAGCATTCAACTTGTTCTCCAATGCGATTGCCTCATCCAGATCTGTTGGGAAGTACAATCCTTCAATGCTTATAGTACCACCAGTATTCCTACCACCAGTAGTCACATCACCTTGAAAAGTCAAAGTAGTGGAATTATCCTTATTCTTTTTAGTGGAAACCTTTGTAGCATACAATATCAATACACCATCAAGGTTGATTTCCACATCAAATATTTCTGCTCCCATATCTTATTCCGCTCCTTCATATGCTGCAATGCTCAATTCAACATTCAACTTGACTACACGAACAATATCAGCAATGTAGAGTTTTAACTCTGCTTGGATAGTTTCACTATCCACAGTCAACAATTCGTACTCCATATCAATAAGATAATTGTTGTTCATAGCCAATTGCTTCTCATACTCAAAGAGTCCTTTCAAGTAATCACGAGTGATGCGAGTGTTATCCTCACCTAATACATCAACAAGGCTTAATCTCTTGATGATATAATTCTTGACCCTTTCGATTTTCATATCGTAACCTGCAGGGGTCACATTGGATAAGCATTCAATCGCTTGCAATCTGCGGTTTCTGTATCTTGTAGTGTGGAAACCATTATCCAAGAGGTTCTTGAAAGTGATAGTTCCACCAACAGGGAACAAGTCTTTACTGTTCTCTCCGATGATCCCATCATAAACCTTTGCAGTTTCGGATTTGTTCACTGCTCTTCCTGCAGTAAAGGCACTATGCCAACATCCACTTTGAGCAATGTTCAAGGATTCGCTTGCACCTAACACTCTAACTGGAGTAACAACAGCTTTAGCAATTCCCTTGTCTGCAAACAATGTATTGAATGCACTGAGTATTGTGGTTGTTGCATCAGTCAAATCGAAACCAGTGATTATTACGAAAGGTTTCTGTGCCAAGTATTGGCTGTCTACAAAACTCTTCAAGGTTGCACATATAGGGTTCAATGTTAATGAGCTTGAAACCTCTACAGCCAATTGTATAGGTTCTGCAACAGTCAATATGTCAAAATCTTCCTCTGCCAATAAAAGACAAGCATTTGCAATGTCAGTATTGCTTGACTCTTGAACAAGAGTTGATTTTCCATAATTGGTATTAACTATCAATACGCTTTCAGCACCTTTGCTTTGTCTAGTGCTGTTGAAAGCATATTCCAAACAGTAGAAAGCAGTATAAGTGGATGGGACTGGGTCTTTGCTTGCATTCTCAACAGAGTTATCATTTGGCAAACGATAATCCCCTTTTACCGCTTCCATAGCATCATCAAGTCTAGTGAACAAGTCAAGCTTGAAATCTGCAGTTGGGAAAGCACCAATTATTGCTGTCTTACCTGCATTACCATATGCTTGAGTTGTCACAGACTCAACATCATAAACTTCAATGTGTGGTTCTATATTAACCAAACTTATACACCACCATATTCTTCTAGTAATTCGTAAAATTCTTTTTTGGTCTTAACATCATCACCTTTGACTTCATAAAGGAATCTTCTGAAGCCATCACGAAGGAAGACATTGACATTCCTCATCTCCTCTTTGATGCTAAAACTTTCCTTTTTAACTTCCTTTTTCTTCCTACCCATAGACATTCACTTCCTTTCTTGCCTATGTTTCTCCTTCCAGTACAATTCTTCACTAACAACATAAGTCTCCAAATCATCCAACATAACCTGACTTATAATCTCTGGATCATCACCATTCATACTCTCCATCTCATTCATCTGGATAATCATATGCAAACCCTTCAAGGTGTATGTGCTTCCATACTCATATGTCAAGTTCCTGAATTGGATATGCCTCTGTCTGCAGGTTACATTGTTCTTCAACACATTCTTGATATGCTTCGCACAAGTCCGTAGATACTGGCTGCCTTCAAGGTAGTTAGTGTTCTTGGTCTTGATGAGAACATCTATCAATGAACGGTACTCTACAGATTGGAATGTTTCCTTTGTTGTCTCCAAATCCATATTTGCGATATAAATCGTATTGCTCTCCTCTGCAGGAACGCTTCTGTCTATGAATTTGATGTTGAATTCCTGTATGAATTCATCATTTGTGCTTCGCAGAATGTTATACAATAGTATATCGCTTGTCAAATCAGTCTCCAACATAAAAACCTAGTCTCCTAATATCCTTTCAATATATGGCATTATTATAGCTTCAATCTCATCTTCAGTATTGTCAATACTATAATCGACATAAGGGTCTGCAGTGATTCCACTGACATAATGCCCTTTACTGAATCTGTCTTCCCCATTCTGTATCCAATGCAAAGCCTTGAATGTGACTGGGGCTACATAATGGCTGACAGTTCCCTCTTCAATCGCTAAAGGATAAGGGAATCCATCAACACTCATAGCAGTATTCCCAACTAGGTAGACTCCATCACCATCCTTCATAACATCCACACTATTAGCCATCATACCAGTAACATAATGTTTGATCTTGATGATGGCAGATTGCCAAGCGGACAATGTATCCGCTACAGCATTTGCAGTTGGATCTTCCAGTTCGGACAGTTCTGTCTTGGAGTTCTGCAAGTATTCAATAACTTCTCCGAAGCATTGTGAAAGTATACTGCTTCCTTCCATCAGTTCTATGGAATTGTCCAAGTTTTCAGTATGGGCTTTAACACTTACACGAGTGGTTATTTCAGGTATGAATGCCATTGTTATATTATCCAAATATTATCAGAAGATTCCTCTTTCATCTTCTTTCGTAAACTTGTTAGGTTAGTGATTCTTTGATTGATGAAACTATGAAGTATGTTCATACTTTGCTTATAGAGTAAGCCCCCATATGATTGGACATAAGTGTCCTCCATATCCTCATTGTTGACCCTTATGTTGTATTTGTTCCAAAGGTCACTAGCAGCGAGTAGGCAAACTCCTTTGATGAACATTTTCTCTTCAATACTGGTCAAGTCCTCAACATTCAACCTATTGGTATAAGCATAAGCCTTATTCAAGGCATCATTATAGAAGTCTTCAACTTCCGTGATTGTGACTTTCTTGTTAGGATTATCCTTATACAAGGTTATGTCTTCAATGAAAGGGTCTACTTCTCCAGTACATTCTGTAGAACCAGGAACCCAACCATCCAAGTGGGAAAGGATTTGGTCTTGTATTTCAGTATTGTATTCTACAGTCATAACAAGTATTTACCTCAATTAAAAAAAAATAATAAAAATGGAGGAAGGTTTTCTTATCCTCCACTTGCAGTTAAACTAATAGTGAATGATTTATGATTGCTTCTGAATTGGATAGTTCCCTCCTCATCTTCGTAACCATCAGCAGTAACAGTTACCTCATAGTCATCATAAGTCATATTTTGGAAAGTTACCTGCCCATTGCTATCAGTGGTCTTTTCAGTTTCACCGATTACAACCTTTGCTCCTTCAATCGCAGTAGGTGTACTCTCACCATCATCAACAGTAATGGTGATAGTGTCAGTTACCTCCAACTCGATAGTCATATCAAGGTTATGCTCATTAACATCAACCACATCAGAAACAGTGGTGTAACCAGTTGCACTTGCAGTTACAGTATACTCTCCATCAATTAGTTCAAATTCTGCAACACCAGTTTCATCAGTGGTTTCACTATCAGAACCGATAGTTACAGTTGCATTTTGTATTGGATTAGTTCCATCAGTTATAGTAATTTCAAGAGTTCGCTTAGTTTTTGGGAGTGTAAGCCACATCCGCATAGAGTACATCTTCAGCGAAGATGATTGCTACATCGAACATAACATCAACACTAGTCAAGTATGCTTTCTTCTCAATGACATAAGCGGATTCGGATTCAATGTCCATAACTGGATAGTAAGCGATAGAATTAGGGTTAGCAATGATGATAACATCACTGTAGGAGTTTACAGGATTGTCAAGTGCATCTAATTGAATGACTTCTCTACCACGGAATACAAGGTTACCAACATCGTTGAAAAATAGTCTGTCTCCACCATCAGTTTCTCTGCGAGAAGCTTCTGCGATGAGCAAGGATTCCATCTTACTGGATACATAAATGTTAGCTTCTTTCCTTTTACCACCTTGAGCGGTGTAAGCAGCCAACATAGCATCAACTTGTGGAATGATGTCATATCCTGCACCTGCATTGATAGCAGCCCAAGCAGGATCATGTCCACTAGTGGTGTCATCGTAGTATCCATATTTTCCGAGTGGGTAACCCGCTTTCAAATTGTGAGTGGTAGTGTCCACAGAAGCGGTTGCAACATCATCCAATTGGTCAAGGATACCATCCATAGCATGAATACCTTTAGCATCTGCTTGAGTGTTCTTACCGAAGATAGCGATTTGTTCAGCACTGTATGCTACACTAGGGATAAGCAAGGATTCGTATTTTGCGATGAATCCTTCGTGTTCAATGTTAGTCTTAAGAAACATTTTAGGAATGTAAGTGTAAGCGGTCATTGGTACTGCTACGAGAGTTTGTTTCAAGATGGTTGGTTCGGTTTCGGTAACACTAGACAAGTTGTCTATTTGAGTTCCTGCACCACTAGCACCACTTAATTTTCTCATATTCATAAGGTTTGCACGGACTCTTAACGCTTGCACATCTTGAGTTTCACCATCCCCTTCAATGAATCTTAAGTCTTTCAACAATTCGGATTCCTCTTCCATCCTTGCGATGAATTCGGTTGCTTGTCCTGCGAGTACACCATCAGTTGCTACACCGCTGGATTCAATAGTTTTAGCCCATTTCACAATTAAAGGCTTGTTTGCATCAATATCTGCTTTAGTAATGTTCATATTCGTTGTCTCCAAAGTAAAACTTATATTTTATTTAAAATCTTCTTATTGTTCAGGAAAAATACTATTTTCTTGAACATTTTGAATTCCAATTTTCAAAAATGCATAGGATTTAATTTTTCGTGTTCAACAAAACCTACACCATTGCTGAACAAACTAACAAAAAAAATAAAACTAACAATTAATTCAATATTCTGGATTTAGATTTGATTCTGCAACCAGTAACTGGGTCTCTACCAGTTCTCTCATAGAAATCATTCTTGACAGTTGGCTCTTCAACAATATCAATCTTTGCAGACTTAACCACTATAGGCTCTACAGGGTCAGCTTCTTCTGCATTGACTTCCTCATCAATAGGATTTGCTGGTGGCTTCAACGCTTCAATCTCTGCCTTCAAGGTAGCGAGTTCTTCCTTCAACGCTTCGATTTCAGTAGCCACATCATAAGTATCAACAACTAACTCATCAATGACTTCCACATCTTCAGCTTCCTTTTCGATTACAGGAGCATCATCAACTTCTCCATCTTCTTCCTTAATGATGACTTCAGAATCATCATTCTCTTCAGTTTCCTCTTCCTTCTCAATGACTTCAGGATCATCAACTTCTTCTTCAGAAACTTCCACTTCTTCAGCATCTTTTTCAATGACTTCCTCTTCAACTGGCTCTTCAGTTGCAACATCTTCAGTAGGAGCTTCTTCTTCTGATTCCTCTTCAGCCTTTGAGATAAGAGCTTTCAAATCTTCGAGTAAACTCATCTCTTTATCCTCACTATTCTTTGATTTGTGAATGTACACATCATAATCCATAATGTGCAATCCAACACCATTTGCAGGTTCATCTACAAAACTGATATATACTGGAATAACACATTCAGCATCAGCCAAATCCTGATACCGAATCTGCCCAGTCAAACCAGTTGAACAAGCAGTCTGCACACGATTGTTCAGACTGACTCCTCCGAAATCATTATTCAACAACATTTCCTTAATGGAAGGGTTATCAACACGGATAACACCATTCCAACTCCCACTAGGGACAGTTGTTCCTGCAATGACTTCATCACTAGAGCTAATGTAATTCTCCAAGAGACTAACCTCACTAGTAGGTATTTCGTTATGGTAAATCTCAAAGGAGTCTTGATTGTTAAAACTTGTAAAAATCTTTTTGATGTCTGTAGCATCCAAGACATCACCTTGCGAATCCTCCACGCCATTTTGTATAGCACAGAATTTCACATACAATGCCTTATGCTTACAACCTGTTATCATCTTAACCACATCTCATTTATTTGTTTAATGGAATAAAAAATGAAAATTAATTGATCTCATAGGAACAGGCACAATTGCATATGTTGGCACAATTGCTTGTATCGTTCTCAATATCGGATGGGAATCTCAAGTAATCCACTTGACCTGTCACATCATTGGTTACTTCAAACTTCTCTGTGAATCTGACAGTCTGCCCATCCATACCTTCGTGGCGTGTCCTTTCCAATGTAGACCATATCCAAGTCTTCGTATTGTTAGGAGTGGGCAATCCTTCCCTATTCGCTTGTCGGTTCTCCATCATCCCCACTTCATAATCCAAGTGAGCAGTCTTGTACCTTTCCAAATCCATAGACAATCTTCGCAACTCCTTATAAGTGTACTCTCTACCCTTATAATTGCTTCCTTTAACCAATGCCTTCTGAAGCATCTCTTGCCTAGAGACTTGTTTAGGGAGTTTATTAACCAAATCCTTATACATCTTGATGTCAAGTTCAGATTGCTCTAAAGTCTTGTCAATCCATTTAAGATTCTGGTTTACCCTCTCAACCTCAACCTTCGTAATCTTATCGGAAATGCTTTTACTTGCATTAAGCTTCTCCATCCTAACGATATTGTCTTGTGTTACAAGGCTGTTGTCAAGCAAACGGTTGAAGTCTTGAGTGGTAGCCAATAGGTTTTGCCTTCCTATCTCTGCGAGCAAAACCTCTTCAGAATATGCCGGCACGGTAGGTCTGTCAAGATAATCCTCATCCCAATCATCATACGCTCGCAGGATTCTCTCATCAACTGCTTGATTCATTATCCTTTGCAATCTTATCTGCAATGGCAAATGTGCTTTCTGTATCAATGCCATCCTCTTGGAATGAAGATAATCCTTACGATTCATACTAGGGAATCTCATACAATAATAACCCCCATATCATTTTTTTTATTGTGATAATGCATTGATCTCATTCTCAACTTCATCAAGCTTAAGCAAATCAACCTCATTCAACAGTTCATATAACCCTTGAATTTGTCTGTAATCCCAAAGGTCAGGATGTTGTGTGAAATCGTAATTGTTCAAGTCAATTACACTAGTGTACTCTGCCAATGCTTCAATGGTTTGGCGTAATGTTAGCAAACCATTCTGCCATTGGTTGATGATGTTGTTGATTTCAATCTCTCTTCTATCGGAGAAGATTGGTACTTCTATCTCAACTTCAACCTTGATTTCATAAATCTTATAGACTAATTCCTTGAGGAATTCCTTACTCCTTGACTGTTCAGTCTTCAAGTCCAAGGTGTAAATCTCCCAAATGGATTGAGTCTTATTACTGTTCATTGACTCCTTCTCTGTATTGATCATCAACCTTGCCAATGGGATATTGTAACAGTTCAATACTGCTTGCTCTGCCTTCTCTTGAAGGTTCTCCAAGTATTCATAATTGCTGTTCTCAATGTTAGTGAAATCAAAAGTTATAGGCCTGTTGGACTCTGTAAAGACAACAGCAATTCCACTATCAGTATTGGTTAACTCTTCAGCAATGGTCTCCTCACGAGGCTTCTGAATAATCTTATCCCCATTCTCATCATATTGTACTGGCTTGACAATTTGTGGCTCTAAGTTAATGTTCAAGATACCTGTAGCCAAGTTACCATTTGCTATGGTGTTGTAGTTCTTGTTGCTGATTGCAATCTCTGTGAAAATCTTATCCCTCTCCTGCACCCACAAAGGTGTAGCGAAGAACTGATAGAAATTGTCTCCCCCCATCAAACAACAATCACCCACCTTTTTCCCATCAAAATGGGAGAAGCTAGGAGGATATTCTTCTCCCATAATCCTGAAATAATTAACAGTAGATTGAATATGCTGCTTCAACAAGTAAACCTCATCCTTCCCAACTCTTGCCTTGATGATTTCAGTAGTGTTAACTGGTATCTGCTTCAACTTGAAACGATGCTTGCCAGTAGCATATTCAATAGCACCATACGGAGCATAGTAATAATCAACTAGCATATTATACAATTCAATGATATTCTCTACTAGGTTATCCTGTATCTTACTGACAACCTCATCATATTTTGGATCATCAGCATTGACTAGTGTTATCTTGTTGAGTATGATGTCCTTTGCGAGTATTCTGCAGCATTTAGCAACATATGATGAATTGTCGAACACATACTTGCAGTCTCTCATACTGACTGGGGGCGTGAGTACAACTCCAGTCTGTGCAGTATCTGTATCCTTGCCGACAAGATAATCACTGCTTTTCAAGCTTGTTGCTATGCTTTTGTGAATCTTTGTGATTTGATTGTTAACATTATTCTGTAGGTTTACTTTCATTGCTTTCCCCTTTTTCATTTTGACTTTTTTGAAGGATTGATGATGGAAGATAATCAAATGTGACTGATATGTCTAATCCACTTAAATCTTGTTTACATCCTTTATAGTAATGAGTAATTATCTTCCAATCCTTCCACCAATTGCAATATGAGAACCAGTATTCAACACTGATTCGTGCAAATGATTATGACATAAAGTACAACTGTCCACTAGGTTAGGGCTTCTGCCTTTACCAGTAGGCTCAAGGCTAATGGATTCATCAACGAATTCTTCAAAATGATTACAGGAAGCCAACACCTTAACAGTACCCTTCCTCAATCCACGCATCAAAGGCCTTGCCCTCTGATACTTGCTACCCTTTGGAGTCTTGAGTATTACTGGGATGTTGAATTCTTGTAATAATTCCTGAAAATACCTCTGTGCATACAAAGGACTTCCACCCCCTTCCTGCTCAATAACCACTAAACTAGTCAATGGGTTATGGTTAGGGTTATGCTTGCTGACAAAATTGATTAGCATATCTTCAGGCATACTGGATTGGGTCTGTGCGAAATCATTAATCACTTCCAAACCATTATTCAAGTAATCATAACGGCAAACTGCAAACTTGTCCTTGCCCTTACCTGCAAGGTCAATGCCAATCAAGCTGAATCGGACATCAAAAGGATTAATCTGAACATTCAATAGTTGGCTTGTGATGTCTTCACGAGAGATAAGGTCCCCTATTGTCGGTTTGTAATGCCAGTTACCATACATCTGGTATTGTTGGCTGATGTAATCCAATTCAAGCAATGTGGATTTATATGCTTCCTTGTCAATGAAAGGATTGTCACGCCAATCCATAGCGATATAAGGTTCAATACCATCAACATACTTTTCAGTTAGGTAGTCATTGCATTCCTCATTGTCTTCACTAGGGTTTGATAAGTTGATAATTGACAATGGGATGTTGTTAGTGGTTCTTAAACTACGATACTGAAATTGAAGGACTTTCTTCGGAAGTTCAGATGATTCATCATTAACCGCTCTCTCATAACTTGCAGATTTGAATTTCTGCTTTTTCTTCTCTTGGTCAAAAGCCTTGAAATAGATAGTGTTCCCATTAGGAGCTTCAATCTTCGGACTAGGATTCAATTTATAATCACATAATTCATCCTTGCTTAATCTCTCCTCATCGCAGCACCAATCTATAAGGTTATCCCAAATACTATTAGTGTCTAACAGTTCAGCATAATTCCTTCTTGTAACAATGCAACTGTAATCCTCTTCAAACGGAAGGTATTGTGCTGCTAACATACTTCCAAGATAGGTCTTCCCCCCATAACCTCCTGCACCTACAAGCAATTGATTTAATTTGAAATCGTTTACACGAGTTGCATAAAGAATCGCTAATTTTTGCTTGTTATAAGGAGTGAATGGTATGTAAGGATTTTCAATAATTGATTCTATGAAGACATCTTTCAAATCATTGGAGTATTCGCTTTTAGGGAATGTTTCAACAAGACTCATACTATATCATCTACTCTAATAAGTCTTCAAGCTCATCAGTAATCTTTTTGTGATAGGATTGCTTATTCTCAAACAATGACTTTGTTTCAGCTTTAACCTTAACAGTTGATTCATTCTTGGCACTGGTCTTTGAAACTCCACAGTTACCAATGTACCCTACACTCTTAACGCTAGTGTCATAACTGTTCACTAACTTTTGGATCATTGCAATCTTATCTGAAGGTCTTATCTTACGCTTTATGACTTTCCCATCAACTATGATTTCCTCATATTCCTGTCTTATGATTTCATCAAGTTCAACCTTGATTATCTTTGGGAGTTGTATTGCATCATCTATTTCTTCACTGAAGAAGTTGTTTAGTTTGTTGAAGTTTTTTTCTTGGATTAATCGTGATTTGTGGTTGTCATATGCGATTGCTCTGTCTTGCCAGTCATATGTGCTGCTTGCTTTGTATATTATATTCAGTTTCTTTTTGAATTGTGGAGATTTACTGAAATCCTTTGATATTTCACGGTTGGGGAAGAATATTGCGTAGGTTACTTTTTCGAGGCTGCGGTTTGGCATATCTTTGTAGAGTAGGAATCTGTTGTGGTTCATTTGGCTTTCGATTAGCCCTTGTTTGTTAGTGTATCTTTCTTCCCATATCTCCATAAATATCATCACTTTTTAGTTTAGTTTTATTGCTTTTTGTCCAGTGAACTCTTCCCATCTGTCGATTATTACTTGGCAGTATTCTTCGGATAATTCCATCATATAGCATTTTCTGTTTAGTTGTTCGCACGCTATCATTGTTGTTCCGCTGCCTCCGAAGCAATCTATAACTATCTCTTTCGGATTGGTCATTGCTTGTATGTATTCTGAGGGTAGTGTTACTGGGAATGTTGCAGGATGTTTGCTTCTGATTTTCCCCATTTCATAAAGTAATGTTTGGACAGTTCCTAATTTTTTATATGGGTTGCTTGTATCTCCAATAGATGATTCTTTCATTGATCCGTCTTTTTGTCTTCTTGGTTGAGTTCTTTTGCCAATGTTTATGTTTTCTTTATTTTTAGGGACTGTTTTGTTTAAATCGTAAGGTTGTGTTCCGAATACGAATATCCATTCATGGTATAATGCGAACATTTGCATTTGTTGTCCTATGTGACCGCTTTTTTCTCTGTTCCAGACATTCCATGAAAGGAATTTGTATCCTATTTCACGAGCGTAATCAATATATTCGTTCCAGTAAGTGTTCACTTCATAGTTTCTTTGTTGTAATCCTAAATTGATTACTTGATGGTTAGTGTAAGGTTTGAATGTTTTGAGGAATTTTTTCAGTTGTGTTGGAGTGATGTTTTCTGCTCCTTCGTGATAGTCTCTTTGGTCACTGTATGGGGGGCTTGTGAATAGTATCTTTGCTTTATGGTTGTTCATTAATATTTGAACATCTTCTTCTTTGGTGCTGTCCCCACATAAGAGTCTGTGTTCTCCTAACTGGTAAAGGTCTCCAAGTTCAACTGTTACTATTATATCATCATCAGTATAGTCATCTTCAATTACAGGAGTTACTCCATTTGCTCTCTCTCTCTCTCTCTCTCTATGTTGAAGTCTTGAAGCTCAACATTGTCAAAGCCTGTGAATGTTAAATCGAAACCATTGAACTCAAGGTCTTGGAAGATATTCTCCAGTTTTTCCTCATCCCAATCACCACTAATCTTGTTAAGTGCAATGTTCAATGCTTTCTCACGATTAATATCCTCTTCATCGATGAAAATAACATCAACTTCATCATAACCTAACTCTTTTAATGCAAGGAACCTTTGATTTCCTCCAACAATATGATTATTGACACGATTCACTATGATTGGGTCTACATAACCAAACTCATTAATGCTGTTTTTAAGCTTTTCCATCTCTTCACTAGTGATTGTTCTTGGATTATACCCTGGACTCACTAATGATTCCATATTGACTTTTTCAGTTTGCATCTCAAAAATCCTCCTCCCATTATCCTCTTTTGAAATGTTCCTTTATCATATCAGATAATTGACTATGAATGTGATTATTGCACATCCTACAGGGACTAACCATTTGATAGTGTCTAATGATGAGTTTGATTTTTCGATTTTCTTGTCCACATCCGCTATGCCCAGTTTCAGGTTTGCTATTTCTGTTTTCAGTGAATCGATTTTTTTCTCGTTTTCATCTTCCTTCTTTTGTGCCTCACGCATTAGTGTAGTTAGCTCCACCACATTCACTGATATGATCTCCAGTTTTTCACGGAGATGATAGTAATCTTCGCTTACTTCGTGGATTGATTCCTTCTTGTTTTCCAGTCTTGTCTCTATAGCAGTTATTCTTGATTCCTGCTTGCAATATCTCCCATCTTCTGACATAAATGAATCAACCCTAGCGAATATGTTAAAAAAAAAATTAATCATTCCACTTTTTCTTGCTATTCTTATTGAGTATTCATTTTTTTTGATAAAATAAATTAATTAATTATTTATCTTGATTTTTTTTATAAAAAAATTCCATATCTGAAAATCATTAGTTCTTTATTATGTTTTTTTGTATAAAATCTTGAAGAAAAAAGTAGAATGATTATTTGTTTGTATTTTCACTTTTTAGAATAGGGAATGAATCTTCTTTGGATCATCATTTAATCTTTTGTTTTATTATAAGGAGGTGATGGGTAGGGGAAATCCCTTCTTTTTATGAGGTGTTTCCTCCCACCCATAGCATTAGTTACTCCTGCGTATGCTGTCCTAGAAAAAAACTTAAATGAATAAAAGAAAATCCATCATTCAAAAAAGACATACCTTTACAAAAGTTATTTTTTTTTGCAGGTATGAAAGAAGCTGAACAATGGAAAAGGAATAATTTTTTTGGGATTTTGAATCTATAAATTATGAGGGAGACATATTTTTCTTATAAAATGAAATAACGGAGCTTATTTTTTTTATGATAACCCAAACAAAATTATAATTTTACGCATATGATGAAATGTTTGAAAAAAGACTATCTTTCTTAAAATGTTTGATAAAATGATTGAAGAAAAAACAATAATATTTCCCTTTTTTTTATGAAGTGCATAATATAAATCGTGTTTTTAGACCAAGTAATGTTTTCCCCCAAGATTTGTCATTATCCTGTTTAATATTCTTTTCATATTCAGCTTCTTTCATACCTACAGTATTTGATTTTCCTTTTCTTTTTTTTATCCATAGATCAATCCATAAGGCAGGTATGTTTTTGTTCCTGCATCGTATTGTTTTGTTGCTGCGAGTACGAGTCCGCATTTTGCACAGAATATTTCCTTATTTGTGTAGATGATTTGTTTGGACTTGCAGTTGCAGCAATGTTTTATGTGCATCATCAGTAATCATCTACTCTCAAATAAGGAATAATGTGATTTTATGGACTTAATTGCATTTTCGTATTTTTTCATTATTTATGTTTGATATTATTGCTTTATAGTTTAGGCGAATCTCTTTTATATATGAATAAAAAAAGAAAAACTGCATTTATTAGGAAAGGACAATATTATGTCTTTCCTAATAGTAGTGTTAGAAAAAAAGAGAAACTTGTTCGTAAAGACTAATATAAAAAAGAGTGTTTAGTAAAAAAAATAGTTAAAGTAATTCATTCAGAACCAATCAGTTCCATTATTTCCTCAATGCTCCTTTCTTGCTCACACCATTCTCTAAAGTCCGACATTAAGTCAAATGCTTTAGATTCATCCAAATCAATATTAAGCAAACCTTTATCCTTTAGAAAGAATAGCAATCCCATTGTAGAAAACTTAAGTTGCATAACATTCAATCCTCCGCAAATAACCAATCATATTCCCCTACTATAGTCAGTTCTTGAAACTCATCTTTAGGGATTGAGGTAAATTCAACATGCCCACATTCATTGCATTCAACAAATCCACTAATTGTTTATTGGAAAGTCTTTTCCCATTATCTTCAATAACAACTTCATTTCCCCTTTCATAATAGAAAGTAAATCGTTTCTCACTCATTCAAAATCCCCCCATTCCAAACCATTTATTACTACTACCCAAACTATCAAGAAAATGTTCGTGTTCACAATATTCAAGTTTTCTTCTCAACTTTTCATTTTCTTCTTTTAATGCTTCAATAGTGGCTTGTTGCTCATTCAACAAATCAATAGTTGCAAAATGATTTAATGTTTTTCCAGTTACATTATCAAGCACACCTATCAGATAATCATCAGAATAAAATTCAAATCGTTTCTCATTCATCCATTATCATCTCCAATTCCACCATATTATAAAACTCCAATTCCACCATATTATAGAATCCTATCTGCTCTTCTTTACTTAACATTCGGTCAATGACTCTTTCCATTAGGAATAACTGTCTGCTTCTTTTCTCTAATAATTTAATTCTATTGTCTGCTTCATTCAATAACATTACAATTCTGCTACAAACATCTTGGTCATTAAATGGATAATCTGTTATGTTCCTTGAAATCTTATTTTCATTATCATAAATGAAATATTCTGTCTGCACTCTTGAGTCTTGAATCACTTCAAATCGTTTTTCACTCATAATGCTTTCCACCCTATATGTTTGTCTTTCTCTTTTTTCCATAAAAGATAATCATCATATTCATCTTCAGATATTAGTTTATATGATTTTACTGGTTTAGGTCTGCCATCCTCATAATGACAATTACTTACACTTTGCAGTTCCTTTGTTGTCAATACAATTTTCGAAGTATATAAACAACCATAAAGAAAAGTGTATTCACAATCATTATAATCATAAACTCTTGTTAAGAAATTGCATTTATGACAATTAGGTTCTTCACTCATACATCAATCACCAACCAATCTCACCAAACCATCATCACCAACAAAAACATAATGCAAATCAGAGTATGCCATTTCAGTATCATATAATACCCCAATCGGCAAATCATCATCAAAGTGTTCCAATGCTTTTTTCAATGACCCTACGGTTGCCCTATAATCATTCTCAAATCCAAATTTGTTCTTAAAATTTTTTTGTTTAATCTCAAATCTTTTCTCACTCATACTATTCATCTCACCTTATAACTTTCAATGATTTCTTCCTTTTCATTCAACAAATCAACAATGACTTTCGCATCGTGAGTATTGATAGCAACAGACAAATATATATTCATATAATTATCATAGATACGATTGTCATTCGTTACTGAATATCGTTTACTCATCATCAATCACATCTTCAATATTTTTCCCATATTTCTTTTCAATAGAAATATCTTTTATTTTAAAACATTCCTTTTGGATTTCCAATGCTCTTTCAACTCTTTTTCTCTGCCAATCCTTATCATAATTATTTAACAGATTACATAACATATCCAAGTCAGACATATAAAACCTTTCACCAGTCAGGTTATCTCGAATGTAAATATCCTTGTTTTCAAAATACTCATACCTCTGCCCAGTGGGATAACTTCTATGAATACAAGAATCACAAACTCTTTTCTCACTCATCTTTACCACTCCTTCTTGTTGTTGTAGAAAATGTTATCCTTGTTCCTTTTGGTATTGGTGGCACCTCCCACACTTGAAACCGACCGTCCTCACTCTTGGATTGTTGACAGATTAACAATTGTGTTCGTAACAGCTCATTCTCTTCGGATAAACCATTCAACAAATCAATAAGCACATCTAATGTGTCTGTACAATTGTAACCTTTTTCTTCAACAGTGTCCCAAATCGGAAAAGGGTCAATAATCGTATCCATCTTCTTAAATCGTTTCTCATTCATAATAATCCTCCATTTTTTCATAGTCAAAATTAAATCAGATCCTTAACATTCTCATCTGTGACCTGATGCTACGATACTCCTCATCAAAATCCTTCTTCGGATGATAACTGCTGCTAGTACCAAGACTACCCAATTCAGTCAAGTTCTTGATCCTTGTGTTATGATTCTTCCTAACATTCCTCTTGTTGATATATTTCCTCTTTGATTCCAATGTTGATTCATGCCTGCAATGCTCACAACAGTATTTCATAGCATTATGCTTTTTCACGAACAAATGTCCACAGTAATTGCATTTTTCCAAGAACATCATAATGTTTTAATCTCCTTATGTAGATGATAATAAGTTATTATTAGTTAAAAAGTAATGTGTTTGATAATTATCATACTTCCATATAAAATAATTGGAAGTTAAAAGTTTATGTATGATAATAATTGAGTCTGGAATTGATTATTCTTATTCGATAAGGTGCAGGTGTTCAAGCATATCCTTTAACCTTAACTTGACATCCAACAATTCCAGCTTATAGTTGACTAGCAAGTGCAGCTGCTTCTCATCATCAACTTCATCATTATGATGCCTTTCAAGTTTGACTAGAATAATCTGCCTTGCCTCTTCAGTATTCTCCAATGCTTTTTCAATTCTTTTCTGTATCTTGTTGTTCTCTCTCTTGCTCATTCTTCTAACCACACTTCCCTAATGCTCTTTGGGATTTTTTCCAATTCGCCTAACAGTCTTTGTATTTCCTTATCCTGACAATATATTCTTATGCTTTGTTTCCTGATAGTTTCAGATTGATCATTCAATAACCCAACAACAGTTTTAAATATCCCCTCATCTCCAATAGGATAACTCTCCCCATCACTCAAATCAACAATAGAATAAGGCACTATCTCCATATCAAGATGAAATCGTTTCACCCCCATAAATTCACCAGTCCTTGTCAAAAATAAAGTCCCCATATCTCAATTTATTCAATTGTTGCTCAATGTTATCTGCACATAGATAGATTTTCTCATCATTCCTATCCATAGCATATTTCTTAATCAAAACCAAATCCCTTAAGAGGCGTGTAATTGATACAACCCCCACAACACTTTTATCAACATATTCTATTGGTTCATCATTTATTGGTTCATCATTCCCATTCATAGTAGCATCACCTCTTTGGTTCTTTGTTTATATGATAAATCAATCTCTGCTTTTCCTCTCTTAATTTCTCATTCTCTTTCTTTAATTGCTTTACTATTGCACTCCATTTTTCACATCGTCTTATTTGCCATTTGAAATCATCTGTTGCCTTATTCAAGAAATCACATAACTTCAAAGCAACTTCCTTATTCCGACATTCAAAATAATCTTCTACTCTTTGAGTATTTACTACTGCCCACCAATATTCTCCTTTCCAATCGTTCTCCTCATTCAATATTTCAAGTTCCTCCACAACAAATTGATCACTCATTCATTATCCCCCTCAAATTTTTTATCAAATGCCCACTGTATTTTTATAAGGATATTCTCTACAATGGCAATTTCTGAAAAAGTCATCTTATCAAACTGGTCAGTATAATCTGAAAAGATACCCCCTATAATCTCACTGACTTCTTTGACTGATATTTGCTTCTCACTCATTCAATACACCTCCTAATTTCCCTATATTTTTCATTATCCAAAACAACTGTAACTTTGAACATACTTGTATTTTTTGTGTATGTTTCATCTGTTGCCAGTACAATGTCTTTTAGAATTTGTCGCAACTGCCCATTATCTTCTCTTAAGTTAAGAATAGTTTTTTTAAGTTTGTCAGTGCATTTTTCAAACTCTTCCAATGACCTTATTTTGTCTCCAACCAAATTTGCATTCTCTTGTTCTAAAGCTCCTTGTTGTTTTAATAATTCAATATATCTTTTGTGAAGCTTATCAAATGCTTTTTCACTATCTTCAAGTTTGCATTTCAAATAATCAATTTCACTCATTTAAATCAACGCCAACTTTATAGTCATAATAATAACAAAGATCATCACTATGAAAAGTATAATACAGACAAGGCTCTCAAAAACCTCATCATAAGTAAATCGTTTACCATCCATATTTCTCACTTCTTCAATTTTTCTTTATTATCTAAACAACATTCCAACTGCTTGATAACGATCCACAAGCAATCCAAATCAATATAAGGTTCATAATCAATATCTGCATCATCACATTCCCTTATAAGTTTACGAACAGTATGCAATAAACGATGCAGATTATATTTGCACACAGTATTGTCAACAAAAACTTCATCACTCATTTTTCCAACACCTTTATCCTATCTTTCAATCTCCTAATTTTCGATTCTAACACTTGTTGATATTCATTCTTGTCTTTTATCTTTTGGGATAATTGTTTAATGATGTTTTCTTGCTCTTTAATGATTTCTTGTTCTTCGTTTAATCGTTCTGCAAGATACTTATCAAAACCGAGGAGTTTCCTCCCAATAAAGGATTGTTGTTCATCAATCCTTTCAGACATTTCATTCAACAAATCACATATCACTTGATTATCACAGTAAAAAGTGTTTGTTTTCTTATGATATATGTCATTATTTTGCAATTCAATAGAAAATGGTTTCTCACTTGTCATCTAAAATATCTCCACAAAACACATTAATCATCTTATTAACCACCTTAATCTCCTTCTCCAACAAATGATAATCCAAACCAGTATTCTGGCTTATTAAAGCTCCATAAATCTTTGCCAATAACATATTAGTCAATTTCCATTGAGTCAATAAATCATCACTCATACATTATACCCTCCTTAAATACTTTTTACTCCAAGAATATTTTTCGTGTCCATCGTAAACACAGAAATCCGAATCACAATGGAAACAAGTGATTTCTTGCTCATATCTGCTACCATACTTATGCTTGTTGCCCAAAGTACCATAACGATGACAATTAGGGCAATAATTCACATAAGACCTTGTAAACCATCGATAAGGGATATGATTCCTTGCACATCTGCTGCAGGAAGGCTTACCAGTCATCGTGATCACGGGAAGTTTCTGTTTTTCAGTAACTACACTTTGAAGCTTAGCCACTCCAACCTTCTCTCCAGCATAATAAGTATCATTCAATACAATAATACCTGAAGAGTTAATATTCTTGTCTACAGTCTGATTCTCGGTAACTGTTATAGTATCATCTGCATAATCTACAGTTACACAAATACTCAATAGCAATAGCACTATGAGTATCCCCAATAATAAGTTTTTAATGTTGTCTGCCTTCACACCCCTTCAAAAAATTTTTTTTAGCTTGTGTCAAGTAACCAATCTTTACAATTGGTTTTTTCACTTTTCAATCGTTTATTGTATTTATAGCAGAATTGAATCCATTCCTCCCCATCCATATGGGAACCATTATGTAAGCAACCTCTGCATTTCCCTTCAAATTTCAACAATTCCCTCTCTATAGGGAGCAAACCACAAACAATGATTTCATTAGTTTCCATCAATCATCATTCTCCTTCTGGAATATGCAATCCTCAAAACCCAATACATCATCGAACATAATGCAATACTCATCAATGTTGTATTCGCAACCACTACAATTATCCATCATCACTTTTTACACCTCATCAAACTCTTCACAGCTTGATCCATTTGCAGCGACAAACTTCAGGAAATGTCCCTTGTTGCATATTCCCAATTCTGTCTTCAAGTGCTTATTGAAACCCCAACGAGTCCAGTTCCTGCAATTGCCACAAGCCTCTAACTTCCTGTCAGGGGTTATGTATCTTGTGAAACTTTCAACGATTGGTAGTGTTGGTAATGGGCAATCCTTATCGAAACTGATTTCTTTCATAGGTCTGCCTAATTCATAACACATACTGCATTTATTCATAGGACAATCCTTGCAACTGCTGATTTGCTTATACAAAACTCTCATAATTCTTCACCAATCTCCCAAGCTTGTTTGCTTCTCCACTTTCTTATGACAATAATAACGAGGAGTAGATGGACTCATACAACCAGTCTTCCTAATGTCACACATATGGCAATGCTTAACCTTCATACTGTCAGAAGACAAACTGCAATAATCCTTCCAATCATACCCTTTTTCAGGTTTCCTGTAAGGTTTATAACCGCTAAAGTCCTTACTGTTGAAACCATCAGCAGATTCAACAATCATCCTACAAGCCCCTTCAACTTGAAATCCAACTTAACAACAGTATCATCCTCAAACACTCCCTTATGCTTCATAAACTCAAAGAAAGCAGGCTTGTAAAGGAAACCATTCTTGAACACATCATCATTGCTAACCTTCCTCAAACCAGTGATGGAAACCTTCTCAACCTTCAAAAGATAATCAGACAAGACCATCCCTTCAAAGCTCACCATAAACTCATCCCCCTTCTTGATTTCCCTAGTGAAATCATTGCAAGGCAAAATGGTCTGTGTAATCATACCCTCCAATACGAATTTGGTCTGCACAGCAGAAAAATCAACAATCAAGCCTTGACCCCCTTTCAAGGTAACTTGAACATACAACTGCCTTATGCGGATGGAAATGTGGCAAGTCCAATTTGCATCCTTGACAAAGCACTTCTCCCAGATCATCATCAAAACGATAATACTTACTGCATGTTTGACATAATACTTTGGTAATCATACGCTCACATCACTTGCTCCAATATTTCGTTTAGTTCGTTTGACAACTTTTCCACTCTCTCCCAATCAGGAGATGATTGTTTCCTTTCAGCTTCAATCTGAATCCTTAAAGCTCTAATAGTTTCATTCAACTGATTCATAAATACCATCATACCTTTATGTTTTCTAGTTCCCTACGGAATTTCCTGTATTGGTTCTGTGCAATAGGAACAGTCTTGAAGACAAACTGCACCTTCACATCATCATTGCAATAAACGCTTATGATGTTCCCAGTCCTATCGCAACAGATAACCTCATCCTTATTCTCCTTTAAAAATTCGTACAAACTCATCCATTCCCTCTTTTCAACTGTTTATTCGCTTCCTTTTCCCTACTGTCAAGACTGTTATGAGTAACTGTAAACCTTAACAAGTAAGCATTATAATGCAGACAATTCTGGCATAGGAAATAATACTTGCTTGTGAATATGGACAGTAGTTTCAATGAGAAGCTTGGAACATTATGTTCCACTCCACAATATGCACACCTAATCTTCAAGGTAGTACCTCATAGTGTTAGTCTTGTCCTTGTAGCAACCTACCTTAAGGAAACTGCAAGGCATCTTGATCAAGTAATTCAACTCCTTCGCTATGACATTAGTGTTCACATTAGCACGAACCTTCAAGTCCAAGTCATTGACAAACTCACTTAACTGCTTCGCAGTAGCCGCACCTTTCAAAGACAAGTAAACCTTGATAGCAGTTCTGACTTTTGCCTTATCCTCAGCAGTCTTCAAACTCATAAAAACATCACATCCTATAACATTTACTAGGGAGAGGCAACTTTCTAGGAATCACTTTCCCTTTATACTTATCTCCTCTGCAAATATGATCATCCCTCAAATAAGAGTCAATGGCTTGTT
>JAEEGL014901908.1_pt1 | contig 26049 bp, 20 predicted proteins | sample 9134231 | NCBI WGS metagenome assembly JAEEGL01 (sample SAMN16246548, study PRJNA631951) | gut metagenome | biome: gut microbiome; feature: rumen; material: fiber-attached | host: Bos | place: Iran: Karaj | collected 2018-10 | reverse complement strand
TCGGCAATCTGCCCGCCCATCTGGGTTATCTGTGCGTTCATCTCGGCCATCTTCCTTTCTCCGTAATAAAGCTTGCTCTCCTGCTCCTTGATGATGGAGTAATACTCGTCTTCCACCATCATGTCCTGCCGCATGTCTATGTCGGCGGCTGCTGCGGTCAGACGGTAGAGGACGCGCTGCATCTCGCTGTCGCTACGGTCATACATGCTGTCGTCGAGGTTCAGCGTGTGCTGGTTCTTCTTGTCGGCCCTCGACTGGTCGAACACGCTCAGCACCTCGTCTAGGCGGTTGTTGATCTGTCCGTGTAGCCGGGGAATCTGCACGATGATGCTGTTGTGCACCAGGCTTTCCACAAAGGGGTGGGGCATCCCCTTCGTCACCAGGCGGTCGTTATAGTCGTATGAATGGTGGCGCACGTAGAGCACCGGCTCCTCGATGTCGCCCAAAGTGTGGCCAAGCAGGTAGACGGTGACCATGGGCAGGGCGTGCCTGTCGGCACTGTCCTCCACAATGTTGCGCGGATCCTGGTACTGTGTACCCACATACTGCCGGAAACGGAGGGTTTCCGTGGGCAGCCAGTTCTTTTGTAGCTCAACGAGAATCAGCTTCTCACTGCCGTCAGGCTTGCGGATGGTGGCCCCGAAGTCTATGCGGAACACCGACAGCAGCTCTCGCTGGCCGTTGCTGTACTCATGGGGGCGCATCTCCACCTTGACGATATCTTCCTTCAGCAGGGCAGACAGGATGGTGCGGGCTATGCGCTCGTCTTCCATCAGGTATTTGAACACCGAGTCGTAAATAGGATTTGCTATGGTCATCTTCTTCTGTGTTACATCAATTAGCGATGGTGCAAAGATACGAAAAGAAATCCGAACCGGCAAGCGATTCGGGAATAATTTTTTTTACCTTACGTTCGCGCTATACCTTCATATCCCACTCAGCTAAAAACTCGGCAGCTGTCATATAAGCTAAGTCGCAGAATTCAGAAAAGTCTTTCCCGTTATTGGTGAGAATGATGTCACAGCCTGCAGCCTTTGCACATTGGTATTGGAGGGCATCCTCAATGTCGTTGGCATAAAGAGCCAGTCCGGCATCAAGTTGCATACTGTCTGTAGGAAGCACATGCACGTCTTCACGCATGAGTCCAATCAAACGGTAGATTTCTTCCTTGGAATGGTGACGAAGGATAAACCCCATATTGGCATAAGAGAGATAAGAAGCGCACACCTCAATGGCACCTGCCAATCCCAAGGCAAGGACTTTTTCTGCATCGTCTGCATACTCACGCCTAAGTGCAAAGTCTAGCAGAATATTAGTGTAAAGGAATACTCGTCTCATCTGTTAAGGATATATTGAATATGTTCGTCCTTCAAGTCTTCTTCCGTCAGTTTGATGCACCCGCGTTTCTGCCGCAATTTGGCGGGTATCTTTAAATCCTTCAGCTTTATTTTGGGCTGTTCCTCATCGGCCGGAGAAAGCTTGTCGGCTGGCGAAAAGCTTTTTATGAATAAGATGACTTTTTTTATAGCAGCCTCGTTGTCCAGCAAAGGATTGATTTCGCGGAACAATTCTGCTCGTAGTTGAACGTTTGTCATAGCTAAACTTTTTGATGTAATTTGTGTCGCAAAGTTACGGCTTTTGCTCATGCTACACCTTCATGTTTACTCCGGCTCCCGCACATCCTCCTGCGTCGGACGGATGGCGCGGGAATTGCCGCTAGCACCGAAGTAGATGTAAAGTGCCTCGATGGCGTCGGCAGGCGAAATGCGTGTGTCGCCGTTCACGTCGGCTACGTTGATGTTGAATTCATTCTGCACCACGCCGAAGTAGTGATAGAGAATCATGATGGCATCGGCGGGAGTCACCTTTCCGTCGCTGTTCACGTCGCCCAGCAGCCCGCTTTCAGAGCCGAGCAGGATATAGAAGCGGTCGTCATACGTGCCCGCCTCCGTGGTGAACGTGTAGCCGCCCAGCGCCAGGTCATGCCTATCGCCTGTCAGCTTGTCCACCAGATAGGCCGTGCAGTCCAGCCGTGTGGCCACAATGGTCAGCGAGCATGCCGTCTTCGCCATGATGCCCAGCAGAATCTTCCCGTCGCCTTTCGGACGCTCGTTGATGGAGTAGAGCGTCCCCTCGCCGTCGAGGGAATACAGCTGGCAGGCAGCGGTTGTGCTGATGAATTTCGCTGCGTCGGCACCGTTGTCGTAGCCCAGTGTCTTCTGCTCGTTGATGACGATGCGTGTCTTGTCGATGCTTGTCACGCCGCTGCCAATGGTCAGGTTGATGAACTTTCGCGAGGAATTGTCGATGTTGCCGCCCTGACTGCCGGGATCCATGGGGTTCTCAGGGTCGAAGGGAATCTCCGAGAAGACAGCCTCCAGCGTGGTGTCGGCGCTGGGCATGGTGAACCATAGCCAGGGGTCGGTGCTGATGGTTTCGCCGTTCAGCTTCCATGCCTCAAACTGGTATTCAGCGTTGGTATAGGCTTCTACATAGAACTGAGACTGCTCCTGCACCTTGTTGCCGCTGGCCATGTTGAACGAGCAGGCCCCCTCTATGTTCGTAGTCAGGTAGAGGTGGTATTTGCGCTTCACGGTCGTGGTCGATGGCTCTTCAGGATTCTCAGGCTCAAACGGCGTGTCGGTCTTCAGATAGTGGGCCACAAACTCAAAGTTGCCCTTGGTCGGGGTGAACCAGAAGCTCTGGCTGTAGGATGTGCGCTGGCCGTTCATGGTCCAGTAGAGGAAGTTGTAGGTGAAGTTCTCGTCGTTACGGGCGTTGGTGGAGATATACACCGAGCCGCTGCCGTTCACCGTATACTTCCCGCCGCCCGACACGTAGGCCCCCTCCTCCGGAGTGGCGCTCACCGTCACCCTGCAGAAGTCGATGGCCGACGGCTCAGCCGGATTCTCAGGGTCGAACTCGTCGTCCGGAGAAGCCGTCAGGCTGCCTCCTCCGAGGAAGAGGCAGCTGGCGATAAGCCATAGTGCTTTGTACTTCATCATTTCACAAGCACTTTCGAGGTCTTGTTACCCAGTCCGACGATGTAGGTGCCGCTCTGCAGCTGCACGCTGCCCGAAGCGTTGAGCACAGCCACCCTCACGCCGCCGGCATTGTAGATGTTCACGGGCGTGTCGCCGATGCCGCTGATGCTGATGCTGCCATTGCCGCCCATGATGTCAAGCCCCTCGATGCCCTTCTCGCTGATGCCTGTCAGGTTGGTGTTGGCCATCAGCACGAAGCGGTTGTCGAAGGTGCCGCCTTCCGTGTGGAAGCTGTAGGCTCCCGTGCTAAAGTCGTGGACGATGCCCGTCTCGATGTCCTTCAGGCAGACGCGGAAGTCCATGCGCGGCACGTCGATGCTGTAGTCGCCCTTCACGGGAGCCGTCACGCCCAGGCGCACCTCGTGGCTGCCGTTGGGACGGTTGTTCACGGCGTACTTCACGTTCTTTCCGTCCAGCGTGTAAATCTGGGGCACCGATGCCAGGCTCATAAACTTGTTGGCGTCTTTGCCAGCCTCATAGTCCATGCTCTTGGAGTCGTCGAACACCACGCGGGTCTTGTCCGTAGTGCTGCCGTCAGACAGCTCCACGTTCACCAGCAGGCGGTTCACGTCGATGGGCTTGGCGGCACGTGCCTTGCGGCGGGCGGCCTGGTTGTTGGTGGCCTCGTTGTAGGTCTCACGGTTGCTGTCGAGGAACGCCAGGGCGTCGCAGTCCTCGGTCTTCTGCACGAAGAAGGCCTCAAACGGGTGGAACTCATAGTCGTCGTCGCCAGGCACCACGGCGGTATAGGTCTGCTGCTCGTCGTCCCAGACGGTGATGGGCGGATAGAGGCCTGCGGCGCTCTCGGGCATGTCGCTCATGTTGTAGTAGCTCAGGTTGGGGTTGCCCACCAGGTTCCAGCTGGCATCCTGTGCGTTGGCCGAGTGATAGGCCTGCAGGCCCACTTCCTTGCCTTCTTCGCCGTTGGCAATCTCCAGCTGCTGGGTTCTGGCACTGAAGTTAGGATTCAGCACCTTCATCTCCAACTCGCCCTCCGTGTTGCACTGGAAGATGTAACCCGTGTTAGCCCTCAGCCAGCCGTCTTCCACGTTCTTCCATCCGCCACTGCCGTTGGCAGCGCGGGCACTGCCGTCGTAGTAGCGCCACACCCACTTGCCAGGGTGCTTCACGTCAGTCAGCCTCACGTCGAACGGGAAGCAGAAGAAGTACCAGCGATGGGGATAGGCGTTCAGCAGGAATTTCAGCTCTTCCACACTCAGGTTGTGGTTTTCAATCAGGGAAGGATAGGCAGAACCATGTTCCCAGTTCAGAATGAGCTTCTTCACCAGCTGCTCGGCACTACCCGTAATAATCAGGCCAGACCCTGGCTCCATCAGGCCGTCGCCATTGCCACGAATGGGCCACACCGTGTTTATCTCAAGATCGGTGTAACGCGAGGTGTACCATTCTTTGTAAATGGCCTCAAACATCTTCACGTCCTGGAACTGGCTCCACTGGGTGTTCAGATAGTAGGCATAAAAGCTGTTGTCTGGGGCATAGAGGTCCACACCATTATAATCAAAAGTATTCTGGTTGATTTGGATGGGGGTCACTGTGTAGGCATAGACCGACTTCAGGCCGCAATCCTTGAAAGCATAGTCGCCCACGTAATGCATCATGCTTGGCACGTGGATTTCAGAGAGACCAGAGCAATACCGGAACGCATTTTCACTGATGGTTCTCAGGCTGGTGGGCAGGTGGATTTCTTTCAAGTTACGACAGCTTTGGAACGCATAACTACCGATTTCCTCCAAACCCTCAGCAAAGTCTATTTCTTCAAGATGGGGGCAACTAGAGAATGCCCTTTCTTCAATTCGCTTGAGCGTAGTGGGGAATACCAGTTTGGTGACACCGCTATTGGAGAAAGCTCCGTAACCAATATTTATCAACCCTTTGTTGAAGTACACTTCTCCTAGAGAAGAACAACTACTAAAAGCATTTGTACCGATATATTCCAAATTACCCGACTCGAAGTCAAAGTGTACTTTGCTAAGAGAAGAACAACCAGAAAATGCACTGTTTTCTATTCTCTTGACTCCTTTTCCAATAAAAATCTCAGCAAGACTGTAGCAACCTTGGAAAGCAGAAGATCCAATGTTTGTACAAGTTTCAGGCATATAGAGCACTTGTTTTAGGTTTCGGCAATTTGCAAAAGCTTTGGAGCCAATCGTGATGAGTTGCTCTGGCAGCTCGACCAACTGCAGGTTGGGACAATCACTTACAGCCTCTGCCTCAATTTCTACGGCATTTAACGGCAGTTTCAACGAGCGCAGGCTGTTCAGCTGGAAGAAACTGTGGGTACTGATGATGTTGGGACCCGTCACATGGTTGCCGGTATAGTACTCGTGTCCGCCGTCGTTGTTGAGAATAGTGGCCTCGCTGAGATCCAGATGGCGCAGGTTGGGCATCTTGTTGCGAATCATCAAGATGTCCCATCCGTTCATCGTGCCGCGAATCTTCAGGTTGGTCAATGCCGTGATGCGGTATTCGCCGTTCACTGTCTCCAGTGCGTTCAGGGCGGGCAGCAAGGCAGGCGATTTCTCCATGGCTATCAGGTCTACGGTTACTGTTAGGAATCCTAACGGGTAGATTCTCGAAGCCAAATCTTTCCATACATCAGCATTTTTATAGGTTGTCACAAAGGCATCGTTTACGTAAACGTAACCCGAGAAACTGTTGGCATCTGTCAGGGTAATAACGTCGGTGGCATTCTCATCAACATTGATATATACATCGCCTGCACCGTAGAAAGCGTATGGCTCGATGACCTCCATAGTGGAGGGCAGCGTAAAGTTCTCCACACCGTTCTGCCCGAAGAATGAGTAGGCTCCCACCTTTTTAGCTGGCGCAGGAATGTTCACCTGACTGTGAAGCGGCTGCCCCTTCAAATAGAGGATGGGACTTTTATTACCGTTTTTTCCAAATGGAGTGGCGTTTTCATCCTCGAAAGTGATGCTACACCAATCTATAATAGTACCGTCAAAGTTGACACTTTGAATTCCAGAACACCCATAGAACAGACCTCCTGGTAGGCAGTTAACTTTGTTGCCGATAGTGACATTGGTGAGGGCTCCCGTAAAAGGAGTTTTTACCTTTTCTTGCCATTCCAAATCCCAAGAATAATATGATTCTCCAGTGTAATCATCACCACTATAGTCATTCAGTTCTAAATTTCGTCCAATATAAACGTCCTTAATTGGAGAATTCATAAAGAGGCCATGTCTGAGTTCAGGAATGTTACCAGGATCACATAGTTCTTCTTCAAACACCATTTTTCCTTTTCCCATGCCTAGAGGTGTCTCCGCATCTTCTATGACGAGATTGGTAATGCCAGTGCAATAATCAAAGGCATAGTCGTAAATAGACGTAACTGATGCAGGTATTGTTATCGTTGTGAGATTAGAACAGCCAACAAATGCACAGTAGCCAATGGTTTTCAGGTTGTTCGAGAAAGTGATTGATGTCAATTCTTGGCAGTATGCAAAAGCATAATTGCCTATGTTGGTCACATAGTCTGGCACAGTATAGGAATTCGTCTTTTTCGGAGGGAATGCAACAATGTCGGTTTTAGCCTTGTTGTAGAGCACTCCGTCGTCAGAAGTGAAGTCTTCATTGTCGGCATCGACATTAATGGCGGAAAAATAAGATTCATTAAAAGTGTCGTTTCGAAAACACTTCAGTGTCTTAGGAAGGTTGATAACGCTGAATTTGTAGCAATTTGGGAAAACATAGCCGTCTATACTTACTACTCCCGGCATTGTCACTGAAGTAAGGTTTTTGCAGCCAGAAAAAGCTTGGTATTCTAACAACGAGACACTTGCTGGCAAATCGACAGCAGTAAGACCATAGCAATTTTGGAATGCGCAATTACCAACAGCTACAACCGTGTACTCCACGCCGTCGTTGGGGTTTGTCACCTTTTCTGGAATCTGGATGTCGCCTGAATAGGTGTCCACGTTGTTTCCACTCCAGACGTCAACACTGGGGTCATAGGTGACAATGGCGGCATGACTGTACGAAGGGCTATTCACCCAATTGCCGTTGAAGTCATAATATCTGTAACTCCAACCATTTCGCAGGTTGTAGAAGATACCGTCAATCTCCACGACATCTGCAGATGCTGGCACGCTTAGGCATAACATCAGCATCGTGAGGAGCTGGGTCCTCAAAGTTTTGTAAAGGGTTTTCATAAGTTTATGTTTTAATTGATTAATGTTCATGCATATAAGTATGCAAAGATACGAACAAATCTGCAAACCACCAAATAATTTAGAGTTTTTTTTAGATGACTCCTATTAATTTGGCAATGATATAGCAGCCGACCCCAGGAATTCTTCTCCGGCGGTAGCCGCTCCCCTCCCATCAAAGGGAGGGGAGCGCCATCCGAACATCCTCTCAGGCGGTAGCAACATTCTTGTGGAAAAGATAATCCTGGGTCAACTGCTATATTGTTGCTTTTTTTTTACATTACTTAAGTGGACTCAACTATGGAAGGAGTCAACTAAACATGGGCTGGTAGATGCCTCGCGCGCGTATAATACGCGTGAAAAAGGCGAACTACTCGAACTACTTTGGCGCTAAACAGACAGATTAGCAGACGGTTGTCTGTAGCTACACCATTCTTTTTGGCGCTACTCTGGTAGCTACAGGCAGAGAGAAGTGAAGAGTTAAAAATACTGCCACCGTTCTGAAAAATACGAACGCCGTTTGGGAAAATACGAACGCCGTTTGGAAAAATACGAACGCCGTTTGGGACAATTCTCTAGAGAATTTCCCTGCTTTCTCATTCCTCACTTCCTGTAGCTACCCCTGTAGCTCCTTTTGGAATGCTGTAGCTACCAGCAATCGGCTGCTGTTCAACTGGTTAACATCAAAGGTAGCGCTTGTAGCGCCTGTTTTCGTGTTTATAATACGCGTGTGCGTGCGAAAGGCACTCCATAGATAATAGATGCGGATGCAGAGATAAGAAAGGGGAGGGCGACCAATGCGCCCTCCCCCGTTATTCTTGGATTGCTGTTTCTTTCTGCGCTTTGTTGGCCGTCAGTCTGAGTGTCGTGCTTCTGTGCGCAGGTCAATATGCCTCGTCGTGGGTGAGCTCGTCGTGGGTGAGCTTTCGGCTGTCTATCTTGCTCCAGCAGTAGACGATGTATGCCAGGACGAGGGGCACGAGCAGGGAGACGTAGAACATGGTGCGGAGGGTGAACTCACTGCTGCACGAGTTCTCGATGGTGAGCGACATCTGCAGGTCGTAGGTCGAGGGGTAGTAGGCCGTCATGTTCCACCCGGCCAGGAGCAGCAGCACGAGGACGGTGAGCACGGTGCCGATGCCTGCGGGCCAGATGCCGCTCAGGGCGGGCTTCGTCTTGGAGAAGAGCGAAGAGCGAAGGGTGTAAATCTGGCCGTCGCGCAGCACTTCCACGGCGATGCCCCAGAGCACGAGGACGACACCCGCGAGGAGCAGGACGAGCAGGGGCCACATCTCCAGCAGGTTGTGCAGATATTTGTTGGGCTCGACGAAGATGGCGCCAGAGGCGTCGTAGGCGTAGCCGTCTTTCAGCAGCAGGTGGACGAGGTAGGCCACGAAGAGCACGAGGAAGGGCACGGCGCTGCCCACCAGGCGGACGCTGGCGCGGGAACGGATGTCCTCGTCGGCCACATTGTTGATGATGTAGAGCGTGCCCAGCGTGCGAGCGAGGAACATCACGGCCAGGCCCAGCACCAGCACCCAGGGGTTGAGCAGGGCGTCGAGGCCGTGGGAGGCGTTGCCCCAATGGCTGATGACGGGTGTCAGCGCCGAGGCGTCGACGAAGTTGCCTTTCTCCACCACGAAGTTCGACCCTTCGAAGAACGTGGCCACGGCGCCGCCGAGGAGCAGGGGGCCGAGCAAGCCGTTGACGACGAGGAACCACTGGAAGGTGGAGGGGCCGAGCAGGTTGCCCAGCTTGTTCTGGAACTCATAGCTGACGGCCTGCAGCACGAAGGTGAAGAGGATGATCATCCACAGCCAGTAGGCTCCGCCGAAGCTGGTGCTGTAGAACAGGGGGAACGAGGCGAAGAAGGCTCCGCCGAAGGTGACGAGGGTGGTGAAGGTGAACTCCCACTTGCGCCCTGTGGAGTTGACAACGAGGCGGCGCCCCTCTGGCGTCCAGCCTAGCGAGCGCACCATGGAGTTGGCTCCCTGCACGAAGAGCAGGAAGACGAGGATGGCACCGAGCAGGGAGACGATGAACCACCAGTAGTGTTGCAAGAATGTGTATGTCATAGCTTGTTCGTTTTAATGAGTAATTTGCAGTGAGTTATTAATAATTATGAGGCCTTCAGGCCAGGATTCTTCCCATCTGTCAGCGACAGCTTGAAACTTGCAAGGTAATCAAAACTACTCATTGCTAATTATTAATTACTAATTTATTACTTGTTGTCCTCCGGCCCCTTCTTGATTTGCTTGAGCATGATGCTGATCTCCACGGCCAGCATGGTGGTGAAGAGGATGAGGAAGAGGAAGAAGGTGAGTGCGACGGAGCCGGCATGGAGGTCGCTGACGGCAGCCCACGTGGGGAGCATGTCCTGAATGGTCCAGGGCTGGCGTCCCAGCTCGGCCACCAGCCATCCGCTCTCTGAGGCGATATAGGCCAGGGGCACCATGACGATGGCGGCCCAGTAGAGCCAGCGCGGCATCCGGGTGGCACCGTGTACGTCGGCCTGGGCCTCGTCCATCAGGCCAAGGGCGGCCAGCAGGCGGCGGGTGAATACCGAGAGGAAGGGCATCTCGAACGACAGCACCAGCACGAGGCCGAAGAAGAGGATGAGCAGGCAGCCCACGCCCACCATGGTGCGGAAGGCCCAGAAGTTCAGCGGGATGTTGGGCACCAGTTGGCTCTTGTCGGTGACGTAGCCGTAGCCGAAGTACTGCTTGTTCTCGTTGAAGGTTTCAAGCTGGGCGTTGAGTGCTGAGCGCTGAGCGGCTGCGTTCGCAGTGTCTTTCCCGGTTCTAAGTTCTTCCTTCAGCTGCCTGTAGGCATGCAGGGCTGCGATGGCCTTCTTGCCACGGGCAATCTTCTCGTCGGCCGAGGGCTCGCGGGTTCCGTCGGGGCGTGTGTAGCCGCGCAGGATGTCGTTGATGCCGGGCACGAAGCCGTGGATGTCGTTGGTGGCCATGAAGGAGAGGGCATAGGGCATGTCCAGCTTCAGCGGAGCCGACTCCTCGTATTCGTAGTCGGGCTGCGAGAGCGGGTTCACCCAGGCAATGGCGGTCAGCCCCTGGTCGGTGCCGCCGTTGTAGAGGGCCTCCATGGCGGCCAGCTTCATGGGCTGTGTCTTGGCCACGTCCTGTCCGGAGATGTGTCCTGTGAAGGCGGCGCCCAGGGTGGCGATGATGCCCACCACCGAGGCTATGCGTATGCTCTTCACGGCCAGCTCTATGTGGCGCTTCTTCAACAGATACCAGCAGCTGACAGCCACCACGAAGACGGCTCCGACGATCCAGGCCGAGATGACCGTGTGGAGGAACTTGTCGACGGCAGCGGGCGAGAGGGCCACGGCGGCGAACGATGTCATCTCGTTGCGCATGGTGTCGGGGTTGAACTCGCAGCCCACGGGGTACTGCATCCATGCGTTGGCCACCAGGATCCACCATGCGGAGAGCGTGGCGCCGATGCCTGTCAGCCAGGTGGAAGCCAGGTGGAAGCCTGCGCTCACCTTCTTCCAGCCGAAGAACATCACGGCCACGAAGGTGCTCTCCATGAAGAAGGCTACGATGCCCTCCACGGCCAGGGGCGCGCCGAAGATGTCGCCCACCAGCCAGGAGTAGTTGCTCCAGTTGGTGCCGAACTCAAACTCCAGGATGATGCCTGTTGCCACACCCATGGCGAAGTTGATGCCGAAGAGACGCTGCCAGAATTTCGAGGTCTCTTTCCAGAATGCTACGGTGGAAGCGGGCGCGGCAGCGTTCAGCTTCCTGTAGTAGATGGTCTCACAGATGCCCATGATGAGAGCCAGGCCCAGCGTCAGAGGTACGAAGAGCCAGTGATAGATTGCCGTGAGGGCGAACTGCGCCCTCGACCAGTCAATGGTGCCGGCATCGATGTTTAGAAACAGGTTTTGTAGCATAATATTAGGGTTTAGTTATTGATTCTGGTTTTCGTGTCTTCTGCCTGCTCATTCGGGCACGGCCCGCTCGGTGAGTTCTGCCGCCACGAAGTCGGCCTCTTTGCCTTCCTCGGCACGGCGGCTGAGGAAGTTGGGGAAGAAGAACAGTTTCAGCACCACGAAGATGATGAATAGCTTGATGAGGATGATGGCCCACAGCGTGCGGCCCAGCTTCATGTGCCTGAAACCATCGTAGTAGAGGTCGAAGACCCTGTATATGAAGCTGTCCTTTCTCATCGTCGTCCTATAGCTTCAGTAGCGTGTTGCGCACTTCGGCAATGACGGCTTTCGCCTCTTCCAGCTGCACCTTCAGCTGCTCGGCAGTGGTGGCGCTGATGGCTTTCAGCGGCTCTATGGCCTGCACCAGGGGCGCAGCCTCGTCGTCATATTCGTTGAGGAATGTCGTGGCCTCTGCCACCAGGGCGGTGCGTTGTGCCACGCCGGCAGCTTTCTGGTCGTCGAAGACGGTGATGTACTTCTCCGTGTTCTGCGCCATGACGTAGAGCTCTTCCACCAGCGATGCCGTTGCCAGCTGCCAGAAGAAGTTGGAGCGGCCGTATGCCTTCATCGTGTCGTAGAGCTCCTGGCTGGTGCTGTAGACGGCGGCGGCATTCTCCAGCACCTTGAACGAGAGGTCGTCGGTCTCGCCCGTGAGCCTTGCGATGGTGGTCTTGTAGCTTTCCACCGGCATGTCGTAGATGTCGGCAATGCGTGTGTCTACGCTCAGTGCGCTGGCCATGCGGTACTTGTCGGCCACGGTGGCGGCCTTGTCGGCAGCGGTGGGCGGCAGCAGGTAGTCGGGCTTCAGCTGCTTCTCGGTCTTTGTCAGCTGGACACCGCTCTTGCCTTCGAGCAGAATGGGCATCAGCCCCTGGTTGCAATAGGCCGTGGCCAGACTGTCGAGTGCTGCCTGCACACCGCTGGGCAGCTGCTGCTGGTCGAAGATCTTGATGGTTTCTGCGTCTTGCACAGGGGGCAAGGCTTTTTTGCCTCCACAGGATGTGAAGGCAACAGCTGCCATGACGACAGCGAAAAAGGAGAGTTTATTCATGATTTATCTTCTTTACTTTTGTTATACCGATTGCAAAAGTACAAATAATTCTTTATAGCTCCTTTTAAATGTAAGTTAAAAAAAGATAATTGTTATTTTCCCGTGTCTATACGTGGCTTTTTTTTTCTACTTTTGCATGGCGAAACAAGAAAACAACAATAGGATTTTAAAGAAGACATTTGAAATCATGAAGAAAGAGTATATCCTGGCCGGCCTGGTGTCGGCATTGGTGGTAGCCGCAGCGCTGGTGTTTCTCATCATTCTGCCCCAGCGCAGCGACAATCAGGAGCTGGAGCAGAAGGTGCAGGCCGTGCAGGAGCTGGCCGAGCTGGAGAAAGAGGAGATGGCCAACGACTATGAGCAGCTGGGCAAGCAGTATGGCGAGATGATGAGCCAGCTTACCAACGACTCGCTCATCGCCCAGCTTACCCGCGAGCAGCTGCGTGTGCACCAGCTGGAGGAAGAGCTGAAGCAGGTGAAGAGCGACGACCTGCGCGAGATAGCCCGTCTGCGCAAGGAGCTGAACTCGGTGCGTGCCGTGCTGCGTGACTATATCCGTCAGGTGGACTCGCTGAACCGCATCAACCAGAACCTGCGCCAGGAGAACACCCAGCTTTCGGGACGTCTGGAGGAGAGCCACCGCCAGAACCAGGACTTGCAGCAGCAGCGTGAGCAGCTGACGGAGAAGGTGACCATCGCCGCCCAGCTCGACGCCACCGCCATCAGCATGACGGCGCTGAACAAGCGCAACAAGACTTCGAAGAAGATGAAGGACGCCAAGACGCTGCAGGTCAATTTCAACATCTCGCGCAATGTCACCGCCGAGAACGGGCAGCGCACCATCTACGTGCGCATACAGACGCCTGCCGGCAGCGTGCTCAACGGAGGGGGCACCTTCCCCTACGAGAACCGTCAGCTGGAATACTCCATGAAGAAGGTCATCGAATACAGCGGCGAAGAGACGCCCGTCACCGTCTACTGGCAGGTGGGCGAGTTCCTGGAGGCTGGCGAATATCGCGTCAGCGTCTTCGCCGACGGCAACATGATTGGCTCGCGCACATTCAACTTCGAAAAATAGGTTACGACAGCCTCGTAGAATAAGTAGCCGACAACCGTCTGATTAGAATAAAGCAGCTGACGACCGTCTGATTAGAATAAAGCAGCTGACAATCGTCTGAACAATTAAAGAGATATATGAAACACAGCTGGTTAGCTTTATCATTTATCATTTATCATTTATCATTTAGCCCCGCAGGGGCGCAGACCCTGCTCTCGCTCGACAGTTGTCGGGCCATGGCGCTGCGCAACAACAAGCAGTTGAGCGTGGCGGCGCTGAAGCAGGAGGTGGCCCACAACCTGAAGCGCTCGGCACGCACAAAGTACCTGCCCCACGTGTCGGCCATCGGCACTTACCAGTGGACCAGCGAGGAGCTGTCACTGCTCAACGACCACCAGAAGACCTCGCTGAGCAACATCGGCACCACCATGGCGGGCGGCATGCAGGGCATGGCATCGGGGCTGCAGACCCAGCTCGGACAGCTGGGGCAGATGCTCGGACAGCTGGGCCTTCCCATGGAGGCTTTCCAGCAGATGGCCGGGCAAATGCAGCAGCAGATGGGTCAGACACTGACTAACACCGCCGGTCTGCTGAACACAGAGGGGCAGAAAATCGTTGATGCCTTCCGCACCGACACCAGAAACATCTTCGCCGGAAGTGTAGTGGTGACCCAGCCTCTGTTCCTGGGCGGCTCGCTCCTGGCGCTGAACAAGTTGGCCGACATCAACGAGGACATGATGGAGAACTCGGCCGACTTGCGCCGACAGGCCGTCATCTATGCCACCGACCAGGCCTTCTGGCAGGTGGTGTCGCTGGAGCACAAGCAGCGGCTGGCTGAGAGCTACCTCGACGTGGTGAAGAAGCTCGACAGCGACGTGCAGAAGATGATTGTGGAGGGCGTGGCCACCCGCAGCGAGGGGCTGAGCGTCAGCGTGAAGGTGAACGAGGCCGAGATGACCCTGCAGAAGGTGAACGACGGCATCGTGCTGGCCAAGATGCTGCTATGCAAGGAGATAGGCCTGCCCATCAACACAGAGATAGAAGTGGCAGGCGTAAGTGAGGGGCTAAGTGTGGAGAGTGAGGCCGCAGGATTGCCGCTCAACGTTTCACAGACGCTTCGCCCCGAGCTTCGCATGCTCCAGAACACGGTGGACATGAGCCGTCAGGCCACGAACATCCTGAAGGCCGGCAACCTGCCGCAGGTGGCGCTCATGGGTGGCTATGCCGTGAGCAACCCCAATGTGCTGAATGGCTTCGAGAAGAAGTTCGGCGGCTTCTGGAACGTTGGCCTGCTTGTCCGCGTGCCCATCTGGAACTGGGGCGACGTGGCCTATAAGGTGCGGGCCTCGAAGAGTGCCACCGCCATCGCCAGCCTGGAGCTGGAAGAAGCCCGCGACCTCATAGAGCTGCAAGTGAACCAGAGCAGCTTCAAGGTGGACGAGGCGCAGAAACGCCTGGCCATGGCCCAGAAGAACATTGAGAAGGCCGAGGAGAACCTGCGTGTGGCCAACCTGGGCTTCCAGGAGGGCGTCATCACGCCCACCACGGTCATGGAGGCACAGACAGCATGGCTGCAGGCGCAGTCGCAGCTGATAGACGCGAAGATAGAAGTGCGGCTCTCGCATGTGGACATGCAGAAGGCACTGGGCACACTTCAGTAATGTGAGGAGAAGAACGTATAACGGTAATAAGTAAAAAACGTAAATATCATGGAGAGTCAAGCAAGAAAGCAGCACAACAATATCCTTCTGGCCATTTTGGGTTTCATTATCGTAGTGGCCATCGTGGCCGTCATCGGCTTCTTCGCCCTCGACCGCGACCCGGAGATTATTCAGGGTCAGGTGGAGGTGTCGGAATACCGCGTGTCGAGCAAGGTGCCCGGCCGCATTCAGGAAATCCGCGTGAAGGAGGGCGACTTCGTCCGTGCCGGCGACACGCTGGCCATTCTCGACGCCCCCGAGGTGCGGGCCAAGATGCAGCAGGCGCAGGGTGCCGAAGGAGCCGCCTCGGCCCTGGAGCTGATGGCCCGCAACGGTGCCCGCAAGGAGCAGGTGCAGGGAGCCTTCCAGCTGTTGCAGCAGGCGAAGGCCGGTCTGGAAATAGCCGAGAAGTCGTACCAGCGCGTGCAGCGCCTCTTCGACGAGGGGGTGGTCAGCGCACAGAAGCGCGACGAGGCAGAGGCGGTGTTCAAGGCTTCCGAGGCTCAGGTGAAGGCTGCCCAGAGCCAGTACGACATGGCCGTGAACGGTGCTCGCCAGGAGGAGAAGCTGGCCGCTCAGGCACAGGTCGACCGTGCCCGGGGAGCCGTGCAGGAGGTCAGCGCCTACATCGGCGAGACCGTGCAGACAGCCCAGATGGACGGCGAGGTGAGCAGCATCTATCCCAAGGTGGGCGAGCTAGTGGGCACGGGAAGCCCCATCATGACCATCTCGATGATGGACGACATGTGGGGCACGTTCAACGTGCGTGAGGATCAGCTGAAAGACCTACAGGTGGGCAAGGAGTTCGAGGCATTCGTACCCGCCTTCAACAAGAAGATTAAGATGAAAGTCTACCACATGAAGGACCAGGGCTCGTATGCCGTGTGGAAGGCCACGAAGGCCAGCGGCCAGTACGACCTGAAGACCTTCGAGGTGAAGGCCCGTCCGGTGGAGAAGATGGAAGGGCTGAGGCCGGGAATGAGCCTGGTCATTAGGTAATTTACGATTTGACGATTTACAATTTACAATTTATTTGAGGATTTACGATTTGACGATTTACGATTTGACGATTTACAATTTACAATTTATTTGAGGATTTACGAATAGCTGAATTGAGCAATAGAAAGGCCTCCTAGGGAGGACGTTCAGATAGACGAAATAATGGAGAACGACCAGTTGGAACGGGTAGCCGGACAATCCTCCCTTCGGGAGCGCTTGGGCAGGCTTTTTATGCGCGAATGCCGCATCCTGCTGAAGAACCCCATCTATGGGTTCTGCATGGTGGTGTTCCCGCTGATGGTGGTTTTCTTTTTCACCTCGCTGTTGGACGACGGCCAGCCCCTTGACCTGCCCGTGGCCGTGGTCGACCTGGACAACACCTCCACCACCCGTTCGCTGGTGCGCAATCTCGATGCCTTCCAGAACTCTGAGGTGGTGACCCACTACCCCTCGGCAGCTGCGGCGCGCCGTGCCATCCAGCGGGACGAGATCTACGGCTTCCTCTATATCCCCAAGGGCACCACCGACCAGCTGCTTGCCAGCCGTCAGCCGAAAATATCCTTCTACTATTCGCTGACCGGCATCACCGCCGGCTCAATGGTGTTCAAGGACCTGAAGACCATCTCCACTTTAGGCTCGGCGGCCGTGGGGCAGGCCACCATGCGTGCCAAAGGCTTTACGGAGGCACAGACGATGACCTTCCTGCAGCCCATCCGTGTGGATCTCCACCAGATCAGCAACCCACAGACCAACTATAACATCTATCTCACGACGGCCCTCGTCCCCGGCCTGATGATGCTCTTCATGTTTCTCATCACCACCTACTCGCTGGGCACCGAGCTGAAGTTCGGCACCTCCAAGGAGTGGCTGCGGCTGGCCGACAACAATGCCCTCGTGGCCCTCGCCGGCAAGCTGCTGCCGCAGACGCTCATCTTCCTGGCCGTCACCTTCCTCTACGAGTACTATGTCTTCGGCGTGCTGCGCTTCCCCCATCCGGGCGGCGTGTGGATGCTCACGCTGCTGGCCGTGCTCCACGTGCTGGCCTCGCAGGGCTTCGGCGTGTTCGCCTTCGGCCTGATGCCGTCGCTGCGCATGTCGATGAGCGTCTGCTCGCTCTGGGCCGTGCTCAGCTTCTCCATGGCCGGTTCGGCCTTCCCCATCATCGGCATGGACGGTCCACTGCAGGCGGCCAGCTGGCTGTTCCCCCTGCGCCACTACTATATGCTCTACCAGATATGTGTCTTCAACGGCTATCCGCTGCTGGAGGCTTGGTTCCACCTGGCAGCCCTCGTGGGCTTCATGCTGCTGCCGTGGCTGGTGCTGAAAAAGATTAAGAATGCCATGCTGACGTATGTATATATTCCGTAACCTGAAAGAAGCCATATCCGACTGCTGCTTCATCTGGTGGGACGAGATGAAGCAGGTGGTGAAGGACGAGGGAGTGCTCATCTTCTTCATCCTCGTGCCCTTGCTCTATCCTCTGCTCTATTCGTGGATATATAATAATGAAGTGGTGCGCGAAGTGCCCGTCGTCGTGGTCGACGACAGCCATTCCTCCCTCAGCCGCCAGTTCATCCGCCAGTGCGACGCGTCGCCCGACGTGAAGATTCTCAGCCACGCCTCCGACCTCGACGAGGCGAAGTCGCTGCTCAGCCGGCAGGTGGCCCGGGGCATCTACTACATCCCCTCCGACTTCGAGACCTGCGTCAACCGCATGGAGCAGGCCACCGTCAGCGTCTACTGCGACATGAGCCTCATGCTCTGCTACAAGGCCGTGTTCCAGACGGCGCAGACCGTCACCATGCAGATGGGCGCCGCCATACAGACCCGGCTGGGCGGACATTATACCACCCGCGAGGAGCAGATTGCCGCACAGCCCCTGCAGTTTGAGGATGTGCCCATCTTCAACCCCACGGGCGGCTACGGCTCGTTCATCATCCCCGCCGTCCTCATGCTCATCATCCAGCAGACGCTGGTGCTGGGCATAGGCCTCAGCGCGGGCACGGCACGCGAGCGCAACCGCTACCGCAACCTCATCCCCATCTCGCGCCACTACAACGGCATGTTCCGCATCGTGGGCGGCAAGGCCCTCTGCTATTTCATGATCTATGCCGTCATGACGGCCTGGCTTGTCCTCGTAGTGCCCCGCCTGTTCAACTTCACCACCATAGGCCGCTGGCAGGACCTGGCGCTCTTCCTGCTGCCCTACCTGCTCGACTGCATCTTCTTCGGCATGGTGGTCAGCTGTATGGTGCGCTACCGCGAGAACGTCATGCTGCTCATGGTCTTCATCACTGTGCCGCTGATGTTCCTCTCAGGAGCTGTCAGCTGGCCGCAGACCAGCATCCCCGGCTTCTGGCAGGGGGTGGCATGGCTCTTCCCCAGCACCTTCGGCATTCGCGGCTACATCCGCATCAACGAAATGGGCGGGACGATGGCCGACGTCCTGCCCGAATATCACATTCTCTGGCTGCAGGCCCTCGCCTATTTCGTCGTGGCCTGCCTTGTCTACCGCTATCAGATATTCCTCGCCCGCAGCAGTGCCCGCCGGCGCCTGGCTGAGATTCAGGCGTCGCGCCGCGAATAGGCCAGGGCGGCGCCGATGGCGGTGCAGTATTCCGAATATTTCGGTATGTGGAAGCGCACGTTGTAGAGCTTCTCCAGTGCGGGGAACACCTCCTTGCACTGTGGCAGCAGCGACAGGTTGCCTATGAGCACCATGTCGCGGCAGCTCGTGCCCTGTGCGGCCAGTACGGTGGCCGAGCCTATCGACTGGAGCACCATTAAAATGATGCCGCAGGCAATGTCCTCCCTCGACGCGTCGTTTTGAGCGCGGGCGAAGATGCTTGCCGTAGCCTCCATGGGCAGACCGGGCAGTGGCTGTGCCGAGATGTCGCCAATGAGCAGGTTCACATGGCTGATGTCGCCCTGCATGGCCAGAGCCGACACCTGCTTGATGTCGTCGGTGTTGAGCATGATGCGCGACAGCCCCTGCAGCGTGCCGCCGCCGATGCCGATGCCGCCGATGTGGCGGATCTCGTCGCCGTCGCACATCACGAAGCTGGTGCCCGTGCCCATCGACACGACGATGGCATGGTCGATGTGCGACTCGTAGCGGGCACCCAGCGCGTCGGCCACAAACTCGTCGCAGCGGCTGGTGGCCAGACCGTAGACGTCGTTCTTCACGTAGGCTGCGCCCACACCCGTCAGCATGACGTGCTCCACGTTGCCCAGCATGATGTTGTTGTCGTGAAGATACTTGCCGAAGGCCCCGTAGAGCGAGGTGATGGGGTCGGCGGCGGTGATGCGGATGGGGGCCGTCGGCTTGCCGTCGCGCAGCCCCACAATCTTCGTGGTCGAGATGCCCACGTCAATACCAATAATGATTCCCATTTTTTCTCTTTTTTCTATGCCGTCATGACGACAGCTCCTTTTGCGGGGACAAAGGTACGAAAAAACCAGAGAAGCGCAAAAGAAATATTGACTTTTCTTTTGCACTTCCCGGGGCAGCATGCCAAATCTGATTCGGGCGCACCCGTCCAAGCACTTTAATAGAATAAATGCCGAAAGTTTTCCGAACTGTGCGGTTGAAAATTGAACGCAGAGACGCAGAGTTTATGAGTTTTTCTTTTGCTGAAGAGAGGTCACGGAGCGTGCTTTGCACGTGGCTGTGGCAGAGCACTCAGAGCTTTCCCACAGCGCTTACTCTGCAATCTCATGACGATGGCGATGCCTTGGTGTCCTCTGCGCGCTCTAATGGTCACTATCATCACTTCTTTTTCTCTCTGCGTCTCTGCGTTTATATCCCAACCGCACTGCACGTATAATTCTCTGAAACTCTGCGACTCTGCGTTCAGAAAAAAGCAAATCAATAATTCGAACGCAAAGACGCAGATAATTATATGTGAAAAAGATTCACGCCCCATGTTGCGTTAAAATAATTAAAAGGTGCGTTTCCGTTGTCACTAAACGGCCGTTCTTGCGTATTATAAGTAAAAGAGACAGTCTGAATGACGCAAGAAGAGTATAAGAAGGAGGCCCGACGACTGCGGCCCCGGCTGCTGCAGACGGCTCGGCAATATCTGAACGACGACGACGCGGAGGACACGGTGCAGGATGTGCTCCTGCGCCTGTGGCAGATGGTCGACGCCCTCCGCATGCCCATCGACGGGCTGGCCGGGGTGCTGGTACGTAACTTCTGCGTGGACAGGCTGAGGCGGCTACGGCCGTCGGAAGTGCTGACCACAGCCTGCGGCCTGACAGATGACAGCGAGGCCGACGAGCGCACAGAGCGCGTGCTGGCAATGATTGACGAGCTGCCCACGCTGCAGCAGACCATCCTGCGGCTGCGACATATAGAAGGGATGGAGATGAGAGAGATAGCCGAGCTGACAGGCAGCAGCGAGGTGGCCATACGGCAGACGCTGAGCCGGGCACGAAAGGCATTGAAACAACAATACAAGATACGATATGAATGATGTGCTGAGAATAAGAACGCTGACAGAAAAATACTTCGACGGCGGCACCACGCTCGACGAGGAGCAGGAGCTCTACGACTTCTACCGGCAGGACAACATCCCCGAGGACCTGCGCGCAAGCCAGGAGCTGTTCAGGGATTTGGCGGCGCTGGCCACCCTCAGTCCGGCCATACGGCGGATGCCGCCCCGGCGCTCTGCCCGCCGGTGGTGGCTCCCGGCTGCTGCGGCGGTAGCCTTGCTGATTGTGGGCGGCGCTACCCTCTGCCACTTTCAGCGTGAGGACGAGTGCGTGGCCTATATCTACGGCCAGCGGGTGACCGACCGCGACGTGGTGCTGGGCGAGATGCAGAAGACGATGAGTGTGCTGGCCGCCGACGGCAGCGACGTCGTGGAGGAGCAGTTGAAGGCAATGTTTGGTAACTAAAAAGATATAACGTATATGAAAAGAGTGATGATGATGTTTCTGATGCTCGCTGCCGCCCTTTCTGCCTCAGCGCAGAAGGGATTGGGCATCGACGAGCTGTTTGAGGGGCGCATCGTCCCGCAGGAGCGGATGGTGGAAACCCGTGTGCGAGGCAAGACGCTGGAGAAATATCAGCTGACCTACTACCGCAGCGTGCGCTTCGATGCCAGCGAGGCCGAGACGCAGCGCCTGCGCCAGCTGATGGACGACGACAGCCGTGGCTGCTTTGTCAGCGTCTACGAGTCGAACGATGTCTATACCCAAAAGGTGCAGGTGGCTGCCCGCGAGGGTAAGAACCGCTTCCTGTGCTATCAGGAGCAGCGGACCAGGAAAAAAGAGCTGCGCCAAGTGACCGTCATCTACATGGAGGGCACTGTCGCCAGCCTGGGGCAGCTGGAGGAATTGCTAAAGTGAATAAGGAGTTTCTTTGAGTAAGGAGTTAGAATTTAAAAAAACATTTGAGTTATGAACCGCATGTTATTATCATTTATCATTTATCATTTATCATTTAGCGGCGTAGCCGCGCAGACCGACACGCTCGTCATCAACTACCCGAAGAAGGTGACCATCATCAGTGGCGACTCCCTGCAGCATGTCGTTGTCAAAGGCAAGCAGGGCGACGATGACTTCGTCTATCGGAACACCATCCGCCTGGTGGATGCCAACTACGAGAGCAACGTCAGCATCAGCCGTGAGCACTGGGAGCTGATTCCCTCGGTGAAGATTGGCAGGCGGGATGAGAGCCGTCAGTACAGCAACGCGATTTCCACCCATCTGGGTGTGGGCTTCACCTGTCCTACCCGTGTCGATGAGCGCATCGACTTCAGCACGTTCAAGTCGTGGGAGTTCTTTGCCACCATTGTGCAGTGGGACCACTTCTTCGACCGGCACGAGCGCAACATCCTGTCGCTGGGATTGGGCGTGGACTGGCGCAACTACCGCATGACCGACGACCTGCTCTTCACGAAGGCCCCCGACGGCAATGTCACCGTCGAGAAGTTCCCGCTGGAGTTTGAACCGAAGTTCTCGCGCATAAAAGTGTTCTCGCTCACCGCCACCCTGCGCTATGAGCACAACTTCGGCGACGGCTTTGCCATTGGCTTCGGCCCGGTGTTCAACTACAATGCCTACGCCAGCATCAAGACTCGCTACAAGCTGCTGGGCGACAAGGTGAAACATACGGAGAAGAACATCCGCCAGCGGCCCGTCACCATCGACTGGATGCTGAACATGCGCATAGCCGACGTGCCCTTCTACGTCAAATACTCCAACGACGACGTGCTGAAGGACGGCGGCATCAAGTTCCGCTCCCTGTCCTTCGGCCTCTACCTGTAAAAAGACTTATGGCATAATCGAATTCAATGTGGTGATAAGTTCCTAATGGTGGCTGGAGTGCCCCTTTGGGGCAGAAATCTTTCAAATCTTTACAAATCAGACAAATATTTTGATAGATTTGATTAGATTTGTAAGATTTCTCGCCGCAGGCGACTACCTTGGGATGTTATCACCACATTGAATAATCGAAATATTTTCTTGTTCTTTTTTGTTTTATAGTAAAAACTTTAGTATCTTTGCACACGATTTGACCAAGCCTGCTATTTGTCAGGAAGAATGGAACGACATGGGAATATACATCAACAAGGGAAACGAAGATTTCCAGCGCATCCTCAACAGTGAATACGTCGACAAGACGGGGCTGATAGCCATCGTCAATGCCACGCTTTTCACTGAGCAGTGCTTCAGTTGCGTTACCCGCTGCCGCCGCTTCGGCAAGACGCTGGCTGCGAAGATGCTCTGCGCCTACTATGACCATTCGTGCGACTCACGCAGCCTGTTCGCCGACCTTCAGATAGCCAGCGACCCGTCGTTTGAGAAACACCTGAACAAATATCCCGTCATCTATCTTGACATGACACGCTTCACTACACAGGCCAGCGACGTGGGCATTGTGAAGGAGATAGAGAAGCGGCTGACAGCAGAAATAGTGGAGACCTACCCCGACATCCCGCGTAAGGAGGATGACGATATGATGGACTTCCTGCTGCGCGTGGCCGACAGAACGGGCGAACGTTTCGTGTTCATCATTGACGAATGGGATGCCATCTGCCGCATATACACCCACCATACCAGGGGGATGGACGAGTACGTGAACTGGCTGCGCCGCATGTTCAAGGACGTGACGGCCATGAAAGCATTCGCAGGCGTCTATATGACCGGCATCCTGCCTATCAAGAAGTATGAGACTCAGTCAGCGCTGAATAATTTCATAGAGTACTCGATGAGGGAGCCGATGAACATGGGGCGCTTTTTTGGCTTCACCAAGGAAGAGGTGCGGGTACTGGCGGAAAAGCATGGCATGGACTTCGACGAGTTGGAGAAATGGTACGACGGCTACCAGATAGGCGACGAGCTGTCGATGTTCAATCCCTACTCAGTGATGCAGGCTGTGGATATAGGTCGCTGCCGCAGTTTCTGGGTTTCTACAGGGTCGTTTGATGCGGTGGCCAATTATATCAAGATGAATTTCGACGGGCTGAAGGACGACATCATCTGCATGCTGGGCGGCGGAAGGGTGAAGGTGAATCCCACGAAGTTCCAGAATGATATGTCCGACATCCGCAGTAAGGACGACGTGCTCACAGTGCTCATCCATCTGGGCTACCTGAGTTACAACTGGCGGAGGGATGAGTGCTATGTTCCCAACTTGGAGGTGGCTGGTGAGCTGGTGAACGCCGTGGAGGAAAACAAATGGGAGCACGTGGCAAATGCCCTGAAACAGTCGGAGCAACTGCTGGAAGCCACCCTCGCCTGTGATGCCGACACCGTGGCTGCCATGGTGGAAGCCGTGCATACGGAGAACACCAGCATTCTCTCCTACAACAACGAGAACTCCATGGCCTGCGTCCTGTCCATCGCCTACTATTACGCCCATGGTGACTACATCTTCCAGCGCGAGTTTGCCACGGGCAAAGGCTTTGCCGACCTGGTGCTGCTGCCCCGCAAGAATGTTGACACCCCCGCTATCATCATTGAGCTGAAGTGCCGCAGAAAGCCGTCAGGCTCGGCCTTCTCTCCCGCAGACGAGGCTATCGCTCAAATCAAGGAGCGGCACTATTGGGAGAAAGTCTCAGCGTATATGCAAGACCATACCAGTGCGTGTAAGGCCGAAGCCAGCCTGCTTCTTGTGGGAATAGGCTACGACAAGGAAAAGAAAATGCACGACTGCCGGATAGAATATAAGAAATTATAAATACAGAGTAAAGAATATGGAGTATATCGTATCGGCACCTACAATCCCGTCATCATCCCCAGCGGTGGCGACAACACCAAGCTCTACCTCGGTGCCAACAACACGCTCTACTGGCCCAATGACGCCATGACCATCAGTGCCTTCCGCGTCTACTTCCAGCTCACGGAAGACGCCCAGACGCTCAGCCGCTTCGTCCTCGACTTCGGCGACGACAGCGAGACGATGTCACTGAATGATAAAGGAGAAATGATAAATGATAAAGAGGCTGGCGCATGGTATGACCTGCAGGGCCGCAAACTCAACGGCAAGCCCACGAAGGCCGGACTCTACATTAACAAAGGACATAAAGTAATGGTGAAGTAGAGTTACAGACCCCAACCCCTTCACCCCACCCCGGCCTTACGGCCACCCCTCCCCTTAGAGGGGCGGGGAGTGGGCATAACCTATCGATTGTTTTTGTTTTTAAACACGAATTTCCACGAATTAAACACGAATTTCTCATTAATTTTATTTTTGAATAATTCATGTTTAATTCGTGGTAATTCATGTTAAAAGAAAAAGGATTCTTCTTTAACGCGAATATACGTGAATGATACGTGCGCTCGGCATCCCGAAGGGTGACGCTTGCGTAGCGAAGTGGAGCAAGAATTGCTCGTAAATGCTTCGCAATGAATAATTAACGACTAATTTACGTTTAATTTACGTATATTCGCGTTATGCCGAAGGCAAACAAAAATAGTCATGAATAATTCAGGTTAGGCACGACTGATTTACTACGTAAAGCTTGGGCTGTTTAAAAAGTTTAACGGGAAAAACGTGCTGAATGAGAGGAAAAAGGTGTAATTTTGCAGCCTCAAAGCATCAAAGACACATCTGGTATCTTGAAGCATCATCAATCAATATAAACTTTAACAATCATGAAACAAGCAATTCTACACAATTGTACACCGACGGCACGGTGCCGCCGCAGTACAACGGGCAGACTCCTGCTCATCACCCTGCTTTTGTTCACCTTCTTGGGAGGGGCAAGGGCACAAGAGACAACACTCACCGTGTGTGACGGTTCCGTATCAGGGACAACGACAACAACTAACAGTTGTGTCCCGATTTACGGCCTTTATGTCGACACACAAGGCCAAAATTCCGAGTTCATCATTCCTGCCGAAACAGAAGGCATGAGTGATTTGACAGGAGGCACCATCTCCAAATTAACCTTCTACATCACCAACTCCCCCGATACATGGGGAAGCCCTACTGTTCAAGTGTATATGGGCGAAGTGGTTGGCACTACGCTCAGCAGCCTTAATGGCCCGACCGATTTCACCACAGTCTGGACGGGTGAGCTGAGTAACCAAAATGCCACTATGGAAATTACATTAAGCACGCCCTATACCTACAAAGGCGGCAACCTGCTTATTGGCATGTATGTACAAACTAAGAGTTCTATTTATAAGGCAACTTCTTTCAGTGGTATTACTGCTCCATCAGGATCTTCAAGGTATAATAGTGGTTCGGGTAGCGGCACTGCACAATCATTCCTGCCCAAGACCACCTTCACCTATACTCCTGGCAGCGGCCCAATTTGTGCGAAGCCCTCTACGTTTGAGAATTCCGAAATCACTGCCAGCAGTGCTTCCTTCACCTGGGAGAATACTGGAGCGGATAGCTACACCTTTGAGTACAAGAAAGCCTCTGATAGCGAGTGGACCGTGGTGTCTGGCCTTACCGAGGCCACTTACACGCAGAACAACCTTGAGCCTGCCACCACCTACAACGCCCGCGTGAAAGCTGTTTGCGGAAATGGCAGCGAAAGTGGCTACAGGACTGCCAACTTCACCACCGACTGCGAAGCCATCTCCACC
>JAEEGL013384902.1_pt1 | contig 26049 bp, 17 predicted proteins | sample 9134231 | NCBI WGS metagenome assembly JAEEGL01 (sample SAMN16246548, study PRJNA631951) | gut metagenome | biome: gut microbiome; feature: rumen; material: fiber-attached | host: Bos | place: Iran: Karaj | collected 2018-10 | reverse complement strand
GTTTTCTCCAAGACTCAGGTCGATAAGGGAACGGATCTTCTTTTGCATTCCGCGATTGAAGACATCAAAGGAAGAGGTCCCGGAAGAGATGAGACTCTTCTCGACTTAGGCTGCGGCTGGGGTGTCGTCGGCATCGTTATGAAGTCGGTTTTCACACTCTTTGATATAACCTGCGTTGATGTTAATTCACGCGCAGTGGAACTTACAAAGCAGAATTGGGAATTAAACGGCAAGAAACCTTTCAAAGTGCAGACAAGTGATGTGCTTGCCGATATCCCTGAGGATGCTTTATTTGATACGGTAATAACGAATCCCCCGGTAAGAGCAGGAAAGAAAACTGTCTTTGCTTTCTATGAGCAGTCCTACGCTCATATGAAGCCGGGTGCGGCTATCTACGTTGTCCTGCAAAGAAAGCAGGGTGCCGATTCTTCGAAGAAGAAACTTACCGAGTTGTTCGGCAACTGTGAGACCGTTGATATCAAAGGCGGTTATCACGTCATGAAGTCAGTTAAAGGGGAATGACAGTGCTGCCCTTTCCGTTTGACGTCTCTTTGTTCATGTTCTTCATCTACGGCTTCATAGGCTGGGTGGTTGAAGTTATCTACTACGGAATTACCGAAGGCAAATTCATTAACAGAGGATTTCTTAACGGACCCTTATGTCCCGTTTACGGTATCGGGTTTTACTGCGTTATCTGGTTCTTCAGACCGTTTGCCGACTCATTCCCGATGCTCTTCTTCGGATCTGCGATCGTTTGTACGACGGTGGAACTTATCGCGGGAGTTATTCTTTATGCGATCTTCCGTTTAAGATGGTGGGACTACTCCGACTATAAGTTCAATCTCAAAGGTTTCATCTGTCTCAGATTCGCCATCTACTGGGGAATAGCATGCAGTCTTGGAATGTTCATGCTTCACCCCGCTGTCATGAAGCTTGCGGATTTAATTCCTCTTTATGCACTCTGGGGTTTCCTCACCTTGTTTTCCGTTCTTACGATCATAGACATCATAGTTACGGTTTCCGCCATTATCGGCTTCAACAAGAAGGTAAGATTCCTCGCAAGCGTATCAGGCGGCTTGAGGAAATATTCAGATAAGATAGGCTCACAGATCTACGGCACTGTCGATACCATCAAGACAAAGACAGCTCCTGCCGTGAGCCTCACACAAAACGACTACAGCGAATTCCGTGAAGTGTTCACGACACACAGGAGGGAGGAGCGCGAGCTCCAAAAGAAGAACCTTGCCATGGAACGTGAACTCCTCGCGAAATATATGAGTGAAGGCAAAGCGGGTATAGCAAATACCTCGAAAGCCGCGATAAACAAGGTAAAGTTAATGCTTCCGGAGATAAAGCTTGCATCGAGACTAAGGCTCGGAAGAGGCGACGAGAATGCCGAGTCCATCATGATATTGCAGCAGCAGTATAACGACATCATGGTTGAGGCGGGAATGCTCGGTGCGGATTCGGATGAAGAACTTTTCGAAGATGAAATGATGAAGGGAGTTTGATGTATGTCATCAGCATGTGAAGGCTGCCCACAGGCAGAAGGTTGTCATTCGCAGGATACCTGCGAGAAGAAGAACGGCATTGCGAAAGAGCCGATGAACCCGAAGTCCGATATCAAGTGTGTTATCGGAGTTGCGAGCGGCAAGGGCGGTGTAGGAAAGTCATTCGTGACGGTTACTCTCGCGCATAAGCTTGCGGCCAAGGGGCTTAAGGTCGGTATTATGGATGCGGATATAACAGGTCCCTCAGTGCCGCGTGCATTCGGTCTTAGCGGGATCTTAACGGCAGAAGATGATAACTATATCGTTCCGGCACAGACGGAAGGCGGCATCAAGGCCGTGAGCCTTAACCTGCTTCTTGACGATGAGTCAGCACCTGTTATCTGGAGAGGTCCCGTTTTGTCCGGTCTCGTAAGACAGTTCTGGACCGAGGTAAACTGGGGGACGCTCGATGTCCTTCTTATCGATATGCCTCCCGGCACAGGTGACATCCCGCTTACTGTTTTCCAGTCTGTTCCTCTTGACGGAATCATTCTTGTGTCGACTCCTCAGGAGCTCGTATCGATGATTGTGTCGAAGGCCGGCAACATGGCTTCGATGATGAATGTAAATATCTTAGGTCTTGTTGAGAACATGGCTTATGTTAAGTGCCCTCACTGCGGCGACGAGATCTCGTTGTTCGGTGACGATAAGGTCCTTCTCGAGACACTGTCGCAGCACGGCATAGCTTTGCTCGATAAGATGCCGCTTGATCCTTCCGTGACCGCACTCGTTGATTCGGGAAAGACCGAGAGTGTTAATACTGACGGCATGCTTGATAAAGCGGCACAGGCGGTAACGGCACTCCTATGATGCGTAAAACCGTAACAACTGTCCTTGCCTTGACCTTCTGCTTCACATTCTTTGCGGGATGCGAACAGGAGACGGAACCCACACAGACCGGGTACGAGCAGTATCTCGGGAACATTGACTACACAGCTCCTGTCAGTGCATATGTGTGGGAGCAGGTTGAAGGCGAGGATGAAGGTGTCTGCGGTATACAGTACAGGACGGTTACTGATTTTAACGGTTTGACATCACAGTCTGAAATACCGGTGTGTCTGTACTTTTATTCCTCGTCAGCTCACGGTTCCCAGAGCCTTACTGCAGGAGTTGAGGATCTGGCACAGACTTTGGTCGGGCAGGTGCTGTTCATCGGTATCGACGGTGTTCATGCTGATGAGATAAGTACCGCTTATCATGTCGGAGGATACCCTGAGTTCATTCTTATCAACAGCGATGTAAGAGTATCCACCTTCAGTGGTTACGATTATGATTATTGGAGTATAGAAGATGTGTCCGCGTGGATGTCTGATAACGGATATGTGCCGGACTTAAGTATGCTCGAGAGGTGATTATGGAATACGATTATCTGACAACTATAGGACAGGACAGCCACAGATTCCTTGAAGAAGAATTTGACGCGTCCTCGAATTCAATAATGCTCGGAGGCTATCCTGTTCCTTTTAACAGGCAGTTTCAGGCGAACTCCGATGGCGACGTTATCCTTCATGCGATAACGAATGCAATATCAGGTTATACAGGCGTGAACATCTTAGGCGGTGCTGCGGATGTCATCTGTCTTGAGAAGGGCATTAAGGATTCCAAGGTCTATCTTGAGGAGGCATTGAAGTATCTTGATAAAGCTTCGATAATCCATGTGTCACTTACGATAGAGTGCCTGCGTCCCAAGCTTAAAGATCACATTCCCTCTATCAAGAAATCTGTTGCAGATCTTCTTGGTTTAAATGTGAAACAGATCGGTATTACAGCAACGACGGGAGAAGGACTCACGGGATTCGGTAAAGGAGAAGGAATACAGGTGTTCGCACTTTTGTCTTTTAAAGTGCCTGTGTGAAAAATAGTAACAGCTTATGAGAATCGATCTTAACGACAAGAAGAAACTAACAAAGATCATAGTGTCGGCAGTCATGGGCGTGCTGATACTTATGACTTTGTTTTGGCAGTCCAAGTCAGTTTGTACTGACAGCACTTTTTACTATCCGACAGAGCAGTTTATCGAGCTTCAGAACGGTCAGCCCGTCGAGCTTCAGGTTCTTATTGATTCTGCAAATCCGGTTCTGAAGAATGTCGGTGTTACTTTCGCGACTTATGCACGCGTGAATGAAGGTGATGTTAAGGTCGAGTTTCTTGACGGTGAGACTGTCTTAAGCGAATGGCATGTGAGCGCTTCCGAGCTTCTTGATAATGCGATAAGAGGTTTTGATTCAAAGCCTGTCCGTCTTAATCAGGGCAGTGTTTACACAATAAGGATCACCGAGCAGTTTGAAGGTGAGAACAGTATTGCCGTGGGTGCCGCATCGACAGGCAATCTCTCGTGCACCGTAACCACATACGATTCAGGGAAGTGTCTTAAGTGGTTTGCACTGATGTCTGTGCTCTTCATTGCTGCTGCAGTTGCCATGGCTGTCTTTGGAAGCATGCTCGATCTTAGTGTTCCGAAGATAGTCATAAGCGGTGTTGTTGTAATGCTCGTTTTGTTTATATTCCAGTTCGATTTCTTCCCTTCTGTAAGAACGAGACTTGCGGTTAAGAGTGTTCCATCGGATACCGGTGTGTGGGATACGGTAGCACCCGGAGCAACTTCTGATTACACGTTCTCTTATGAGGGCAATCCGTTTGAGGGGTTAGAGATATTCACGACAGGAGAGAATGCATCCGAATATCTCGTGACACTTGTTAATAACACAACGGGTACCACCTATTTTGACGGCATCCCTGTATCGCATAACTGGCGTGTATCCACCGGACGTCTTTGTATGCTGCTTAGAACTTCCGATTCATCCTCGGGCTTAAGGTACTACGAGAACGGTGAGTACTCATTGTCTATCACAAACACATCATCCGAGAAGGCTCTTGATGTGGAACTTGCATCTTCTCCTGATGAGACAGGTGTTAAGCAGATTACTTTCGCGGGCATCCGTGATACTGACCTCGGTGTAAAGATCGCGACAGCGATCATTGTACTCATGATCATGTATCTTGTTGCACTCGATATCATGCGCAAGAACTCGAAGCTTGACGTGGAGAGGTTCTTCCTCGTGACGGTCATCCCGCTTTCCATCGTGTACTTCATCTTTATGCAGCCTTGGAATGTTCCGGACTCGGGTGCTCACTTCCTTGCAAGCTACCGCGTATCTAATCTTCTTTTGGGCATCAACGGTGACCGGGAATGGTTTGCAAGAACATGTGATGCTTTCTACTATAACGGCATAAGCTGGTGGACTGAGCGCAAGCCCGACATTGACGGTGTCGCTTCCATGGTGGAGGGGTTAAGAGCAAGCACAGGTGATACCACGATAGCAGATCTCATTCCTCACGAGATCAAGATGGAGTACTACTCTGTCATCAACTGGCTTCCTCAGGGAATCGGACTTGCGATAGGCAGGTTACTCGGATTAAGTTCCACACTTGCGGTTATACTTGCAAGATTGTTTATTCTGGCGGCTTATATTCTGGGATGCCTCCGTGCGATAAGAAATACGCCTGTAGGTAAGAGCCTGTTTGCAGCCCTTGCACTGCTTTCGGTATCTGTCATGATGAGCAGCTCGTTCTCATATGATGCGATGGTCATAATCGTCTCTTTAAACTTCGTGGCGATTTTCCTGAAACTGCGCTCGGAAGTAACCCGTGCTTCAATTATCGAAGCTGTTATCTGGGCTTTCTTATTAGGTTCAATCAAGGGCGGGTGCGGATTGTTCCTGCTTCCTTTGATGCTGCTTCTTATAAAGAAGGACAGAAAGTCCGTGCTTACCACAGTCGGAATTATCGTGTCCGCACTGTTCTCTGTTTTGCTGTTTGATAAACTTCTTCCTTCCGATGAACTGTTCCAGTTCGGCGAGGAGAACAGCGGTAACATGATGACGCAGTTTGCTTTCGACAATCCCGCACAGTACTTAAGAATGGTAATACGAACTTTCTTTATGTATTCGGATCACTTCGTAGAGGAAGCCTTCGGTATGTACTTAAGTTATCTCGAGTCGGTATTCCTGCTCGTTACAGTCTTTGGCAGCGTGCTTGCGGCATTTGTCTTCGCGACTTTCGAGAAGGATAAGCTCGAACTTAGGCATAGCGACAGGGTTGCTTTTGCAGTTATCTTCGTTCTGTCGCTTCTTATTACACCTGCGATGCTTTTAAGTTATACTCCTTCGGGGTCCGGTGTGATTTACGGAATACAGGGCAGGTATTTCTTCCCGGTCATTATCCTGATCCTGATGGCTGTAACCAAGTTCGGACTTCACAAGTCAAGAGAAGGCGCGGATGAGAAGGTTCGCACGGCTGCCATCAATACATGCACCAATGTTTATGTGATCATGACACTTGTCATGGTTTACATGCTGGTTAAGTTATATCTTGGAAGATAAGGTGAAAGAATGATACAGAAGATAATCGAGCTTATTAAGAAATATAAGGGGATAATCCTCTACGGCATCTTCGGCGTGCTGACGACGATAATCAATATCGCCGCTTATGCTCTTTGCTATAAATATTTTGGGATACCCAACATCCCTAGTGTAATCATCGCGTGGGTTGTAGCTGTGCTGTTTGCATTTATAACGAACAAGCTTTATGTGTTCGACAGCAAGGATATGAAGCTTGCGACGTTTATCCCCGAGCTTATAAAGTTCATGGCAGCGCGTCTTGCAACGCTCGGTGTTGAGCTTGTGATCATGTATATCGGTGTCGATCTGATGCATGGGCCGGAAGTCATCCTTAAGGCCTGCGCAAACGTCATAGTAATTATCCTGAATTACGTGTTAAGTAAGCTTATCGTATTCAGGAAAGGGAAGCAGTAATCTGGATTGCGGTGAATGCAGACTTCTTATGACGCTTGCTTAATTCTGAATGTGAAGAAGTGACTGCGCAATGAGGATATCCTCGGGGGTTGTTATCTTGATGTTTGAGTATGACCCTTCGATGATACTGACTTCTATACCGTAGTGTTCCGCCAAAGCGGTATCGTCAGTCGCTTCGAATTCTTCCTGTGCCGCACGCTCATAGCAATCCATAAGGACTGCAGCTTTGAAGCATTGGGGTGTCTGAACTTCATAAAGAAGATCTCTGTCGGGAGTGGATTCAACTGTTACGGATCCGTCTTGTGCGGTCTTTACCATCTTGATTGTGTTCTTCGTTTTAACGCCTGACACGCATACTTTCATGTTCTCAGACTGCATTGCCTCGAAACATCTTCTTATTGAATCCTGATCGATCATACATCTTGCCGCGTCGTGGATAAAAACAATATCGTCAGACTCGATGGGTTCATCAAAGTCGGAAGCATCAAGACACATAACACCGCTTCTTACGGATTCTGTTCTCGTGGCGCCGCCCTCGATGATATCTCTAATGAATGTATATCCCAATTCGTTTGTAATGTAATCGTGCCACTGATCGACAGATCCCGGACTTACCACCAGTATTCCGGTAAGCTCGATACCGTTGTTCTGTGCAAATTCGTTGAAAGCTCCGAGTGTTCTGTCTATTACGGTTCGTCCGCCGACTTCAAGAAGAAGCTTGTTCTTGTCCGAACGCATTCTGCTTCCGGATCCTGCGGCAGGGAAGATTACATACAGTTTCTTATGAGAAAAGGACATCTGTAGCCTCCGATACATTGTCAAGGAAGAAGAACTCGAGGTTGCCCGTATCCTTAACGGCATTCTTACAGCTTGAAGGAAGAACTATGTTCTTGACCCCAAGCCTTCTTGCTTCGTCTATCCTCTGCGACAGAGATGATACAGGTCTAAGCTCACCTGACAATCCGACTTCGCCCAATACCATTGTGTTTGCCTTAAGAGCGATTCCTCTTGCGGATGAAACAACTGCACATACAATAGCAAGATCGCAGGCGGGATCGGTGATGCGAAGTCCGCCGATTACGTTAATGAAAACATCTTTGGTATTAAGGTTGAGTTTAAACTGCTGCTCTGTAACGGCAAGAAGCATCGCGGTTCTCGACCGGTCAGGTCCTGAAGTCATTCTTTGGGGCGTACCATAACATGTATCTGAAGCCAGAGCCTGTATCTCGATCGTCAGAGCACGCGCGCCTTCCATAACGGAAGTGATGGCGGATCCGGGGGCTTCAAGGGGACGTCCCGTGATCATGAGAGCGCTGCTTGAATCAACAGACCTTAAGCCCTGCTGCGTCATCTCGAAGAAGGCAAGTTCCCCTGATCTACCGAATCTGTTCTTGACAGATCTTAGTATTCTGTACGCGCCTGTGTTATCTCCCTCGAAGTAAAGAACAGTATCAACCATGTGCTCCAAAGTCTTAGGACCTGCAATGGCACCGTCCTTTGTAACATGACCTACAAGAATGACGGGAAGACCGTTGGTCTTTGCTATCCTGATAAGTCCGGCTGTAACTTCACGGGCTTGTGATACGCTTCCCGGAGTTCCGTTAACTGATTCAGAATATAAAGTCTGTATAGAATCGATAATGCACAACGAAGGCTGTGTCTTCTTAAGTTCTTCGGCAATTATCTCGAAGCAGGTCTGAGCGCAGATTATTATCTTCTCGCTGTCGATGCCGAGTCTGTCTGCACGCATCTTAATCTGTGAAGGCGACTCCTCGCCCGAGACATAAAGAATGTCCCCATCCCCTTTAAACTCATTTGCAAGCTGCAAAAGGATCGTGGATTTACCGATGCCGGGTTCGCCTCCCAGAAGAGTTACAGAACCTTCGGTAACACCGCCGCCGAATAATGTGTCGAGCTGGTCGATACCCGTTCCGAATCTCGTGTAATCGTCTCTCCCGGCATCTGTAAGTCTTACGGTTTCTCTCTTGTCTGTCCACGAATAACCGTCAGCTCTGAAAGCAGGGGAATCGCTCTTCGAATTAGCGGAACTCTTCCCGGCTTTGGTGACAGATTCGGCCTCTACCAATGTATTGAAACTGCCGCAGCCCGGGCACTTGCCCATCCAGCCTGCTGTCTCATATCCGCACTCTTTGCAGAAAAATGTAACGTTCTTCTTAGCCATATGGAAAGTATAACACGGCACGTGGAATTCTTATGCCCGATTAATGGCCCTTAAACATGAGAATTTTTGTAAACACGTCAACGCGTTCGACTCGTTGGACAGAAACGTGGACAGTTTTTACAATTGTCCACAAAATTGTCCACCACGGCCTTATATGGACAGAAGTGTGGACAGTTTTGAAAAAAGTCCACCAAACTGTCCACCAACAAACTCAATTGTTATCCGAGCAACGCTTCAAGACGCTCTACAGCTTCCAAAGTAGCCTCATAGGAGCCAAAAGCCGTCAGGCGGAAGTAACCCTCGCCGCCTTTGCCGAAGCCCTCACCCGGAGTTCCCACTATCTGCGCCTCATGCAAAAGTCTGTCGAAAAAGTCCCAGCTGTTTTGTCCTCCGGGACACTCAAGCCAGATGTAAGGCGAGTTCTTTCCTCCGGTATAGAAGATGGACTTCGAGTCAAGAAGCTTAGCAATAAGACTTGCATTCTTCTTGTAGTATTCGATGTTTGCATTAAGTGCTTTTATACCTTCATCTGTAAGTGCTGCCTCTGCCGCTCTTTGAACAGGGTAGGATACACCGTTGAACTTTGTGGCCTGTCGTCTTTTCCACAATGCAGACAGTTCGTGTCCGCCTGCCTTTACTGTTGAGGGGATAACTGTCCAGCCGCAGCGAAGGCCCGTGAATCCTGCAAACTTCGAGAATGAGCAGATCTCGACCGCACATTCGTAAGCATCGGGAATCTCATAGATTGTATGAGGGATATTGTCATCCGAGATAAACGCCTCGTATGCTGAATCGTAAATAATGAGGCTTCCCGTCTTCATTGCGAAGTCGACCCATTCGGACAGACCGTTTCTGTCGTAAGCTGCTCCCGTCGGATTGTTCGGGGAGCAAAGATAGATGACAGCTCCGTCAATATTCTTGTCAGACAGTTCAGAAGGTGAGGGGAGGAACCCGTTATCACGGTTACCGTTAATGAAAGTAATGTTGTGACCGCTCATTATGTTTGAGTCAACATAAACCGGATAAACGGGATCGGGAATAACAATCTGGTTATCACCCAGAATATCAACGATATTTCCGAGGTCGCTCTTGGCGCCGTCTGATACGAAGATCGAAGACGGATCTACTGATACTCCGAGAACAGCATAATGCGTTGATATGCTGTCCCTTAGAAAAGCATATCCGTATTCAGGCGGATAGCCGCGGAAGGATTCTTTCTTTCCCATCTCATCAGATGCTTTATGTAATGCTGATACGACAGGTTCGGGCAGCGGCAGAGTAACATCTCCGATTCCCATACGGATAATCTTTGCATCCGGATTAGATGCTTCGTATGCTTTAACTCTTGATGCGATATCAGAAAACAGATAACTCTCTTTTATGTTTCCAAAATTCTCATTGATCTTGATTCTCATACGGAACGGATCCTTTCTTCTTTGCTGCTCCTACAAAACCGAGGAATAAGGGATGAGGACGGTTCGGACGGCTCTTGAATTCCGGGTGGAACTGTACGCCGACGAAGAAGTCTCTTCCTTCATATTCTACAGTCTCAACGAGTTTTCCGTCAGGTGATGTGCCGCTTAACACGAGCCCTGCTTTCTCGAGAGCATCTTTATAATCGTTATTGAACTCATATCTGTGGCGGTGTCTCTCGTTGATGGAAAGTGAACCGTAGCATTCCTCCATCTTGGTGCCGGGTTTGATGCAGCAAGGATATGAACCCAGGCGCAGAGTACCGCCCTTGGATATCTCATCACTTTGTCCGGGCATGAAATCTATTACTTTGTTCTTGGTGTCAGGGTTAAATTCACCCGAGTTGGCATCCTTCAATCCTGCAAGATTTCTTGCGGCCTCGATTACGGATATCTGCATCCCGAGACATATACCAAGATAGGGAAGATTATTTTCCCTTGCATATCTACAGGCGAGGATCATGCCTTCAATACCTCTTTGTCCGAAACCACCCGGAATGAGGATACCGCTTAGTCCTGACAGCATCTGATCAACATTCTTAGGTGTGATCCTTTCCGAGTCGATCCACTTGATCTCGACCTTGGTGCCGTGTGTGTAGCCTGCATGGGCGAGTGCTTCCGCGACGGACAGATATGCATCATGAAGCTGTACATATTTGCCGACCAGACCGATCGTCGTCTTTGTGTTTCTATTGTGTATAAGATCGATCATGTTCTGCCATTCCGTAAGATCGATCGGCTTTGTCCTTAAGTGAAGTTCGCGGCATACGATAGAGGAGATGTTTGACTCTTCAAGCATGATAGGTGCCTCATAAAGATTCGGAAGAGTCCTGTTCTCGATGACACAGTCATCTGCGACATTACAGAAGTTGGCGATCTTTCTTAAGATGCCCCTGTCCTCGATCGGTTCATCAGTTCGAAGGACTATGATGTCAGGCGACACCCCCATGCCCTGAAGTTCTTTAACGGAATGCTGTGTGGGCTTCGACTTGTGTTCTCCGGAAGCCTTAAGATAGGGAAGGAGTGTAACATGAATATAAAGTGCATTCCCGGGGCCTGCCTCAAGACCAACCTGTCTTATTGCTTCGATAAAAGGCTGCCCCTCGATGTCTCCGATCGTGCCTCCGATTTCCGTTATAACAACATCCGCATCAGTCTTCTTGCCTACGTTATAGATGAATCTTTTTATCTCATCTGTGATGTGCGGGATGATCTGAACTGTTGAACCCAAGTACTCGCCCTTGCGTTCTTTGTTAATGACATTCGAGTAAACTTTACCGGTTGTAAGATTGGAGTACTTGTTAAGATCCTCATCAATAAATCTCTCATAGTGCCCCAAGTCCAGATCAGTCTCTGCCCCGTCTTCGGTGACATATACTTCTCCGTGCTGGTAAGGGCTCATTGTGCCGGGATCGACATTAACGTAAGGGTCCAGTTTTTGTGAGGCTACTTTAAGTCCTCTCATCTTGAGAAGTCTTCCGATCGAAGCTGCCGTGATTCCCTTTCCGAGTCCCGAGACAACACCTCCGGTAACAAAAATAAACTTCGTCATAGTCATATCACTCTTCCTTTCATCCCGCCGAACCGGACAATTCTCTTATGAGTTTCTCCGCGATCTCGCGCTTTGACTTACGCATATCCATCGCCATCTTCTCGATGTATCTGTGAGCCGCGGGTTCGTCTATCTGCATATTGTCGATAAGCATCCACTTGGCGCGGTTTATAATCTTGATCTCTTCTATCTTCTCCTCAAAGGACTGCGTCTTTGCTTCGAGCTTATGAAGCTTTGCCCTTGTTGCACACAAAAGTCCCAGCGACTGTTTTACTATCGCTGCTGTAACGGGCTTGCTTATCGTGAGGATACCAAGGTCCTCGGTCTTCGCAGAAATCTCGTCGTAAACATCTCCCGGAACGAACAGAAGAAGTCCCGACGAAGTTTTCTCGGATGCATCAAGAAGGAAATTGACTCCGAACTCATCCGGCACAGGTGCGTTTACGATGATCAGATCGTATTCGCGCTCTAAGATCTCGCGTCTTGCGGCAGCGATGCTCGTCAAGACAACTACGGGGTAGTAGGTATATTCGGGCAGTACTCCCTTAAGGGCAGCCGTGAATTTCTCCCCCGATGAGACTATAAGAACTGAATACTTTGATTCGCCCGCCATATCTTAATTGCAGTATGCTTCTATGATGCTTTCGTTTAAAACGCTTCTTATGAATTCGCTCTCGCTTGCCATCTTTCCGGCTTCCTTACGGTTCTCCGGGAATGACTTCTTCTTGGTGTAATCTTCAGGATCGAGGTTCCTTGTAATACCGTCGATACATGAGTGGATGAGAAGTGCATTCACAAGATAAGGATTAGCCTGTGAATCAGGAGAACACATCTGCAGATAGGAACTCTTACCATTTGTAGCAGGCAGCTTTATGATCCTGCCCGTGCCTTGTGTTGCCCACGAGATCGATAAAGGCGCATCATCCTTGCCGAGTCTTCTGTAAGACAAATCGGAAGGGTTGAAGAATACCGTTGATTCATATGCGTGATCGAGTATTCCTGCGATGGAATTTCTTAAGATGACTTCATCATCAGCGCCTTCCTTTGTCGCAAGAACGTTTACATGGAATCCGTTGCCGGGCCTTCCCGGAATCGGTTTGGGTGAGAAGTCTGCATAAAGACCGTTTCTTGCAGCTATGGTCTTTACCACCATTCTGAATGTCTCGACATTATCTGCCGCCGTAAGAGGGTCAGCACTTGTGAAGTCTATCTCATTTTGTCCGGGCCCACAGCCGTGATAGGAACCTATGGGATTTATACCCATTCTCTCCAAGGTAAGGCAGATCTCACGCCTTACATTCTCGCCTTTATCGAGCGGCGCGATATCCATGTAACCTGCGTTGTCGAAAGGCACGTCAGTAGGGTTGCCGTCCCCGTCGAGTTTCATCAGGTAAAACTCCATGCGGCTTCCGAAACGGAATGTGATGCCGTTCTGCTTTGCACTTTCCACTGCATCACTTAAGATCTTTCTCGTATCAAGAGGTGATGCATTGCCGTCCTTATCACTTAATCCGCACATCATCCTGATGACCTTGCCGTGTTCGGGTCTCCAGGGAAGAAGCTTGGTGGTGCTAATGTCAGGGTGAAGGGAAGTGTAACCGCTTTGAAGTTCAGAAAGACCCGGTATGAATTGTGAGTCTATCGTCATGCCGTTAGCATGTATCTCCTCTAACATGTTCGGCATTACGGAAATATTTTTTGTGTTTCCATAGACATCACAGAATGCGAGTCGGATGAACTTTATATCCTCTTCGTTTACATACTGCAAGAATTCATCATAAGTCAGATCCATCGTGGAGTCCCCCGTTAAAACTTATAAAAAAAGACGTTCATCTGATGGCATACTTTTGTGATCAGTCCCGCCATCTGATGAACGCCATTGTTCGTTGATGAGAATTTATCACTTGTCACAGATGTTGTCAATTTGACTGTTGACAAATCAAACCGTGAGGATTATTCTTTGCACATAAAACGCAAACGGCAAGGGCGCCGAGGATTTATTCCTTGGCGCCTTTGTCGTTTTTTATTTGCCGTAAGGCAAGAAGGAGGAAGCACAATATGAAAAGTACTGCCGAGATTTTTGGAGAGAATGTATTCAATGTAAAAGTCATGAAGGCAAGACTTCCGAAGGAAGTGTTTAAGGAAGTGATGAAGGCGATTGATGATGATCAGCCTTTGTCATCCGAAGCTGCATCTGTAGTCGCTAATGCGATGAAGGATTGGGCAGTTGAGAAAGGATGCACACACTTCACACACTGGTTCCAGCCTATGACGGGTATCACCGCCGAGAAGCATGACAGTTTTATCAGTCCCACCGATGACGGACAGGTTATATTAAGACTAACCGGCAAGGAGCTTACACAGGGTGAGCCTGATGCATCCTCGTTCCCGTCAGGAGGCCTTCGTGCTACATTTGAGGCCAGAGGATATACAGCCTGGGACCCCACATCATTCGCGTTCATCAAAGAAGGTGTCCTTTGCATTCCCACGGCATTCTGTTCTTACGGCGGAGAGGCTCTTGATAAGAAGACTCCTCTTTTAAGATCTATGGAAGTGTTGAACAAGCAGGCACTTCGTGTCCTGAAGCTCTTTGGAAATGAGGATGTCACAAGCGTTAAGACAACAGTAGGTCCCGAGCAGGAATACTTCCTTGTTGATGCGGAAGGATTCAAGAAGAGAAAGGATCTCATCTATACGGGAAGAACACTCTTCGGCAAGCTCCCTCCCAAAGGTCAGGAAATGGAAGACCACTACTTCGGTGCTATCAAACCCAGAGTACAGGCATTCATGAAGGATCTTAACGATGAACTTTGGAAGCTCGGTATCTTTGCCACAACAGAGCATAACGAGGTTGCCCCTTCACAGCATGAGCTCGCACCTATCTTTACCACCACGAATATCGCTACCGATCACAACCAGCTCACGATGGAGGTTATGAAGAAGGTAGCGAAGAAGCACGGTCTTGAGTGCCTTTTGCATGAGAAGCCTTTCGACGGGGTTAACGGTTCCGGTAAGCACAACAACTGGTCGCTGTCGACGAACACAGGCGTCAACCTTCTCGAGCCCGGAGACACTCCTTATGAGAATGCCCAGTTCCTGCTTCTGCTGACAGCTGTTATCAGAGCTGTTGATGAGTATCAGGATATGCTCAGGATCTCGGTTGCCTCCGCAGGTAATGACCACAGACTCGGTGCCAACGAGGCGCCCCCGGCAATCATATCCGTATTCTTAGGATCCGACCTGCAGGCTGTCATCGATGCGGTCGAGAATGACCTTCCTTATAACGGTTCCGATAAGGAGACACTGAAGATCGGCGTTGATGTTTTGCCGCCGCTTCCCAAGGATACGACTGACCGTAACAGAACATCACCGTTCGCGTTCACGGGCAATAAGTTCGAGTTCAGAATGCTCGGCTCCTCCACGAATATTGCATATCCGAATACCGTTCTTAACACAGCGGTTGCGCAGATACTTAAGGAGTATGCTGATAAGCTTGAGGGAAGCTCTGACTTTACCAACGATCTTCATAAGCTTATCCAGAGCGACATCAAGGCTCACAAGAGGATTCTGTTCAACGGCAACGGTTACGACGACTCATGGGTAAAGGAAGCAGAGGAAAGAGGTCTGTCGAATTCCCGCACGACTCCCGATGCCTTCAAGCACTTCCTCGATGAGAAGAACGTCGAGCTTTTCACATCACACGGTGTTTACTCGAAGACAGAGCTTGTATCGCGTAAGGAGATCGGTCTCGAGAAGTACTGCAAGCTTTTGCACATCGAGGCTCTTACCATGGTGGACATGGCAAAGCAGGACATCCTCCCCGCAGTAAGCTCCTATGCTTCGACTCTAGCCGAAAGCGTGCTCTCTCTTGAGAGTGCAAATGCTGACGCCGTCTTCGAAAAGGAGACTTTGTCCGAGATTACAAGCGGACTTACGGGTGCTTACAAGGCTTTGAACAAGCTCAAGGCAGATATCGCACAAAGCGAGAAGATCGAAGACTCCGAGAAGCGTGCAGATAATATCAAGGATGTGATCATCCCTGATATGGACAGCTTAAGACAAGAAGTGGATGCACTTGAAGCCTCCACGGATGCCGCTTACTGGCCGGTACCTACATACGGAGAACTGCTCTTCGGAGTCTGACCGGTTTAACATTAGCCGCCATTAACCCCCGGGGAATTTATTAAGACTTGTAAAAGTTTTGATAAAACTTCCTCGGGGCTTTTTATGTGCTGTATAATGTTATTGTTTTTATATGAAAAGGGACGAGATATTGGAAACTAAGTGGACAAGATATTACGGTGAAGAGGTCTTTACGCCTCAGATCGATACCTCCAAAACTTTGTACGGAGCTTTTAAGGATGCTGCACAGAAGTATTCCGGCCGTATTGCTTATGAGTATTTTGGAAACAAGATCACATACGAGCGTATGCTCACATTTGTTGATGATTGTGCTTCCAGATTAATAATGCAGGGCGTGTCCTGCGGAGACACCATATTGATGTCGTGTTCCGGTACTCCGTATCAGGCAGTTTTGTTTTATGCAGTTAACAAGATCGGAGCGAAGTCGGTCTATATACCTGCGGACATGTCGAGATCCGAGTTTGCCAAGAGTGCAAATGAACTTGGAGTTAAGATCACCCTTTTGTCCGTTGATGCTTTCATGAGATACAGGGAAGTCATTTCAAAGACGGATATCGGAAAGATAATTCTCGGAAAGTATAGTGACTATATATCTTTTACCGAACGCTTCAGATCATGTGCAATGAAGCTTATTCCTTTTGACAGGATCAACATAGAAGCTCAAAGAAATGAACTTAAAAAGGACATAATCTTCTGGAGTGATATACCTGAACCGGAAGATACTTCCATGGAGCCTTTCGAGGATGCTGATGCGGTGTCGGTTTACTTTCTTTGTGGTTCCGCGGCAGGATCTGCGAACGTTGTGAGTATGAGTTCGAGAGCGATGAATGAAGAAGCCGGGATAAGCGGTTTTCTGTATGGACGCAATCCTGTCAGGATATATTCGTTTATCAGACAGTCGTTCTCGTTTGGTCTTAGCTTCGGACTTCACACTGCACTTATGTGCGGCCACACGGTTTTGCTTTACCACCAGACGCCGGGCGTCATTCCACATTCGGCACTTAACTACTACAGTCCCGATGTTCTTTTGGGTTATCCCAGGATGATCACATCCCTTGTTGAGAACAGGAAAGTTAATCTTAGTGTCTTCCGCGGAATTAAGAAGATCTTCTCGGGTGGTACTGTTATGCTCGGCGGTGATTACCATAAGATAGTCGATTACTTTAGAAGAAGAAGTATGGATCCCGAGATAATCAGGATATACGGCTTTACCGAGACGGCGTCAGTATGTATGTATAAGCCGACTTTCATTAAGAACGAAAGAACAGTCGGAATACCGTTGCCCGGTGTTCGCATCAAGGTTTTAAACCCTGAGAATCTTACGGAACAGCCTTACGATGTAAGCGGTATGATAGCGATAAACACACCGGCCGCAATGACCGGATATGAGGACTCTCAAGCTAACACGGAACTTGTAATGAGACGGATGAGAGACGACAGTCTTTGGATAATGTCGGGAGATCTGGGATTTGTCGATGAGCAGGGACTGTTTTACTATAACGGTTCAAGAAGAATATTTGACAAGGGCGGTATGCCCGTTTACCCTCAATTAATAGAGAACGAGATCATGATGGTAAGAGGCGTCGAGAACTGCTGTGCGGTTCCTGTTGTGAGAGGCAATGATACCATCATCAAGGTTGCCATTCAGCCTGAACAGGAGTTCCTGTTTGACAACGACAGATTGAACGCTCTTAAAGATGAGGTGGAGGATATTTGCAGACTTGAGTTAACTGAGTCTATGCTCCCCGATGAATACGAATTCATGGCTTACCTGCCGATAGGCAGTTTTGGAAAAGTTGATTACGAGAAAGTATTAGAGATATTTAAGGAGGAAGAAAATGAACAGAAAGATCCGGACTACATTGGCGATGATATTAGTTCTCGCGATGATGTTTAATGTCGCCTCATGTTCTACGATTGAAAAATTTTTTAATCTCGATCACAGTTCAAGAAGAGAGCGTCACAGAGATGATGACGATGAGGATGAGACCGAGCCTGAGGAGACGGAGGAGACTGAAACTGAGGAAACCTCTGAGACACGTCCTAATTCCGTAACACCTTCTGCGTCGGGCGATCCTTCAAACAACGGATTAACATATCCTGACCACGTCCCGACTTATGATGAGATCCATCCTTCACATCCCGCCGGAACGGTAAGCGGACAGGAGGCATCCGATCTTCTCGACGAGATCGAGATGCAGATATTACAGGATGAATTAGGCGCAAGCTATGTTGATGCCGATATTCTCTTCGATGATTACTCCGCATTCGGAATCGAGTTCGATTCTGATGAGATCGGTTGGGGCGAAGTCATGTCCGACCACGATGAGGATGTTGAAGAGGTAAACGAGGTCCTCGATCAGCTTTATTCCATAGACAGAGACAGTCTTGATACTGATGACAGGATCTTCTACGACAAGCTTCTGAATGATATGGAATTGTCCGCATATGCTCTGCAGTACACGGCATTCGACTACTACGAGAGTGTCCTTAAATCTTTGACCGGACCTCAGTCAGAAGTACTCTTCATTCTCGATGTTTTGGACTTTGAAACTGTTGAGGATGCCGAGAACTACATTCTCGTTTTAAGAGATATAGACAGATTCTATGATGATATGTGTGCCTTCGAGGAGGAAAGGGCATCCTACGGTTACGTAAACTCCGATGATGTTTATGAGGACGTTGCCGAGTCTTTTGATAACCTCGTTGCACAGTCTGAGGACTGCTTCCTTTATGAGTCCTTCCAGACAAGACTTGATAACATTCCTAATCTCTCTGACAGCGACAGACAAAGTCTCATTGAGGAACACGATCAGGTAATGCACGACATCGTTTTCCCTGAGTTCGAGGAATGTGCCCAGAGAATAAGGGCATTAAAGTGCGGAGCTCCTGATGTCGGTGTATGTTCTTATCCCGGCGGAGACGCATATTTTGCATATATCTTTGCAACTCAGACCAATTCCGGAAGATCAATTGATGAGGCGATTGAAGAACTCGAGAATTACTCCGAATATGTAGCCGATGCTGTATTCAGTGTTGCAGCTACGGGCAACACGGATTGGCTCGATGAGTATATGAACCACGATTATTCCGAAGGTGACACACAGGAGAATCTCGACTTCCTTTACGATACCGTTCAGGATGATTTCCCTGCGATCCCCGATCACGATTACAGACTTATGACTGTCCCTGAAGTCTTCGCGGACAGCTTCTCGCCTGCAGCGTTCCTCGGTTATCACCTTGACCGCTTCGACCACAACATCGTAATTACCAACGAGGCTTCTATAGGTGATACTTTCGGTATCACATGTGCGCACGAGGGATATCCCGGTCATATGTACCAGTCTGTTTACCACAGAACCGTATGTTCCCACCCTTATATGTATCTTGCCGATTCCATCGGTTATGCAGAAGGATGGGCAACCTATGTTGAGAATTATTCCTTCAAATACTTCAGCACTTCCGATGCAAGTGACATTATAAGAGCTGAGAATCAGTTTAATACCATTCTCTTTGCCAGATTTGACCTCGGTGTCAACTATGAGGGATGGACGGCTCAGGATTGTGCTGACTGGTATGCAGATCTTATGGGTATGTCCGCATCAGCTGATATGTTCATGGATGCATATAATCTGCTTCTTTCAGATCCCGGTTACGGCATCAAGTACGGTCTCGGATACCTGTTTACAGGTCTTACGATGACAGAACTTTCAGAAAGATACCCTGATGCGAGTGATCTTGAGATCCATACGGCATATCTTAATGCCCAGCCCGGAACGTTCGAGCAGATCCTCGAGAATGCAAGTGAGGAGCTTGCATCAGGTTCAGTTAACTATCCTGTTGCAAACTGGGGTGATTCTGTTTCTCCGGCTTCATCAGGCGGCTCTTCTTCGTCAGGCTCCGGCTCATCACAGAACGAGCCGGATGAGACCGAACCCGATGAGACTGAGCCTTCCGAATCAACCTCTGCAAGAGGAAGTCTCTGGGGTCTGTAAAGCCTTAAAAGACTTGATTTTTGCTGACCGATAAAGCCCGCAAACCGTTTGCGGGCTTTATTTTAATTAGAAGATAAAAAACATTTGTCAAAACTGACATTGTGTTATAATTATTTTGAATTATCGTTCGGAGGTTGCACATGGCGGTTTTAACGAATCTGGCAAGTACACTTACTGCCAGGTATTTTCCTTCCAAAACTTTAACTGATGCTTTTTATCTTGACGGCAGACTCTTCGGTAAGAGAGAAGCACGTCAGGCCGATATAACAATAGAGAAGAACGAGAGAGGCTATTTCCTTTCAGTATTTGCACATCCGAAGCTTCCCAACTATGAACCCGGCATGATGCCTCCTTATGAGCCCGAGCTTCGCGGCACATGTAATGAGGTTAAGTTCGGTCACAGAGAGATCGATGAGATGATCGAAGGGTTCCTTACAACAGCTGTAGATGTAACAGGTAAGGCAAGAATCGCAGATGACGATGACAGAAGCCCTTACTTTTCAGGTATTATTGTCCGTGATTCAGAGGCTTTTGCCGTAACTATCGGCACAGGTCTCGCTTTCTTATATAGAGACGATACTCTTTACCCTTTGACAGACGCCGGTATCCCCATGGAACCTATCGATGCGAAGGGCAACAGGGTAGCTGATTTCCTTTATTTCTGCTCATCCAAGACCGCTAATGCACTTTGGTCCAATTTCTTCACATTGGCCCAGGATGACTGCATTATCCTTTGCAACAAGGAAGTTTACGATGCTTTAGGTCAAAGAGAGATTTTAAGGATTCTCGATGAGGCAGACGACCAGTGCGACGCAGCAGGCGTTATCATTACCCAGGCTTCCGCCAGAATGCCTGATGTACCTATGCAGTTTGCAATCTCTTTCGTTGAGGATGTCGTATCAGACGAGAAGAAAGGTCTGTTCGGCTTCAGAAAGAAGGTAAAGGAAGAGGATACTTCCGATATGAGCATCCAGTCCACTCTTGACGGCGGACTCGTGGGTGCCGCAGCAAATGCCGCTGCAGCAGCAGGATTTGCCGGAAGCATGACAATCGATGATTACAACGCAACTGATGATAATTCATTCGTAATGTTCGGTGATAATGAGTCCGGTATTGAGCCCCCTGCTACAAACCAGCAGGCAACAGGCGATCAGGGTATCGTTATCGATAACGACAAGAAAACGGGAGACTTTGTACAGTTCCTCGATCCTTCTGTCGGCAAGGAAGTATCCGAGGTAAGTGCGGAAGATGTCATGAAGACATTGTTTGCCGACTCCGTTAAGGGTGCGGCTGCAGCAACAGGTGCAACAGCAGCAGCGGCAACAGCAACCGCAGCAACCGCGGGAGCCGAAGCGGCAGTTACGGCGGCAGGGGCAGCAGCAGGAACCGCGGCAGCAGCTGCTGCAGGTACAGTAGTGGCATCCGGTGCGGCTTCTGCAGCAAGCGAGGCTGACAAGGCTGCCGAGTCCATATTTGTAAGTGAGGCGGTAAATCCGTTTGCAGATATGTCTTCTTCTGCTCCCGAGACATCGGATACTGTCGTATCCAAGACAGAATTCAAGATCAATGATGACGGTGATGCTGACAAGACAAAGCCTGTCGAGCGCCTTGATGCTGCGTTCTTAGCTCAGCTTGAGAAGGAGAGCGAAGCATTTGCAAATAAGACAGCAAAGGAAGAGACAGAAAATGTTGTTGAAGCGGTTAAGGCAGCTGCTGAGCAGACGCCTGCAGATGTGACCGGCAATCCGTTTGTCGCTTCAGCTTCCGAGGAAGAGCCTAAGGCAGGACCTGTTATCTCTGCTGATGAGACACCGGCTCCCGCGACAGCATCTTCTCCTTTCGATGCATCAACTTTTGTTAAGTCAGAGCCTGAAGCAGCTCCCGTTCCGGAGCAGCCTGCTGAAGGCACATTTGTATTCTCTCAGGCAAGCGAATCTACATTTATACCGGAGACGAAGCCGGTCGATACAGTTAGTGATTTCAATCCATATAGTGTTGGAAGCGGAGAGGAGATGCAGAATGCCGAGCCGCCCGTATTCGGCAGCGATGGTGTTTTGACAGCTCCTACAAATGAAGAGATCAAGGACGCTTCGGCAGGTATCCCCGTGCCGGAATTCGATCTGCAGTCGGAGAAACCACAGATCGGAGAGTCCGATAAGTTAGGAGTTGAGTTCCCTGTGAGTACCGACAACAAGACGAATGAAGCTACCAACGAGAATGAGCAGCCCACAGGCGGCAGCGACTTCACACTTCCTTTCGAGAATGAAGCGCAGACTGTGGATGACATGCCTGTTAAGGAGCCTGAGGAGATTCCTCAGATGCCTGTATTCGGAGCTAATTCCTATCAGGCACCTACGGCTACCACGAATTCCGATGAGGCTGCTGACGCACCCGATGCCGGGGTTTACTCCTACGGCCAGATGGTTAACAACGAGAATATGGCGGATGAGCCTTCTGAAGAAGCTCCTGTTGCCTTCGATTTCGCAGCAACCCAGGCTCCTGCCGCAGCTCCTGCTCCTGTAGCTCCGGCTGCTCCTGAAGCACCTGTTGATAATCAGGGTTCTTCTTACGAGTCTTACACACCTACATCGTATGGCACTTATGAAGAGCAGCCGTATGTTGAAGGAAATTACGGATATACACCCGGTCAGTATCAGGAGGGATACGATACTCCTGCTGCAGGTCAGGCCCCCGCGGGTCAGGCTCCTGCCGGACAGGGTGAACCCGAAGATGATTGGATCAACTCTATTCTTGGTATTGATGACAGCGCTTATGCCGCAGCAGGTGCAACTGCAGCAGCTGCAGAGGCAGCCGGTGTCGGCGCAGAAGCTGCAGGAGGTGCTGCTATGGCAGATGGAGGTTACGGTTACAACAGAGCTCCCGCCAGCCAGGGTGTTCCCGGTATGGCCAGAAGAACAAGTGCACCTTCAAGACCGAGAACATCTTCTTCCGGAAGCGGAAACGGCGGAAATGGCAGAAGAATGCCCCGTCTTAACAGAAACGGCTATATGTTCCTGGCGTTTGTCGTCGTTTGTATTGTCTGCCTTATAATCCTTATAAGTGCGATAGTAAGGTCTTGCGGTAAGGAAACTGCCGAAGAGACGGAAGTTACGAATGAGTCACAGGTAATCGAGACGAATGTGGCAGTTGAGACAGAGCCTGCAGCAACGACCACGCAGGATCCTTCGTATCCTATCGGAAGATTCATGTTCTCTGACGATATCGGCTACAGAACATGGTGGGATCTCTTCAATAATGTTTACGGTATTAACGATATTGCAAACACATCAGATCCGAGAATTCAGATTATTCTGTCATACAACGGTTTTGATGCATCGTACACACCGAACACCGGCGATCAGCTCCTGCTTCCTCCTATTGGAGTTCTTGACGGAACTATCCCTGTTACTTTCCAGGTCGGATCAACGGGCAGTACCGATGCCAACAGTCAGGTGAGCGGTGAGGTTCAGACTGTTGATGGCGCAGCTACAGAGACAGCAGCGGCAGCTCCAGCGGATGGTGCAGCAGCCGATCCTGCAGCAGCAGCTGATCCTGCAGCAGCCGAGGCACCTGCTGAACAGCCTGCAGCTTAACCGAAACGAAAATTATATCAGCAAAAGAGCCGGCAATTTCCAGATTGCCGGCCTTTTTATTATTTTTTGTAATATAAAAGGACTCTATTGCGCTAAACTTGCTTTCTTACCTGTGATATAATCACGAGGTTGTTTTGTATGTATATAAGGAAGGGTTAAAAAATGCACAAGAAATTATTTATACCGGGACCTGTTGAAGTAAACGCTGAAGTACTTGAGAAGATGGCTACACCTCTTATCGGCCACCGTACCAAAGATGCAACAGCTCTGCAGCAGCGTATCTCCGAGAAGATGCAGAAGGTTATGGCAACAAAGAACACTATCGTTCTTTCCACTTCCTCAGGAAGCGGACTTATGGAAGGTGCCGTAAGATGTTTCACTAAGAAGCGCGCTGCAGTTTTCTCAATCGGTGCGTTCGGTAAGAGATGGTATAAGATGTGCACTGCCAACGGCATCCCTGCAGATATCTTCGAGAGCGAGCTCGGACAGATCACAACACCTGAAATGATCGAGGAAGCTCTTTCCACAGGTAAGTACGACCTTATCACTATCACACAGAATGAGACTTCCACAGGCGTTCACAACCCTATGGATAAGCTCGCAGCTGTATATAAGAAGTATCCGGATGTTATTGTCTGCGTTGATACGGTTTCATCCATGGCAGGTGATTATATCCCGGTAGATGAACTTGGTATCGATGTTTGCATCACATCAACACAGAAGTGCCTCGGCGTTCCTCCGGGAATGGCTATCGCTTCCGTTACTGACCGCGCTATCGAGAAGGCTAAGACTATCGAGAACAGAGGTCTTTACTTCGACTACGTTGAACTTGTTAAGTTCGTTGAGAGCAAGCCTTATCAGTATCCTTCAACACCTTCTCTTTCACATATGTTCGCACTGGACTACCAGCTCGACAGAATCCTTGAGGAAGGTCTCGAGAACAGATACAACAGACACAAGATGCTTGCCAAGAAGGTTCAGGACTGGGCACAGACACACGGCGGTCTTTACTCTGATCCCGAGAATCTCTCTGTTACTGTTACATGCGTAAATAACACAACAGGTCATCCTTTCTCCGATATCAATAAGGCTATGGGCGAGAGGGGCTGGCTCATAAGCAACGGTTACGGTGATCTTAAGGATAAGACATTCAGAATCGCACATATGGCAGATACGACAGAAGAAGAGATGGATGCTCTTCTTAAGGATCTTGATGAGGTCCTCGCATCTTTATAATTAACGAGCATAAAGCATAAGGAGCATAAAGATATGAAGGTATTAATCACAGAAAGCATTGCAGAGCAGTCTGTACAGTACTTGAAGGATCAGGGTTACGAAGTAGAAGAATACCTCGGTCATTCACAGGAAGAGATCAATGAGCACATCAAGGGATTTGACGCTCTTATCGTCAGATCAGCTACAAAGGTTGGTCCCGAACTTCTCGATAACGCAGATTGTCTTAAGGCAGTAGGCCGTGCAGGAACAGGTATTGATAATATCGATGTTAAGGCTTGTACAGAGCACGGTGTTATCGCTCTTAACACTCCTACGGCTAACAATATGGCTGCAGGTGAGCTTGCTGTAGGACATGCTTTCGTAGTATTCAGAAATATCTGTGCTGCCAACGAGGGCGTTCACAACGGTGACTTCAGAAGAGGTCAGTGGACAGGTTACGAGCTCGAGGGCAAGACGGCAGGTGTTATCGGTTTGGGAAGAATCGGTTCCATCGTTGCAAGAAAGCTTAAGGGTATCGGAATGAATGTTATCGCTTACGATCCTTTCATCCCTGCCGAGAAGTTCGAGAAGTTGGGCGTTGCACGCTGCCAGACACTTGATGAGCTCCTTCCCCAGGTTGACCTCATCACACTTCATACACCTAAGACAAAAGATACATACAACATGATCGCTAAGGAGCAGCTTTACAAGTGTAAAAGAGGCGTCCGTATCGTTAATGCCGCAAGAGGCGGTCTTGTAAACGAGCAGGATCTTGCTGATGCACTTGCTGAAGGCCAGGTTGCCGCAGCTGCTATCGATGTTTTCGATAAGGAGCCTTCTTACAATAAGAAGCCCGGCGAGCAGGAGTTTGATAACGTTCTCCTCCACGCTCCTAACTGCTATATCACACCTCATCTCGGAGCTTCCACAGTTGAGGCTACTGACAAGGTAGGTTCACAGGTTGTAGAGCTTATTGACGGCGCTTTGAAGGGTGAGCTTGTTGCAGCTATCAACATGCCCCAGTTCTCCGGAAGTGTTGAAGAGATTAAGCCTTACTGTTCTTTGGCAGAGAAGATCGGCCGCATGTATTTCCAGGCTGAGGCTACTCCCATCAAGAAGGTTGAAGTCAGATACAGAGGCGAGCTCGCTGACAACTCCGGTACAGGCGTCATCACACTTTCGCTTGTTATGGGTATTCTTAAGGGTATGGGCAATGATCACGTATCTTATGTTAATGCTACCGAGAATATCAACGAGTGCGGTATCGAGGTCGTTGAGACCAAGGATCCTTCAATCCAGAAGTACAATAACCTTATCAACGTTAAGTTTATAACTGAGGACGGCCGTGAGCTTAAGATCAACGGTACGGTATTCGGACCTGATACAGAAGTCATCGTATCCTTCTTCGGTTATGAGATGAACTGCCCGTTGTCCAATACAGTTCTTGCTCTTAAGAACAACGATGTTCCCGGCGTTATCGGAAGGATCGCAACCATACTCGGAAATCATAATATCAACATTGCATCCATGCAT
>JAEEGL010168391.1_pt1 | contig 26049 bp, 18 predicted proteins | sample 9134231 | NCBI WGS metagenome assembly JAEEGL01 (sample SAMN16246548, study PRJNA631951) | gut metagenome | biome: gut microbiome; feature: rumen; material: fiber-attached | host: Bos | place: Iran: Karaj | collected 2018-10 | reverse complement strand
TTCAGCGAGAGGATGAATAAGAATAGGGTACCGATCAATAACAGGTTACGCATGGTAAGATTCCGTAATAAGGGATTTCGTGTTTTTTGTATAAGCCGGTCTGTTTGAGTTTCACAGCCTGCAGTCGCCGGTGCTGCATGGGGTTTCTTTGTGTCTTTTTTCTTCAGGATTGCCATGCATTTGCACTGTTTTATCGACACGCAAATACGCCCTATCGGGATAAATAAGGCAAGTGATGCTGTTGCTGGTTTATCCCACAGAGACTGTGAGTACGATTTCATCTTCGGGCTGGAGCTGCAGTCGTTTTGCGACGATTGCGGGTTCGAACATGCCGCGCATGACGGATCCCAGGCCGACAGAGGTCGCATACAGGCAAGTATTCGTCGCCATGATGGCTGCGTCGGTATGGCCGTATTTTGCTTTGTGATCGGGATTGCCCGGGAATTTCGAGAAAGTCACTGCATTGACGACATAAGCGAACTGCACGGAAGCTTCTTTGGCAAAGGGCTGTATGGCCATTTCAGCGCGAAAATCGCCGCGTTCGATGATTTCGAGGGCATGTTCTGCCGGGAGGTATTTTGCGCAGAAATCGGCATTGGCGAGGTACAGATCGATGTGCTGGGTATTGCACGCAGTGGGGTTGGCGCAGAATCCGTGCTGCTTATCCGTGATGCCGGCGGAGAAGTAGCAGAGATTTGCAATTTGCTGCAGATCGAGCGCATGTCCGTCGTATTGGCGAATGGATCGACGTTTGGCGATGGCTTCGCTTACTTTGAGTTGATCATTGAATGTCGGAGCGGGGAGCTGAATTTTTTCTGTCATGGGGTTCTCCAAAAGAAAGGCCGCGCGCGTATTGCCGGAGGCAATAGCGAGCGGGATGAAGGCCGTATTGCCGCAGGCAATAGGCCGATTCAGAAGTCAAAAAACTAATCCAAACAAGCGCAGCATTTGCTCGAATCGGTCGAACCGGGATGCGCGCAGTATCCGCCGGAGCTTCCGTTGGAAACGCATGCCAGATGACAATCCTTGACACCAACGACACATTTTTCACAGCCGTCTGCCAAGCAAGCGCAGCATGAACCGGCAGAGGTGCTGCCTGGATTGCTGCAATGCCCAGAGGTACCGGCATTGGCATTCTGACATGCTTCGGTACATGTCAAACCGGCAGAGGTGCATGCCGCGCAGCCGCCTCCTGACGGAGCAGTGCCGGAAACGTAGGCAGCGCCGATCCGGTTGCGGTTCCATGATTTCGCAGAAGCCCCTCCGAACCACACGGCGCGAAGTTTTCCGCCCGAGACCTCGAGGAAAGGCGTGACCTGACCGTATTTGTCGTAGTCTTCTCCCGAAAGCTCGAAAAGCTTTTTATTTCCGGGGACCCAGCATATGCCGTTGACACTGGTTGCCCAGTAGGTGCCGTCTTGGCCTTCCATCAGCATGACATAGACACCACCAATTTTGTCGACATCGATTGCACCGGCATTTAGTAAGACTGGGTTTGCCTCATGTCTCGTAAAGTCTTTGCCATTGGTGGAGGTTGCAAATCCGACGTGACGATTTTTCCCATCCTGGCCATCGTACCACATTTTGTACACGCCATCCTCATAGAGGACTGAAGGTCGCCCTACTTTCAAGGATTCCCATGGTTTCGCATTTTTCGTTCCAAGTACTTCCTGTTTTTTTACAAAACCTGTGAGCTTTGATGATTCTGCAAGCCAAATTCGGTCATCTTCCAATGATTCGGCATCAGTATAATACATCTTCCATACCCCACCTACATGCACAACGCTGGGGTCGTTGACATGGTTCGACGAACCTCTGTCGAGTACTGGCTTGGGATCACTGTCACTTGGGTATTTGCGCCACTCTGCGCCATTGCTGGAAGTGGCCATAAAAATCTGATCGTGTCCGTCGCTGCCCTGACCGCCGTACCACATGACGCGCTGGCTCGAAACTTCATGGATATCGGGTGCATAAATGTTATCCGATCCGTGCATGGAACTGGTTTTAGTGGGTACCATGACTGGATATTTCAACGGCTTCAGCTCCGGTGGCCAACCTTGCGGGAGGGTATCATCACATCCGCATGAGCCGTTCTTGCAGACTTCCCAGGGCTTACATGCGGGATTGCAAGCATCCGTACATTTCAGCTTTGATGCATCGCAGCTCTGGTTTGCCTGGCAGGTCTCCGTCAGCGTCCATACTGCGCAGCCGTGCGCATCGGCTGTACAGGATTCGACACCCTTGGACGAACAGCGTTTAGCGGTTTTGCATGTTTCCTGGCATGCTACGCAGTCGGCCTTCTTTTCATCGCAATATGTTCCGTTTGTACAAGGTTTCGTCTGGGCTACGGCACATCCGGCCTCGTTCTTTTTGCACGTTACGACACTGCCATTTTCACATTTGACCGGAACATTGATGTCACATTGTGCCGCACAATCATTCACGCATTTTGATTGTGTTTCGTCACAGTGAGTCCCCGTCCCGCAGGGTTCAGCCAGATTCCAGACCGCACATCCATTCGAATCCGATTCACATTTCATCACGCCTTCAGAACTGCATTTGGTGAGCTTCTGTTCATTGCAGACTTCCGTGCACTGGTTTTCTCCGGGGTAAGTACAATTCGTCCAGCTGCCATCGACACAATCGCACTTGATGGCGTTTTCTGGCTTTTCGTCAGTACATTGAGGCGTTGCTGCGCAGTTATCCTTGTTTCCTTCGGGGCAATCGGAGCCATCATCGCACTTGCATTGTTCTGCGGCGGTGCAGTTATCCTTGTTCCCATCGGGGCAATCGGAGCCGTCATCGCATTTGCATTGCTCAGAGGTTGTGCATTTATCCTTGTTCCCTTCTGGGCAATCGGAGCCATCATCACACTTGCATTGCTCAGTGGTTGTGCAGTTATCCTTATTACCTTTCGGGCAATCGGAGCCATCATCGCACTTGCATTCTGCTGATGAGGGGCAATCCCAGCTGCCATCCTTGCATTTGCAGTCATCGGATGGTTTGCTGCCTTTGCATGTTTTGTCTGATTCTATTGGTTTGCATTTGCCGGTATCCGGGTCACAGGCTTTCCCTGCGGGGCAATTGGATTCTGCGCATTTATCGCCCTCGGGGTAAGTACAATTGGTCCATTCGTCGTCGATGCAGTCACAGCTCTCCGCATTGGCAGGTTTCTGCGATTCGTCGCATGATTGTTCCGTATCTTTTGATTTGGAGCTGTCGTCATCGCATCCCGTCATGCCACAGGACATTGCTGCGGCCAAAAGGGAGACAACAGCCAGCTTTCGGAACAGATTCATGCGTTCAGACACTGAAGATTCGTTTGGATGAAAAGCGGATTTCACATCGGATTTATACATTTTGTTCTCCTTATATATATTTTCAATCTGAAGAAGTACCGATTGGTTTAATGACAATGCCCTGTTTCCTGCTGCAGCCATTCTGCCTTCGGAATATGCTGGCTGACGGAGCGTATTTCATCGTATGACCAACAGCACGGGCATCATCCTTTCCACACAAAGTCAATGAGATGATGGCTGTCAACCGGCTGCTGAGTGTCAATAAGATTTGCATGGTATGTTACAGAAAATAGGGGGCATAAAAAAACACCCGCGTACTATAACATACTTTGGGGAGATGTGCAGCTGCATTGATAGCAATTTTGACAGACGGTCATGAGCACCCGGTTTGTTTGCAGAGTCTTTGCAGGGCAATGCAGCACTTGAGCAATGGAATGTCGCCCAATATTATTCGCCAAAACGATAGTTAAAGTGCACTCCAACTTCGATGGTTAAATCAGTTATATACAGATACGATGCACCAAGATGAAAACCGAGATCCAGGTTAGGCGCAGTATGGAATGAAAAACCGACGCGAGCTCTCGTCGCCCACTGGAACTGATTATTATGTGACAGTCCGTCTTCTCCCTCAAAATTTCCAACCATACCGAATGTACCTGTTCCCAGTTCACCCCATATATCCAAAACCTCCAAAGGAGCAATAAATTTGGCAGTAAGGTATGTTTCAAAAACCATTGTACCATGTCCGCCAGACCAGCCAACCATTGAATCACTGCCGCCAATGCCGACATCCAACCCCAATCCGAAGTATTTGGTAAAACGGTATTCCGGCTGAATGCCAATAACGCCGCCGAGTCTCATATCGGTGCCACTCACATATTCATTACTCATTGGAAACTGCAGGTGTACCAATAAATCACCGCTTCCTGACAGAACAAATTCGCCGGCCTCTGCATCCTTTTCAAATCCAGTGATCAGAACGAGCGTGGAAATAACCATGAGAGCTGACAGCAAAATACTACGCAATGAAACCATATTGACTCCAGAAAGATATTGTGCAGGCACCAATGTCTGCGGACGTTGGCGGGCAATCAGCACAACTTGTGCCAAAATAGAATTGAAGTATACAATTTGAAGCCTGCTGAGGTTATTGCGATATTTCCTGCTGTTTCATGCAGGTTTTGATTAATTTTCAGTGTGAGCTGAAAATTGGATAAATAGTATTGTACGATGGATAAAATTGTATCCACGCGTGATTCAATACACCCGAGGACGCAGAGCATCCGCAGGCCCAAAGTTCTTCATGCATCGACATGTTCAAAAAAGAGTCTGCCGCGTTGACTGTACCCAAAATGAACGCCCAGGTTACGTTCATGCACCATGTACGAGGTGATGCGCAAAAATGCGCTCAAATTCAGGTGATTGTTTGTGCAGAACGACTGTGGATTTGTTTTGGAGCGCACTGGCGGCGTGATGCGTGAAAAAACTTACCTGCAGAGTCCGGTGCTTTCATTGCAGCCATTGCTGCATTTTGAGGGCGGGGCATATTGCCAGCTGAGCGTCCCATGGTCGTCAGATACGCAGGTTGCCGTATTGGATAACCCCTGTACGCATTCGCTGCGAACGTCACCTTCGTTTTCGCAGGGAGTTGCGCAATAGGTTGGGATACCGAACTGTACGCATACTTTGTTGCCGTGTTCCTGGCAATTCAATGGGCCATAACAGTTATATGCAATTGTTCCATCGCAGTAATAGCTGTCAGTATCACACTCGATGAAGCCTGGGTTATCATAAACTTTGGTTACTTCATCACATCCATTATCAGGGGTGCAATCGTTATTACAGGCGGATGCGCCTGTATTAATGAGTGCATAAGTTCCATCCGATATCTGAAGGCATTCTGCTGTGAATGCAAAAGCATGAGCACCTGACCAGTAGTCGAAATAACAATAATAATTTGGTTTATTGCTGGGATCGCATCGTTCGAGGCAATAGAGTGAATCAATAATGCTTGCGATGCAAACAGTACCTAGTGGATTTCCCTCATATCCGTGACAATCACCCCAAGAAAAGTCATCATCAAAATCATCTCTTGTACAGACTCTGTTTGTCAGCCGGGGATCGATTGCTTCGGGTGCTTCTGTACTGCATTTTCCGTCCTTGCAGCCATATTTGCATGATACTGATACCCATTCGTTGTTTTGGCATTGCTGCGATATAAATGGTGTCAGACAATAATCCGGCCCGCTGCAGCTTTCCACGCATTTTCCGTTGTTACATTTATATGGGCAGGTCTCTGTAATTATCCATTGTCCGTCTGTGCATGTTTCAACATTTGCATCCGAACACCGCGCCTCTCCTTCGGGACATGACGGCGGAACGTCGATGCACATGCCATTGTCACATTCGTATGGGCATGTCGCCGTGAGCATCCATTGTCCATCTATGCATGTTTCGACATTTATATCCGAACACCGCATCTTACCTTCGGTACACGGTGGCGTAGCGTCGATGCACCTGCCATTGTCACATCCGTATAGGCAGGCTGCTTCGATTTTCCATTGTCCTTTTGAGCAGATTTCGACATTTGAATCCGAACATCGCACCTCCCCTTCGGGACATGACGGCGGATTGTGGATGCACATGCCATCTCTGCACTGTTCTTCGCATTCATTGTTTACCCAGGCGCCATCCAGGCATATCTGCAGCAGGTGGTCGGACAAGCACTGACTCGCGCCATCCGTACATTCTTCGACACAATGGTTGTTTACACACCCATTGGGACAAAACACAGGATCGATATCGGGAATATTGGAAACGATCATAAGGTGTTCATTGAGGCAATACGGATAGACGTTTATTTGCTGACAATTATCGCCGATACATTTGACTGCATAGGCATCTTCCTTTTCACAAGATGTCAGTGCGATGAGTGATGTAAACAGAATACTGAGTATAAAAATGTTACGCATAATATGTTTCCTCAAATGGTCACCAGCGACCATCCGGAATTATATCATACTTTGAGGTAAGGATGATCTGATTAATTGACTCCTAAGGAAGATTTGATTCATGCCGCGCCGCAAATGCATCAACGCCCGCGTATCGCATCGCGATAGCGGGCGTCCTCAGCGCGACCGTATGCCGCAGGCATAGGCGCGCCACAATATAATGCACAGGACGATATGGATTTGTTATCGGAGAAATGAGCAAATCGTATTCATCCCTATGGTACCAATGAGTGATTGACCTATTTTGATAAAGTCTGTGATTGTTTAACGAGTTCTACAAATTCTTTTTTATACTTATCATAAAATGAATCGGGAATCGCGGCCAGTTGTGAGAGAATACCATCATAGCTTGACGTCCCCGCGAATTTGGATTTGTTCAGCAGCATGCTGAGTTCAGCGACAGCCGATGCAAATGCCATATTGTTGGACATTGCGGCTGCCGGGATGTCGATGGAATAGACTTTTTCCTGGCTTTTATCGCTGCCTGATGGTGCTTTATATCGCATGGCAAGTGAAGCCATTTCGCCTTTGGCGAATGTCGGCATTTCAGGTTTGAGGCCGGCATTATATGCGTCCACTGCGACGTCGGCACCGGTTTCGGCAATCTCATATAAAATTGTGATCTGATGATTCGAACCAACTTCGCCGCCATCCTTCTTATCATCTTTAAAATCCTGATCCGGCATGACGCGGTTTTCATAACCAATCAGGCGATAACCTTTGACCTTGTCGGGGTTAAAGCTCATCTGGAATTTGACATCTTTGGCAACGACGAACATCGTCGAATCGCGATCTTCAATGAGAACGCGTTCGGCCTCGAGTGCGCTGTCAATATAATGATAGCTTCCGTTGCCGTTATCGGCGATGGTTTCCATCAGATCATCCCTGACATTGCCATATCCGAATCCCAGTATCGAAAGATAGATGCCTTCGGCGCGTTTTTCTTCGACATATTTTTTGATGCCTTCCACCGAGCTGATACCGACATTCAAGTCACCGTCAGTGCCCATGATAATGCGGTTGCTTCCGGCGTTCAGATAGTATTTTTTTGCGGTTTCGTAGGCGAGCTGCATGCCGCGCTCACCAGCGGTAGCACCGCCGGCTTCGAGCTGATTGATGGCGCTGATGATTTTATCTTTATCTTTTACAGGATTGGCACCATCCAGAACGAGCTCTTCATGCGATGCATAGGTCACAATCGAAAGCCTGTCGCCTTCTGTCAGTGTCGGCAAGAAACTAATGAGCGATTCCTTCAGCAGAGGCAGTTTATCGGCTGAACTCATAGAGCCTGAAACATCGATGAGGAAAACGAGGTTCGAATGCGGCGTCGATTCAATTTTCTTTGCCTGTGCCCCGATTAACAGAAGATGAGTTTTCTCATTCCATGGGCATGGCGCATATTCTGTGGTGATATGAAATACTTCATCGCCGGCAGGTGCAGCATATTCATATTTAAAGTAATTGACCATCTCTTCTGTGCGGTAAGGGGCCGTTGTACCATAATAATTCTGGGTGATTTTGGGGTTCATTTCCTTATGAATGCGATAACGGAAAAGCGTATAGGAGGCCGTATCGACATCCGCAGCAAAGGTCGAGTATGGGGCATTGAGCGGATTGACGAAAGCCGCAGGTTCAAAATCTGAAGTCTGCGCAGTTTCTTCGCCTTCATCAATGTATTGCGGCATTTCGGCAGCATCATCTGCCTGAGCACCAGCATTTGCCTTATCTGATGCATCTGCCGAGTAAGATGGCGAATCACCGGGTTCGGCTTCCGGAGCGATCGAATTCGATGGATGACGTTCACCCGGCACATTCGTGCTGCTGGATTGATCTGGGGCGGATTGTTCTGTACCATCATCGCCGCATCCATATAGCAGAGATGCTGCCAAAAGAACACTGCCTGCCCAAAAGATTCGATTCGTGGTTTTCATGGTGAATTCCTCTTTATTGTTAAGATTGAAACCATTGTGCGGAAAATAAATTTCATTGTCCGACTCACTAACATCAATGTGATCTAGCCAGCTGTATGCACTTTTTCAATATGACAAAAATGTCAGCACTGCGCGCAGTTTTTTCAGCATCCGAATATGTATTGTGATATGCTGAAGACCTGTCGGACGTTGACGGGGCGATGGTATTTACTGATAAAGGAGTCAATATCATGAAAAATAAGGCTATATTCATTGTCATTCTTGCCGTGGTTTTGATCGCAGTGTGTGTATTCATTTTCACGAATCAAGACAAGAACGAGGAAATTGCACAGGAAACAGAAACGACGACAGTCCCTGAGACTGTCAAACAGGCTGAAGAGAGTGATTCGGATAGTTTTTCGGGCGTAGTTCTGGATGGTATGACGAAGCAGCCGATCGCTGCCAAAATCACAGTAAAAGATAAAGAGCGCGTCGTTCAAACGGTCAATTGCAATGATTCGGGGGAATATACATTGTCGCTTGCGGATGGAGAATATCAGATATCTGCGGAGTATCCAGGATATGTGCCCAAGGGCAGATATGATATGTTTCAATATATAGAAGTTGATGGTGAACCGGATGCCTCACAGACCATTCTGCTTTGGCCGGAGGCTCAGGTGAAAGGGCGCGTCGTATCTGGTGATGAAGGCATCGTTTCTGAACTCAGGTTTGGGTACCAATATGATGATTCAGATGCAGAAAAATATCTGTTCAAAACGATATCTTCCGATGCATCCGGAGCTTTTTTGCTCAAGGGGGCATACGGCGGTGTGCAGAATATTGAGATTACTGCCGATGGGTTTGTAAAGCAGAAGCTCAAGAATATTAAGCTGGAACCCGGCAAGACCGTTGATTTGGGGGATATTCCCATGCGTACCGGCGTTACTGTGTATGGTGTCGTTACCGATGCTGCGACGGGCAAAGCCATTGAAGGGGCCAAACTGAGGTATACCGATCGCGTGGGCAAGGTACTGATGGAAGCCACGTCACAAGCCGATGGGGCTTACAAACTCCCTGCCACGGATATGCAGAATGTTCAGATTGCGGTAATTGCAGATGGTTATAAAGATATTTATGATAAAATATCCCTGCCGGAACAGCAGAAATATGAGTATGATGTCGCGATGACAAAGCTCACGGGCATTGGCGTTATTGTAAATAACCAGACGGGGCGCGATCCGATAAAAACGCTCGTCACGGTGACGGATATTGCCTCTGAAAAGGTCGTATATGAGCATGAATTTGACAATGGTTTTTATACACTTGACGATTTGCGCGAGGGACCGTATCTGGTGCGGGGGGTATCTGCGGATAAATTGACCGAGGTGAGCGCACGCGCATTGTTTGGCAGCACAGTGACTCTGAACCTCAAACCATTTGCCAAAATTAATGCCCAATTCATCATAAAGAAGAATAAAGAGCCTGCAAAAGGAACCTATCGATATATTTTTAAACCAGAGGATGGCGGCGAGGAGAGTTCCAGTAACTGGATGTCAATTCCGGACGATATGGTGACCATCGATAATCTGATGCCCGGAACATACTGGATTGAGGCTCGATCGGATTCAATATGGGAACGCGTCGAAGACAATCCCACTGCAGAGAAGAACCACATTTCGCGCTCACATGCTATTACACTCGCAATGGGAGAGACGAGCTATGTTAAACTGGCATTGACGACAGGAGGCACACTGCGCGGGAAAATCACAATTCCGCCGCGTCTTGCGGGGCAAAAACTCGATTATAAAATTGTAGAAAAAGTTGAGGATGGAGGATTTTCCATGGTCAGTGTCGATGATGGCATTGATGAAAATGGTGAATTTGTTCAGCATGAACTGCCGAAAGGAGAGTTTGGTGTTTATATTTTTGCAGAAGATGGCAGTGCGAGTTACTTTTCTGATATAAAATTGGATGCAGACAGTGATTTCGCAATGAATTTTGATATGACCCACTCGCGCAAACAAACGTCAGACGGAGTTTCTTTGTCATTTCCAATTCCACTTCATAAAGATATGGATAAATCATTTACTGGAGAGGAAGCCGAAGAATTCGGTAGAAAAATTAAGCAATGGCAGGATGCGCTTAATGAACAGGAAAAATATCAGCAAAGTGCTGCTGAACAAAGGCAGGAACAGGATACTGAGAATGACTGGCTGGATGAAGATGACTGGATGGATGAATAAGGTATAAATGAATAAGGTTTAAATCTGAAGTATAGGTTGAGCTGGCCTGGGCATTAACGATATCAATGCTCAGGCCATGTGATGATTGACGCTGAGAGGGGGGAGCATCTTTGGCGGCAGCGCATTATTAGAATGCGCTGCAGATGCAAACTGAATGGTGGGTAAAAGTCTGGCGGATGGGGCTAATTACAAAGTCCTGTCGTTTCATTGCAGCCGTTCGGGCACTCATTTGTTACACCGTGATTGTATTGCCAGGACAGCACCCCATTGTCATCCGGAACGCAGGTGACCGATGTTGAATATATCATTTTATAGCCTGGTGAACATACGTAATAGACATCACCTTCGACTTCACAGGGAGTTGCACAGAAGATATTGCTCCAAAATTGAACGCATATATTATCGCCTTCCTCTCTGCAGTCGTAGGTTTCCATTTTGCTTATACATTCATGGACAATCGTTCCCTCGCAATAATTTTCATAGTAATCACAAGAAGCAGGGGAGATTTCGTATGATTCATAGATAGTAGTGCAACCGTTCTGAAATGAGCATCCTGTGTAGTGGCATTCGTCAACATGTGTAGGAATAATGGCATAGCTGCCATCCGATATTTGTTGGCATTCTCCCTGAACTGCAGACCAGGATTCATCCGCACAATAATAATTCTGCGTTGGTTTGTTGGGATCACATCGTGGAAGACAAAAATAGGCGGATGGCCCTGCATCTACACATACACTGCCCAGTTCATTGGTTCCGTAGTGATGATTACAGATGCCTGGATCTCCATCTTCGTCTTCACTGCATAATTTATTCGTAAGGCGATGGTCGACTTCTTCCTGAACATCAGGCTGGCATTTGTCGTCTTTGCAGCCATTTCTACATGAAACAGAGATCCATATATTGCCGACACATTGCATTAATGTTGATGAATCCTGGCAATAATCCGGACCAAAGCAACCTTCTGAGCAGCTGCCATTTTGGCATCCGTAAAGACAGGTTTCCTGGATTATCCACGATCCATTGATGCATGCTTCGACATTTAAATCCGAACAGCGCAGCGCACCATCCTTACATGATGCACATTTGCCGTTAAGACATTCGAGATCGCAGGTTTCCGAGATTGCCCATTGGCCGTTCGTGCAGGTTTCGATATTTAAATCCGAGCAGCGCTGTTCTCCTTCCTGACATAATACCGGTTGGTCAATGCATTCTCCGTCGACACACCTGCCTATGCATTCGGCGGTTATCCATCTGCCATTCATGCATATTTGCTGTGATTGGTCATTTATACATTTCTTCTCGCTATCTGTACATTCCTGAATGCACTGGCCGTTTGAACAACCATTGGGGCAAAGTACAGGGGGAATCCCGGGATCATCAGAAATGATCAGCGTATAATCATCGATGCACTTCGGATAGATGGTTTTTTGCTGGCAATCATCGCCAACACACTTGATTGCATAGGCATCTTCTTTCTGACATGATGAGAGCGTGATGAAGGATATGAACAGAATACTGAGTAAGAATATATTGCGCATGTTATGTCCCTAAAACAGGGCCATCAATGACCATTCTGTGTCATAGCATATTCCGGGAGGATGTTTAATTATTAACAGAACGATGATTATTATGTGTGATCCTGTGGCTTCACTTTGGATAGTTTTTTTGTGGGCCGGCTATTGGCTTTCGCCAATACGCCTGTGCCCTGCGGCTATTGGCTTTCGCCAATACGCCGCCGCACTGCCCGCTATCTGCGATACGCGGGCTCTGCTGTCTGTACAGAAGTGCGCAAGTCATTGAATTGAAAGAGACGTTCCACGGAACGTCTGTACAATATATATGTAACGCCCCGGTAGGGGCGTTACATTTTGAATCTCAAAGTGAATTACCCGACGGATGTTGTGAGTACGATTTCATCTTCTGCAGCTAACTGCAGACGTTTGGCAACCTTCGGGGGTTCAAACATACCGCGCATGACGGACCCCAGGCCGACAGAAGTGGCATAAAGACAGGTATTGGTTGCCATAATGGCAGCATCGGTATGGCCGTATTTGGCTTTATGATCGGGATTGCCGGGGAATTTTGAGAATGTCACGGCATTGACGACGTAGATGAACTGCACGGATGCTTCTTTTGCAAAAGGCTGAATGGCCATTTCTGCCCGAAAATCGCCGCGTTCGATGATTTCAAGCGCATGTTCCGTGGGAATGTATTTGGCGCAGAAATCTGCATTGGCGAGATACAAATCGATATGCTGGGTATTGCATGCCGTGGGATTGGCGCAGAAGCCGCGGTCTTTGTCGGTTACGCCGGCAGAGAAGTAGCAGAGGTTTGCAATTTGCTGCAAATCGAGCGCATGTCCGTCATATTGACGGATAGAACGGCGTTTTGCGATGGCTTCGCTCACTTTGAGCTGATCGTCGAATGTGGGGGCGGGAAGTTGAATTTTCTCGGTCATGGAATTCTCCTGAAATGCAGTTAATTACGAATACTTGTCGAGTGACGCTGGCCGTGGGGGGAAGCCACCATACTATTTTAACGATTGCGGCCTGTCGAACAAGTCCTAAAATGACAACGGTTATTCGATATGGATTTGTTTCGATCCGCCCCAAAATTGCCTGAATATCATTACGATGATCAGAACTATTGAAGCTCCAGGGCGTATGGATGTCCGGGCTTTCAATTGATGAAAAAGGCGCAGTCTTGTATGTGGCCTATGCTGTGCCCTCGCTATTGCTGCGCAATACGCGAGGACGGCGAATATATGATTAATGACAATGCTTTTTTACCTGAGACGTGTATTTGGGGGATTGTGTTTGTGTAATTGTCATTAATTTTTGTCATTGTTATGGATTTGAAGTCAAACTCATAATGCTGGTCTCCTTTGCCATTGTCATAGACAGAACATGTATCATTTTCGCAGCCGATGCTTAGAGACTTGCTTTTTGCAAAAGCCTGGTTCTGCCGAACATATTCATCTCTGAACATGGGGGATTCAAATATAATCTGTCCCATGAGTTGAAAACAATCTTTGGATGCGGTCCAGGTTTTGACCCCATTTTATTGATAAGACTGCGATCGGTAGCGATATCGGATTCATAGTTGTTGTAACCAACATCATCGCGGGCAACAACGAGCATGACTTCGTTTGGTGTTGATTTGCCGCTTTGGGTGAAGGTTTCATCAAAGATTAAGTGATAGCCGCTTTTGTAGGCCGGTGTCGTAACATAGACATCATTGGCAGGTGATTGCTGGAAATCAGAATGTTTGGCAAAGGATTTGGCTTCTTTTTCACTATAAGCGGCAATCGTATATGCCTTCCCTCGAATTATGGTATTGCTTGTATGTGTGTTAGCAACAGCATCCGCATCGTGTTGGTTCATGGCATTATTCCAACGGTTGAGCAGTTGGATGACTTGTTGTGCATCAGACGCTGGAACGACGCCATGAGACTGAATTTGCCATGAACCACTATTACTTATTTGCTCTTTTTGGGGGCTCCAGTTTTATATTTGCTCCAGTCGATGTTGGCTGGCATTGAATCATAGGTGATGGATGATAACACAGGTAATTTTTCTTCGAATTGCTTGGTCCAGTCGGCAATAGTGTCTTTTATGACGGGTTTGACGTCTTCCGGGCTAGAGTCGTCGAACCAGGATTCGACAGCGTAAGGTGTCTGTCTAAGGAACCAGATGCCAATCAGACGTTGTTTTGATTTGTCATCCAAAGGGCTGTTAAGGATTTCCCTTCCGACCGGGGAGCTTCTAAACACTTCTAGGCTGACGGAACAATTATCGGGGGGATTGGCTCCAAAACAGGCTAATCCTGGTCGGGTTTGTGAACCTGCTGCAAAGATTTTAGATGCAATATCAAATAGAATTAACCCGAGAGTATCAAATTTGATTTCCCCTCTCAATGCCTGAGGCATAGTAAGGATATAGAGTGAACGAATGTATTTATAAATAGATTCATGATAATAATCTTCCATGTTATTGTAGCATGTGGATGGTGATTTTAAGCAAGGTTTAAGACATTTTTTGATGGCGAAAAATTGTTTTATATCCTTGCCTTCTTCCTTTTTGATTTCAGCTTTAAGATAATGATCGATAACATTAATTAAATTAATATAGTATTTCTTTTCTGAATCATTTAGAGAAGTATCTAAAATACTGGAATAATCGCCTCCCAGTAAAATTTTCTCTGAATTCTGCGCATATGCATCTGTCCCCGCAGTTAGACCAAAAAACAGCAAGATGCCGCATATCACGACAAGCATGGGGCGATGCATCCATAAACGAGAGTTCCGATGGCTTGTGTTTATATTGCTTTGATGCGTATTCATAAATGTTTCCTCCTTGTGCTGGCGGTTACGCCCATGCGGGGCGGTTTTAATCATATCATTGGCTCAACCGCCACTACTGCCTATTGCCGTTTTGGGGGCACTCAAACTTTATTCCCTCAAGGTAGCCTCTCTCAGAGAAGAGAGTTCGAATGCGATTCCAAGCCGCGACGTTTCCTGCCTCGTGGGCCTTTTTGTGGCATTTGAAGCTTTGCGAGAGGTTGTCGGTGATGCAGTCGGCGTAGATATCGCGCATATCGTCTTGTGTAAGTGTCGGGCGAGCCCATCCTTGCTCATTGCCGCTCAGCCGCTTGCAGGGCACAAAGCTGTACATGCCCTTGTAGCGGTTATCTGGTGATGCCCCATAATAGAGGCGCATCTGCGAATGATGGCCTCCACATCCCGAACCGTTTCCACATCCCGGTTCGACCAGGCCAACCCCTACGATCTCAGCATACAATCTCAGATTTGGGTCGAAATCCATGCCGCCTTTCTGGTCATAGTAGTCTCTAAAGTCACCCACCACAAACACTGTGTCAATGGCAAACTGTTCGTTCACCCTCGACCCGAACAGCACGATGCTTCCCGGAAGCAGGTGTGCCAGTTGCGTTTGGCCTGTCGCGCGGGTCTGTTGGCAACAGCGATAGAGAAACCGTTCGTGAAACACAAAGGGGTCTGTATTCTGGCGGTAGCGATTCTGCGCATCAAGCACCGGCTCGTTAAGATCGAGCACAGGACGGTGTATGACGTGTGGCGAGCATCCGTCTTCTATAGGATTGTCGATGCGCGTAATGCGCGATTGCGGTTCCCATTCGCCCCAGAAAGTCAGTTCGTCGTCATGCACCAGCTGCCCATTATTCATATATAATCCAGGATTACAGAGGAACTTGCGTTTGTGTCCGCCGTGATTCCACGAGATAAAGTCTGTCCTGCTCTGCCTGGCGGGGCAGCACTCTTTACCAGGATGGATGAACTGTACAAAAGCGATCATGTCGTCCATAGAATAGTTCCTTTAAATTGTTTTGTTGTTATGGTTATTGCTGTCCTTCAAAAATGAAGGGATGTGGACGATATCTAAACGTCGGGGGTGATGTCGGGAGTGGGATTGGGTGGCTTCGTTCGTTGGGGCGCGGCCTATGCGCCGTTGGCGCATAGGGTTAGGGAAAAGGTTTCAGCCAAATTCGAGGCAATTCGGGGGCTTCATAAGCCGCTTTTGGCGGTTTATGAAGCTCCCGAAAGGAGCTTTTAGCCAAACATTATGAAATAAACTGACACAATTAAACCAAAAATTGCGTCAGCCAAGGAGGGACTGCTCAAAAGGCTCATTGATCAGATTTTCATTAGAGATTATTTGCTGATGATTAAACAGCTTTCAAGTATAGGTATTGTAAGCAGCCCTTCTTCATTCCCTCCTGAAAGTAGTTTTCCTTTTCCTTCGACAGATACAGAATCACCAATATTAATGTTGAGTTCAGGTTGTTTTTGAAGTACACATCCAAATCCATTATCAACATCATCAAAAACAAGGAAATATTTTCCACCAAAATATATTTGATGTGTCAATTTATCCAGTGGCCTGATATATAATAAGGTTGCCCTTATTCTTATACGCTGTCCAATGTATTTGTTCTTAAAACCATCTGGATCTTTATTGAATGCTTTAAGAGAGAAATCTTTTGCCATTACGTTGACAACAGTATCCTTCTTAATATTTGATATTATCTCACATGCTATCTTGCTCCCTTCCTCACATGCTTTTTCACAGGAATTTATATTATTGCATGCTTTTTTACATGCTTTTTCATTTCCCCTCTTACATGCTTTTTCACATGATTCTGTGTTGCCGTTATTACATGCCCTTTCGTCGATTATTGCACAGGCCTTCTCATTGCCGCTATCGCAAGCTTTTGTACATGTTTCGGCATCGCCATGATTACAGGCTTTTTCACATGCTTTGGCGTTTCCATTCGTGCATGCTATTTTACATGCTTTTACATCGACGTTGAAGATGCCGTAGTCACAAACTTTTTCACAAGCCTTGGCATCGCCACTGTCACAAACTTTTTCACATATTTTGTTATCACCATTGTAGCAAGATTCTTTGCATGATTCTGAATTGCCATTGTTACAGGCTTTTGTACAGGAACTCTGGTCGCCGCCTTTGCAAGCTTTTGGACAGGCTCCTGTATCCCCGTGGTTGCACGCTCTTTTACAGGATTCGTTGTCACCACTTTCACAGGATTTTATACATCCCTTAGCTTCTCCATGCGTACATGCTTCTTTACAAGCAATGGCGTCGCCTTTTTCACAATCACTCATGAATCCGCTTTTAGTTATTGATCCTGCGATAATTAAAATAATTACAAGTAAAACGCCACCCAATATCGCTGCCACTTTGGGATAATTACGTATCCATTCAAGAACTTTAGTTACATTGTCTTGAGTTGTACCCATGATATATTCTCCTTATTAAAATTACCCATGGAGGATTCTGTTTCATCGACGGTTATCTCAAGCCCCACCGCATCCGCAAGGAGAGCGATGTTATCGTCCTCTGAAAGCCATTAAAGTCTTTGTCTTCATTTGGCCATACCGTTCGCAGGTCCTAAATTTCTTAAGTCTGCTCAAATTGCATTGCTTATTCCTGCTCATTGGGGGCCTCACTGCAATAGAATTTGTTTGTGATTTACAACAATTCAAATGTTATAAATCTTCCCCATCATAAAAAAAAAAAAAAAAAATCAATCCTTCTTTGACAAAAAATGCAAAAAAAATTAGTTCTGCGAAATCAAGTGATTATGCGGGTATGGGGCGATTTGGGGGGCTATGATGGTGCATTCGGTTGTGAGAGGGTTATTTATTAAAAAAGCCGCCCGCGTATTGGCGCATGGTGCGATGAAAAGGCGTTCCGAAGAGACGTTCCATGGAACGTCTGTATAAATATGTATATTATTATGCGCCAACAGCGGGCGGCCAAAGGCCGTATGCGCAAAGCGCATAGGCCGATGCGAGGGGCGTATCTGCTGTGGTACAGAGACGTGCAGACCGCGCGTCTGTACCACAGCAGATAGCCCACGCCGCTCTCTGACAGATTTCAATCATATATGTATATTTTTTATCCGGATCACCTTGACGTTTCGAAATGATCGCTGACCCACTGAATGAATTTTTCGGTGGGGTCTGATTCGGTGAGGAATCCGTCGAGTACGGCATCCTGGCATTGGATAAGACATAGTCCGAGTGTTTTTCCGCGTACACCGAGTGTCTGAGCGAGGGTAGTGCTGAGGTCTTTGGGCAATCTGACGGCAGCACAAGCAGGATCGTCGAGATAGGGAGCGAGCGCATTCTGCCATGCTTCGAGGCGTTTTTGCTCACTGGCATTATCGCGCAGCGTACCGAGGCGGATATTCTGGAATGTGTTCCAGTCCCGGATGGATTGCCCGAGTTCGATGGCGAGTTCCCTTGCCGTCCGGTATTGCGGGAGCCCTTCGGGGAGCAGTCTGAGGATGCGCAGGAGGTGTTCTGTTCGTGCGGAAGAGAACTTGAGTCTTAAAAAGATCTCGCCGGCGATCATCAACGTGGTTTGATTGGCCCATTCGGGATGAGCAGAAGCCGCATATCCGAGGAATGATACGAGAGAAACCCATCTGAAATCGCCCTCGGGGGGAGATTTAAGCATGCGTTCGAAGGTCTGTTCTAGCAGGGAATGGCCTTCGTTCGTGATCATGGGATCATTTGTAAGAGAAGTCGGCTCATTGCATGAAGTTTTGAGGGCAATGAATTCGGGGAAGATGAGGTCCCAGATGCCCGTCTGCATGAGCCATTGAATTCCCTGGATGAAGTTTGGGGATCGGATGAGCCCGTCGATTTCGGAGAACCATCGTTCGTGGCTGACGGAGAGAATGGATCCTGCCATATCGGCGGCGGCCTGAGTGGCGTCGGGATCGACGGAGAATCCGAGCCGCGCCTTGAATCTTGCGAGCCTGAGCATTCGGAGCGGATCATCGCCGAAGATACTGAGGGTCTGGTGATATGAGCTTCTGGGAACGCGCAGGATTTGGCGTTGGATATCGCCGAGTCCGTCGAAGGGGTCATGGATATTGCCGTGTATATCGGCGGCCATGGCATTGATGGTGAGGTCCCGTCGTTCGAGGTCGAGGGCGAGTTCTTTTCCGTATCGCACGATGGGGTGTCTGGAGCCTCTGGTGTAGGATTCCTTGATACGGAAAGTTGTGATTTCGTATTGTTTTTTATTGATGATGGTGGCGATGGTCCCGAAGAGTTCTCCGACGGGCAGTACCTTCCATCCGTTTGCGGAGAGAATCTCTTTGGTTTGATCGGGGAGAGCGTCGGTCGTGAAGTCGATGTCCTTTGGTGTTTTTCCGAGGACCCAGTCGCGCACGCATCCGCCGACGGCATAGAGCTGGAAGCCTGCGTTCAGGAATGCATTGAATAGCGGCAGAAAGGGTTTGAGTGCATTTGAGATGGTTTCGTTAACCGTCTGCATCATTCTGAATTATCCTTTGTCTTTATTGGATATGCCGAGTTTTTTTTCGGCGAGCCGCCGGCAGATGGGGAACATATTCATCAGAGCGGCGATGAGGATGAAGCAGAGTATGAGGATAATCCACTCAAATGCATTTGGGATCATAGGTATCGTGCGCAGCACGCCTCTAAGTATGGGAAAGCCGAAACGCGGCGTATTTTGTAAAAATAGCCGCGGGGGGTAGCGGCGTATCGGCGCAGCCGAAAGCCGCGCAGGGGGTGTCCCCCTGCCAGAACATAAAGTATCCCATACCCCTCAAAGCCCCGGGATGGCAAGAATAATGGATTGGGGTATTCATCGTGTGAGATTTGGCAGGTTTTGTATGTTGATTTGAGCGTTGAGTGTTGAGCGTTGATATTATTGATTGGAGCAGGGGAGAGCGCATTTATTTTTGCATAACAGAAAAGAAACTTGCGCAGCGCCGTTGTTTTCGGTAGCTTTTAGAGTGCTGTATACCGTGTATTCCTTGAGGAGGGCACATGATGAAGCATTCTTTGGTTCGTATATTACTGGCGTCTGCGGCTGCGGTTTTTCTGATTGCCGGCTGTGCATCGAATAGTGGTCCGAAGGATTCGACGATGAATTACTGGGACAAGAAGAAGGGCGACTGTGATGAAGTTCTGAAGAGTCCGCAAGCGTATGATTTGTCGAGGATATCCTATTGCACGAAGATGTGGGAGACGTATCGCTATGTCGACAATCTGACGACGAAGGATCGTTCGATGTATGCGGTTGCGTTCAGCATTGTGAGTCACAAATCGACGGATCCGTATGATCGCGGGATTGCGGATGCGGCACTGACGCGCGTCTGTATACCGCGTCATCCTCTGGATTCGAGCGGTCAGGTTCGCGAGGAGATACCGGACTCGCTGGAATGCAATGCGCAGGTATCGGATATCAAGATAGCCGGTCAGAGCATTTCGTCGGGGAGTCGTTTTACGCAAATCAAGAAGTCGGTTCAGATCGGCGAAGTATCGGATAAGGATTACAAGGCCTCGAATGCGGCGTACAAACGCGGCATGGAGCAGCGCCAGAAGAAGGCGTACGGCAAGGCGATAGCGTCCTATAAAGAAGCGCTTGTTTATAATCCGTACAATGTTTCAGCGAAGTACGATTTGGCGAGTGTGCTGGCGATAGAGGGGGACAGTGCCGGGGCATTGCGCCAGCTTGAGGAGCTTTATTCGTGGGATGACTACGAAGCGGAGCGTCGTCTTGAGGAAGCGCGGACATCGGCAGATTTTGAGAACATTAGGGATGATGCGAACTTCAAGCAGATGACGGGTTATGTTCGCATTGTTCTTCTCAATGGCGCGGGAGGTCTTGGCGAGCCGAAGATCGAGTCGATACGCAAGAAACTCGAGGCGAAGAGCATTCCTGTTGCGGAAGTGACGCGCAGCAATGAACCGCAGGTTCAGCCTCAGATCTGGTATCGCGAGGGATTTGAGGACTATGCGTATCGGATCAAGGATTTGATGCGGGTTGCGGTTGGGGCGCGCAATGTGAGCGTCAAAGCGATGAAAGGCAACGATCTGAACGACGATATTTATCACAATGATATTCGCGTGATCTGGGGTCAGCACGAGGCTTTGAGCGAATTCGGTCTCGATCAGGACAAGCCGGTTGTGACGGGTGATCGTGCGAAGGGCAGCGGGAACAAGCTGGATGATCTGGTCAAGGAAGCAGACAAGGCCAAATCGACGGTGGATCATACCAAGCAGTTTGGCGAAGGTATCAAGAATCTTACGAAATAGAATGAAGGGGTGATTGGGGGAATCACGACGTGTATTGTATCCATTCCGGTGATAGCCGTGATTAGCAGATAAGTCTGGAGGACGAACATGAAACATTCATTTGGCGCTTCAGCATTATTGCTGGCATTGACAGGTTTTATGGTGTTTTTTACGGCGTGTGCGTCAGATGGTGGTCCCAAGGATTCGACGATGAATTACTGGGACAAGAAGAAAGGTGATTGTGAGGATGTTCTGAAGAGTCCTCATGCGTACGATTTGTCGAGAGTGGCATATTGTACGAAGATGTGGGAGACGTATCGCTATGTGGACAATATCTCGACGAAAGATCGTTCCCGTTATGCGGTAGCGTTCAGCATGGTGAGCTACAATTCTTCGGATCCGTATGATCGCGGTATTGCGGATGCGGCATTGACGCGGGTTTGCATTCCCCGTCATCCGATGGATGCGGATGGTCAGATCCGCGAGGAAATACCTGAAACTCTGGATTGCAATACGCAGATGACGGACATCAGTATTGCCGGTCAGGCAGTGGCCTCTGCGAACCGGTTTGAGCCTCGCAAACGAACGGTTCAGGTAGGCGAGGTATCGGATGCGGAGTTTAAGGCATCGAATGTTGCCTATAAGAAGGCGACGGAGCAGCGCAAAAAGAAGGCATACGGCAAAGCCGTAACATTATATAAGGAAGCACTCGTCCATAATCCCTACAATGTTTCGGCAAAATATGATCTTGCCTGTGTATTGTCGCTTCAGGACGACGAACAGGCGGCACTCTATCAGCTCGAGGAACTTTATACCTGGGATGATTATGAGGCGGAGCGCCGTCTTGAGGAAGCCCGGACATCGAGCGATTTTGACAATATTCGCGACAATCCGAACTTCAAGCTGATGACGGGCTATGTCCGTGTGGCTCTGATCAATGGTGCGAGCAATATTGGCGAGCCGATGATTGCGACGATGAAGAAGAAACTGGAGGCGAGGAGTATTCCTATTGCAGAAGTGGGAAGGAGCACTCGCGTTGAGATGCAGCCTCAGATCTGGTATCGCGATGGTTTTGAGGATTATGCCCAGAAGATCAAGGATGTTATCGGTATCCAGAAGATCAGTGTCAAAGCCATGAAAAACAGCGATTTGCGGGATAATGATTCCGGAAACGATGTTCTGGTGGTCTGGGGGCAGCCGGAGGCATCCATAAACGATACCGTTGGTCAGAAACCGCCGGTCGTTCAGGGCAAACCAGTTCAGGGCAGCAGTAACAAACTGGACGATGTTCTTCAGGAAGCTGAGCAGCAGAAGCAGACGACCGATCATGCCAAGCAGGTGGGTGATTCTTTGACAGAGAAACCATTCTGATAAGTGGTATGTATCTCAATCATGGTTATAACCATTTGGGGTGACGGTTGTTGATGCAGGTCGAATGTCCATCCACGGACATGCTTCCTTACCTTTCGCCGCCGTTCATGGCGGCGTAATGATTGTCATGAATACCCATAAATGGTTATTCGTAATTCTTGCAATTAAGGCTATAACTACGTTTTGAGGACAGAGCCTTGATTTTTGTCGTGCGGCCGTCTTTTGAGGCGGCCTTACTCAATTTTAAAGGAATTGGAATGAAGAAATTATTTTTCCTGGTTATTGCAGCATCATTACTGACATCCTGTTCTTCGGCAGAGAAAAAAGCTGTCGAAAATCAGCCTGGGAATTCGGCACCTGCTGCCGTTCAGAATGCGCAGCCAGCGGCTGCTATGGATGATGCGGCACTTGCCAAATTGCTCGTCGTAGAGGACTTGAACGAACCTGCACCCAAGCTGTTTTATGTCGATGTAAAGACGACGAAAGGAACGTTCCGGATCGAAGTCAATCACAGCTGGGCCCACAAAGGTGTCGATCGATTCTACAATCTCGTCAAAGCCGGTTATTTTACGGATATCGCATTTTTCCGGATGGTGGAAGGATTCGTGATTCAGTTCGGCATTCATGGATCTCCGCTGGTCAATGATGTGTGGCGCGAAGCCCGCATTCAGGATGATGTCGGTGTGGAGTCCAATGTTCGCGGGACACTGACATTTGCGACTTCAGGCAGGAATTCCAGAACGACTCAGCTGTTTATCAATATTGCCGACAATCCGCGCCTGGATTCGATGGGATTCGCACCGATCGGCAAGATCGTTTCCGGCATGGAAGTCGTCGACAGCCTGAATTTTGAATACGGTGAGCGCCCCGATCAGGGCAGGATCCACAAGGAAGGCAACAAGTATCTTCGCGAGAAATTCCCGAACCTGGACTATATCGAGAGCATGACCATCGTGGATGCGCCGAAGGCGGAGTAGCTGGGGTTAATCATCGAAGAGCGACCGTTCCCTGGATTTTTTTTCGGGGGCGGTTTTTTTCTTTTTTGATTTTTTTGTGTTGTCGAAATCGAAGAGAGATGGCGTTTTTGGCTGATCCGGACTCGCTTTTTGGGACTTCGATCTGGCTTCTTTATTGATCGAAGATTTTTGGGATTCAGTCATTTTTGAGCGTTTTGGTCTGGCTTCTTTTGGTTCTGAGGCAGATTTTTTGCGCGTTTTGTGAGTTTTTGGGGGTGTGGGTTCCGGGAGTTCCGGAAGCGGGGGGAGTTTTGTGTCTTCGACATTGGGATAGCAAAGAGCTGCATCGGCTTTTTCACCATCCTCGAGTATGGGAGAAAGCTGCACGATTCGTGAAAGTCTGAAAACGCGTTCTTCCTGTCGCAGATGACAAAAGGCAATGAGATATTTTTCGGCGGTGATTTCGATTGGCGTAATGCGCCGTTCAGAGAATTCGCCTCTCGAACCGGTGTAATATCGCATGAGGAGATCGCGGTGATTATGTATTGCATTCGAAATAATGGTGACGACTGCGCTTTGTGAGGTTTCGCCTTTTCCAGGATTATTGTCGGATTCAGGGGATTTGAGCTGCCACGATTCATCCATGCTGCCTGCGAACCAGGTGAGCAGATCGTATGCTTCGACTTCGAGCATGACCGCATCTTTTGGATTAAAGGTGTGAAGCAGGGAATCTCTGGCCTTGGTCAGCTGTTGCTCTGAGAGTATGGTGCCGGCGAATCGAGTCAGGTGTGATGCGAGTACGAGCGACATCGCGATGGCAGCTTTTGTCTGAAGATTGTCGATGACCCATGGTGCTGAATTCTGGGTCGTCAGTTGCTGGGAGGATATCTGGGAACGCCTTGGTTGTTTCGAGAGGTGATCTGCCAGTTTTCCGCTCAGCTGTGGCAGCGGCAGGTTACTGGGTTGTATTTCCGGGCCGGATGGTGACCCGGATTGACGGGAGGATGCCGATACAGGCGGAGCCTGCCGGGGATTGGACGAATCAGCAATAGGCTGGGATGAATCCCTGGTTTCTGGTTTTGCGGATGTTTGTTTGTCGGAAATCTGATCGGAATCATGTCTGTGCAGCCACAGGCTGATGAGATCATCGGAATGCGTCGACATATCTTGGCCTTTATCAGGGGAGTACATTCAAACATGCTGTACACGACAGGCATGCGGATGCATTTGGAGCTCTGAACTTTGGGGATGGCAGTATTTATTTCTTCAGGCAGCCAATGTTCAAGTCAGTTCATGCACTGACCGTATTGAACCCACCTCTCCGGATTATTAATTGGATTATTCGTGTTTTGCTATATTTTTTGCAATTTGCAGAATCGTGACTTGTCAAAAATAATTTGGTGCTCATTGTTGTGTGTCGCGTCATTGTTCATTTTTCAGGAAATGAAAACTCGCTGAATTGCATTTTGAATAGTGAAGACGTTGTTATTCATCGGATGTGGAGAATTTTATGCAAAACTCAAAACAGATTATTCGAGGCGTTCTGAACTATTCCAGGCATCTCTATGAGCATGGGTTTTCGTTTCTGGCATTTCTTCTTGCAGTATTTGCTTTTGCATTTGCCGGCAGCACAGAAGAAGAGACGCGTGTATCTCAGTCAAGAGCGTTGACTTTTGCAGAACACACCAATGTCGAGCAAAAAATATGGCGTGAGAATGAATCCGAGTGGCTGACGGGGCAGGCAACATCATTGACGCAAAAACTGAAGGAAAACGGCATCTATCAGGCGACGGTTTACAGCAGACTGAAATCTGATGAAAGTGCTTTGGAAAAAGCCAGTCGCCGCGGAATCAGCATGATGGAACTCAATGATTTGTACGGCATGCGCATTGTCGTTGCCAACGAGCTGGATGTCTATCGCTGCCTGAATCTGATTTGTGAGACCTATTCCGTCGTTCCGGGGACCATGAAGAATTATATTCTGTCACCGAAAGCATCCGGTTATCAGAGCGTCCATGTCGTTACTCAGATGGACACGCGACGGGTTGAGTTCCAGCTTCGTACGGAATCCATGCATCTTGCTGCCGAAGCAGAGCACGAAGCTTATAAAGCCCGGATGAGAGCTGCTTAAAATAGTGCTCTGTTATACGAGTGTGGATATTTTGTTCGTTAGAGCCCGGAGCAGTGAATGCATTTTCAAAGCTCAATGCTCAGAGCAATGAAAGACATATTCTTTGGAACATTGCATATCCACACTGGTTAAACATAACCAAATCCATAGCCATGTCCGGTGCATGGCTTAGTTCTTTTTGAAGACATCGACCTGATTCAGGAAGGACAGTTCGTAGGTATCGAGAATCTGGGATTGAGGTTTATCCTCCGCAGGGTTGTCCTGCGGATCAGCTAAAGCTTCCTCTTTGAGGAGTTCATCTGCTTCGTCCGTTTCATTCAGTGCCGATTCTGAGGCATCGGACAATGAGGAATCATCTCCATGTGCAGCCTCGGAATTCTCTGATTTATTTTGTTTGTCGGCTTTATCAGCTTTATCCGATTTATCAGCTTTATCCGATTTATCGGCTTTATCCGATTTGTCGGTTTTGTCCGATTTGTCGGTTTTGTCCGATTTGTCGGTTTTGTCCGATTT
>JAEEGL014501261.1_pt1 | contig 26051 bp, 23 predicted proteins | sample 9134231 | NCBI WGS metagenome assembly JAEEGL01 (sample SAMN16246548, study PRJNA631951) | gut metagenome | biome: gut microbiome; feature: rumen; material: fiber-attached | host: Bos | place: Iran: Karaj | collected 2018-10 | reverse complement strand
TCAGGATCTTTAAAGATCTTTTTAAAGATCTGAAGACCCACCCACTCGCTGCCTTCATATCCCAGAGCAGGCTTATAGTTCATGAAAGCCATACGGAGACCGGGATAAGCCGCGTAGCTGAATATGACAACAAAGGCAACCGGGAGCATAAGCAAAAGATACAGCTGCCAGTCACGTTTTATGGCTTTTTTGGTCTCCTTACTTACTATATTTGAATGTATCTTTACATCCGACATTGTATTTCTCCTCAAAAGATCCTCATAAGATCTCGTTCTTTTTGATTTCTGCTACATTATCGCCCAAATTATAAACTTTTTCTAATCAGCCCCAAAATAAAACTATGCAATTTCAACCATTTATGCTAAAATCCCCCTTGGACAATCTATCCAAAATAAACTAAAATTGTCGTATAAATCCATACGCTTTTGTATATTTTCACCAACTTGTTAACATCTGCACTCCTAAATGTGTACGCAATGTTAACAAATGTGATCGATTCGGCAAAAACGCACTACAGCTATAGTCTGAAAGAGGCACATCATGTCAAAACCAAAAACATCTGTCGCAGAATATCGAAATTATTATCTTCCTTACGATTTTCCGGTGCTGCTGCTTTCCGGAGATTACTGGAGGATATCCAGTAAACCCAGCCCAAATCTTCATTTTCACAACTGTCTGGAGATCGGTATCTGTCATTCCGACAGCGGATACATGTCTTTTATCGGGCAAAAAGATCCCCTTTTCTTTAAGGAAGGAGACATCACCTGTATCCCCCGTAACATCCCCCACACCACCTGGTCAAGCGAAGGCACGGAGAGCCACTGGTCCTACATCTTCGTGGACCCCGAGGAATTCATGAAGAGCATGCTTCCCAACGTCTCAGCCAGAAGCTACGACCTTTCCATTTCCGCATACAAGGATTACAAATACATCCTCACAAGAGAGGAACATCCCGACGTCTATTCTTTGGTGCTGGCCGTCATCAAAGAGTTGCAGGATCAGCGCGTTCACTACAGAGCCTGTGCCTCCGGACTCCTCATGTCTTTGATCGTCCTTCTCACAAGGATACAGAGCGCCGGCGGAGTTCTGGTCACCTCCTCGGACAATCCCCCGGAGAACGCCATGGTGCTCTCTCCTGTCCTGGATTATATAGAAGAAAACTATTCAAGGCAGATAGATGTGGATTATCTGGCAGGCATATGCCATCTGAGTCCCACCCATTTTCGAAGGCTTTTTCATTGCATAATAGGAACAAATCCTTTGGATTACATCAACAATATAAGGATCAACAAAGCCTGCAATCTGTTAAGGAGTACCGAGGATTCTATTCTGGACATTTCCGAATCCGTGGGCTTTCATTCGGTCTCGAGTTTCAACCGGCATTTTTCCGAAAGACTAAAAACTACGCCCCGCACCTACAGATATGAAACATTGCAGCAGAAAGAGAAGATAGACAAGTACCAGATCAAGCAATACAAGGGCTGGATGTATCCCCCCGAGCACAATAACGAGTAACAGATATTACACTTTCTCTTCATACAATGAACACAATTCATATGCTATAATCCGATCATAACATATCGAAACCTAAGGGCCTTACACTCGGAAAGGACGTATATACTATGAAAAAGAAGATAATATTCACTGCCGTAACATGCATATGCCTGCTGGCCACAGCCTGCGGAGCAACGGCGGGAAGCACCGTGACAACTCCCACCCCCACTGCCGCCGTTTCCGCTGAAACAGTCAACTCTTCATCCGGCATTAACGCAACCGGAACTTCAAACACCGGTAACGCAGCCACCACCGTACAGGAAACGGAAACCGTCCACGCGAAAGATGCGGAGGAAGCCAGGACAGAGATCAGCAACGCTTTCAGCATCACCACCGAAGACGGCAGCTACACGCAGTCAGGGAACACCTACACCATTACAGCCGCAGGCACTTACACTCTCACGGGGCTTCTTGAAGAGGGATCCATAGTGGTAAACGCCGGCAGTGACGACAAGGTGAATCTGGACCTGAACGATGTAAAGATCACCAATTCCTCCACCTCTCCCATTACAGTGCTGATAGCGGACAAGGTGAAGATCAAATCCATCGAAGGAACATACAACGAGATCGTAGACTCCAGAGAGCCCAAGACCGACGACGATGAGGATTCCACAGTGAACGCAGCGATCTTTTCCAAGGCGGACCTGGACCTTACGGGCAAAGGTACCCTTGTGGTTTCTTCAACATATAACAACGGCATCCAGTCCAAGGATTCCATTTCCGTAAAGAATGTGACTTTAAAGATCACCGCAGCCAACAATGCTCTTCGCGGCAACGACTCCGTGGAGATCGAATCGGGAGAGATCACTCTCATCGCCAAGGGCGGCGATGGCATCAAGACCTCAAACAGCGATGTTTCCTCCAAGGGAAATCAAAGAGGCATCGTCACGATCTCCGGAGGCAACCTGGACATATATGCCTGCTGTGACGGCATAGACGCAGCCTATGATGCAGTCATCACCACAGAGGGCAGCATCAACATATATACAGGAAAATACTCGGAATACACAGAAGGAAAGATAGAAAACGGAACGGACTTCTACATCGTGGTGCCCTCTTCCGTCTACACCTCCACATCTGTGTTCTGCGCCTACTTCTACAATGACGATTACTCGGCAGGGGTATGGAAAGCAGCCACCTATGACGCTGCCATCTCCTCAGGCAGAACAAGATACTACGGCCTAAAGCTTTCTGCTCCCAATGGCTATGAAAATGTTCAGTTCTTCAGGTTTAAAAACGGAACGACTCCCAACACCGAAAACTACACCGGTGCCACAACAGGCAGCACGTTCAACACCGCGAAGAATGCTTTTCTGATCACAAGCCTCGATTCCGACACACTTACATTGTCAGGCGACTACACTCAGGTCACCATGAACGCTTCGTCTTCAAACGACAAGTCCGTTTACTCCACCAAGGGCATCACCGCCTGTAACACCGTCAGCATTTCAAATGCCACCATCACCGTTAAATGTAACGATGACGGCATACACGCAAACAACGATGTAACTTTGGAAAACAACGAAAAAGGCATAGGCTCCGTAACCATCGAAAGCGGCACGATCACTGTCACAGCTTCCGACGACGGCATCCATGCGGACTCAGTCCTCAGCATTAACGGCGGCAACGTCAACATTCTCGCTTCCTACGAGGGTCTTGAAGGAAATGTTGTCAACCTGAACGGCGGCAACGTGTTCATATACGCCTCGGACGACGGCATTAACGCATGCTCCGGCAGTGAAACACCCGCCATCAACTTTAACGGCGGATACGCCGACATCACAACTTCTTCCGGAGACACAGACGGCGTGGATTCCAACGGAAACATCAATATGACCGGCGGTTTCGTCCTGGTAAAGGGCGGAAACTCCCAGGGAATGGTGGCAGGTTCCGTGGATGCCGACGGAAAGATCACCGTAACGGGCGGAACTGTCATCGCTCTGGGCGGCATCTGTGAAGTTCCCGAGAATTCCGTAAACGGCTTTGTGGCTGCTTCCGCAAAATTCGAAAAAGGCAGCTATCAGCTGAAAGATGCACAGGGCAACTGCCTGGCAAGTTTCGAGTTAACAACTGCCTATTCAAACGGCTGGATCTCCTCCGATCTATTAAAGACCGGCACATCATATACATTGTATAAAGACGGTTCCTCCGTCCTCTCCTGGACTCAGGAAAGCGGAACCATGAACGCTTCATCCGCAGGCGGCTTCGGTGGCTTTGGCGGCCCCGGCGGTTCAGGTTTCCCCGGCAGAAGATGATCCGTAAAAACTGTCCAGAAGCTCCCGAACAAAGGTTTCGGGGGCTTCTTTTGACCATTGGACCCTTCCTTCGTTTTTATGATCTTCGTAAAACCTTGCGGTCTTGTCTCTGTCCGAATCTCCCCACTTGTCAAAACCTTCTTTTTTAATGTGGCTTCCATAGGTACAGTTCACAAAAGTCACAAGTCCGTAGTCCCTCCAGGGACGGGCGAGCCAAATGCTCTCCTGCCCCACCCCTTCTTCGCTTGTCAGTCTGCAATCCTTAAACACAAAGCCCACCTTGTCTTCAAGACCGTGAGCGGGAGCGGCCACATAACCGCCTCCCCGTGCGTCTTTTAGGGAACGGATCTCACAGTTTTCGAAAAGGGCATCACCGCAGCCAAAGATAAAATCCACGGTTCCTGCGATCAGGCAGTCCTTAAATATCTGTCTCATGGGTTTAAAGGCCAGCAGTTTTTCCTTGAGAAATCCGGCATATCTCTGTGTGAGATCAAAAGGCAAAGGCCCAAGAAAAAGGGTGTCCTGAGTGGACAGGAGTCTCACTCTCTCCGCCGAAAAGTCATCCTCATACACCGTGAGTGACACTTCCTGCCCCCTTTCCTCAGGGTGAAGGGCGTCATTTTCTATGGTAAGATCTTTTAAAGTGACTCCCGGGGCACACACCGCCACGGTGTAGGTTCTGAAAGTCAAAAGTTCCCTTCTGAACTCATCGGGCTTTTTCGCATAATCCCCGTAGACTATCCGGGTCTCTTCCGCTCCGCTGCCGATAACGGTGAGGTTCGGAGTGTTTATCTCTATCTTCTGTCTGTATACACCGGGCTTCAGTGTCACTCTCATTCCCGGCTCAAGGCCGTCAAATTCCTTTTGAAGATCGTCATCGGGGCCCAATTCCACGCACAACATAATTTCTGTAATTTCCTCCGTAGATACATTTTTGATACCGATTTCCGAAAAAACCGCAATTCAAAATCAGATCATAGCAATTATAACATAACAAGCATTGTTAATCTTGTGAAATATGTACAAAAAAAATGTGTTTCACAGGCCCTTATATTGACACATTTAACAATAAAATGGTATATTTTTTCCACAATGAGAATGTGGGGAAAGCCGTGAAAAATAAACAACTAACCTTTAAACAATATAGGATGACGGACTTGATTTTGTTAACTGCACTTTTCACAATATCCGAATCCGTCGTCACTCTTGCGGCCACAAGATGGTTTCCCACAGAGCCCTATGTTTTTTCCCTTTCGGTGCTTTTTATTTCGCTGATCCTCATGCGCTGGGGGCTGTTCGCAATAGTCCCTGCAACAGTGGGAGCTGTAGCCTTTTGCACAGTTTCCGGAGGAGAGCCGAGTCATTATATCATATATATCGCCGGAAATCTTTTGGCAGTGATCCCGTTTTTTTATTTCAGGCTCAGAGATAAGGAAAGGGTGCGAAAAGATCCGTTAAAGTCCGCATTTCTGGTGTTCCTGGTCTTTCTTTTCCAGCAGACCGGGCGCTGGCTGGCGGGATTTGCCTTCGGAGGCACTCCGGGGGATATCATACGTTTTCTTACCACCGATTCCCTTTCTCTGCTGTTTGCTCTGGTAGCGGTAACAGCCTTGAGACATGCGGACGGATTGTTCGAAGACCAGAAAAGCTATCTTTTCCGTCTCGAGAGAGAACACAAAGAGCAAAGAAACATCTAAGCTTCAGAGGAGATTAAAAATGAAGAACATCGCATCAGATTATCTGATCTATGACGAGACCAAAGGCACATACAAAGAGGATCCTGAGCAGGCTGTCCGCGACGATGTGGAAAAGCATCAATGGGCGGGTGTCCTGCACATAATCCTTCGTGACTGGCGTTTGTACATAATGCTGGTGCCCATGATCCTCGTCTTTCTTTTTTGGCGTTACTTCCCCATGTACGAGCTTTTGGGCTGCTTCAAGGTTTCAGATGAAGTGAAGCCCGTAGCACAGCAATTTTATAAAGGTTTTTCCGAATTCAAAGGCCTTCTTTTCGGATCCAGCGCTAAATCCTATGACTTCTGGAGAGCAATGAGAAACACCTTCCTTCTGAGTTTCTACGGACTGTGTTTCGGTTTTCCCATGCCCATCATCATCGCTCTCTTCTTTAACGAGATCAGATCAAATATTGCAAGAAGTGTTTATCAGGTAATGACCTATCTTCCCAAGTTTATGTCAACGGTTGTCATGACCACCCTTGTAACAATGCTTGTAAAACAGGGTTCCCTGACTTCCAGCATGGGTGTTCTCTCCCAGCTTTTCGTAAAGCTCGGTATTATTTCAGCCGAGGTGGGAAATGCAGGTCTCCTGAACTCTCCCGCTTTCTTTCGTGCCATCTATCTTGTGAGCGGCATCTGGGAAGGAGCAGGTTATGATTCCATCGTATTCTTCGCTGCCATCATCGCCATTGCTCCCACAAGCTATGAAGCTGCTCAGATCGACGGGGCGGGGAAGATGGCTCAAATGAGATATGTAGTGTTGCCCAGCATCCTTTCAACCATAGTGATCATGCTGATCTCCAGGATCGGTTCCCTTCTTAATGTGGGCTATGAAAAAGTGCTTCTCTTGTATAACACCAATTCGTACATGACTGCGGACGTAGTTTCCACCTTTGCACAGCGTTACGGCATTCAAGGCGGTCTTAAAGGGCTGGCCTCCGCTGCGGAAATGATGAACAACGTGGTGGGAATGCTGCTTGTCATCAGTGCCAATACAATAGCAAGAAAAGCATCGGACGTTTCACTATATTAATCATTTTCCCGGAGAATTCAAATGAAAAGAAAACTGGAAATTTCAGAACTGATATTCAAGATAATAAGTTATCTTCTGCTCACCATCTTCTCCATAGCATGTCTGTATCCCTTTGTATATGCTATCTCCGCTGCCATAAGCGGAAGAGCCGATGTAGAATACAGCAGAGTGGTGCTCTTCCCGAAGAACGTACAGTTCGAGGCTTTCAAGACCATGTTCTCGGACAACCTTTTCTGGAACTCATACACCAATACGCTTTACCTGACATTCTTCGGAACACTGTGGGCTCTGGGAGTTTCCCTCCTGGGTGCATATGCCCTCTCCAAAAAGAGACTTTTGTTCCGTAAAGGTTTCAACTTCTTTCTTGTGTTCACCATGTGGTTCTCCGCAGGTATCGTGCCTCAATACATTAACTACCTGAACACTCAGAAAGTGTTCAACGCAGTGGGCATAAAAGACGACAAGTGGCTGGTCATCATCGCCATGGGTATGGCAGCCATGAACATCATCCTCTTGAGAAATGCCTTCGAAGGTGTTCCTTCGGAGATCGAAGAAGCAGCTATAGTGGACGGTGCTACGGAATTCCAGATCCTTGGCAAGGTTTACATTCCCATGTGTAAATCAACCATTGCCACCGTTGCCCTATTCTTCGGAATTTCAAGATGGAACGGTTACTTCTGGGCAAGACAGATGATATCCAATGCTTCCGAAAGGCCTTTGCAGGTCTTCATCAGACTTAAACTTGAGGAATACACGGACCCCGAGCAGATGGCAGGCTGGGACAGGATATATGCATCCGACTCCATTATTTACGCTCTCATCGTATGTTCCGTAATCCCTATCCTTGTGATCTACCCTTTCATCCAGAAATATTTTGCCAAAGGCGTAAATATGGGCGGTGTAAAGGAATAAAACGGTTATTCCCGGCATGGTGCCGGTGATAATAAAAATAATAAGAGGAGATATTTGAAATGAAGAAATCCAAGCTTTTGGTGTCCCTTCTTCTTTCCGTAGCTATGTTGGCTACCACAGCATGCGGTGGCAACAAGCTTCCCGAAGGACCTGCTGGCACACCCACACCTTCAAATCAGAGTAGTACGGACACAACTCCCGCAACGAAGTCCACACCTACTCCCACCGCAACACCCGAACCGCAGAAAACAGCTGCTGACCTTTTCACAAAGGGCACCACTCTCCGCCTTGCATGCGGATACAACAGTGCAAAGACCGGTATTTCCTTCGATGCCGACACCGCAAAGGACGGTATCACCCTTCCCGACGGAAAGACCTATCATACCGGCGACCTGAAGCCCACCTGGGTTGAGCTTGAAAACATTCTCGGCATCAAGATCGAGGATCATTATCAGGGTAACAACGCTACAAAGGAATTCGAGTTCTGGAGAGAAAAGCTCGAACAGGTCGATATGGTTACAGGTAACGCAGGAACTCTTTCCGAACACGGTAACAGCGGAAAGCTTGTTAACCTTGCGGATTACTTTGATGTAATGCCCAACTTCAAGGCTTACCTCGATGCCAATGCGATCGTTCGTCTCTCCATTACAGGTTCCACCACCGGTGCAAACAAGGGTGCCGTTTACTTCGCTCCTTACTTTGACGGAGTTAACGACATCGAGCGTATGCCTCTTATGAGAGCAGACTGGGTAGAGAAGCTTCTTGACGGAACCGGCAAGTTCACGGCCAAATCTTCCAAGAACGTAAATAAGGCTGTATATACACCTTATATGCCCACTTCAGGAAAAGTTACCGTCGATGTTGTAAAGGCTGACGGAACAGGTACCGAGAAGGTTACCAAGGACTACGATGCAGCAAGAAACATTGTCGAGAAAATGAATCAGGCTCTTTCCGCAGGCACCCTTACAGGTGTTGACGCAGTCAATATGCTCCGTGATTACATTGATAAGGCCTACAACGGCTACTACGGAACAAAGCGTTCAGACCTCTTCCTGGGCCAGAATGCCGCATGGGATGCAGACGAACTGGTTGCTCTCCTTCGCTGCGTAGTTGCTAACCCTCAGACTCTTAACGGAACAGATTCCATTCAGGGTATCTTCTCCAGAGAAGACTCCAACACCCAGCGTCGTGTTGATATGTACAAGCTGGCAGGTCATCTCTTCGGCGTTCGCGGACTTGAGTCCAGATCCGATTACCTCTTTGTGGGAACAGACGGTCAGCTCCATGACGCTCGCCTTGAGGAAGACACTTATGTCGCACTTGAGAGAATGCACACTCTTGCCGAAGAAGGTCTCATCAGTGAATCCTTCCTTAACAGCAGCAATGAAAAGAGTGAAACCATGCTTGAAAACGACCTTGGTTTCATGAGCTACGACTACAACCAGACACAGACAGTTTTAAACAAGACAAAACTCAACAAGAACGGACAGACAGGTGAAAAGTACATCGCTGCCATGGTTCCCGTTGCAAGATGGTACGACGGCACCGATGCAAACGGCGTTTACATGAGATTTACAGAGTCCTGGCGTTCAGTAAAGACAGACGCTTGGGCAATCTCCATCGACGGCGTGGCCGGCAACAAGGATAAGCTCTATGCCGCTCTTGCTCTCATCGACTATGCATACAGTGAAAAAGGCCAGATCCTTATGTCCTACGGTCCCGATGCATTCATCAAGACAAAGGCTGACGGTTCATACGAGACCTTCATGTTCAACGGTAAGGAAATGCCTGTCATCTCCGATGCCACATACGAAGCACTCTGGTCTCTTGCAAACGGTAACTACACCAACTTTGCACGTTACTATCTCGGATCCACACTTTCCTTCGTAAAGAGCCAGGCATTCGAATATCAGTGCACACATGAAGTAGGTAAGGAAGGAGCCGCTAAGATCTCTGCGGCCATCGGATTCGGTACCATCAAACATCCCGAGCTTGCTCTTACTTCCAATCCTTGGTACACATCGGTTCCTACAGTTCTTCCCAACACAACGGTTGAGTCTGACAAGCTGAAGGAACTCACAGAGATCACCAACAGTTCCAGCGGTTACTTCGGAACTTCCAAAAACCAGAGCAACCTTCTTGTTGATCTCATCGCAAAGGGATACACAGGCGACATTGCAAACAGAGCAACAGTTGTTAAGACCCTTAACGAGACCTGGAACGGAAAGATCTTCATCACTCTCAAGCAGAGCGCTTGGAAGAGACTTGTAGATTTCTACAACTCAGATATCGCTAACAAGTAACATTAACAATAAGCTATCAACCACACTGTTCCGTGGCGGATCTTCCGCCACGGAACAAAATTAAAAAATACATTTCGTGGAGTTACCAATGTACAAAGCACAAATGAAATTTCAAAAGATAATATGCCTTGGAAGCCTGTTTGCTTCTTTTATCGTATTCCTCTATTCTCTGGGGATCATGACAGATATGTATGACTGCTTCTACTCCACGATGATGAATCCTGACGACCTGTCAGACACATGGGTTCCCGGATCCATCATTTACTATGATATGCAGCCCTTTAACTACAAGCTTACAACCATCGGCATCCTGCTTATACTGACCTCTCTTACTCTGTATGTCACAAGCACTCAGAAAAGAAGGCGCTATTATATCGGAAATATCATCACAGTAACTTTGAATATTATTGCGGTGATCGCAGCGACAGTTTATTGCCTGCCAAGGATCAACGCATTTAAGATACAGTTCCTCACCACCGTAGATTTTGAAGCCCTTAGATTTTTTGCCGAACTCTTTAACGGAACCTATACGGAATCCACATTCTGGTTTGATCTGGGCTACGGTGTTTTCGGTCTTCTTCTTGTGACCGATGCACTTCTTCTGGGCAATCTCGTCTGGAAGTTTGTAATGATGAAAAAAGAAAGACAACTCATTGATCAGGGAAAGGAGGATCAATAATGGATACGTCCACTATCAAAAAAGACAGACTGAGGTATTCCAAAAACACCCTCTCTTCCAATTTTGCTCTTCTTGCCATATTGTTTAATATCTTCTACTTCGTAAGCATATACAAAACCGACGTAGGAAACTACTTCTACTCTATCACCATCGGAGTTTCCGTAATATACAATCTTCTCTTTATGCTCTTCACATTCCTGTGTTCCGAGGGCATTAAGAAATACAGTCTCCACTACTCCGTCCTGCTCATAGCCATCGGGGTTTTGCAGATCGCAAGAGTCTTCTATCTGCCTGCCCGGGCACACTCCTCTATAGTCACCACATCTGCAGGAGACATTCCTGTAATGGGCGATGCACAGTATACAAGACTCATCATCTTCCTGCTCATCTCCGCAGCGTTTGCGGTTTCAGGCGGAGTCATCGGAGTGATCAAGAACAGGATACTTAACGAATACACCAAGAATCTTTCCACAAAGTAAAATGGGAGTTTATCAATGGCAGAACTTAAGTTGCAGAATTTAAACAAGATATATGACAATAACGTTCAGGCAGTCTTTGATTTTAATCTGGACGTTAAGGACGGCGAGCTCATTGTCCTTGTGGGTCCTTCGGGCTGCGGCAAATCCACTACTCTCAGAATGGTTGCGGGTCTTGAGGACATTTCTTCCGGTCATCTCGTTCTGGACGGCAAGGACATCACTACAATGCCCCCAAAGGACAGAGATATGGCCATGGTGTTTCAGAACTACGCTCTCTACGGTCATATGACCGTATATGAGAACATGGCTTTCTCTTTGAATCTCAGAAAAGAGAACAAGAACGTGATACACGAAAAGGTGCTGGCAGCAGCCGAGATCCTGGGTCTTACGGATCAGCTCAACAAAAAGCCTTCACAGCTTTCCGGCGGTCAGCGTCAGCGTGTTGCCATGGGACGTGCAATTGTGCGCACTCCCAGAGTGTTCCTTTTTGACGAACCCCTTTCAAACCTTGACGCAAAACTCCGCGGTTCCACAAGACGTGAGATCCTGCTTTTGCATAAGCGCCTTAAAGCCACCATGCTCTATGTTACCCACGATCAGACGGAAGCCCTCACTCTCGCGGACAGGATCGTCTGCATGTCCATGGGCCATGTACAGCAGATCGGCACTCCTCTTGAACTTTACGACGATCCCGCAAACCTCTTCGTTGCAAGCTTCATTGGACTCCCTCCCATGAACTTCTTCGATGTGAAGGTTTCCGGCGGGGAACTCATATGCGATTCCTTCAAAGTCAGCCTCACAAACGAGCAGAAAGCACTGCTCTCTCCATACGAAGGTAAAGAGATCACCCTCGGTGTTCGCCCCGAAGACACTGTTGAAGGCGGCAGCATCGATATGACCGTTTTTTCCAATGAAAACCTGGGACAGACCACCCTTGTCCACGGTCACCTGTCAAAACACAGGATCACATGTAAGTTCCGTTCCTGGTGCAATTACAAAGCCGGTGACACTTTGAAGATCGGTTTCACAAAAATGCATTTCTTCGACAAAGAAACAACAAATGCCATCAAATAAGGAGATCTGTAATGAACACCCCAAAACAGAACAAAGGAATAAAGGAATTTATCAGAAAGTTCCTTGTATCGCTCAAAAGAAAACCTCAGATCATACCCGGAACCTTTCTTGTCATCGCTTTCCTGTTCTATTCATTGAACCTGACCTGCATGTCCGATTCCCTGTCAATGATCCAGGGCAAGATGATGGGATTTTGCGAATTTGTGACCATGCTCTTCTCCATTCTGGTGTTTGTGTGCTTCCTTAACTCCTATCCCAGAAGACAGAAACCCCACATCGGCTTCATTGTTCTGACTTATGCCATGCTGGCAGCCATCATCGTTGCAGACATAGTCTTCAGAGACAGGATATGGACTGCGGTTACAAGGATCGAGAATCCAATTCCCGTCCAGCCCTACATGTCAAAAGCTTATTCGGTGCTCCTTACCCACATCATCCTTCTCATCGTCACTGCAGCACTGAACATCACTATGCCCCTGTACGGAAAACTCCTTAAGAAGATCAACACCTCCGTGGAAGTTGAGGGCAACGAAGATATGGCAGCCATCGACCTTTCCGAAGATTGATCACAAGAAAAAATGTCAAAGAAACACGATAATCCATCCAATGAAAATAAAAGAACGGAAGCCGATTACTACAAGCTTAACACCGATGCTGTCGACCGTTTGGTAAATGCAAATGCAAGCACCGCACCAAAGGTTTCCGACGAAGAGATCAGAAAATATACGGGAAAACGCAAGATCTACATCCCCTCTTCCCTTAAGATCCTGTTCATCAAATTCTGGTTCAACGGCGCTGCCTGCTTCTTTTTCTTCTGGGGGCTGGGCACCTACCTGAACAGTATCGATCTTCTCTTCGTATTTGCCGTTGCCTTAGGTATCCTTACGGATGTCCTTGAAAACAATCTCATACGTTTTTTGGAAAAGACCCCCGGGGAATTCAACCGCTACATGATGTTCCCCAGAAAAGGACTTCCTTCCTTTTTCTTAAACATTGTTTACGCCTTCGTTGTGCTCGCCATGGTGCAATATGTTTATAATCTCATAAACGTGACCGCCATGAAGATCACAGGAGATACGTCAAACCTGTTTCTGGGAGTGGAACCCATCCTTTTCGGGCTTTTCTATCTGGCGGCAGACATGTTGCTGATCCTGATCAAGAATACCTTTATAAAGATATTTAAGGATGCGGTGGCAAAACAAGATCACGGAGTAAAAAAATGATAAAAAGCCTTTTTATAAGTTCAACATCGGGATGTTTCGAGTTGCAGAACGACCTCCCCTTCTACACTGACAGGGAATACAGCCTGTCCTTAAACGGAGAGATCATAAAGACCGGATGTAAGGAAAATGTTTTTTCCCTTTTCGATCTGAAGCCCGACACGGAATATGCCTTAAGAGCCGATACCGACAAAGAAGTCTTTCGTTTTAAAACTGCTGCGGAATTCTGCTGCCTAAATGTAAAAGACTTTGGCGCAAAAGGTGACGGAAGCACAGATGACACTGTTGCCATCAGAACCGCCATCGCCTGCCTTCCCGGTAACGGAAGACTTTACTTCCCCAAAGGAACGTACCTTACCGCTCCCCTCTTCTTAAAGAGCCGCATGACTCTCGAATTTGCAGAAGGAGCAACACTTCTTGGAAGCGTTAACAAAGAAGATTATCCTGTTATCCCCGGCGTGTGCCATGATGATGTAAAGGACTGTGACCTTCCTTTCGGAACCTTTGAGGGCATAGAAAGGTCCATGTACCAGTCTCTCATCACTGCAGAATATGCCTCCGACATCTACATCATCGGCCGGGGTACCATTGACGGAAACGCCCAAAACAGCAAGTGGTGGACGGAATTCAAGGATGACCCCGTTGCACGTCCAAGACTTGTGTTCCTTAACAGATGCTTCAACGTGACACTCCACGGTCTTGTAATACAGAATTCACCTTCGTGGCAGCTTCATCCCTACTTCAGTAAGTATGTGAACTTCTACGATCTTTCCATAAACGCACCGAAGAACAGCCCCAACACCGACGCCTGCGACCCGGAAGCCTGTGACAATGTGAACATCATAGGCTGCCGCTTCAGTGTGGGTGACGACTGCATAGCCATAAAATCCGGCAAGATAGAAGTGGGAAAGAAATATAAGCAGCCCGCCGACCACCACACCATCCGTAACTGCCTCATGCAGTTCGGACACGGAGCCATCACTCTGGGAAGCGAAATGGGAGGAGGCGTTAAAAACCTTACGGTGAACCGCTGCATCTTCAATGCCACGGACAGGGGCTTAAGGATCAAAACAAGACGCGGACGCGGAAAAGACGCGGTGATAGACGGTATCCTTTTCGAAAACATCAAGATGACCAACGTTCTGACTCCCATAGTCATGAACATGTGGTACAACTGCTGCGATCCCGACCGCTTCAGCGAATATGTATGGTCCAGGGAAAAACTCCCCGTGGATGACCGTACACCTTACCTCGGAAAATTCACATTCCGCAACATGACCTGCGACGACTGTCATGTGTGCGCATGTTACTGCGACGGACTTCCCGAAATGCCCATTGAGGAGATCAATGTGGAAAACATATCCTTCACCTACTCTCCCGACGCAAAACCCGGAAAGCCCGCCATGAGAAACTATGCCGAGGAGTTCTGCCGGGGAGGCATGTACTTCGATAACGTAAAAGTCCTGAACATTACGGACGTCACAGTTACAGGCCCCGACACCGAGCCCCTCATCACCAAGAACGTGGGCAATGTTCAAAGCAGGAATCTTATATGTACGAAAGCATAAACAACTATCTTAATACATTGTTGCGTGACTCCGCTCCGGATGCTCCGGTGTGGAACATAGAAAGCATCCGTCAGGGGAAAAAGCCCCATTGGAACTATATCGACGGATGCATGATCACCGCACTTATACAGCTGTCGCTCATTACCAAAGACGTGCGATACTCCAGATTTGCGGAGGATTTTATCAGCTACTACATTGACGACAACGGAAACATCCTGGGCTATGATCCGGAGAAGTTCAACCTGGATGACATCAATGAAGGAAGAGTCCTCTTCTACCTCTATGAGAAGACAGGGAACGAGAAGTACAAAAAGGCTATGGACATTCTCCATCACCAGCTTTTGGACCAACCCCGTACAGAAACGGGAAACTTCTGGCACAAGAAGATCTACCCTGATCAGATCTGGCTGGACGGCATATATATGGCTCAGGTCTTTTCCGCTCTTTACGAAGAAAAATGCCTTAAAGGCGACTGCTCCGACATTGTGAAGCAGATAGAGAACGTGGAGAAACTCATGCGTGATCCCGCTACGGGTCTTTACTTCCACGGCTGCGACGTGAGCAAAAAAGCCTTCTGGGCAGATCCTGCCACAGGCTGTTCCAAGAGTTTCTGGCTCCGCTCCATGGGCTGGTTCATGATCGCACTGGCGGATCTTTCCGAGATCCTTGATGAAGCCTCGGCAAAAACCACCGGCAGGATCCTTAAAGATCTCATTGAAAGCATAGCAAAATATGCCGATCCCGAAACATCCATGTACTATCAGGTACCGGATAAGGGTGAAAGACAGGGAAATTACCTTGAGACCAGCGGAAGCGCCATGGTGGCCTATGCCATGCTTAAAGCAGCAAGGCTGGGGATCGCAGAAGAAAAATATGCTGTTCTTGGTCAAAAAACCTTTGACGGCATATGCAAAAAGTATCTTAAAGAGACGGAAAACGGTCTTACACTTTCGGGGATCTGTCTTGTGGCAGGTCTCGGTCCCGAAGACAATAAACGCAGGGACGGCACTTTTGAGTATTACATCTCCGAGCCCGTGGTGGAAAACGATGCAAAGGGCGTCGCTCCTTTCATCCTGTGCTATACAGAGATATTGAGGCGGTTTAAATGAGTGATACATTGATATTTGCGGCTAATGCCGTGCTTCCCATAGTACTTCTTATGGGACTGGGCTGGTTTCTGAAGAACAAAGGTTTTATCGGAGACACATTTCTCGCCCAGGGAAACAAGCTGGTTTTTAGGGTTTTCCTTCCCGTAATGCTGTTTTTAAGCACCTACAGGATCGAATCCCTTGATAATATCGATTTCGGCTTTGTGGTCTATTGTGAAGCAGCCCTGGCAGTGATTTTTTTGCTGGGCATACTGCTGACACTGCCCTACAGAGGACACCCCGGCACAAGAGGTGTTCTGATCCAGGCAATGTTCCGGTCAAATTATGCGCTGATCGGTCTTTCCCTGGCCTCTTCCCTCTTCGGTAACGAGGGACTGGCTGCAGCAAGCCTTCTGGCGGGAGTCTTTGTGCCTTCCATGAACGTGCTGGCGGTGATCACCCTCACTGTCTTCACGGACAAGGGTGAAAAGGGAACCGGGGAACTTAAGAGGATCCTCATCTCCACAGCAAAGAATCCTTTGATCATCGGTGCTCTCTCCGGTCTTCTGGCTGTGATCGTCAGAACCTTCCTTGTAAGGGCCGGCATCACCTGGAGGCTGTCAGACATCACTCCTCTTTACAAAGCTCTGGAATCCCTGGAAAAATGCGCCACACCCATGGCTCTTATAGTTCTCGGCGGAAAGTTTGAGTTCTCTGCCGTTAAAAGCAACCTAAAGCCCATCGTCTTCGGAACCATACTCCGAACCGTTGTGGTGCCTGTGCTGGGCCTTTCCTTTGCCTACTTTGCTCTGCACATGAGAAACGGTGCTCACTTCGCTGCATATGTAGCAGCCTTCGGAACTCCCGTAGCGGTCTCCAGTGCCATTATGGCAGGCGAGATGGGAGGCGACGATCAACTTGCGGGGCAGCTGGTGGTCTTCACCAGCGTTGCTTCAATATTCACAATGTTTGCTACAATAGCTCTCTTACGACACGTGGGGATCTTTTGAATAAAACACAATCCTAAGGAGAAAAATGATGACAGAACAGGAAAATGCCTATCTCTCATTAAGGAATATCAATAAAATCTATCCAAACGGCTTTCATGCGGTGCACAATTTCAACCTTGACATCAAAAAAGGAGAATTCATTGTGTTCGTAGGGCCTTCGGGCTGCGGAAAATCCACGACCCTTCGAATGATCGCAGGTCTTGAAAACATCAGCAAAGGCGAATTCCTCATTAACGGAAAACTTGCCAACGAAAAAGGTCCCCGTGAAAGAGAGATCGCCATGGTCTTCCAGAGTTATGCCCTCTATCCCCATATGTCGGTGTACGACAATCTGGCCTTCGGTCTCACACTTGAAGGCGTGGACGAGGACGTTATCGAAGAAAGAGTAATAAAGACAGCCGGGATCCTCGGTCTCACAGACTATCTTGACAGAAAGCCCCGTGCCCTCTCCGGCGGTCAGCGTCAGAGAGTTGCAGTTGGTCGTGCCATCATCCGAAAAGTGGGCATATTCTTAATGGACGAACCTCTTTCAAACCTGGATGCAAAGCAGCGTGTGACCATGCGTTCCGAGATCACCCAGATCCATCGCGAAACAGGAGCCACCACCATCTACGTTACCCACGACCAGACGGAAGCCATGACCATGGCAGACAGGATCGTAGTCATGAAGGACGGTTACATCCAGCAGGTGGGAACTCCTTACGAACTGTATTTTAACCCCATAAACACCTTCGTCGCAGGCTTCATCGGAGAACCTCCCATGAACCTGATCCCCGCCGTACTTAAGGACGGATGCATTACTGTGGGCGAAAACAAACTGAACCTTTCCTCCGTCATGAATGACAAACTTCTTAAAGAATACGAGAACAAAGAAGTGATCTTCGGATTCAGACCGGAAGCCGTTGCACTCTCCACTTCCGCATCTTCCGAGGAACTTGTCCTCGCCTGTAAGACAGAACTCACGGAACTTCTGGGTGACAGTGCAAACATTTATATCACCATGGGTGAACGTCAGGCCATATTAAAAGTGGATCCCCATCTTCTTGACGAGGCAGAGGATGGATTCAGTTTTACGATTCCAAAAAAGAGTGTATATATCTTTGACAAAGAAACGGGCTTGCGTTTAGAAAAATAAAAAAGGGGGCCTCCCCATTGTCAGAAAATGACCGGGTGGATATCCACCCGGTCATTTTAATTGTCCTGTTTTTCGATTTTGATTATCCTCTGCGGGAGAATCTTGCTACTGTGAAGAAAACAGCTGTTCCGGCTGCTGCAACAAGGGCAAGTACTCCAGGGATGTTGCTATCGCCTGTCTTAGGTGTGGTGTCAGGTGTACCGGTAGGTGCTACCGTAACTACAGGAGTATTGGTAGGTGCCTTGGTCGCAACGGGCGTATTGGTCGGCTTAGGCGTAGGTGTAGCCGTAGGCTTGGGTGTGCTCGTCGGAACCGGTGTAGCTGTAGGAGCAGGAGTAGGTGTGCTGGTCTTGGCTACTGCTGCTACGGTAGGTGTAGGTGTGGGTGTGGTATCATTGTTTTCTTTGTTACCACATGCAGCTACTGCCATAACGTTCATAACCAAAAGAGCGGACAGAACAAGCTCCATAATCCTTCTCTTCATCTTGTTTCTCATACCATTTTGCCTCCTTTCGATGGCTTACACGGCAATTGTAACATTTTATCCCCATATTGGCAATAGTGCAACTCCCGCATAAAAATAATTATTTTATAACCAAAACCATTATAATTTAAGGATGTGTCAAAAAAAAGACAAAACTGTCACTTTTCTATGGCAAATCAATGCAGCGGTCCTCCCCTTTGTCATATACACAGGGGTCCCTCCCCTTTGTCATATTTTGCTGTTCCTGTGGGCAAGACGCCAATCTATGCACCTTTTGAGGTAGTCCACGTATTCCGGATTCTTGCACATTCCTTTTCCGTCGGTGTCGGAGATCTTTGCCACATCCATGCCGTTGCAGGCTGTGGTCTTCATCACAATGTTAAGAGGCTCCGCATCGGTGTCATTGGCGATATAGGTTCCGATCCCGAAAGCCGTCTTTACCTTTCCTTCAAAATAGGAATGTATCCTGTCAGCCCTTTCAAAATCAAGACTGTCGCTGAAGAGCAGTGTCTTGGTCTTGGGATCTATGCCCAGCTTCTTGTAATGCTCTATCATGATGTCTCCCCACTTGAACGGGTCTCCGCTGTCATGACGTACGCCGCTGAACAGTGTGGCAAAGGTCAGCTGGAAATCCTCAAGGAAACACTCGGTGGTAATGGCATCCGTGAGGGCTGTTCCGTTCAATATGCCATATTCTTTGACCCATGCATCCAGAGCGTACCAATTGGAATAGGCAGGGTTGTGCTTGTGAGTGCCCTGTCCTATGCACATGATCCATTCATGCGCCATGGTGCCCACGGGGGTGACTCCGAACTTCTTGGCCAGATAAACGTTGGAAGTACCTACGCAAAGGGAATCAGCATATATGTGACCGCACAATTCTCTCACTGCCATCTCCTGGGCCTCGGCGGAAAGCCTTCTTCTGAGACCGAATTCACTGAAGGAACCCAGCCTGTACTTTCCTTCCAGAAGCCAACCCACCTTCTCGTCCAGTTTTCTCCTGAAACTCTCCAGAAGCTTCGGATAGTCATAGGCCATGCGGAAATAGACTTCGTTCACGATGGCAAGGGTGGGGATCTCATACATGGAAGTGTTGAGCCATGTTCCCTTTGTTTCTATGGTCAGGCCGCACTCCGAATCCGTTCCGATCTCGAAGTCCGCAAATCTGGGCTGCCAGAGCCGTAAGAAATCCACATAGGAGCCCTTGATCCACTTGATACTGTTGAGATAGTCCAGTTCATCTTCATTAAACCTGAGTTCGCAATAGAGTTTGATCTGCCTTGTGATCTCCTCCACCATCTCGGGAGTAAATCTGACACCCTCATTTCTGCATTTAAAGCTCCAGGTGGTCTTGTAATCACTGAACTGGTGATAGATGGCCTGCCCCATTGAAAATTTGTACATGTCTGTCTCAAGGAGACTGTTTATGATCCGTTCCATATCTTTACCCGTTCTTTTCAGTTTTCGTTATCGTTTCCGGAAACAGCCGCACCCGTATCTTCTTCCGTTTTAGCCGCGTTCTGTTCCGCGTTTTCCTCAATGGCTGCCTGTTCCTTGGACTCAGCCACCACTTCGCTCAGGTTGATGACCGCCTCGTCCTTCTTTTTCTTCTTTGCCATCTTCTTGGCAAGTTTAGCCTCTCTCTTGGAAAGTTTTTCCTGCATCAGCTTTTCTTTTTCCACGGCCCTCTCTTCTTTCCTTATGCGTCTGAATTCCGCAAGGAAAGTGAGAACCGAAGCCAGATCGCAAAGTCCGTCTATGGCAAGGAAGATACCTGTGAGTTTGATCATCTTTCCCGGCTCTCCCGCCCTGTTCAGGATCAGAATGATGCCCAGTGCCAGAGAGATCATGGAGATCACAAGGTTGATCCACCATCTGGGACTTCCGGAGTATCTGAGTTCATAGGCATATTGTGTTTTGAAATAGGAGTTCATGATGATGCCTATGCCCATGAAAACCCAGAGAATGTCAAATACAAAGGATGCACCGAAGATAAAAAGCGCTCCCACCGCCACAGCCAGCGCTGCTGCAATGACTCTTAAAGAGAAGGGTTTTGCGCCCTTGTTTACAAGGACCACCGTAAGGACAAAGCCTCCGGAGATCACAAGGATCGCGCCTATGACGTAGCATATGACCTTATTCACGGTGTCGGGATAGAGTACCATCACCACACCTATGGCTATGCTGAGTATTCCCAGAAAAAACAATTCCTTCTTGATGCTCTTGAACCATCTTGCTATGTTTTTCATAAAAAAACCTCCCTAAGCTGTATACTTAAGATCATCAATGACAAGTATACGCCCTTAAGGAGGTTTTGTAAAGGAAAGCTCAGATCAGAACTTCCTCCAGTGTCCTCTTCGGTACATAATGAACATCCTTTTCGTCGCGGTAATATTTTGTGCTGCCATCTTCTCCCACATCCACAAGTTTCACCGTTTCGACGGGTTTTCCAATGGCCAGGGCAAGGACGGGACGAAGGTTTTCACGGGGTGAGAACAGCTGAAAAGCCGCTTCTCTGTCGAAGTTTCCGATCATGCATCCTCCAAGGCCTTTCTCCACCGCTCCCAGCATTATGGTCTGGGCTGCAATGCCAAGATCCGTGTCCGCATTCTTGGGCTCTTTGCATATGTCCGTATCAACATAAACAAGGATGTAAGCAGTGGGAAACTGTCCCGGATGAGGCAGTGTCATCTGAGTCAGCATCTTTCCCCATCCGGTGATGCCGTTCATCTTCCCAACGCTCTCGACATCAGCCATGAGACGGTACTTAAGGGGCTGAACATTGGCTCCCGATGCGGTGAGCCGCGCCATGTCTACCAGTTCCTTAAGGGTTCCTTCCGAAACCTTATAATTTTCGTCAAAGCCTCTGTAGCTTCTGTTTTTTACAACCAGTTCTTTAAGCATAGGTCCTCCAAAGTAAAGTCGCGTTTTTTTGATATTAGCATAAAACGAAAAAAAATGGAACTGCATTCGCAGTTCCTGTCACAGGGCTACAAGGATTCGAACCTTGAAAATGACGGAGTCAGAGTCCGTTGCCTTACCGTTTGGCGATAGCCCTATCTTTATTCCCGTACCTTGTTTTCCAAGGCACGGGTTGCATTATACTACGAAAAAAAACAAATTGCAAGTAGTTTTTTTCAAAATTATGGACACAACAGAAAAAATTTCTTGAACAGGCTCAAACACTGAATTTGAGCCTTGTAGATCATCGTGCGGAATAATCGATAAAGGCTATGTTCAGATCCGTGTTGCCCTTTATCCCGGGAACAGATGCCTTGTCCGTGTACTGCCACATGGTGAACCTGTAGGGCCAGTAGAGTTCCTCGCCGTAATAGGCATACCAGAGATCGTACTCCGTCAGTCTTTCCAGATCCACCGCCGTAAGGCTCCAGGAAGTGTTCATATAGACAGCGGGAATGTAGCCCGCATCTTTTATCCTGTTAAGAAAAGCGACGGCTATATCAGTCCTCAGATCCTTTTCTATGACGTCTGCCCTTGAACTTCCGTCATATCTTTCGGTGTCAAAGACCACAGGGAAGGTGATGTCCCGCCCCGCCAGATTCTCTATGCAAAACTGTGCTTCTTTCAGGGCTTCTTCCACCGTGACAGCCTGGCTGTAGTAATACACCCCCACCTTGAGTCCCGCTGCCTGCGCCCCTTCAATGTATTCCTCATACCTGGGGTCAAGGGTGATCTCTCCGGAATTCAATTTGCTGTTTCCTATACGGATCATGACAAATTCTATGCCTGCGTTCCTCACCTGCTCCCAGTCTATGTCTTCATTCCATTTGGACACGTCTATGCCCGTGAGAGAGGTTTTTACGCCGTTCTCCCTGTAGATCCTGTATCCGTTTTCATCGGTGGTGATGAGGGACTTGTCGAAGGTGTGTAAAGGGATCTTTTCATCCGGTTCCGAGAACACCGCTTCCCAGTCACTGTTTGCAACCGCCTCTGCGTACTCTGCAGCAGCCCGCCTTACGTGCAACGAGTCCCAGATGACAAAACAGGCATATACAAAGGCAAGCACAGCCAAAACTCCCGCACCCACCATCATAATGAACTTTTTTCTCTCCCCCGCAAGAATCTCGCTTACCATAAACTCTCCCCTTTTTCCTTGTTTTATGATAAAATGGATTTTAACATACACAATGGAGTTTGGGAACAAAAATATGACAGAACACAAGACCATAATCAGATCGGGCTCGGGAGAAGTGGAGGAAAAGCGCTCCCGTTTCATAGCCGTGGCCGTTCACTGCGAATCGGAGGAGGAAGCATTGGCTTTCATCGAGTCCGTGCGTAAAAAACACTATGATGCGCGTCACAACTGCTTTGCCTACATCATCGGAGAAAAGGGCGAACTGGAAAGAGCCGGGGACGACGGGGAGCCTCAGAAGACCGCAGGACAGCCCATACTTTCGGTTCTTCGGGGAGCAGAGCTCAAAAACGTCTGCTGCGTGGTCACCCGCTACTTCGGCGGCACACTCCTGGGTACCGGCGGTCTTGTGCGCGCCTACACCGACTCCGCCCGTCTTGCGGTTCAGAACGCAGAGATCGTCACCAACCGCGTGGGCAGGATCCTCACCATCAGAACGGATTACACCGGCATGGGAAAGATCCAGTACATCCTTGCAGGGGAAGAACTTACTCCCGCAGACATACAATATGCCGACAATGTAGTGATCACCGTATGCGTTCCCGAAGAACTGCTGGACAAGGTGCAAAAAAAGATCACCGAAGCCACCTCCGCCACGGCGGTGATGGAATACGGCGATCCCATTCTCTTTCACTGACCCGATGCTTTCTTTGTTTTTTGCTCGTTCCAGACGGCCATGATCTTTTCCAGCATCTCTTCATTACAGTTTTTATCCCTTTTCTTAGTCAGCATGCTCTCAACGCTCTCAATGGCAGTGGAGCCGCCGGCATCAAAAGCGGGTATCTCCTCCGCGGAATAATAGAATTTGAAGCTTTCCGACAATCTGTCCGTACTCTCGCCCGAATCATAGAGCACAGCCCTGTCATAGCACTCTTTGACACGTGCTTCCATTTCTTTAAGATCCCCCATTCTTTCGTAGACCATGGCTTCCGTCATCACCAGATACAGCTCCATCTTATAGAAAAGGCCCATCTTCCCCTCACGACTGAAGCCTTCCATCACCAGTTCTTCCAGTTTCAAAAGATCAAGAGCTTTCAAAAGATCCTTTTTGCTGCCCTTCTTCAATATGGCCTTGACCATGGAATGGATCACGGAATTTTCTTCCGCCATGTTCAAAAGAAGAGATGTAGTGAAATTGTGGAGTGCTTCATCGGTCTTGTCCATATCCAGCAGGGTAAGGCCGATCTCGTTAAAAAGATCCCCGTTGAAATTGATCTCTTTAAGGAGGCTCAGGCTCTTTTCAGGGTCCAGTGTACGATACATCTGCGCAATGGCGCTTTTTAAACGGTATTCATGGGCCATCTTGTCCTTGCTCTGAGAAATGTACTTAAGGGCGGTCTCCATGATATCGATAGCCTTTTGGGCATCTGCTCCGTCAAAGCTCGTCAGAGTCTTTCTGTAGTAAACCGCGCTGGCGGAGGCAAGGACCACAAAGTTGTGGGGATAGCGGGACAATGCGTCGTTCACTACGGATATGGCCTCATCAAACCTGTGATTGATGCTGAACTCATCCATCTTTTTGCACATATCCTCTATCTTTTTGGAAGACATATCAAAACTCAGCAGCTCATCCATGGAGATGTTGAAAAAGTCCGCCAGATCCATCATGGTGACCACATCCGGAACATTGTTGCCGTTCTCCCATTTGGAAACAGCCCCCACAGTCACCCCCAGAGCTTCAGCCAGTTCCTCCTGAGTCATGTTCATCTTTTTTCTGTATTGCTTGATATTTTCGGATATCTTGAGTTTCATACTCTTTCCTCCACGCCCGCATGCTTATATTTTCTTCATCGTCAATTATATTGAGCCATTGGAAAGATTATAACATATCATACGTAAAGAATGTAAACAAAAAACTTTCCGATAAGGAAAGTTTTTTGAAATCATGAGTATGAATTTTTTATTTAAAGTACTCAACGCCTGCTTCAAAGATCTTCTGATCCTGAGCACCGTAGATGTTCTTGGCAACACCCTCGCCGATACGCTCGGAATGGGCCATCTTGCCCAGGATGCGTCCTGTGGGATCCGTGATGCCTTCGATGGCCATGTAGCTCAAGTTGGGGTTGAAATCTTCATCAAAGGAAGGAGCGCCGTTTACATCAACGTACTGTGTTGCCACCTGTCCGTTGGCTATGAGTTTCTTAAGCCACTCGTCGTTGGCTACGAAACGTCCCTCACCGTGGGATGCGGGAATGGAGTAAACACCGCCAAGTTCTGCCTTTGCAAGCCAGGGAGACTTGTTGGACACCACCTTGGTGTAAACGGACTTGGAAATGTGACGTCCGATGGAGTTTCTTGTAAGTGTGGGTGAATCGCTGTCGATCTCGCAGATCTCACCGTAAGGCACAAGACCCAGCTTGATGATGGCCTGGAAGCCGTTGCATATGCCAAGTACAAGGCCGTCACGCTGCTTGATGAGGTCGTTCACCGCATTCTTGAGTTTCTCGTTTCTGAAGGCCGTGGCAATGAACTTACCGGAGCCGTCAGGTTCGTCACCTGCGGAGAAACCGCCGGGGAACATGAGGATCTGCGCTTCTCTGATGCCCTTTTCAAAGGCTTCCACAGACTCAAGGATGTCCTTCTCGTTCCTGTTTCTGAAGACGCAAGTGTTGACATTGGCCCCTGCTCTTTCAAATGCTCTCAGTGTATCATATTCGCAGTTCGTGCCGGGGAAGACGGGAATGAACACCGTAGGCTTCGCGGTCTTGAACTTGGATGTGATGACAGTCTTGTTTTCATATAAAGGAATGACAGCCTGTGCTGCATCCTTCTCTTCCTTCTTTGCGGTGGCTGTGGGGAATACGCTCTCAAGAGGCGAAGTCCATGCCTTAAGGGCCTCTTCTTCCGAGATCCATGCATCTTTGTAGGCAAAACCGCTTTCCGTAACCTTACCTACGATAGCACAGTTCACCTTGCCTGCCTTGATGAGAGCAAAGTCCTCCTCCGAGATCTCTGCGATAATGTCACCGTAGCCTTCTCCGAACATCTCGTCGTAGCTTACGGAATCATAGATCTCCGCACCGAGGCGGTTACCGAAGCCCATCTTGCCAACAGCTTCGGACAGACCGTGACCGCAGACTGCCCAAGCTGACTTTATGTAGCCCTTCTGAGCAAAGGTGTGGAAAGCTTCCATCTGATCCATAAAATCCTCGTAATCGGGAAGACCGTACTCGTCCCTCTTCATGGGGAACTTCACGATGAGGTTTCCTGCCTTCTTGAACTCGTCGGAAATGATGTCACCGTGCTTTGCCACGTCAACTGCAAAGGAAACCAGCGTGGGCGGAACATCGATGTCGTTGAAGCTTCCGGACATGGAGTCCTTTCCTCCGATGGATGCAAGTCCCAGTCTCACCTGTGCCTCGTAAGCT
>JAEEGL011793504.1_pt1 | contig 26051 bp, 21 predicted proteins | sample 9134231 | NCBI WGS metagenome assembly JAEEGL01 (sample SAMN16246548, study PRJNA631951) | gut metagenome | biome: gut microbiome; feature: rumen; material: fiber-attached | host: Bos | place: Iran: Karaj | collected 2018-10 | reverse complement strand
CTTGCGCAGGTGAGCTCGAACCTTGAGCAGGTGTTTGACACGATCGATTATCCGGTTGACATAGCGGACAGAGAGAATGCAAAGGAACTCACGGATGTCAAGGGCACGGTGGACTTTGAGAACGTGACCTTCGAATATGACGAGGGCGTAAGCGTGCTCGAGAACTTCAACCTCCATGTGGAGCCCGGAAAGACGATAGCGCTTGTCGGGCATACGGGAGCAGGAAAGACCACAGTCATAAATATGCTGACAAGGTTCTACGATGTGAAAAAGGGCGCGGTAAAGATCGACGGCACAGACGTACGCGACATAAAGATACGTTCACTCCGTAACAACGTCGGCGTGCTTATGCAGGATCCCTTCATATTTAAGGGCAGCATAATCGACAATATCCGATACGGAAGATGGGACGCAACGGACGAGGAATGCATAGAGAGCGCGAAACTCATACATGCCGACAAGTTCATAGAACGCTTTAACGGCGGCTACTATCATATGCTGGATGAGAGAGGCGCGGACCTTTCGGCGGGGGAGCGTCAGCTCATAAGCTTTGCGCGTATCGTACTCAAGGATCCCTCCATTATAATTATGGATGAGGCTACCAGCGCGATAGACACGGAAACTGAAATGATCATAAAAGAGGCTCTGGACGAACTCACAAAGGACAAGACCACGTTCATAGTGGCACACAGACTCTCGACGATCAAGAACGCGGATAAGATACTTTATATAGGAAACAAGGGCATAATGGAAGAGGGCAGCCACGAGGAACTGATGGCGAAAAAGGGCTTCTACTACGAGCTTGCGACGGGCTGAAAAATCAATATCGATAAAAAAGGGGCATACAAGTTATCCGATAAAAATAGCAGTTTGTCCTTTTTTTAATGTAATTGATTTTTTTGTGGTAATCTTGTACCAGCTTACGAAGCAGCTGTAAGTAATAATAAAGGGTGTCAAAAAGACAATAAATAAGAGGAGGTCCTATGACAGGAAACAAGAAAAAGAAGTCCATGAGCAATCGTAAGTTCTTAGGCATCAATCTGTCCATCCTTACATTCCTTGTGGTATTTACCTTCGCGCTTAATTACTTCGTTGTAAAGTCTTACAACACGATCGAGATTTTCCTCACGGGTAATACGGGCGCATCCTTTGAAGGTGAGGGCGCGGATGCGGCCAGAGCCAACGCAAAGGAAGTCAGCTTCAGGATAGAGGCAGAAGGCGTCGTTCTTATGAAGAACGAGAACAATGCCCTTCCCATTGATCTTAAGAAGAACAATAAGGTATCGGTCTTCGGCTGGTCATCTCACGGAATGGTTCTCGGCGGTACAGGTTCAGGTTCCGCTGACGTTACAAACGCCATCACATTCTATGATGCATTGAAGACGGAAGGCTTTGATATCTATCAGCCTCTTGCCGACTTCTACAAGGCATTCAAGTCAGACCGTCAGGCAGGTCTTGCGGTAGGAAGCACGGATATGGCTATCTACGAAGCTTCGATCAGCAAGGACTACAAGGCAGATCTTCTGGACGGTGCCAAGGCATGGTCCGATACGGCGATCGTTGTACTCGGTCGTGTAGGCGGTGAAGGAAACGACCTTCCCACAGAAGAGAAGAAGGGCTTTGACTATCTTGCCCTTTCCGCCGAAGAGCTTGAACTCCTTGACTACGTTGGAAAGAACTTCGAAAAGACGATCGTTCTCTTAAACATCTCCAACGTAATGCAGGTTGCTCCGATCAAGAATAACGCAAACATCGACTCCATCATGTGGGTTGGTCTTCCCGGCCTTGTCGGTAATACATCCATCGCACAGGCTCTTTCGGGAACAGTTAACCCTTCCGGACGTCTTGCGGATACATATGCGGTTGATTTCAAGAAGGATCCCACATATTACAATGCAGGCGAGATCGGCTCCAAGACATATACAGACAAGAGCAATGCTCACTACATCGATTACAGTGAAGGCATCTATGTAGGTTACAGATATTATGAGACAGCAGCTTACGAAGGTTTCATCAACTACGACGAAGCTGTTGCATATCCTTTCGGTTTCGGTCTCTCTTACACCACCTTCAAGCAGGAAATGACAAGCATGAAGGAAAAGGACGGACAGATCGAAGTTAAGGTAAAGGTTACAAACACAGGCGATGTTGCAGGTAAGGAAGTGGCTCAGGTTTACTTCACCGCTCCTTATGACAAGGCAGAAAAGATCGAAAAGTCATATGTAGAGCTTGCAGGCTTTGCAAAGACAGGTCTCCTTCAGCCCGGCGAGTCAGAGACACTCACTATCACCTTCGCTGTTGAAGATATGGCTGCTTATGATTACCTCGGCGAGAAGAGCTATGTTCTTTCTGCCGGCGACTATGAGATCAAGCTTATGAACAACTCTCACGATCTGATCGCATCCGATACATATTCGGTAAAGAAGAAGGTTGTTTATAAGGATGGCAAGGACGGAAAGAGAGAGTCCGACCTTATCGCGGCAGTAAACGTATTTGATTATGCCGACGGTTCAAATGAAACAATTCCCGTTAAGTATATGACCAGAGAAGATATGACTCTGCCCACATACCAGGAGCCCAGACAGGCTTCCGCAGCCGTAAAGGCTACCGACAACGCTTCCTATAAGAACGATTCCGTTGCGATCGCAACCTATGAGGATGAAGCGGTTACAACAGGCGTTGATGCAGGCATCAAGTTCAATGATATGGCAGGCGTTGCATTCGACGATCCCATGTGGGATGAGTTCATGGATCAGCTCACAGTTCAGGAAATGATCGATCTCGTTTCCTACGGCGGATATAAGAACGAAGCGGTTGAATCCGTTGAGAAGCCTAAGTGCCTCGATTTCGACGGACCCAACGGTTTCAACAACCAGAACGCATCTTCAACAGGTGTTGCAGGCGGCTGGGGTGTTGCATATCCCAACGAAACAGTCGTTTCCAGCACATTCTCCGAGGAAGTTGCTCATCTTTGGGGTGAGGCTCTCGGTATTGAATCAAAGAATTACTCCATCCCCGGATGGTATGCTCCCGGCGTAAACATTCATCGTAACCCTTATGACGGAAGAAACTTCGAGTACTTCTCCGAAGATCCCCTTCTTTCCGGTAAGATCTCCGCAAAGGTATGCCACGGTGCGGCAGAGTATGGTCTCTACTGCTATGTAAAGCATTTTGCGGCTAACGAAACAGAAACAGACCGTGCTTCAAACGGACTTTTCACATGGTTAAACGAGCAGGCTCTCCGTGAGATCTATCTTGTTCCCTTCGAGATCTCAGTCAAGGAAGGCGGCACAACGGCGATCATGAGCTCCTTCAACCGTATCGGTGACAAGTGGGCAGGAAACAACTACGAACTCCTTACAACAGTACTCAGAAACGAGTGGGGCTTCCACGGAACCGTTATCTCCGACTACTATATGTCCATGCAGGCATTCATGAATCCTCAGTGGTCCATCGTTGCGGGTAACGACCTGTTACTTACAGGTATGGAATTCCTCAGCCCGAAGTGGTCCGATGAGGATCTTGCGGATCCTATCATCCAGCAGGCTGCAAGAAGAGCTGCCAAGAACATCTTCTATACTACGGCAAACAGTAACGCAACAGGTTCTTCCTTCGCATTACAGGAGGAATCACACGTAACACGCACACTTCTTACTGCCATCGATATCGTGCTCGGCCTCGGTATTGCTTGCTACGTCGTACTTATCACGCTGCGTACATCAAAGCATAAGAAGTACATCATCGGAATCATTGAACAGAGAAAGGGGAGCGCAAGATAATGAAAAAGAACATCAAAAATCTTTTTAAGGCTGCGTCCTTAGTACTTGCAACAGCACTTACGCTTACATTTCCCGGAACGGCTGTAAAGGCTTTGGCGGCTGATCCCGTATACGAAGCCGAAGCGGCAACCGTAGAGGGAACTCCAAGCAGCGAAGGCGCTTCCTTCGTGGAAAGTCAGGCCAGCGCCAGCGGCGGACAGAGCCTCGGCTACCTCGGTGTAGCCGGCAATAAGGTTATCTGGACCGTGGAGCACGAAGGCGGAGAAGTTACTCTTGACTTCGTAATGGCTTCCGGTGCACTTGACTGGACTATCTTCGCAAACTGCGATATCGAACTTAAAGATAATGTTAAGTTTTATGTAAATGACAAGGAACTTTCCTTCGGAAACTTCACTCTGAAGGGAACGGGAACCTTCGCATTCGATAACTGGATGGAAGTTTATATCCCCGCAACACTTTCAGCAGGCACCAACACGATCACACTTGAGATCCTGAGTGCCACCGCTCCCAATGTGGACTGCCTTAAGATCTGTGCTCCCGGCCTCGGAAACACAGGAGCATCCGCAGGTGTTGTCGACAACACACCCGTTGAGACATACGAAGCGGAGGACGCTGTATTTGAAGGCGCTCCTGCAATGGGCGAGTCCGTTATCGAGGAAAAGGAATCTGCAAGCGGCGGAAAGAGCGTAGGCTACTTCGGCGTTGCAGGCAACAAGCTTACCTGGACATTTGAGCATAAGGGCGGCGCAGCTACTCTTGACTTTGTACTTGCATCCGGCGCATTCTCCTGGGAGACCTTCGGAAACTGCGATATGCAGCTGGGAGGTCAGATCAAGCTCACTTTGAACGGCAATGAACTTTCTTACAATGATGTTACTCTGCCTGAAGGTAATTATGAAAACTGGACGGACGTATATGTACCCGCTACACTTGCAGCAGGCACAAACACTGTAGTTCTTGAGTTCGTTGGAACCAACGCACCCAACATCGACTGCCTTAAGGTAGGCGGCCCCAATATGGGCAACGCTTCCGTAGGCGGCACGACTACGATCGTTGAGAAAGAAGTGATCGTAGAGAAGATCGTTAAGGAAAACAAGTACGTTAACGTTCCCACTCCCATTGTAAAGACTTCTTCCCAGAACCTTAAGGACGTTGCTCTTTTCTCCTGCATCATCTGCTGCATACTTCTTGTATGCTACTGTGTTGTAACCTTCATCAGAAAGGCTATGATGTCGGATGCGGATAAGGCTGCGGTTGAAAAGGTAAAGGCAGACAGAAAAGCATTAAAGGACAGCTTCAATGAGTCCTATGCAAAGGTTTCGGGCGCTGAGGAAAAGGAGATCGCAAGATACGAATTTGCTCTTAAGCGTCGTGAAGCAAAGGCAAAGGCATATAAGGATATCGAGTCCATGACCTACGGCGAAGGCAAGTCCAGAGCACAGGCTCTTGATATGGTTTATGGCAAGAATGTTCCTTTATTCATATGTGGTATCATTATGACAGCATGTATTCTCGGTTCAATAATCGGACTTAACTACACAGGCAACGTTGTTTCCGAAAGCGCGGCTCCCGTAAATGCAACCTCTTCACTTGTGGTTACGGGTTATGACTGGGGCCCGGGCGCAAACAAGATCGTTCTTAATCTTCCCGGAGACGTAAAGGCCGGCGATGTTTCGGCGGATATGTTCAAGGTATCCGTTACAAAGGAAGGCTTTATGGCCGCATTCGGTGATACGGTTGCGGACAGAACGGTTGTCGATGCATATATCTCCGACGAACAGGGCAACAAGGTGAACGGAAAGTCAAGCTATGTCACCGTTGAAATGTCCGTAGATCCCGCAAAGGACGAAACAAGCCCCTTCCACTATGATTTCATGGATACCCAGAGAAACACCTGGGCTAAGCCTTACAATCATACAGTAACTCTTGTAAGCGGCAAGAAGCTTCAGATCGGCAAGACCGTTTACAGCAAGCTTGAGTGCACAAAGCAGTCCAAGACCATCTGCCCCGACCTTAACGATGTTACCGAAACAAAGGTGACATATGCGGGTCAGGAACTCAGATATGCTTCATATGCTCCCGAGAAGCTTGCAAAGGACAACAAGAAGAACGCCCTCATCATCTGGCTTCACGGCATGGGTGAAGGCGGCAAGGATATCAGGATCAACACCCTCGGTAACAGAGTTTCCGCTCTTTGGCAGGATGAGATCCAGAAGTGCTTCGACGGAAACGGCGCATATGTTCTCGCTCCCCAGACACCTACAATGTGGATGGACAACGGAACAGGCGAGCTTTCCACCGGCGCTACCGCTTCGATGTACGAAGAGGCTCTCTGGCAGCTCATCACCGAATATGTTGACGCTAATCCCGATATCGATAAGAACCGCATCATCATCGGCGGATGCTCCAACGGCGGCTATATGACAATGAACATGGTCCTTCTTCATCCCGACTATTTCGCAGCTGCTTATCCCTGCTGCGAGGCATTTGCTGATCAGTACATCACCGATGCTCAGCTGAATGCGATCAAGAACGTGCCTATGTGGTTCACACACGCTAAGAATGACACAACTGTTGTTCCCGACGATTTCACTGTCGCAACATACAACAGACTTGTGAAGGCAGGCGCAAAGGAAGTTCATTTCACATTCTGGGATGACGTAAGAGACACATCCGGTCTCTACAAGAACGAAGACGGCACCGCATACAGCTATATGGGCCACTACTCATGGATCTATCTCCTTAACAACGAGTGCAAGACGGATCTCGACGGATCGAATGTCAAGCTCAACGGCAAGGACGTAACCGTATGGCAGTGGCTTGCGGCTCAGTCAAAATAATGCTATAATAAAAGGAAATTAAGATAAAAGGGGCGTACACGGATCGATCCGCGTATGCCCTTTTATGCTTCTTACGGCAATGGATCACACGATACGGAGATATGTATGGTAAATATCGCGATAGTTGAAGACGAACAAAAGCACGTGGATATACTGAAAGGCTACCTGACGCGTTACGGGAACGAGCACAACACGACGTTCAACATAAAGCAGTTCGGTGACGGAATGGATATACTTGACGAGTATGACTCATCCTTCGACATAGTTTTTCTGGACATTCAGATGAAGCATCTGGACGGAATGACGACGGCAAAGAGGATAAGGGAATATGACCAGAATGTCATACTGATCTTTATCACATCGACCGTGCAGTATGCGGTTCAGGGCTACCAGGTGGACGCGCTGGGCTATGTTCTGAAGCCCGTTACCTATGTTCAGTTTGAGCAGCTTGTCGGAAAGGCTATGGGAAAGGTGGAGCAGAAGAACAAGAAGGACTTCATCGTCTTCTCCACGGCCGAAAGACAGGTGAGGCTCGACTGCTCCCATATCTCGTACATCGAGAGTCAGAGGAACAACGTGATCATTCATACAAAGGAAGAGGATTATGTCACGGCCGGCCCTTTGAAGAAATATGAGGAGATGCTTAAGCACCTCGGCTTTTCAAAGTGCCATAACGCATACATCGTGAACCTCTCTTTCGTGTTCGCGGTGAATCACGATGAGGTCGTGCTGGAGGACAACACGGCGCTTCCGATCAGCAGGGCGAGAAAGAAGGAGTTTATGAGCGAACTCACGGAGGGCATAGCATGAGCATTTGGGATGTACTTGTTCCGGAAAATATTATGGACACTCCCCGTCTGTTTACGGGACTTGCGGAGTGGGGCGCGGTTATGATGACCTTCCTCGTGCATAAGAGGAGGAAGACCGGGCCGATGTTCGTGGCGCTGGCCGCGATCTTCTGCATCGTTCAGACCGTATTCCAGATTGGAGCGGGTTTTTCGCCCATATCCCTCTGGATACCGAATATGATGCTGGCTGTCGGAATTATATTCTTCGAAATCTTTTATGTCGTGGACGGAACCGCGTTGGAATGCGGTTTTTATACGATACAGGCCTTCCTGCTCGCGGAGTTTTCGGCTTCCCTTTACCGTCAGCTCTATGTATGGTATGCAATGGCGCTCGGTAAATCGATGATCTTATCGGCTGTGTTTATGCTTGCAGTATATGCGGTCGTTTTCTATGTGAGCTACCGGATTGAAACGAGACACTCACACCATGATGTACAGCTTGAGATCAAGCCGAAGGACTTTTTATCGGCACTTGCGACCGGAATCGGCGTATTCTCGCTTTCAAACCTCAGCTTTATCTGGACAAACACGCCTTTTTCGGCGGATTCCTATAATATGCTCTATGTCAGGACGCTTGTGGATCTCGGCGGTGTGCTTATGCTTATGACGCAGAAGGACAAGATATACGAGAGCACGATCTTCAGTCAGAATTTCGCGATCAACCAGCTGTTAAGACGGCAATACGAGCAGTACAAGCTTTCCGTGGACAATTCCGAGAATCTGAGAAAAGAGATCCACGACCTGAAGCACTATCTGATCGCTCTTAAGAACGAGTCCAGCCCCGAGAAGAAGCAGGAATATCTCGAGGAGCTCGAGCAGGAGATCGCAATCCAGGAATCCTTCCAGAACACCGGAAATCAGGTGCTGGATGTTATCCTTACGAACAAGAGCCTTCAGTGCAGAAAGAAGAACATCACGTTTAAGGCTATGGCGGACGGGGATATCCTGAACTTCATGCATGTAAAAGACATATGCGCGCTGTTCGGAAACCTGCTCGACAATGCGATTGAAGCAACGCAGCAGGTCGAGGCGGCGGAAAACAGGCTGATCACGATGTCCGTAAAACAGAAGAACAATTTCATCGTTGTGGAGTGCATCAACTGCTGCGACAAGAAGGTGGACATACCGACGAAAGACCTTCCGAGGACCACTAAGGAAGACAAGCAGAACCACGGTTTCGGCCTTAAGAGCATACGTATGATAGCCGAGAAATACAACGGTTCGATGACCTTTTCCCAGGATAAGAACTGGGTCACGATCAGGGTACTTCTTTCCAACAACGGATGAGAAAAACATATATGCAGAATATCCTTATAAAAGTGCAGTTTATCCTCAGACTGCACTTTTTTTGTTTTGCTTTGGTATAGTAACATCAACGATTATGAAGATTAATCTGATGAAAGGAATAATGATATGAAAGAATTATGGAATAAAACCTGGGGAGCATTTGCCGAAAAGCATCCGGCGGCGGCAAAGTGGATAAGAGAGGGCGGTCTGTTCGTCATTGTATCGAACGTGATCACGGTATTCAAGATGCTGCTGTTGATGTTCCTGCCCAAAGCCTTTGCATTTATGGGAGATAAGGCCTTCGGTTTCCCGGGCATTGAGATCACAATGTTCGGTCACACCTTCCCCTGGTACATCATCGGCTACGGCCCCGAAGAAGGCGGTGTTGCATATTTCACGGCCTATATGATCATAATGTTCGTATTCGAGGTCATCAACTTCTTCATTCAGAAGTACGTGGTATTCAGAAACTATGAGAAGCCTGCAAAGCAGGGCGCTATCTACTTCATAGCCTTCTGCATCATCACCTGTATCGTAAACTCGATCAACTGCATCTGGAAGGGCGGCATCACATATGCTATCCCCCAGAACCTCGCATGGCTCAAGGAAATCGGTACAACGGTACTCAACGGCGGCGTATCCATGGTTGTATTCTTCTTTGTAAACAAGTGGATCTTCCCCGAAACAAAGAAAGAAGCGGTTAAAGAAGCATAAGAAGGGATAAAACATGACAGGTAAAGATATCCTTAAACAACTGAAGATCGAAGAAAAATGTGCCCTCCTTTCGGGTAAGAACGAATGGATGAGCAGGGACATACCGCGCCTGAATGTTCAGAGCATAGTATTTTCGGACGGCCCTCACGGACTCAGAAGACAGGGCGAATCGGGAGATCATCTCGGACTCGGGAAGTCGCTTCCCGCCACCTGTTTTCCTACTGCGGCTACTGTAGCGTCTTCATGGGACGGTGAACTCGCGGAGGAGATTGGCGAGGCTCTCGGCCAGGAGGCAAATTCACAGAATGTAAATGTGCTTCTCGGACCCGGACTCAACATAAAGAGAAGCCCTCTTTGCGGAAGAAATTTCGAATACTTCTCGGAGGATCCCTTTCTTGCGGGAAAGATGGCAGCGGGCTACATAAGAGGCATACAGAAGAAGGGCGTATATGCGTGTCCGAAGCATTTCGCGGTGAATTCGAGAGAATACCGCAGAATGAGCATGAACGCGGTCGTTGACGAAAGAACTCTGAGGGAGATATATCTCACGGCCTTTGAGATCGCGGTCAAAGAGGGCGGCGCAAAGGCGATAATGTCCTCCTACAACAGCATAAACGGTGAATATGCGAATGAGAACACGCATATCCTTAAGGACATATTGAGAAAAGAATGGGGATTTAAGGGTCTCGTTGTAACGGACTGGGGCGGAAGCAACGACCATGTAAAGGGCGTTAAGGCATGCTCAAATGTGGAGATGCCGACTCCGGGACTTGACTCCGCGAGAGAACTTCTGCGTGCGCTTTCCGATGGAAGGATCACCGAAAAAGAGATAGACGAGGCTGTGCTTCCGGTCATAGAAGCGGCGCTTTATGCGACGGCAAGAAAGAAGGAAGGCGGCATACTCGAAAAGGAGCACCACGAGCTCGCGAGGAAGGCAGCGGAGAAGAGTGCCGTCCTCTTAAAGAACGAGGATGAGATACTTCCTCTGAAAGAGGGAGCAAATGTTGCGGTTATCGGAGATTTTGCATTCGCTCCCAGATATCAGGGCGCGGGTTCCTCCGTTGTAAATTCCACAAAGGTCGAGAGCATCACGGATGTTCTTTACTACTATAACCTGAATGTTGCCGGAGCGGAGAGGGGATATGTCCGCACCGGAAAGAAAAAGGATATAAACGCTTATAATGCGGCTATCGAACTTGCGAAGAAAGCGGATATCGTGCTTTACTTCTTCGGGCTTGACGAAGTCAGCGAGACCGAAGGCGGCGACAGACTGCATATGCGCATACCCGCGATCCAGGAGCAGCTTCTTGAGGAACTGCACAAGGTAAACCCGAACATCGTAGGCGTTTTGAGTGCGGGAAGTGCGGTCGAGACACCGTGGATCGGAAACTGCAAGGCTCTGCTGAACGGCCTTCTTACGGGGCAGGCGGGCGGAAGCGCGATAATGAACATACTTACCGGCAAGGTGAACCCTTCGGGCAAACTCTCGGAGAGCTGGCCGGTATCATACGGTGACTGCCCGGTTGTAAACTATTCGGGCACTGAAAAGACCAACCTTGAATACAGGGAAGGGCTTTATGTGGGTTACAGATATTATGAAAAAGCGGGAGTTAAGGTGAGATTCCCGTTCGGCTACGGCTTAAGCTACACCGGATTCAGCTATTCCGGCCTTGTTGCGGATGAGAACGGGGTAACTCTTTCAGTTAAGAATGTCGGAAATGCGGATGGCGAGGAAGTTGTCCAGCTTTACGTCGGATTAAAGGAAACTTCCCTTATCCGTCCCGTAAAGGAACTGAAGGGCTTTGCAAAGGTTTCGTTAAAGGCGGGCGAATCCAAGGAAGTGAAGATCGCCTTTGACGATAAGACTTTCAGATTCTTTAATACCGCATCGGGGGCCTGGGAGATCGAGGGCGGAAACTACGATATCTTAGTGGGCGCAGGCTCTTCGGACATACGCCTCAGAACGACTTTGAGCGTTTCCGGTACTATGAGCGAAAAGCCCTATGAACTCTCTGCATTCCCTTCATATGCATCGGGAAAGATACTGAACGTGTCGGATGAGGAATTCGAAAGTCTTTACGGACAGCCTCTTCCCATTGAACACACAGGGGAACTCGAGCTTAACGATCCTTTCTGCAAAATGGGCACTGCGAAGTCGGGCCTCTTCCGTCTGGTCAGCAAGGTGCTCAAGAGGAATGTTGAAAAGGCACAGCAAAAGGGCTATCCCGACCTGAATTCGCTGTTCATATACAATATGCCCGTGAGGGCGCTCTGCAAAATGGCAGGCAACTTTATCTCGATGGAGATGAGCGAAGCGGTGCTTATGATGGTGAATGGCCATTTCTTCAAGGGCTTCGGAAAGTTTATCGGCGGCTTTGTGAGAAACAGAAAAGAGAACAAAAAGTACGAGAAACTGCTGGCAAGCTTTAAGTAAGAAATCTTGTGGAATAAATAACAATGTGTTAAAATCAGTCATTGGTCGAATGAAAAGTTCGATCAGTGACTGATTTTTGGTTTGGAGGTTCTTATGCCTAAATACAAGGTCGCCGTTTTCGATATGGACGGCACTATACTGAATACACTTGATGATATGACGGTTGCCTGCAATCATACGCTTTCCGCAATGGGAATGCCTCTTCGCACCATGGACGAGATCAGAATGTTCGTCGGAAACGGCATACCGAAGCTCGTTGAGCGCATTGCGCCTGCGGGAACGGATGAAGCAACGCTGAAGAAGATGCTGGAGATATTTATGGAATTCTATTCCGCTCACAGCATGGATAAGACGGGACCTTATGCGGGCGTTCCCGAACTGTTAAAGAAGCTTAAGGATAACGGCATAAAGCTTGCCTGCGTTTCAAACAAAGCCGATGCGGCCATGAGAAAGCTCTGCGACGAGTTCTTTAACGGCCTCTTCGACGATGCGGAAGGAGAGAGAGCGGGAGTCAACAAGAAACCCGCGCCGGATATGGTCTGGGCTGCTCTTGAGAAGATCGGCGCCGAGAAAAAGGATGCGGTCTACATCGGAGATTCCAATGTGGACTATGAAACGGCGGTAAATTCAGAGATCGACTGCATCTCTGTCTCCTGGGGCTTCAGAAGCCGCGAATTCCTTGAAAACCTCGGTTCAAAGTGTATCGTTGATACGCCGGAAGAAGTTTTTGATGTGATAATGAGTGAAAGGTAGAATATGCATCCCTTCAGACATTTTGTTACAATCACAAAGCACAGGCATCTTGTGATCAGATACTGCTTTATGGCGGGCATCGGATTTCAGGGGCTTTTTCACGATCTCTCGAAATATTCGCCGACGGAATTCATACCGGGCGCGAAGTATTGGACGGGAAAACATTCCCCGATCAAGGATGAGAGACGGGAAAACGGCGTGAGCCTTGCCTGGATGCACCATAAGGGAAGAAACAAGCATCATTACGAGTACTGGATGGATGCGGATCCCGTAACGAAGGAACTGAAGCCTGTGCCCATGCCCGACAGATACATAAAGGAAATGTTCTGCGACAGGCTGGCAGCCACGCATATATACCTCGGGAAAGATTATACGGACGAGGAACCGCTTAAATACCAGAAGTGGGAAACGACCTTCTGGAAGATCCATCCCGACACCGAAAAAAAACTGGTTTCGCTGCTCACCATGCTTTACGAGAAGGGCGAGAAGGAAACCTTTAAGTACTTAAAAAGCAGACGGACACTTTGATCCGCCTGCTTTTCTGATATCATTGATATTTCAGAAGCAACGTTTTCTGCGGCTGCGTTTGCACTCGGAAACGCTTTCGCATTTGTAGCATACTTCGTTTGTGAGAACGTCGTCGCCGTTAAAGAAGCCTTCGATATTTTTAAGGGTTGTGTCGGCGATCGCCTCAAGAGCCTCTCTTGTAAGGAAGGCCTGATGTGAAGTGAGGATCACGTTAGGCATCGAGAGGAGTCTTGCGAGCACATCATCCGCGAGGATATGTCCGGAACGGTCATCGAAGAAAAGATCCGATTCCTCTTCGTAAACATCGAGGCAGGCGGCGCCGATCTGACGGGACTTTATGCCTTCCAGCAGAGCTTCCGCATCGATCAGCCCTCCGCGGGATGTGTTTATGATCACAACGCCTTTTTTCATATGCTCGATGGATTCTTTGCATATGAGATGATGGTTGTCATCGGTTAGCGGGCAGTGCAGGGATATGATGTCGCTGTTCCTGAGGACTTCGTCCTGCGACATGAATTCAACGCCCGGAATATCGGAAGGGTATTTGTCATATGCAATGACGCGCATACCGAAACCGAGGCAGATACGCGCGAATGCCTTTCCGATCTTGCCCATTCCGACTATGCCGACGGTCTTTTCATAGAGGTTGAAACCGACCAGGCCGCTTATGCTGAAATTGAATTCTCTTGTGCGGTTATATGCCTTGTGTATGCGGCGGACGGAAGTGAGGAGAAGTGCCATCGCGTGCTCCGCAACCGCTTCGGGCGAATATGCGGGGACTCTCACAACGTGGATCTTTTGATATGCCGCGCGCACGTCGACATTGTTAAAGCCCGCGCATCTCAGGGCGATGAGCTTGACGCCGTATTCATAGAGCTTATCTATTACTTCTTTTGAGAGTTCGTCGTTTACAAAAACGATGACGGTATCAAAGCCTCTTGCGAGCTCCGCTGTTCTTATGTCAAGCTTCGTGTCGAAGTAGGTGATATCGATGTCGTTTCCTTTGATCTTGTCAAAACTTTCCCTGTCATAGGGTTTGGTATCAAACATTGCCGCTTTTATCATAACATTACCTCCTGTTTGTCATCTATTATACCATGTTAGTACAACAAATGTGTTGCAAAAACAACGAAACACATCGAAAAAGTCGAAAAATAGTGTTGACAAGAAATATTCTTTTAATATAATGAATAAAAGCACAGTTATGCTAAAAAATTATCAAATTAATCTATTAAAGTTAAAATTTTTAGTAAGAAGGAGAAAAGAGATGGCTACAAAGAAGACAACAGCGGAGACCGAAGAGAAGAAGGTTACCGCAAAGGCAACTGCTGCTAAGAAGACCGCAGCAAAGAAGGAAGAAGTTAAGGATACAGCAGCTAAGGCAGAGGCTAAGCCCGCTAAGGCAAAGGATATCAAGACAAAGATCGCCGTTCAGTTCGGCGGCAAGGGCTACGAGACAGATGATTTCGTAAAGATGGCAAAGGACGTTTGGACCTTTGATCTTAAGAGAGAAGTTGCTGATCTCAAGCAGATCGACCTCTATGTAAAGCCCGAAGAGAGCAAGGTTTACTACGTATTCAACGGCAGCGAACTCGGATCATTCGATATCTAAATCAACTTAATAAATGCCACTAAAAGAACCACAGGAACCACAGGGGACGTTTCATTTTGGCTGCTCGCAGCCAAAATGAAACGTCCCCTGTGGTTCTTGTGGTTCTTATGATTCTTTTTTATTTATCCAGATGCACATCCAGCTGATTGAAAGGTATCTCGATACCATTCTCGATAAACTTCGTGTTGATCGTTTCCTGAAGCCTCCATTTGGTTGCCCAGAAATCACCTGACTTAACCCATACTCTGAAACCGACGTTGATCGAACTGTCCGCGAATTCGGAAAGGAAGACTGTCAGACCCTTTTCTTTAAGGACCGCTTCGTCATTTTCATATACACCGTTCAGCACTTCCTTAACCTTTTCTATGTCCGAGCCGTAGGCTACGGGAAGCATAAGATCCAGCCTTCTCTCGGGCTCTCTTGACACGTTTGTGATCGTGCTGTTCGAGATCGTGCCGTTCGGAACGACTATGACCTTATTGTCGGGGGTCTTCAGAGTGGTATAGAAAATGTCAATGGATGTGACAGATCCTTCCACGCCGCAGGTTACGATGTAATCACCCACAATGTAAGGCTTAAGTACCAGTATGAGCACGCCGCCCGCAAAGTTCGAAAGGCTGCCCTGCAGAGCAAGACCGATCGTGAGGCCGACGGAACCGAGCACGGCGATTATGGTCGTGGTGGCAATGCCAAAGAGCTCAAAGATCGCAAATACGGTCAACGCATAAAGAGCGATCTTTATGAGTGAGAGAAGGAAGCTTTCCACGCCCTTCTCAAGCTTTGTCTTTTCCATTGCCTTTTTCGTCAGACCGACAAGAAGGATTATCAGCTTTCTGCATACGATATATATGACGATCGCAAGAACGACTTTCAGGAGCACAGGCGCGACAACGTTGATCAGGAATTCACGAAGTGTGATAAGGCCTGTTTTGGCGTAGTTGGCAATGTCGTCTCCCGTGTATGTATAGTATTGGTTCATATATGCCTCCTTTAGTATGATGTATGGATTATAACATAAATGAGTGCGATGTGTTGACTTTTTTATATCGGTGATGTATTTATATTGAGAAATGTTGTCTTTACAACAAAATGATATCCGGAGGAAATGATGGACAGAAAGTGTTATACCGATGCGGTCAAATGCATAGATGTTGACGGCATGCTTTCACGCTGCATGCTTTTTAAGGGAGTGAAGCCCGAAGAGATAAGCGCGCTTATGACCTGTATGAACGGTCAGGTGGCGCATTTCGACAAGGGTGAGTATCTGCTCCGGGCGGGAGACAGGATAGGCTCCGCATACATATTGCTGAACGGCTGTGTCATTGCCGAGCAGGTGGATTACTGGGGGAATCGCGACATTTTGCAGGAGATCCGCCCGGGCGAACTCTTTGCGGTGAACTATGCGATCCCCGATGAGGAAGTGCTGTCTTCAAATGTTGTGGCGCTTGAGGATTCGTGCGTTCTGATGATCGACGCAGACAGGCTTGTAAAGGTGTGCGACAGAGGCTGCGCCTGCCACAATCATGTGAAGGATAATCTGATACTTATGCTTTCCACGAGAAATCTTGCGCTGACAAGGAAGCTCCGTCACGTATCGAAGCGTTCCACGAGGGGCAAGCTCATTTCATATCTGACGGAAGCCTCGATAGAGGCGGGCAAAAAGGAATTCGACATCCGCCTTGACCGCCAGCAGCTCGCCGATTATCTTGCAGTGGACAGAAGCGCAATGAGCAGTGAGCTTTCCAAAATGAAGAGTGAGGGTATGCTTGATTACAAAAAGAACCATTTCATCCTGCATGTGAGAGAGGAGATCTGAATGGCGCTGCCTTATCGTTCGCTTGATTCGGAAATGAAGAAGAGATTTGGGAGCAAGGTCTACAAGATCTCGCTTGATGCGGGCTGCACCTGTCCGAACCGCGACGGCACGCTCGGCTACGGCGGTTGCATATTCTGTTCGGATGGCGCATATGCCTGCTCGGCGGCTCTGATAAAGGAGCAGCTTAAGGCCGCAAAGGAAAAGGTGGCGGCAAAGATAAAGGACGGAAAATACATCGCATATTTCCAGTCACACACGAACACATACGGGGACATAGACCGGCTTGAACGCCTGTTTTCGGAGGCTACAGACGATCCCGAGGTCGTGGCGCTTTCGGTCGGAACAAGGCCGGACTGCGTCGGGGACGATGTGATCCGAAGCCTCAAAAGGCTGCAGGAAAAGAAGCCCGTATGGGTGGAACTGGGGTTGCAGACCATACACGAAAGAACCGCAAAGCTCATAAACCGCGGATATGATCTGCCGGTTTTTGAGGATGCGTACAAAAGGCTTAAAGACGCCGGCTTCGAGGTCATAATCCATGTGATCATCGGTCTTCCGGGAGAAGATGACAATGACGTAAGGGAAACCGTCGGCTACCTTTCAAAGCTTTCGCCCGCACCTGACGGCGTAAAACTTCAGCTCCTCCATGTCTTACGGGGAACGGCGCTTTACGATATGTATATGAAGGATCCGGGTATCATAAAAGAATATTCCCTCGAGGAATACGTGGCTTTCGTAAAAGAACTGGTCGCGATGCTGCCCGAAGAGACCGTGATACACAGACTCACCGGCGACGGCCCGAGACGGCTGCTTGTGACCCCGCTCTGGACTACTGACAAGAAGCGCGTTATGAATGCGCTGCATAAAAGTTTTGCCGCTCCTCTTCATATTTAAGTGCAAGTGTGTTATAATCACATCAAACTGTTTAAAAATATATGAGAGGTAGAATAATGTCAGCACAGAAGACAGTTCTGGTTACCGGCGGAGCCGGATTTATAGGGTCCAACTTTGTTTATTTATTGCTTGAAGAAAGACACGATTGGAGGGTCGTATGTGTGGATTCGCTGACTTATGCGGCGAATTTTCATACACTTAACGACGCTCTTAAAAACCCCAATTTCAGGTTCTATAAAGAGGATATCAGAAACCGCGAGGGGATCTTTGCCATCTTTGAGGCGGAGCATCCCGATATTGTGGTGAACTTCGCGGCGGAGAGCCATGTCGACAGGAGCATAGACGATCCGGGCATCTTCCTTCAGACCAACATCCTCGGCACCCAGGTAATGATGGATGCCTGCAGGAAATTCGGCGTGGAGAGGTTCCATCAGGTGGGTACCGATGAGGTTTACGGAGATCTGCCGATCGACAGGCCGGATCTGTTCTTCTATGAGACGACGCCTATCCACACATCATCACCCTACAGCACATCAAAGGCTTCGGCGGATCTGCTGGCACTCGCATATTACAGGACATACGGTCTGCCCGTTACGATCTCGAGATGCTCGAACAACTACGGACCTTATCAGTTCCCGGAGAAACTGATCCCTCTTATGATCAACAACGCTTCCCACGACAAGGCGCTGCCCGTATACGGCGAAGGTCTGAATGTCAGGGATTGGCTGTATGTTAAGGATCATTGCTACGGAATACTCGCTGTGCTGGAGAAGGGAAGAGTCGGCGAGGTTTATAACCTCGGCGGACATAACGAGAAGGCAAATATTGAGATAGTAAAGATCATCCTTAAGGAACTCGGTAAGCCCGAGAGCCTTATCACTTATGTTGCCGACAGAAAGGGACACGACCGGAGATATGCGATCTGTCCCGATAAAGCCATGAAGGAACTCGGCTGGCAGCCCACCACTATGTTCAAGGACGGTATCAAGCTCACGATCGACTGGTACAGAGATCATATGGACTGGATGGAGGAGTGCACCGCGGGAGATTATCAGCAGTATTACGAAAAAATGTACGGGGACAGAAAATAAAGCAACCGGAGAACCCTAATGGAAAGCAATTATTTGGTAAGCGTGGTCGTTCCGACATTTCGCAGAGACGAAATGCTGGAGCGGGCTCTTGATTCACTCGGAAAACAGACGTATCCGGCGATCGAAGTGATCGTGGTGGATGATAATCACAACGAAGAGTGGAACGAAAAGGTCAATGAAACGATCACGCGTGTTAATAAGAAATATCCCGGTCTTGAAGTACGGTGTGTTGTGAACAAAGAAAACCTCGGATCGGCGGAGACCAGGAATACGGGGATCATGGCATCGAAAGGGGAATATGTGACTTTCCTCGATGATGACGATGTTTATATGCCGGAAAAGACGGAACGGCAGCTCGTGGATATGCGTGCAGCCGATGCCGATTACGGTATCACGGATCTGGAACTGTATAATGGCAGGGAAAAACTGGTAGGAAGAAGAAAAAGGGGTTATTTAAGGGCATTTGACAGCGAAAGTCTTTTACGCTGTCATCTGATGTATCATCTCACGGGAACGGACACTCTTATGTTTAAGAGGGACTATCTGCTGAAAATAGGTATGTTCCCGCACATAAATATAGGGGATGAGTTTTATTTGATGGAAAGAGCCATAACGGCGGGAGGGAGGTTTTGCTACTCTCCTCATTGTTATGTAAAGGCATATGTTCACGACATAGAGGACGCGGGACTTTCCGCCGGTGATGAGAGGATCGCGGGCGAGAACGGCATCTTCGAGGCAAAGAAGAAATACTTTGACCGTCTTGACAGAGGCGCGAGAAGGTATATCGTTATGAGACACTATGCTGTGCTGGCCTATGCGGAGTATTGCAGAAAGAACTTCCTGCGATCTGCGGCCAATATGCTCAGGGCTTTTCTCGCGAACCCTCAGGGATTTGTAAATCTGCGAACGGTACTTAAGTAGGTATATGAAAAAAGAAGTTTTTTTTGTCGGTGATTTCGTGACCGATACCGGTCCCGGCGTTGCAAACAGAATGTTGAAGAAAGGTTTTTCGGGGAGAGACGATGTTATTTTCTCCCTGAAGCAGGGCAAAATTGCAAGGGTTCCGGAACTGCTTTGGGGGATCCTTGTTTCCCGTTCGGTCTGCTTTTGTTCTTATTCACGATCGAATTTTTTGGCTATGCGTCTTTGCCGCCTTCTGAGGAAAAAGACCGGTGTGATAATATACGGTTTTTTGGAGGAGGAAAGCAGGATAGCGGGTGATGATCCCGCTGTCGTGGAGGCTTTCGCCGAATATGAAAAGAAGATATATCCGTTGGCCGATAAGCTGATCTGTGTTTCCGGGAATTCGATGGAGCAGTTCATCGAAATGAAGCCGGAGTATAAGGAAAAGGTCACATATATTTACAATGCGGTTGAGCCGGATCTGCATGAAGAGTCCGTAAAAGCAGGGGATAAGGCAGCGGGGACATATACGATCGTCTCGATCGGAGGCGGCATGCGGAGAAAGAACAACCTTGCCGTGTGCAGAGCGGTCAAGAAACTCCGTGATAAAGGATATGATATAAAATATATAGTTATCGGTCCGAAGGAAAGTGACGGGGAAGAGATCGCAGCCTGTGATCTTACGGAATACCGCGATCATATGCCTCACGATGAAATGCTGAAGGTTATGCAGACGGCGGATCTTTATATACAGAACAGCGTATTTGAGACCTTCGGCCTTTCTCCGGTCGAAGCCCTGTTTGCAGGCTGTTCGCTCCTGGTTTCGCGTCATGTCGGAATGAGAAGCCTGATCAAAGATGTTGACGGTTTTGTTATCAATGATGATGACGAGATCGAGCAAAAAATAGTTGAAACCATGGAAAAACCGAACCACGGGGAACTGCTTGAACATTTTGACAGAGAGGCTGTAAAACCCGTAAACGTAGCGGCGCGACTTTATGATATAATGAGGAAATAGGCGGGATATGGCTTTTTTATCAATACTTACAACGGTATATAACCGCCGTGAACTTATGGAACGTTTGTTCCTTTCACTTCAAAGACAGACTGACAAACGTTTTGAGTGGGTCATCGCGGATGACGGTTCCACGGACGGGATCGAAGAGGCGGTCGACGGAATGAAGAGCAGAGCTGACGGCTTTGAGATCCTCTTCCTTAAAAAGGAGAACGGCGGAAAGCATACGGCGTTAAACTATGCATATCCTTATCTGAAAGGTGATCACACCCTTATTATCGACAGCGATGACTATCTTGTTGATGACGCGGTGGAGAGCATATATAGTATGATCGAAGAGATCGGGGATGATGAGAGCTTTGCCGGAATTGCGGGTGACAGGGGCAACGCGCCCGGCGGAGAAAACGCGGACTATGTGGACTGTACGTCGCTGGAGAGGCCGAAGCACAGGATCTTCGGGGACAAGGCCGAAGTTTTCCGGACGGATATACTGAGACGTTATCCGTTTCCTGTTTTTGAAGGCGAGAAAATGATACCGGAATCGGTGGTATGGAGTCGGATAGCTTTGGACGGATACAGGCTCAGGTGGTATTCGAAGGTGCTGGTCATATCGGAGTATCTGCCGGACGGACTCACGAAGCAGGGGATGAAAAACCGCTGTATGAAGAATATTCACGGATACCTCCGCGACTGTGCGATAACCGGAAAGCATGAGGGCTTTCCCTACGGCATCATATACAGGGGCTTCGTCTTCAGAGTTGCGCGGAAACTCGGGCTCACATACAAAGATATCGAAAAAGAGGCGGATACGTCGTTTGCCGTTATCATCGCGGCGCTGTGCGTAAATGCGCTTATGAATATATACAGAAAGATCAAAAAAAGAAAAGAGATACTGTAATCCATGGAGATCATATGCATTATTGCGGCGGTGATTCTTGGACTCACTGTTGCCGCTATCATCGCAAAGCCGGGCAGCGTATACAAAAACGATGTTTCGGAGCAAAATCCAATGGAGGGGAAAAGGGTCAGGTTTAAGGAATCACCGGATGACGGGGTAAATGCTGAAGGAGTCCGCGGCCATCTGGAGGCAGACGGGGAAAGCGCGCCTTTCGGAAGCTTCTACGGAAATGTTATCAAGAGAATATGCGACATAGTGATATCCGGCGCAGCGCTGGTCATTCTGTCGCCTTTGTTTTTGTTGATCTCGCTCTGCATTTTTATTGACGAGCCGGGTAAGGTCACCTTTACTCAGAAAAGGATCGGAAAGAACAAAAGATATTTTAAGCTGCATAAATTCAGATCGATGAAGCTTTCGGCGCCGAAGGATATGCCGACGCATATGCTGAAAGACTCCGAAAAGTATGTTACAAAGGTCGGAAAGATGATCAGGAGGCATTCGCTTGATGAACTTCCTCAGATCTGGGATATTTTTCTGGGGAATATGAGTCTTATCGGACCGCGCCCGGCGCTATGGAATCAGGACTGGCTCACGGCGGAACGTGACAAGTACGGCGCAAACGATGTTATGCCGGGACTTACGGGCTGGGCACAGATAAACGGCCGTGACAGGCTCGGTATACCCGAGAAGGCGCGGCTTGACGGTGAGTATGTGCAAAACTTCGGACCGAAGATGGATCTGAAGTGTTTTTTCAGGTCGCTTCCGATATTAAAAAAGGATGACGACATATTAGAGGGGAATGAAACGGATGAGAATGAGCCGAAGGTCCTTTATTATTCCGAAGACCTGCGAGGCTATGATGCAGGGAAAGGTGATATTCGGCACGAAAGAAAGCTTTGAAGGATATCCATTGTGTGCGGCCGAACGGGCCGGTGAGCAGGGGCTTGTAAAATGAAGAATGTACTTAAAGATAAGACGGCGGCGATCGTATTTCTTGCGAGGGATTGCGGAAAGACGCTTCCGGCATTTCTGGACAAGGTCGAAGACCTTCGAAAATATTATGCCGCATCGCGGGTTTTTGCCGTTGAAAACGGAAGCAGGGACGAAACGGCCGCGATCCTTAAGGATTATACCGAAAGGGTCGAAGGAGTTACGGTGAACTTCTTTGAATATCCCGGCTTTGATGATCTGTTACGCATGGAGAGAATGGTCCTTCTCAGGAACAAATGTCTGGATATGCTGAAGGAAAGCGGCTTTGAGCCCGACCATTATGTGCTGATAGACGGAGATCTGGATTTTTGCGTTCCGTCTCTGAATAAGGCGGTTGCAAAGGCTCCGGCCGACTGGGGCGCGCTGTTCGCAAACGGAAAGTACTTTCTGGAGGCGCAAATAATACGCATTCCGGTCATGTATTACGATCTGTTCGCATATCTTCCGGAAAATGCCGGGAATGACAGCCTTACCGAGGATGAAATGATCGCGATGAGGCCGTATACGGAAGCAAAGATAAGAAAACACGCTTATACCGCATGCCGTTCCGCTTTCGGGGGCGTCGGGATCTACAGATACAGCGCCGTCAAAGACTGCAGATATGCTGTGGAAGACAATACCGTGAGCGGGAAATTTCCTCATCTTTGTGAGCATATCCCGTTTAACAGGGGTGTAAAAGGAAAACTGTATATATGCAGGAAGATGAAAGTCCTGTATGAACCGGTGAAATTCGTCACCTGGCTGGAATTAAGGGCAACCGAGAAGGGGAAGCCGGAACTCTTCAGAAAAGCGGTCAGAGTCTACCACTTCTTCGTTCCGCGGAAAAAACAACAATCTCAACAATAAACAAAAGGAAGTTTTTAAATGAAACCGAAAAAAGAAGCAAATGATCTTCAGCATATACATATCACGGCGGATCATTATCTTTTCGATATGAAACTTAAAGAAGTATGGAAGAACCGGCAGCTAATATGGCTGTTCACGAAAAGGTCTTTTGTGGTCACATATAAGCAGACCATACTCGGACCGTTGTGGCTCTTTATTATGCCTCTGCTCACCAGCCTGACATATGTTTTCCTCTTCGGACATGTCGCAAATCTCAGCACCGACGGTACGCCGCAGCTTTTGTTTTATTTTACGGGGAACTCGCTGTGGCTGTATTTTTCCACCTGTGTTGCAAAATGCGCGAATACCTTTCTCGAAAATCAGGGGCTGTACGGCAAGGTCTATTTTCCGAGACTTGTCGTGCCGTTGTCGGATGTGCTCAGTAGTCTGATGAAGTTTGGCATACAGATGATAATTGTGGCTCTGCTGCTTGTCATTTATACCGTACGCGGTGATGTGAGACCTAACTTCGGTCTGTTCTTCCTGCTGCCGCTGATCCTTCTGTTCCTGGGAATAATGGGAATGGGCTTCGGCCTCATTATTTCGAGTTTTACCACCAGATACCGCGACCTTTACGTGCTTGTGACCTTCGGGCTTACAATTTGGATGTATGCGTCTCCGGTGATCTATCCGATGAGCAGCATGACAAGATCGAGATTTTGGAATATCCTTCTGATAAATCCGGTCACCGAACCTTTTGAACTGTTCCGCTATGTCCTTTTGGGTAAGGGCACGTTCTCGATGGGGGCGATTGCAATTTCGGCCGGTATCGCGCTTCTGGTGATACTGATCGGCATTGTGAGCTTCAATCATGTTGAACGCACATTTACGGATACGATCTGAGGTAGGAAATGGAAAACAATACAAATGACTATTCAATAAAGATAACGGGCGTTTCGAAGAAGTACAGGCTCGGCGCCCTCGGAGGAGATACGCTTCAGAAGGATCTGCAATCCTGGTGGGCGCGTATCCGCGGAAAGGAGGACCCGAACACGGCCCTTGGTTCCGCCGATCTGCCGAAAGGCTATTTCTGGGCGCTCCGCGACATAGATCTAACGATCAAACGCGGCGAGCGCGTGGGCATAATCGGTATAAACGGTTCGGGAAAATCCACACTCTTAAAGCTTTTGTCCCGGATCACCGCTCCCACGAAGGGCGAGATAGACATAAACGGACGCATTTCCTCGCTCCTTGAGGTCGGCACGGGCTTTCACCGCGAGATGACCGGACGCGAGAATATATATATGAACGGTTCTATCCTCGGAATGACAAAGCAGGAGATCGAGGATCATATGGAAGAGATCATCGATTTTTCGGAGGTGCGCGAGTTCATAGACACGCCGGTAAAGCGTTATTCTTCCGGTATGTTTGTAAAACTTGCCTTTTCGGTCGCCGCCCATCTGCAGAGTGAGATCATGATCATGGACGAAGTCCTTGCGGTCGGTGACGTTGCATTTCAGCAGAAGTGCATATCCAGAATGCGGAAAGCAGCCGAGCAGGAGGGCAGGACGGTGCTGTATGTGAGCCATAACATGGAGACCATACGCCGGCTCTGTGACCGATGCATAGTTTTGAGCCACGGCAAAGTCGTATTTGACGGCGACTGCGAAAGCGCCATAGCCGCATATATGGACCAGAGCCTCGGAGAGAACCGTACCGATATAGATCTTACGGAACTTGAACGCTCCGTAAAACTGAAAAACACCGGTGTACGTATGACTCACCTTCTTTTGGAAGACAAGATCATGCCGGTCTACAATGAGCGCGAAAACCTGAAGCTGCGTCTCGATGTGCGTTCCGAAAAGGATATGCCCGGGGTGGCGGCAAGCATTACGATGCGCACCGAAGCGGATGTCGGACTCGGTACGGCCATGACGCCGCCGTTCGACCTGAAGCGCGGAGAGAATTCTCTTAAGGTGGAGATGCCGCTGGGTATGCTTATGAAGGGCGTGATGTATGTGAGCATCGGTATATGCGGATTCGACGATATGGGCAAACAGGTGCCTCTTGACAGGGTCACGGGCGCCTGCAAGATAGAACTGTCCGGTAAGAACAGATGGAATGTGGATACTGACGGATATGTGCGGTTCACGGATCTGAAGGTTGAAAACAGCGGAAAGATCACGGGAGAATTGTGATGGAATTTGAAGTGCTGCTGAGCTGTATGCATCAAAAGGATACAGCAATTGTGAAGGATATGGGTATAACTTCGCCGATCCTTGTCATTAATCAGTGTGATGAGGACGCACGTACCGAAAACGGTAATATCAGGATGATCTCGGTTCCCGAACGAGGGCTTTCGAAGAGCAGAAATCTTGCTCTTAAAGAGGCAAAGGGACGCATATGCCTGCTCGCCGATGACGACGAGGTCATGGAAGAAGGCCTTGAAGAAAAGGTCCTTGCGGCATTTGAGGAGATTCCCGATGCCGATGTGATCGCTTTTAAGGTAATGGATTTTCCGTCGAGGCTCGGTGACCGGAAACGGCAGCTAAAAAGGTCCGATGCCTTGAAGGTGTATTCGAAAGAGATCGCATTTAAAAGGGAGTCTGTGGCGGGACGCCTGAGTTTTGATGAAAACCTCGGCGCCGGTACCGGGAACGGAGGCGGGGAGGACAACAAGTTTGTTCTGGACTGTATGAAGGCGGGGCTTAAAGTCTTTTATATGCCGGTTTCCGTCGCCCGCGTTGATAAGAGCGGTTCCACATGGTTCAGCGGTTATGACGGGAAGTTTTTTCATGACCGCGGAAGAACGACAAGATACATT
>JAEEGL011817851.1_pt1 | contig 26052 bp, 20 predicted proteins | sample 9134231 | NCBI WGS metagenome assembly JAEEGL01 (sample SAMN16246548, study PRJNA631951) | gut metagenome | biome: gut microbiome; feature: rumen; material: fiber-attached | host: Bos | place: Iran: Karaj | collected 2018-10 | reverse complement strand
GATAGTGATGATTTTTTTGAACCTACATTATTGGAAAAAACACTTACAAAAATCAAGAAGGAAAAGTCTGACTTTTGTATATTTGGAGTTGATGCTTATGACGAAAACAGTGGGAAGTTTATCCCTAGAAATACGATTTTATTAAAGCCATTTGGAACTACTAGGCCTATTTCCGTGTCTCAGAACATTGATCGTGTCGATTTGATAAATCGAGGAGTACCATGGGATAGATTATATCGAACTGAGTTTATTCGGAAGAACAATCTTAAATTTCAATCTATAGCAAGAAGTAATGACACGTCGTTTTCAGAATGTGCGATTTTATTGGCTAGTACTATTTCTGTTATTGAAGATACTCTTTTACATTATAGAACTAACCATATTGGTAGTTTGCAAACAGGTATGTTAAATACTCCTGTTGCTATTTCTCAGGCGGCATTCTTCACTCTGAATGAAATTGACAAGCGTGACATGGACAAATCTGTAAGATTTTGTGCAATCATTAATGCGATTAGAAGGATTAAGAAAAATGCAGATATATTGAAAAAGAATGGAAAACTTGATTTATTTTATGAGTATTTAAAGGAAAAAATTAGTGATGAATCGGTCTTTATTAATTATCTAATGTATGAGCTGAATGATTGTATATCCCATAAAGAGTATGATCTGGCGAAGTTGATCATGATTTATAAGAGTACAAATGATCTCATACGAGAGGGCTTCTTGAATTATATATCTATATGTATTTTGGATGAGATAGTCGAAAAAACGAATAGAATCAAATTGGACATTATTGAGAAGTATAGGGAATATTTGCGCCCACTAGAATTGGATAATTCTAGTAGGACAGTTGGGATATATGGTACAGGTAGGCATACAGAAAATTTACTCGCTATCTATGAACGCTTTATAGGACATATAAAAGCGAATATTTATTATATTAATAGCGATGCTGAAGGTGAGGCATTCGGTAGGAAATTAGTAAGTTGCAAGGATAGTATAAAGGTTGGACTTGAATTCATTATAATTTCGAGCTTTATGTACAGAGATGAGTTTAGAACTAATATTGATCAAGCCTATAATAACAGTATCAAAATAATGGACTTTTATAATTCAAGAAGTTATGTAGATCTTTTTTCATGGATAGATATAGGAGAGTTTTGTAATAAACAATAGTTCAATACGAACTAGTTGTGTCTTATGCGTGATTAGATAATATGAAGACAACATCATGAGTTGAGGAAACTAAGGTGAACCCAAAGATAAGTGTAATTGTACCGGTCTATAATGCTGAGAAATATCTTTGCCAAAGTTTGGACAGTATCATAGCTCAAACTATTGAGAAAGAGATTATATGTATTGATGATGGGTCTACGGATTCAAGTATTTGCATACTAAACAGATATAAAGATTCTTATCCGGAATTATTCTCAATAATCAGTAGAGAAAATAGAGGTACGGGATATACACGTAACGAGGGAATTGCTATTGCAAAGGGGGAGTTTATTGCGTTCATGGATGCGGATGATTATTATGCAGAAAACACTTCGCTTAGTAAACTATATGATGCAGCAATAGCTTATTCGGTACAAGTATCTGGAGGTAATATTGTACTGATAGATGAAGAGGGGGAATATTATCCGAAAGGGAATTGGTATGATAAGACTGAACTTTTATGCTATAGCGATATACAAGTTATATATGGTTTTACTAGGTATCTGTATGATAGAAGTCTGTTTGTTGATAAATCTCATCTATTCCCGCCTTTTACAAGATATGAAGATCCGCCCTTTTTTATAAGCATTATGGCTGATGTTAAATCTTTCTGTTCTATTCCAGATATCGTTTATATAAATAGAAAACGAAAGAAGGAGATGAAGTATACATATGATAAAGCGTATGGTGTACTTAGTGGAATAAGAGACTGTTTTAGAATTGCTTATGAAAATAACTATACTCGTATGTATAGAGAAACTTTGTCTAAGCTGTTATTGGATCATTTTCAATACTATTATGAATATGCTTATGCTAAAGATGATCAAGTATTGGGATTGATTGAGGAAATACTCAGTATTGAGCAGAAGTGGATTGGGGAATCATATAGTACTATCTCGAAAGATAGCATTACCGATATAGTTGAATATGGTTTGTCATTTAAGCAGAAGTGCGAGTGCTTTGTGGAATATGGCAAGAGCATAATCATATATGGAGCAGGTTATGGTGCTAAAGAACTGTATGATGCTTTTTTTAAGGGATATTCTCATTTTGTTGGGGTTGCTGTCACAGATGTGAATGATTCAAATAGCGAGTGCATTGATGGATTTAGACCATGTGACATTCGGGATTATCTGAAGTATAAGAATGATGCGGAAATAATCATAAGTCTTAAGGATCAAGGTAAGCAGAGACTTATAAATAGTTATCTGAAAGATCTCGGATTTGTAAATGTAACTGTTATCAGCATGGATATTTCATGGGTAACTAGAATATGAATATTTTGTTTGTAATAACTAGTCTTGATTTTGGCGGCGCTCAGAGAGCTGTTCAAATGATTGGAAGCTATCTGCAAGGTTTTGATAACAAAGTTTATTGCGTTTCATTGTACAAAACAGATACATATTCCTTATCCTTTAGTGGCACAATCATCGAAACGACAGTTTTTGAGAATGAATATTTTGGTTTTAATACTTTTAATGGTATTTATGCTGCCGTAGAAGTTTTAAGAGCTGTGAAGAGACTTAAACATATAAAAAAAGAATACAATATTGATGTATCCATTTCTTTTATGGAGGATAGTAATTATCTCAATGTAATGTCTCGATATAAAGATTTAATTCTCATTAGTGAAAGAACATCACTTTCTTACAGACCAGAATTTAATGGTTTTTGGTATGACAAGAGATATTTACGACATTTCTATAATAGAGCAGATAGAATCGTAGCAGTGAGTGAATTTGTTAAAAATGACTTGATTGAGAACTATGGAATTAGCAAGCATATTGATGTGATACCAAATCCATCTATTAAGCAAGCTTTTATTGACGAAGAGTTGGAAAGTATTAACTGGAAGCATGCAATTTTGTGTACTGGAAGACTCGTTCCTGTAAAACAAATGGATAGGCTTATTCGAGCGTTCACTCGTGTACATGAAGAAATTGATGATGCTACGCTGATCTTGTGTGGGGATGGCCCTCTCATGAGCTATCTAAAGTATGTTTCTAAAAAAATGGGAGTCTCTGAATCGGTTATCTTTACAGGATATACAAATAATGTAGGGATTTACTATAGCAATTGCTCAGTATTTGTTATGACCTCGAGAGCAGAAGGCTTTCCTAATAGTATGATAGAGGCTATGGCTTATGGATGCGCTATTATCACTTTGGATTCTCCTGGTGGAACAGGTGAAATAATTGGAAAGAAGAATAAAGCGGAAGGTGTCGATTTTTGTGAATTTGGAATTAATGTGCCATATGTGCTTGGCAAAGCACCACGAACTACTTCACTTGACGAACAGGAACTGATACTTGGAGAAGCAATAATTGATTTATTTAGAAACGATGCTCTACTAGAGCATTATAAAGAAAAGTCGTATGAACGTGCCAAGGATTATGAATACAATAAGATCATGGTTAAGTGGAAAAACATTATTATGGAGGAGTAAATGGTATTCTTTCAAATATTAACTATTATCGCTTTAGTATTGTGCTTTGTGATTATTTTTTATCAGTCAGCTCAATTAAGAATTCTAAAAAGTGATTATAGCAAGGTTAATGGCTATTATCGTGTTTTGATAAAATGGCTGACAAGACATCTTAGAGGGAAGCGTATAGAAGAATACTTTGTATTAAATGGGTATAGAACAATTGCTGTATATGGAGTAGGGGAGCTTGGAATTGCATTAATAGAATACATTAATATGACGAGTATAGTTGTTGCGTACGCTATCGATAGAAATGCGGAAAATGTATATGCTGCTACTGATATATATAGACCAGATGAATGTTTAGAGGCGGTGGATGTAGTTGTTGTTACTACTCCTAATTATTATTTGGAAATTAAGCGTGAATTAGAAGGGAAGATGCAATGTCCTATTGTATCTATAGAAGATGTCATTAGAGCGATATGAGAGGAAACGCTTATATGAATAATCCAATAATCTCAATTATTATACCTGTATATAATGCTGAATCTACTATAGGTAAGTGCTTGGATAGTGTGTTAGAACAAGATATAGACAGAAAAGAGATTATTTGCGTAGATGATGGATCTACTGATTCTTCCGTGCAAATTATAAAGGAATATCAAAGAAAAAACACTGAAATAGTATTATTTCATCAGGAAAACATGGGTGCCGGTATAGCAAGAAATAACGGCTTAGCTCATGCAACGGGAAAATTTGTAGCTTTTATGGATTCTGATGATAGTTATCTTGATTCATCTGGGCTTAGGTGGATGACTGAGAGATGTATTGATTGTGGATATCCTATTTGCGGTGGAAATGTCTTCAATGATATTAATGGCAGCATCGTTAGATGGAATGATTGTTTTTATTCAAATGATAATCTTAAATATGGAGAGTCGAAGACGGTTAAATATATTGATTACCAATATGATTATGGTTATCAAGGATATATTTTTGAACGAATTCTTCTGACAGAACATAATCTGAAATTCCCTTTTTATAGAAGATTTCAAGATCCTCCTTTTCTGGTAAAGGCATTATTCTATGCTCAAAAGTATCTTGTAATGAATGTTGATTTATATTGCTATACATCATTTTCTAGATATGTAAAGAGAACTGATGTACAAGTTAACGATATGATTTTAGGATTGAAAGACAACTTGGAGTTTTCACTGGAAAATAATCTTTCAATACTATGGAAGAGAACTATTGATAGAATTGATGGTGAGTTTTATGGAATTATTAAGACATCAATTACTGAAGGAAATATGGAAGCGATTAGCGGTATTGTTGAGATTCAAAAGTTGATAGATAAAGTAAATATATACGGAGAAAGGATTCTTGAAATATATAAATGGATAGAGGGATGTCTGACCAATAAACAAGGAATAACGGATGTTTCTGAATATCAATTTCCTTATGACAAAATACCGTATGATAGTAGAATTATACTATACGGGGCAGGACACGTGGGAAAAGGAATTAAGAAACTAATTGATTATACTGGGTACTGTAAAATTGTTGCTTGGGTCGATAAAAGATATGAGGAAGATGCATTGTTAGGTTACGGAGTTGTAGCTCCCGAATCTATTACTGGAATGGATGCTGATTATGTTTTGATAGCTGTTGATAGCGACTGGCTCTATAATTCGATAAAACTGGATTTGAAAAGTATACTAAACGGTAGGCAATTATCAATTATTGGCCCTGTACATAGAATTCATAACCGCAATAAAAGTAGTGTATATAAAAGTTAATAATTGTGTATGGTTTGGATACCCTTGTTGATGTAATCAATAGCAAAATAGTAAATATTAGATTTAAGAGTGAATGATGAATAATAAAAGCAAAGATATTCATAATGATGCAGATGTTGAATTTTTAAGAAAGCAATTATCTGAATTAGCTGATTATTTCGAAAAAAGAAAGATTTTGTTTTTGTGTGTAAAATACCCAGTACTTGGTGAAGTATTGAATGTTAAACAACGTGATGAATTCAAGCGTAAGCTTAAATTGTCTAATTCGCGTGAAGATATGTTGTCCATAGAGGATCAGAAACAATTCTATGGAAACATATATCGACTTGAAATTGCTGAGGATATGGTCAAGGCTCGGAGCAGTATTAGAAGTCAGAGAGTAAACGGAATAACTAAGTACAAGGATTTGTCTAATGAACTAATTACAATTGTTGATGGGCATAGATTAGTGCCTAATGCACCTAAAATGGCTTTGTGTAGAGTTTTTCTTATCGGAAACTGTAATTTTTTTGGAGCCTATCAGGATAATAATCATACTATAGGCTTTTATCTTCAGGAGTTACTAAAAAAAGAATATGGTGAATGTTATGAGGTTGTAATTGCATCTAATATGGGAGAGTGTGAGTTTTCTGCATTATATACCGAGCAAATGCGGAAAGGTGACATAGTAATTTGTCAGTATCCAATATTTGGAAGTGAAAATAAAGAAATACCTAATCTTATTCCGGTAAAGGGTGCATTTACATCTATAGATAATTTACAGAATAATTTATTCAATAGTCTTAGACATCATAATCATGTACTTAATGAAAAAATAGCCCAAATTCTCTTTGACGCTATTTTAAAATATTCGGATGGAGACCATTCAACAGAGGAAATTAGAAAAGCTAAACAAGATTATTATATACCGGTAGAGGCAGATAGATGCTATAGGTATTTAAAGCGTGCTGCTGATATGATGGCAATTCCTAAGAGTAGTAATATAGGTGCTATTGTTATGAATTGTAATCCATTTACTAAAGGGCACAGATATCTTGTAGAGGAGGCTTTAAAGAGAGTTGATTTTCTTTATGTATTTGTTGTTCAAGAAGATGAGTCTAGATTTCATGTAGATGATAGAATCAGGCTTGCAAAAGAAGGATTAAATGATTTAAGTGATAAGGTTTGTGTGATTAAGTCTGGTAGTTATATTATTTCAAAGGAGACATTCGAGCAGTATTTTGATAAGGATTATGATGTTGAATACATTGAAGACATGGAATATGATCTCAGGGTATTTTGCGAGGTTGTATGTAAATATTTTGGGATAGTCGTTCGTTTCGTAGGTGAGGAACCGTTTGATAAAGTGACGGCAAAATATAATGAAACGATGAAGAAACTACTTCCTGAATATGGCATCAAAGTTGTGGAAATCCCTAGAATAAAGAGTAATGAAAATGTTGTTAGTGCCAGTAGGGTAAGAACTGTTCTTGACCAAGGACTTGAGGAATTAAAAAGACTGTTGCCAGAAGAAATTATATATGATGCAGTCAGGTCGTATTATTCGTCGGCAGAGTTACCTGTAACATCCTTTACTAGTTATTGCAAGGATGAATACAAAGAAATTACCAGATTAAATAATTATGATGACGAAAGAATAAAGACCCTTTTGCGACAGTTTTGCAGCGATGATGACTATGATATATACATATTTGGTGCAGGGAAATGGGGACTAAGTATTTTTGAATATCTATCGGAAGAAGAAATAGAGATTAAGGGGTTTGTTGTCGATGATGAGTATGTGCCTGAAACAAAGGTTAGTGATGAGTTAACTGTTATCGGTTTTTCTCAATTGAATGCTGAGACGGATAAGGTGATTTTGGCAACATCAAGACGAGCTGCTTATGAACAGCTTCTTTTGTGGGAAGGGTCGTTTGTACAGATTCCTGAATCGTTTCTTCGCAGGATTTCCGGTACAGAAAAACAGAGTAAATAAATGGCACTTTTATTGCACTTATATGGAGGCTTAGGTGGTCAGCGTAATAGTACCTGCATATAACACTGAAAAATATATAGGTAGATGTCTTCGAAGTATTCTTGACCAGACGTTTGAGGATATCGAAGTCATAGTTATTAACGATGGCTCAACTGATGACACATTGGATGTAATAAATGCTATTGCAGATGAAGATAGAAGAATCAGTGTTATAAGCCAGGAAAATCACGGCCTTGTATACTCCCGCAAACAGGGCATACTACGCGCCAGTGGCGAATACGTATTGTTTGTGGATAGTGATGATTATATTGACTCTTCAATGGTTGAGGAGCTGGTCAAAGTTGCAGATGCAAATGATGCGGATGCGGTCTTTAGCGGTTCTTATTTGCATGTAGTAGGAGGGCTTAATTCTGCCAGCCAGGAAATGCGTCTGTTAGATGCAGTAGATGCAGAAGGAACTGATCGTGAAATCTATAATTTCTACGAATCTGGTGTATATGAAGGAGAACGACTTAGAGAACTTAAAGACAAGCTGTTTTGCGCAGAAGATTATTGCACGATGGCGGTATTGCCGTATTTGTGGAATAAGCTTTGGAAAATAAGTGCAATTAAAGAGCATGTCCTTTCCTGTGATGAGCAGCTTAAGGTTGGAGAGGATGTTGCTATAGGCTTTCCTGCCATTTTGACAGCTGAGAAGATAGTGATTATAGAGGAGGCATTTTATCATTACTGCCAGTATCCTGATTCAATGATGCGCGGAAACAGGGATGAAGGCGCAGAGTATGATAATGCAATAAGGCTTTATAAGTTTTTATTGAAAAAGGGTAAAGAATTAGGTGCATCAGATGCTTTTTGTACTGGACTTGATAGATTGCTGGTGAACCAGCTATTTACCAGGTGCTACGAGAAAACAAATGCCATTCTTGGAAGTGAAGGCCTATTGGGATTTATTGATAAATTGCCTGATGAGATAGTGATTTATGGCGCAGGTGAGCTTGGCAAAGCAGTCTATTGTTATGTGAAAGACAGATGTCATGTAAAAGCATGGATTGATGCAGGGTATGATTATTATCGAAAATTGGGATATCCGGTGGAATCAATTGAGGATTTCCAATTTGAAGAAAGCGATGAAGTTATTGTGGCGGTATTTAACACCAGAGCTGTATCGGCTATAGAAAAGTCGCTTATATCCAAAGGGGTTAATAAAGGTAAGATTCATTGTTTTTGCGGCTTCGATGACTATTCTATGCTTATGAAGAAGCTTGATATTGATGCTAAGACAGAGCTTTTATCTAAGGAGAGAGTAATCATCTACGGCACAGGCAGACGCGCAGCTATGTACTACAAATGGATTGCAAGTTTTTGCGATATCCGGACTTTTGTCAGTGATAGTAAAGACGCTTATGGGAAGTTTGAGATGGAGGATTTAGACTTTCATAAAGCATCAGCCACTGATGTGATTGGTAGAGAGAATATTGGTGATTATGAATTTGATAAGATAATTGTTACGGCAGAGAATGATAAGCTGGAAGAATCTCTTAAGCAAATAGAGGAGATGGGATGTAATTACATTAAGAAAAGTATCAGCTTGGATGAGTTTACTTCCTTGCATAAAAAGGATACGAATAATTATCTGAGATTTGTGGGTGATGTACAGCTTGAAGTGATAAAAGAACTTTTAAATGCGACTGACGAGCAGGTTTCCAATTTTGATTGGATGATTGAGAGAGTCAGACGATATGGTATGTTTTGCTTTCCAAACAAATGGATGCACAACGCTGCTAATTGCAATTTCTTTGTCTATGGCCTTCAGCAGGTTGCAGAAGAATTTGCAGCTTTTTGTAACTATATTTCTGATTTGAAAATAGAAACTGCTGCGGAGATCGGAGTATATCGTGGTCGTAGTTCGTTTTTTATCTGTGCTGTACTTGCGAGGAAAAATAAAAATCTGACTTATAAGATGATTGATTTATACGACAGGATAGATGATTTTGATGAGTTTCATGCGCTTTTACCTCAGCTTCAAAAGTGTATACCATCAAGTTCTGATGATTACAAGAATGAGTCTTTTGATTTTGTTTTCATAGATGCGGACCATTCCTATGATGCATCGATAAATGACTTTAATAATGTAGGTCAGAAGGCAAAGGTTTTAACTGCTTTTCATGATGTATATGCACATGAGTATGATCATGAAAATGGCGGCACTGTGCGAATGTGGAATGAAGTTTTGGAGAGAACCGCTGATCACGAGCATGCTGTTTTTTCTGAGTATCCTGATAAATGGATGGGAATTGGCGTTGTTAAATGGTGAAAAGGGAGTGATATAATGAAACGCTCCACTTTGTTAAAGTGGAGCGCCTGTGATTAAAGCTATAAAGGGTGTTATTCTATATCACCAAATTTCTCTTTGTATTTTTGGATAAGAGCATCCATATCGGCAATAGCAGCATCTTTATCGGCAATAGCGGCATCCTTATCAGCAATGGCAGCGTCCTTATCAGCAATAGTAGCATCCTTTTCAGCAATAATTGGACCAAGCTTTTCTTCGGCATCTGTATAGCCGGCAACATACTGAGTGGCGAGCATTTCTTTATAGCGGCGCTGGCCTTCGAGCATTTCTCTTGCAGCATCGTCAGTGTTAAGTTCAAGGATCATAGTGGCTACCTCCTCTATTACGGGATTATCCTTGGCAAGAGCTTTGAACTCTTCCCAGGTTGTCGCTTTAAATAATTTAGCCCAGTACACAAGATTATTAGAAATATCTTCCTGTGTTGCTAGTTCTATATGATTTAATTGTAACACGTTTATGCCGAATTTTTCAGTATAGGGAGTATGATTTTTGGTATTTAGCAGAAGATAATGTGAATAAAACTCGGTGTTATTTGGTAAGAGTTCCTGGTCAGTTATGCAGTAATGTGTTGTTGGTTTAAGAAGCGAGTAATTATCACCGCCCTTTAGGTTATCATAAGCTCTGCATAGATAGAGAATTGACCGCGGGATCCAGTATTTATCCTCATATACCTGAAGCTCGATGTTCATGGTTTCATTGTTGTTTAGAGTCAGCAGAAGATCCAGAACGGTTTCTTTTGAAAAATTCCCGATAGATATGGGATTTTTTACGAAAATCTTTTTAACATCGGAAGGCTTGATGCCTTTTAGAGCCGAAACAAGACCGATTAGAGCCTTTTCTGAACGCTGCATAATGAAATGGAAAACGATGTCACTTGTAAGTGTGAATTCGATTGGCCCTGTGGCATCTGCTAAATTAATGTTTGAAGTTTTTGTGGATTGATTATTATACATCTTTTGCCTTTCTTTGTAATTGTGGTAGTGCGTAAAATACATGGGATTTATGCGTTTGGGAGTTGTCAAACGAATTTCTAAATCAAAGATTTTTGATTTGCAGAAACGAATATATCAGATGATAAATGAAATGTGAATGACATTAATAGAATCTTAAGGAAAATTGGATGAATCTTAAGAATCTTAAGAAATATACTTAGTTTAGCAAACTTGAATTAACCATCCTATGAGAGGACATGATTTCGTGAAAAAATACTATATTTTCGGTGCACATTCCAGGGCTCAGACTTTGGGTGTATATTTGCAAAAATTGTATCCTGACTGGGAGCTTTTGGGATACCTATATGATGACGATGAAGATAATCCGGAAGCCGTGGAGGGAGTGCCTGTTTTTAAGATAGATGCTGCCGGAGAAAATGACTTAGATACAAGTGCGGATGCTTACATAGGTACAAGAGGCGTGAATTTCGCGCATGCTGAGGAGGTGCTTAAGAGCATCGGTTTTTCTGAAATACACTATTATGATATAGAACTCGATAATGACCTTCGCAACAGATTTATTCCGGAATATTATAAGGATCATGGCAGAGTATTCGTAAAGCTTGAAGACCAGTTAAAGGAGCCAAGGCCTGTAGAAGCTCATATAAATGAGCAGCCGGATAAAAGCTGCAAATCAAACAATACCATATATGTTGTAAGATCAATCTATGATTCGCCGATCGACAACGAACCTGCGCTAAGACCATACGAGTCCTACATTCAGGCTGGGAAAGCGCTAACAGATCAGACGATCATAAGCTGCAGCATTTTTGACGATGCAGGTGATAATATTTCTGATAAAAATAAGCAAATGTGCGAGCTTACAGCCATGTACTGGATTTGGAAAAATTCTGATCGTAAGGTTGTAGGACTTGAGCATTACAGGCGAAGATTTATATTGCCTGAGGATTTTGGAAGAGTCTTTGATGATGGGAAGGCTGACGTTATCCTTCCTGTTCCGCTTTTGGTAAGGCCAAGCCTTATGGAAAATTACACATCCCGCCATCTGGGAGAGACCTGGGCTGCAATGATGGAGGCTTTGGAAGAGCTTCATCCTGAATGCGTGGATGCAGCTAAGGAATTCCTGGAAGGAACCGCGGTATATTCCCCTTGTAATATGCTTATTGCCAGAAAAGAAGCATTTGATGAGATGTGCAAGTGGCTTTTTCCTGTTCTGTTTAAGGTGCAGGAAAAATGCGGGATCTTTGGGGATAAATATCAGGATCGCTACCCGGGATTTCTTGCAGAGAGATTGATGACATTATATTTTTACTGGAAGCGTGATGAAATAAAGGTTGTGTATGCTGATAAGGTTTTTTTGAAATAAATAGTTCTAGAGAGATGTAGCAAGAAAAATTACATAATCTGAAAACGATGGTCTGCTAAAGTTTTGCTTACAATAAGCCGATAATATCTTAACGGTATTATCGGCTTTTGTGTTATGATTATATTAAGATTAGACACATGAAATATGTGTAAGCAGGAGGCTGGATGAAACATATTTTTATGGCATCTATGATGTGCGCTGATTACAGCAATCTAAGGAAAGAAGTTACTGAAATTGATGAGGCAGGAATAGATTCATTTCATATCGATATTATGGATGGTCGATATGTGAATAATTTTGCAATGTCTCTTAATGATCTAAGAGCAATTCGCGGGTTGACCAAAAAGCCACTTGATGTGCATCTTATGGTTGAGCATCCGCTTAACACTATTGACCTTTTTACAAGAGCACTTCATAAGGGAGATACAATATACATCCACCCTGAGGCGGAGTACCACCCTGCAACGACGCTTCAGAGAATAATAAACGCAGGTCTTATACCGGGCATAGCAATAAACCCGGGAACCAGTGTGGAGACCATTTATGAGATGCTAAGGATTGTTGACAAGGTTCTTGTTATGACAGTTAATCCCGGAAATGCGGCTCAGATGTATTTGCCCTATGTAGGTGAGAAGTTTGAAAAGCTTCTTCCGCTAAGAGATGAGATGAAATTCGAGGTTTATTGGGATGGCTCGTGCACTGCAGATAAGGTTCAGGAGTTTGCGCCAAAAGGCGTCACGGGATTCGTCCTTGGAACAAATCTTCTTTTTGGAAAAGGCAGACCATACTCTGAACTGTTAAAAGAGATTAGAGGTCTTATCAACGAATAGAGGGCAGATCACTGGCTATGAATAGATCGCAGGATATGAATATAGCAATTTTATTATCCGGGGGAATCGGTACGCGGCTTGGCGGCAACATCCCGAAACAATACCTGGAGGTAGGTGGAAAAAGGGTCATTACTTATGCTCTCGAGAGCCTGCTAAGAAATAGAAATATTGATTTTCTGTGTATAGTTGCTGAAGAAAATTGGCAGGCTGAAATAGAAGATCAGATTAGAAAGATAGAAAAATCCGGTGCGAGTTTATGTGAAAAAAGAACATTTTTCGCATTGCCTGGGCGTAATAGACAGGAATCCATACTTAATGGTATGAAGAAAGTAAAAAAGGAATGCAGTGATGCAAAGACAGTTTTTATCCATGATGCTGTTCGACCTTTACTTTCGGATGAGTTAATAAATGCTTGTTTTGATGCATTGCAAGGACATGATGGTGTTATGCCGGCCCTCCCTATGAGTGATACGGTATATTTGAGTGATGATGGTAAAAGTATTTCGGGCCTTTTAGACAGGTCCAGGATTTTTGCAGGTCAGGCTCCGGAACTGTTTGATTTTGAGAAATATTTTGATGCCAATAATAAATTATCTGAGGCAGAGCTTTTGGAAATAAAGGGGTCAACGCAGCCTGCTATTATGGCAGGGATGGATATAGCAATAATTCCCGGCGATAAGTCGAATATTAAAATTACTACGCAAGAGGATCTTGACGCTTTTAAGCGTCTGATAGATTGAGATAGTACGCAGTTACTGAAATTGCTTCATTGTTTCGGGCGTAAGTATTTTGATTATGGAGGAAGCCTTAATTGAAAGCATGGGTTCTTCGTGGAATACAAAATATTGGATATGAGGAAGTTAAAGCGCCTGTTCCCGAGAAAGGGTGGGCGTTTGTTAAAGTTATGGCCTCGGGTATCTGCGGGTCTGATATCCCAAGAATATATAAGACTGGTGCGCATAATCATCCAATCATTCCGGGACATGAGTTTTCAGGAATTGTTGAGAGTGTAGGGGATGAGAGCGATTCGTTATATATAGGCAAAAGAGTCGGTGTTTTTCCACTTATTCCTTGCGGGAAATGTGAGTGCTGCCGGAATCGTCATCCGGAGATGTGCGAGAATTATAATTATTTAGGTTCAAGGTGCGATGGCGGTTATGCACAATATGTTAAAGTGCCGGTTCAGAACCTTGTAAGTATTCCGGATGAGGTCTCGTATGAATGTGCAGCTATGCTCGAACCGATGGCTGTTGCGGTTCATGCTATGAGACAGGCCGGGATTTTTGCAAATGATGATAATGATAAAACTGCTCTGGTAATAGGGCTTGGTACAATAGGTCTTTTACTAACAATGTTCCTTCTTGATGCAGGCGTTAAAAAAGTCTTAGTTGTTGGTAACAAAAGTGTTCAGCATGAAGCAGCGGTGGCTCTGGGAATTAGCGAAGAAGACTATTTTGATGCCGGGAGCGGAGAAGAAGCTTTTTCCAAATGGTTATCTCAAAAAGCAGGTTCCGGTGCTGCTTATGTTTTTGAATGTGTTGGTTCTAATGATACATATAGGCAGGCGATACGTGCTGCAGGCCCCAAAGGGACTGTTGTTACAGTTGGTAATCCACATGGAGATATGATGCTTAAAAAGGACGAATATTGGAGAATCCTTAGAAAACAGTTAAGGATTTCCGGAACCTGGAATTCTACTTTTCTTGGAAGAGCCGGAGATGACTGGGATTATGTGATTCAGAGGTTAAAAGCCGGAAAGATAAGACCGGAAAAGCTGATAACGCACAGATTTAGTTTGGAGGAACTTGAAAGCGGTTTTGAGATTATGAGAGATAAGACTGAAACCTATATTAAGATTATGGCTGTATTTTGAGAACCGGCTTAATAGGAATAGTGTTATACAGGCTTGCGAGAGATTTGGCTGTGAGCTTAAAGGTTTATGAGGGGAAATAAAATTGAGATATATTACATCAACAAAAATTGAAGACATACGTGACAGATATGATCTTATTATTGGCTGGGGCAATAGTAACTTTCATTATGAAAGGTTTTACAACCCATCTATGTACAAGATAGATTACATAATTAACGGACTAAATAGAGACATCGGAAAAGTTATATGCGGTAATCAGATTTTTGGAACTGATAAGGTAAGCGAAATCAAAGATGAGCAGAGACTGCTTATAATCATTTATTCAAATATTGAAGATGTGGTTATGGGTCAGCTTGAGGAATACTTAAAAGGAAAACAGTATGACACCATAGTCAGTCGCCTGATATGTAGTGGAACTCATCCAAAGGGATTTACTTATTCATCTGATGGCGAGGATGTCATAGTTCTTGACCTGCTTAACAAAATGGGAATCAGTAATCCGAGATATATGGATATAGGCGTATGTCATCCGGTTGCAAGTAATAATACATTTCTTTTTTATGACAATGGTTTTTCAGGAGTGCTGGTAGAGCCTAATCCCAGTATGGCTGGTTTAGCAAAGGCATACAGATCCAGAGATGTAATAGAAAATGTTGGAGTAACTGCCGGTGTAGATGGGAAATTGCAATATGTGATGAGAAAAGTGCATCCCGGAATTAATCATATTCTAAGAGAGGGCGAGAAAATTGATGAACGACTCGATAAAATAATAGATATTGATACTATAAACATCAATAAGCTCCTTGAGAAAAATAAATGTGAAGAATTGGATTATTTGGATATTGATATTGAAGGGATGGATTATGACGTAATAAATTCAGTAGATTTTCATAAGTTCAAAATAAAGGTAATATGTGCTGAGTATAAAGGTTGGGGTGAGAATCGGGATTTTAGAGCAATGATGCAAACGCATGGGTATGTTCACTATATGACAACTATGGAGAATCATATTTATTTAAGAGAAGATCTTTTACAGTTAGTGAGCGAGTGATTATTATAACAGTCATGGTATTGGAGAAGCCATATGACAGAATGTGAACGTTTGATAAAAGAGGGCTTTTTGCCTCCTGAATTTTTCAAAGAAGAAGTTATATGTGACTATCTTGTTACTGAAAAGCAGAAGAAAATATGGGCTATTCAGCTAGATCTTCTTGTGCGTTTTAGTAAGGTGTGCAATAAACATGGACTTCGGTGGTTCATCTTTTTGGGAACACTCCTTGGCTGTATCAGGCATCAGGGCTTTATTCCCTGGGATGATGATATTGATATTGTTATGCCAAGGGATGACTACGAGAAGCTTATGACGCTGCAGGACGAGTTTGATGACAGATATTATCTGCAAAATCACCTGACAGATCCGGGCTTTGCCTACACTGTTGGGCGCCTTTGTAATGTTAATACCACCTTCATTGACAGGAAGTTCAGGAACGGAAAATGGAGGATGGGAATCTGCATAGACATTGCGGTTCTTGAACCCTGGGATTCCAATGTAAAAGCAGATGATCCGAGGGTTATGAGGATAAGAAAGATATGCCGTGACCTGGCTACGGTTATGAGGAAGGATACGCCTGATCTTAGCCCTGAGGATAAGAAACGTGTAGAAGAGCTTGAATGTGATGACATATTAAAAATGCACGAAGAACTCAGAACATTGGAAAAGAGCTGTATGGGAGAACGCCCCGATTCTTGGCAGATAATCACACAGCCTGCGGCTAATGCCTGGGAGAATAATTACTCCAACGAAGAAATTTTCCCAATTCAAAAGAGATTGTTTCATGGTTTTGAAGTGAACGTGCCAAACGATTTTCTTTCCATGCTCTGGAAAAATTATCGTGGCAGTCTTGGCTTCATAGATAAAGATCATCGTGGCATGTGGCATGGGAATTTCGGATTTAATCCCGATAAGTCCTATAAAGATTTGACCGACGAAGAGCGGGAGCACCTCTGGGATGAAAAGGAAGAATCTGCCATAAAGAATAAGCTGGTAAAAAGGCGGTTTGATGGTTCCGGAATAGAGGATAAGGAGCAATCTGAAAAGCCTCTTTTTGGCACGGAGGAGTATTCAAAGTATCTTTTGAGCTTCAAGGAAAGTGCTGATATACCTAAGGATTGGGACAGTATTATCAGGCGAGAGGATGGCTCATACAAAAAGGTAATGCTGTATTGCACAACTGCAGGAAAGCTCCTTAGTGAAGAGCGGATGCTTGAGAAGATGAGGGAGAATTTTGATCTTTTCAGGGAAAACTCTGACAAAATAGCTCTGATATGGCGCCCGGAGCCCGGAGTTAGTGAGATAGTTTCTATGCTGAATGCGGATCTGGCAACCGGGTACAATGAACTGGTGGACTGGTTTAAGGAAAATCATATCGGCATATATGATGATTCTGCAGATGTGGACAGAGCTGTAGCTATTGCAGATGCCTTTTACGGAGATGAAAGCACGGTGACATCTATGTGCGTAGAAAAAGGAATTCCTGCGATGATACAGTCTGCTGATGTATTGTAAGCCTGATTATTTCTGGTGGTTTCACTTTCGGTAGAAAATAGTATTGTTTTTAATCGTCTTTTAATAGATTTATAAGACAAATGTTAAACTTTATAGCGGTTTCCTCCGATATAATATATGTAGTATCGGCAGAACATGGATGTTGGAGGTGGCCGTTATGAAGAAACATTTTTTCAGATCAATAATCGCGCTTAGCGTAACTACGCTACTGGTGGGTAATCCACTGGTGGCTTTTTGTGCGTATGAGGAAGGCGACGATTATATAGATGGTATCGATGAGTTGAGCGCATCTGAGCTTGAGGATATAGAGGATGAGGCGCTTTCGGAGGTCGATGAAGATGAGATCCGAAGTGAGATTGATGTAGATGATCTATATTCTCAGATCGATGATGATGAACTTCTTAATTCGATTGATATGGACCAGCTTGAAGCTCAGATAGATGAAGAGGAGCTTCTTACGCAGATAAAAGATGAAGACCTCGAAGAAGAACTGGACAGGCGGGAGGCTGAGGAAGCTGAGGCGAATGGCGAAGGAGTAAAAACTGCGAAGGTCGAGATTGATCCGCATCCCCTTGATGTTACAAATATCAGATATCCTACAGTGGAAGATGTTTCTCCTTTTGACTATATTCTAGATCCTCAGCAGCTAATTTTTGCAACGGATGCTGTGCTTTATGGCGGCGGAAAAGTTGAGGAAGACGCCACGCTTCTTTTCAGAAACAGAGAGGGAGATTACGATTTCTCATCAAAAAGTGAGATGCTGTCCGTTATGAATATGGGCAATGTGCCTGTAAAATTTGAGCTTGTAGCGGAACTTAAGTATGTCAGTCAGGTGACTGTTTCTGATACCGATGATTTATCCGGTGACGAGTGCAGTATGTATTTAGCTGTGGTTGATTCTGAGGGCAATGAAACTCCTATCGGTAGCGATTTAAAAGCGAGAGTTGAAGTGGAGCTGGATGCTGCGCCTGATAATGCGTATGCCTACAAATGGAATGAGGAAAAAGGCGCTTTCGATTACAGCCTGACGGACGATCCTGAAAATATAGGTTTCGATTCCTATTCATTTGGCCTTGTAGGACGTTGCAATGCTGAAGCCGACTGGGAAGACGTGACGAGATGTCCTAAGATCGAGATAAAGTGGAATGCCGAATCCATCCTCACGGACTGGGATGCTGTAAATGCTAAAAAGGCCCAGGAGGAAGCTGAGCGCAAGTCTCTTCGTGATGCCAAGATTGATTCCCTTAGGGATGAAAAGCTTGCAGAGCTTAAGGCAGCGGCTCTTGAAGAGCTTGTGGATGAGAAGCTTTCAGAACTACGAGAAGAGAAGAAAGATGAGCTTTTTGATGAAGAGTATGACAGGCTTTTCAAAGAAGAGTATCTGAGAATCAGGAAAAATAAGATTGAAAATTATATTTCCAATAAGCGTGAGTGGGAATCTGATGATGACGACGATACCTATTATGATGCTTCGGGTGATGAGTCAGGTGGCGGCTCTGGTGATGAGAATTCAGGCTCAAGTGGTGATGAGAATTCCGGTGCAGGCGATAGCAGTGATGGCGGCGGTGATTCGTCAGCCGGCGAAGCTTCCGGCGACGACGGATACAGTGATGAAGGAAATGCCGCTTCGTCAGAAGGTGAGAGCTCAGAAGACAGTAATACAACTGATACTAATATCGAGGCGTCAGGTAGTGACAGTGATATAGTTAATTCAGATGCATTTTATGGAGAGGATGCAGGTGATGAGTCTTATGATTCTGACGATTCCGGGGACGATGCATCTACACTTGATAGTAGCTATGAGGATTCTTATAATCCCGATACATATTACGAAGATGTACCATCTGAAGATTCCGATGATGCAGGATTTGAAGGCTGACCGGAAAATTTGGAAGTAACCCCAAAAAATACAAAACCATCAAAATAATGGTAAAAATCTATTTACAAACCATTATTTTGATGGTTTAATTATTGCATGAAGGATAATACTTTTATTACACCAAATTTTATAAAGTCAGATGATATCAAGGCACTTAGGGCAAAACTTAAGATGACTCAGAAAGAGTTTGCCTTTTTTTGCAATGTATCAAAGCCTACGGTTGAGCGCTGGGAGATGTCTGATAAGGAGATAACAGGTCCCATAACACTTTTGGCACAGATTGTTCTAAGGCATCCTGACATTGCCGATGAACTATCGCTTCCTGAGAAGAAGTTTCCTATGAGACTTTGGTATTACTATATGAATACAGTGTGCACGATTATTGATGTGGACACCATCAATCAGCGCGTTCGAATTAAGAACTATACAGATAATCTTGTTTTTAGAGCTTTTGGCCGAAATGATGATCCTACTTTTGCGGATTATGAGGAGTTCTTGAGGTCCAGATGTTTTCCGGAGGAGCGAGATAAAATGAAGCTTATGCTAAGAGAGTTGGATATTCCTTTTTATGACCCGCTTATGATCATTGAGAAGACAGATGGCCGCATGGCAGAGGATGATTTCTGGATAAGGATAGATAGATGATAGAGCTATTTGATAAAGAAAAAAGAGATATTAATAGGAAATCTTCAAAAGGAAATCAGCTGAAGTGGGAGAGAGAAGGCATATGGTATAAAGCTGATTATACCGGATATGAAGGATTGTCAGAGTATGTGATTTCGCATCTTTTGCGAAAAAGTACGTTGGAAGATCAGGAATATGTGGTATATGAGCAGGAAGAGATAAAATATAAAGCACAGATATATATGGGGGTATCCAGTAAGGAGTTTAAGAAAGATGGAGATCAGCTGATAACATTAGAGAGGCTCTTTCAAACTACTTATGGGATTGGGCTGAATAAGATGATATACAGTACATTAGACCATGAGGAAAGGCTTAAACTCCTTGTTTCAAAGACTCGTGACATAACCGGATTAGAGGATTTTGGAACATATATGAACAAGCTTCTGACAATAGATGCTTTTTTTCTGAATGAAGATCGTCATACTCACAATATTGCTGTTATACTTGGAAGTGATGGACAATATAGGTATTGTCCGATATTTGACAATGGAGCCGGGCTCCTTGCAGATACAACGATGGATTATCCTATAGGCGTTGATACATATGAGCTTATGGACAGTGTTCAGGCGAAAACATTCTGTCAGGATTTTGGTGAGCAATTGGAAATATCGGAAAAGTTATATGGGAATAAGCTTGGGTTGAGATTTGGCAAAAAAGATGTAGATGCAATCCTTGAAAATGCCTATGGTTATGAAAGTGTGATTGTAGACAGAATAAGAGATGTTTTATTTGAGCAGATGCGAAGGTATCATTATTTATTTTCGTGATACTGCATTGTGAAATCAAACTGATTATCTAAACTGTTTTTTGGGGGACAATATGAAAGCACACGAAGAAAAAAGACTTAGAGAATCTGCAGAATCTTTTATTCTGCGGGCAGGGGAATTTGAGCAGGCGGGCAGCAGCATAGACGAGTATGCTGTGCTTATTGAGGGACTCCGCGCTCACTATGATAATTATGAATTGTTTTTTATGCTTGGTCTGTATTACAGGTATCGCAATGCAGATCAGGCATTTTTATGTTTTGAAAATGCTCTTCATTACTGCGATGAGCCTGAAGATGAAAAAGTTATCCGTGATGCTATGGCAGATATTTCAGACAGAGCCAGAGTTCGTGGCACTTCAATAGTGATCGTATCCTACAACGATTTTGAGCTAATAAGGGAGTGCATACGTTCAATTCGCAGATATGTAAAGGAGGGCAGCTATGAGATTATCGTCGTGGACAACGCATCCTCTGATGATGAGCTTAAAGAGTACCTTAGAAGTCAGGCAAAAGAGCATGATGATTTTGTTTTGATCGAGAACTCTGAAAATGCGGGATTTCCCGCAGGCTGCAACATTGGACTATCCCATGCAAAAGCTGATAACGATGTATTTTTCCTGAATAATGATGCTGTTCTTATGCCAAATGCTCTTTTCTGGCTGAAAATGGGACTCTATGCAGATAAGAGAAATGGTTCATCCGGTGCGGTTACAAACTGTGCGCCGTCCCAGGAGGTATCGCAGGAATCCCTTGAACCGTATATAAAGATGGCGCCTATGAACGATGCAAGGCCTCTCACGGATCTGTCCGCTAATCTGATAAAGAGCCAGACAGAGGCGCCGGAGCCTGAAAAAGAGCACCGCTGGTGGAGGACCATAAGCCTTGATTCAGCAATTGAAGCGTCCAAAAGCTATGCAAAAGATCACAATGTTCCCATGTGGAATCCCTACGAGGTTCGCACGAGGCTTACAGGCTTTGCGCTTTTGCTTAGACGGGAAGCGGCTTCTGATGTGATAATTCAGTCCGGACCTCAAAATACCCCGGGCGTTTTTGACGAACGATTCTCTCCCGGCTATTTCGAGGATGACGATCTTGGAATAAGGCTTTGTCTTGCGGGCTGGAGGCAGGTGCTTTGCCACAATGCATTCATTTATCATCATGGCGGAAGCGGTTTTGCCGGGCATAATGATGCAATGGAGAAATCCCGTGACAAGTTTGGCGAGAAGTGGGGCTTTGATATCTGGAACTACACTCTTCCTGAGGAAGATAAAATATCTGCCCTTATGAGTGCTATTTCTGCAGATGGTGAGGCGTCTGTTGCAGGTATCTCAAATCCCGGTGCGGACGTTAACCAAGCAGCAGATTCCCTTGATGCTGATAGTACCGCCGAAAGGGCATCTGACCTAAAACTCTACAACCGCGTGATCAGAATTCTTGACCTTAGTGCCGGAATGGGAACAACCTTGTCTTTCATAAAATATCTCATTCCCGGAAGTTTCACCGCAGGAATTACTAATGCTGATGTTTTTGCGGGACTTTCAAAGTATATGGCTGACGATATGATATCCGGGGATCCGGAACTTGTCACTTTCCCATGGCCTGCAAAGAGCTTTGATTACATCCTTGCAGGCGATGTTGTTGCAGGCGCTTCCGATCCTGAAAGACTATTAAAAAAATTGTCTGCATACTTAAATGGAAACGGTAAGATAATATAACGTTTACCGGAATTGCGCATAGACACACGGCGGAAACGATACAAAAATATCACACGAAAAAGCAAAAAATAATTTTTGTACAATTTGAAAAATTTGTTTGTAATTTCGATAAAGTTTTTGAAATTTACGAACATTTGTAAAAATAATTTTCAGTATGTTGTCGTATTTAAGGAAAAACTAATACGTAAAAAAGAAAATGATATTTTGCAAGGCACAGATAAATACGTTATCTGTGCCTTTTTCGTTAATTTGCCCAAAAACCGAAGATAAATTTATTTAATTTTATTATAAAATTTAAGAAAAAAATAAGTGACGAAAAAACGTACATATGATATATTTGTAACTGCTACAAAGAGACGAAAAAACATTTGCAGCGAATTGAAAAACAGAATAAAGGAGGTAATGCAGATGACAAAGGCTGAAATTCTTAAAAGAGAAATATTGGCACAGTACAAGAGCGTAAGGCAGTTTGCGATTGACATGTCGATTCCATATAGTACCCTTGTAACAGCACTGGATAGAGGAATAGAAGGAATGGCTTATGGTACAGTTATTCGTATGTGCGATAAGCTCAATCTTAACCCGGTTGACTTCAGTACTCTTGAAAAGGGCACAGATCTTGGCAATAAGATTGTAGAGAACAGAGTTATGCAGCAGTATGTTAAGCTTAACAAGGTTGGACGTAAGAAGGTCCTGGATTATATGGGTGACCTCACAGCTCTTGATAAGTATCAGGCATAATTAAGTAAAGTTAGACAGGCTCACGGGATTATCCCGTGGGTCTTTTTTATTTTGCGGGTGTGATACCTTTCTATATAGAAGATATGGGTGTTTTTGTATAATTTGCATCTTTACTCCTGCGTTGTTACAATAACCATATGTTATTTTTCGGAGGAAAATATGAAATACGATTATTTGGTAGTAGGAGCAGGACTTTTTGGCAGTGTTTTCGCGCATGAGATGGCGCGTCATGGCAAAAATGTTCTTGTGATCGACAGAAGAAATCATATCGGCGGAAATATCTATACAGAGAACAGGATGGGAATAAATGTCCATATTTACGGAGCTCACATTTTTCACACATCCGATAAAAAGGTATGGGAGTATATAAACCGCTTCACGGAGTTCAATCAGTATATCAATTCTCCTGTAGCTGTTTATCACGATGAACTTTACAATCTTCCTTTCAATATGAACACATTCAGCAAGATGTGGAATATCCGTACACCTGAGGAGGCTCGCGATATCATTGATAAGCAGGCAAAAGCTGAGGTTAAGCGAATTCTTAAAGAGCGCGCTGAAAAGGGAGACGAGGAGGCAGCAGAATTCCTCGAGGTTGCAAAGGCCAGCGGACAGGACATTCGCGATGGCTTTGAAGCAGCTAATCTTGAGGAGCAGGGACTTTCTCTCGCCGGCCGTGATGTTTTTGAAAAACTGGTAAAGGGCTACACTGAGAAGCAGTGGGGACGTGATTGCAAAGAGCTTCCTGCATTTATTATAAGAAGACTTCCATTCCGTTTTATCTATGACAACAATTATTTCAATGACAGATATCAGGGAATTCCTATGGGTGGTTACACAGCTATAATTAAGAAGCTTCTTTTACTTGATGCTAATGATAATGAAAAAGAGCAGGGAATTTCAGGAAGCATTACCGTGAAAACAGAGTGCAATTTTGCTGATTTCATAAAGATGGAAGACGGAGTACCTGCAAAGCCCTTTGAATCAGTATCTGGAGACAGCTTTGATAAGGTACTTTTCACCGGAATGATAGATGAGTTCTTTAATTATAAGCTTGGTAATCTGGAATACAGGTCACTTCGTTTTGAGACAGAGGATATGCCCGAAGTCGACAATTATCAGGGTAATGCCGTTGTGAACTACACAGAGCGCGATATCCCTTATACCAGAATCATTGAGCACAAGCACTTTGAATTTGGTACAGGAAAAGGCACCATTATCACCAAGGAATATCCTGCAGACTGGAAGATGGGTGATGAGCCCTACTATCCTATGAACGATGAAAAAAATAACTCCCTGTTTGAGGAGTATAAGAAGCTTGCCGATGGTTACGGCGATGTTCTTTTCGGCGGACGCCTCGGCCAGTACAAGTACTACAACATGGACCAGGTAATCGCAGCAGCTCTTGAAATGGTGGACAGCGTAAGATAAAACAAAAAATCCATTCTGATCGATTATGCGTAATGCGCAACGAGAGCAGAATGGATTATTTTATTTTCATTAACGAAAAGCTTCAACAGTAGTTGTTGAACATCATGCCACTGTATTCGCTGGTGATGTAAGGTGAAGGATTATCGCTACCGTGCGGATCCTTGTAATTAAATACCGGCCTCTCCACATATTTCATGGGATCGATGGATATTTCCTCGGTTTTTGCTACCAGTGCCTTGGTGAATTCCTTAAGAGGTTCTATGGCCTCTTTTGTTTTTCCTGCGTTAGCTGCATCCCTGAGCTTTTGTGCGTCATAATCGATGCGGCCCTCGGCATTTATGGTTATACCATAAGGTTCTGTATTTTGCAGATGGTGCTGGGCTATGGATACCGTCTCACCAACAAGCTTTGAGCTCTTAAAATCTGAGTTTTGAACACCGCTTACACTGTCGATGAATCCGTTGTATCCATTAACGAGACCTCTTACGTTCTCGATTAGGGCATCATTTTCGTTTTTGACACCGATAGAAACCGGAACACCGGGCTCTGTTGCCTGTTTTAATGTGATATCGAACTGGTTTCCTACCGTGAATCTGTTGGAAGAGGAGTAATGCTCATTACCATTTAAATAGAAGTGAGCGTTTACAGGCTCCTGCGCAACCAGGTTTAATCCAAAGTATGCGACATTCAGACCCTTTTCACTGGAGGATGACTCGCTTATTTCGAATCTGAGTGTATATCCTGTTTTCAATCCTGTATCATTTGAACCTATTATAATAGTAGATTGATTCTGCGAATCCTCCTGAAGTCCTGCCACAAGTCCGATGCCTGCTTTATTTATTAGCCTTGTAAGTTTGGACTGAATATCTTTGTTTGTATCGCCTTCATGTATGCTATACTGGAATTCATACTCGTGTCCGTTTACATTAGCATTGAATGCGTAATTACCTTTTGGAAGAGCAACCTCTTCATCAGGTAAGAAATGACCTGCATTTATCTGATTGGTGGCCAGCTGATCAACTGCGATGGTGAATTCTGTGGAATTCTCCTGACCGCTACCTACATATTCAACGGACACCTTATCGCTGTCGGAAGATACGGCAGAGCGCTTGCTCAGAGCAGATTCTTCTTCGCTTCCTATATCCTGAAGCTGACTTCGAAGAGCCCGGGCATGCTCTTTAATACCCACGGCCTCAGCCTGAGCATTATCGTCCTGTTTTAAAACATGAAGAGGGGATTCTTTATTGATCCTGGCGATAGACTTGTAGACATTCTGAAGATCGCTCTTTTTGTGCTTGTCTACATTCGCGTTCTCTTTAGCAACATATGTGCTTGCGAAATTATTATATGCTTCATTAATACCGATGCCTGCCATGATGCCCCTCCTTTCTTCCTTGATGTCATGCGATAACTTCTGCCAATCCATTGGCAACCTGCATGTGGGCATACAAAGACATGTTTTCTTACTATTACATTAGCAT
>JAEEGL014892048.1_pt1 | contig 26053 bp, 13 predicted proteins | sample 9134231 | NCBI WGS metagenome assembly JAEEGL01 (sample SAMN16246548, study PRJNA631951) | gut metagenome | biome: gut microbiome; feature: rumen; material: fiber-attached | host: Bos | place: Iran: Karaj | collected 2018-10 | reverse complement strand
GCTGGGTATCAGCAACAATAGCGATAGTAGCGCAATGAACAGTACCTTGAACGTGAAGGACTGGGTAAATTTCTTATTGGGCCCATATGCAATCTCCGGCTGTGAGTAAATCGCTTCGCCCACAACAACATCCTGCTCCAGAGGTGGAGGGGTTGAACCATTCATGTTTTCTTCCATAATCTTCCAGGTATTAAAAATGAAATAAACTACCCAAAAGAACGAAATAGCCCCCTAATTATTACTTTTTATTAGTTAATTGTTATTAATCTCGGCAACATTAATTAATAAAATTAAAACACAAATGTAATTAGTTAATTTTTATACAAAATTATAGGCTTGAATGATGACACACCTCCACTTTGGGGACGGCTCCTGAGTCCAAAATGCAAGTAGAGACGCAAAATTTTGCGTCTCTACATAGCGAATAAATTGATTGTCAACGATTTATTCCCTTCAAACTTACGGTAATAATCGCAGCAGATTGCCGTTACTTCATCACCTTGGTGGCGCTGCTGGTGCCGTCACTATAGCGGGTGACGACGATGTTCACGCCATCGAAGGGCGTAGCGCTTGACATACCAGCAAGGTTATAGTAGGTGTGACCGAGCACTTGCTTGTCAACCACAGGCTGATCGATACAGGTGGGAGGTGTGAATGTGATGAAACTGAGCACGGGTGCAACGGCGAGTGACAAGGGATCGTCTTCGTTCTTGTACCAAGTACCAGTCTCAAGGTATTCATAGCCTTCCTCATCATAGACGAAGTGGTAGCCCGTGCATTTCTCACCCAGATCACGGTGGCACAGCAGGATGGCGATGTCATCACCGTATTCGTTGGGGAAGGGACCCACAACGGCAAAGAATTCGGTACCGGCAAGAATGTCCACGGGTTCGTCAAAGACAAACTCGGTGGCATTGACCGTGGTCGGGTCAAAGGCCAGGTTGCCAGCCTTAACGCTGGTAGAACCCAGCACTTCACCGGGCATGCCATCGGCATCGGCTGCCATAATCTTCATCTCGATATCGGCATCGGTCGAGACAGCGGTGGTCTTGCCGAAATAGACATTCACTTGCGAGATTTGAGCATCGGTGACAGGGGCGTCAAAGTGTTCGGCAAATTCACCAATACCCAGCCAATTGGTTCCGGCATAATTGCCATACCAACCCATCTCCATCATTGCCAACTCGCTATTCTCCTCGGGTGCGATGTTCCAGATTTCCTGTTCGCCGCCAGCTTGGATGGCAGTATTCACATATTCGTCAACACTTGAGCCCACATCGTTGGATACTTCAAGTTTTAACCCGTAGGTACCCTCCTGGAGATAGGTCACCGTGGGATTCTGAAGGTCGCTGGTAGCGATGTCGGTGCCATCAAAGGTCCACAACCAGGAGGTGGGGTTGCCGGTAGAGGCATCCTTGAAGGTCAAGGGCACATCGACAGGAACAAACATCATCACCCACGGCGAGAGGTAGGCACCATCGGGCAAGCCGACATGGGCAACAGGTGCCTCGGCGTGAACGTTGACATAGGCGGCACGAGACTTGGTGTCGGTCGCTGTTCCGTCGCCAACGGTGAGCGTCACGGCATAGGAACCGGCATGGTTATAGGTCACCACGGGATTTTGCTCGGTGCTGGTAGCGGGTTCGCCTCCCTCAAAGGTCCAATTCCATGTGGTGACATTGCCAATGGAGGTATTCTTGAAGTGCACGCTCTCGCCCTCGTTGATGTTGATGACAGCATCATCACCATCGTTGGCTTGCAGGATCCTAAAGCCGTCGATGGCCTCATCCTCGCCATAGTCACCTTGATAAACAAACGAGAACTGCACCTGCTTGCCGGCATATTCCGCAAGGTCAACGGTAAACCGCTCCCAGCTGGGACCGTCATAGCCTACAGTCTGCGCCCACTGGAACTGGTCGATGAGCAGTGTGGGCGTGCCATCAACGATGGCATACAGTTTCCATGCACCATAAACCAGATAAATGCCACTGGCATAGCAGTAGAACTCAAGCGTGCTGTTGGGCCTGATTTCGATGGCTGGAGAGGTGGCAGTCTCGTTCTGGCCACCAGCATAATTAAGGATCATCGAAGCGACATTCGTCAGGTCGATGATTCCGAACGACTGCGATGGGTTTCCCTGTTTCCAGGTACTGCTGCTCGTAGCCTCATAGGTCCATGTATTAAACTCGCTGGGAGTGTCCCAGCCCATCAGATAATAGGGCACAGAAGCCTCATCGGCAGCAAAAGATGCCGTCAGCCCTTGTCCCCACGCACTCATTACCGCCATAGCGGCAAAGAGCATAACAAAAGTAATCTTTTTCATAAGCAATGAATTATAATTATGGTAAAAACTATATTCCGTAAAGATTGCAGTTAAAACTGTATAGTCTTCACTGCTTGGGGGTGACAGGCATCCACAGGTAGAGTTTGTCACTGGGACGGATTTTCTCGGGGACTGCGATAGAGAAATGTTCGCCCTTGACGGTTTTCTCTACGGGCTTGAGGTCCACGCGGATTTCCTCGATGGTCAAGGGGATAGCTCCCGTGGTGGGACCTATGATCCATGCCTCATCGCCCACATGCAACTCGCCAGCCTCCATCAAGAACTCGGCTACGCCCAACTTGCTGTAGTAGCGGATGCCCTTGGCAACATAGTGCTTGACACGGGTGGCACTGGAGCCGTACTTGGCCGACCATTCACCCAGACGCTGACCCATGTAGTAGCCGTCCCAGAAGCCGCGGTTGAAGACCTTGGCGAGTCGTCCGTTCCATTCGTCAATACGTTCCTCGTTATAGGTGCCGTCGCAAATGGCACGCAACGCCTCGTCATAGCAACCGACAACAGTGCGGACATATTCGGCACCGCGCGCCCTGCCCTCAATCTTGAATACCGTCACACCGGCATCCACCATCTTGTTGAGGAAATGGATCGTCTTGAGGTCCTTGGGCGACATGATGTATTTGTTCTCAATAGCCAGTTCATCACCGTTCTCACGATCAGTAACTATATAGCCGCGGCGGCAGATTTGACGGCAAGCGCCACGGTTGGCACTGGTGTTCTCTTGATGCAGGCTCATGTAGCACTTGCCACTCACGGCCATGCACAGTGCACCATGGCAGAACATCTCCAACCTGATACGTTCGCCATGAGGGCCACGAAGGTCATTTTCTTCGATGAAATGGGAGATTTTGGTCACCTGTTCCAGGTTCAACTCACGGGCGAGGACCATGATATCAGCCCACTGGCTGTAGTAGCGCACCGCCTCGCTGTTGCTCACGTTGACCTGGGTGGAAATGTGCACCTCCACACCGATGCTGCGGGCAAACAGGATAGTCGCCATGTCGCTGGCAATGATGGCACTCACCTGGGCATCACGGGCAGCGGTGACAATCTGGCGCATATAGTCCATGTCCTCGTCATAGATAATAGTGTTGACTGTGAGGTAACTCTTCATGCCATGCTCGCTGCACCACACAGCGATAGTACGCAGGTCCTCAAGCGTGAAATTGACGCTGGAACGCGAACGCATGTTCAACCCCTCGATGCCAAAGTAGATAGCATCGGCACCGCCTTGATGGGCGGCATATAGTGATTCCCAGGAGCCCACAGGGGCCATAATTTCAAAATCGGAACGGTTCATATTCTAGTTATAATTCTAGATTTTCTAAAGATTCTTGATGATCTAGACAGATTGATTTCTTGTGATTATCTCTCTTTTTTGCCCGTGAGAATGCCCTTGATATCATAGAGTTTGTTGAGGGCCTCGACGGGGGTAAGGTTGTTGATATCGATGGTGAGGATCTCGTCGCGTATCTGGCTCAGGACGGGGTCATCAAGCTGGAAGATGGACAATTGATAACCTGTGCGGCTGCTGGCGACATCGCCCAGGTCCTTGGTCAAGGCATTATCGTTGCGGTTGTTGGTTTCCAGCTGCTTGAGCACCTCATTGGCCCGCTTGACGATGGTAGGCGGCATACCGGCTAGCTTAGCGACATGGATACCGAAACTGTGCTCGCTACCACCCTTGACCAACTGGCGCACAAACACCACCTTGCCGTTGATTTCCTTAACGCTGACGTTGTAGTTCACGATGCGCTTGAAGGATTTCTCCATCTCGTTCAACTCGTGGTAATGGGTAGCAAAGAGTGTCTTGGGCCTTGCCACATGCTCGTGAATGTGTTCAACGATGCTCCAGGCGATGGAGATACCGTCATAGGTGCTCGTGCCACGGCCCAATTCATCGAACAAAATGAGACTCCGCTGACTCATGTTGTTGAGGATGGCAGCCGCCTCGGTCATCTCAACCATAAAGGTCGATTCTCCCAACGAGATATTGTCACTGGCTCCCACACGGGTGAAAATCTTGTCCACCACACCGATGCGTGCTTGCTCGGCGGGAACGAAGCTGCCCATCTGCGCCATCAGCGTGATGAGCGCCGTCTGTCGCAACAATGCCGACTTACCAGCCATATTGGGACCCGTGATGATGATAATCTGCTGGTCGTCGTTGCTCAGGCGGATGCTGTTGGGCACGTAGGTTTCGCCAGGGGGCAACTGGCACTCGATGACCGGGTGACGGCCCATCGCGATGTCGATGTCCAGACTGTCGTCAAGCACGGGGCGGTTGTAGCGGTTTTCCATCGCTACACGCGTCAGGGCATTGAGGCAGTCGAGTTGGGCAATGATGGCGCTATCGTTTTGGATAGCAGGGATATACTCGGTTACAGCAGACACCAGTTCATTGAACAGGCGGCCCTCAATGATAAGGATTTTCTCCTCGGCACCCAGGATTTTCTCCTCATATTCCTTGAGTTCCTGGGTCACATAGCGTTCGGCATTGACAAGCGTCTGCTTGCGTATCCACTCCTCGGGCACTTTGTCCTTGTGGGTGTTGCGTACCTCGATATAATAGCCGAACACATTATTATATGCGATCTTCAGGCTCGGGATGCCCGTCTGATCACTCAGGTGACGCTGCATGGCCACCAGGTAATCCTTACCGCTACTGGAAATGTCGCGCAGTTCATCGAGCTGGGCATCCACGCCACGGCAGATGATATTGCCACGGTTGGTCTGATTGGGTGCATCGGGGTTGATTTCGCGCTCGATACGGTCACGAATGATGGCACATGGATTCAGCTGCTCGCCCAGGCTACGCAAGACCTCACATGACGACTGAGAGCAGTACTGCTTGATCGGCTCAATAGCCTGCAAGGCACTCTTGAGCTGAACCAGTTCGCGTGGGGTGATGCGTCCCACAGCAGCCTTACTGGTCAAGCGTTCCAGGTCACCGATGAGTTCCAGGCGCTCCTTGATAAGTTCCCGCCCATCGGGGTCTCGCATGAAGTGCTCCACCACGTCCAAGCGACGGTTGATAGCCTTGACATCCTGTAGCGGGAAGAGCACCCAGCGGCGCATCATGCGCCCGCCCATCGGCGAGATAGTACGGTCTATGACATCGAGCAACGACTTACCATCGTCACTCATGGGAGCCACGAGTTCCAGATTGCGGATGGTGAACTTGTCCAAGCGCACGTAGCGCTCGGCCTCGATGCGCGACAGGTGGGTGATATGTCCCAGCTGCGTGTGCTGGGTGATGTCGAGATAGTGGAGGATGGCACCGCTGGCGATGATGGCATTGTCCATCCCCGTGATGCCGAAGCCCTTGAGGTTATGAGTCTCGAAATGCTTCAACAGGCGGTCGTTGGCAGCGTCAAAGGTGAAGACCCAGTCCTCCAAGTCAAACGTCAGATAGCGTGACGAGAAAGTTGCGGCAAAACGCTGGCGATTGCTGCGCTCAATGAGCACCTCCTTAGGCGAGAAATTCACCAATAGCTTATCGACATATTCTTCCCCACCCTCGGCAGTAAGGAACTCACCCGTACTGATGTCGAGGAACGCCACACCCAGCATCTTCTTGCCGAAGTGAACGGCTGCAAGGAAATTGTTCTCCTTGCGGTCGAGCATCGTGCCACCGACGACCACGCCAGGTGTTACCAGTTCGGTGATACCGCGTTTGACGAGTTTCTTGGTCAGCTTGGGATCCTCCAACTGGTCACAGATGGCGACTCGTTTGCCGGCACGGACGAGTTTAGGCAGATAGGTGTCAAGGGCATGGTGGGGAAAACCCGCCATCTCGGTCGCTGCGGCAGCGCCATTGCTGCGTCGCGTCAGAGTAATGCCCAGGATCTCGCTGGCAGTGACAGCGTCCTGTAAGTAGGTTTCATAGAAGTCACCCACACGGAACAGCAGTATTGCATCGGGATGTTTGGATTTCATCTCGACAAACTGCTTCATCATCGGCGTATTCAACGGATCCTTAGCCATCTTGAGTCTTTCTAATTTGATTATAACTTGCAAAATTACTAAAAAGACTTTAGACTTTAGACCTTAGACTTCAGTTTTTGCAAAAAAGAGACGGTCTCGGGGAGAGGCGAAATCTGCCAGAAATTGCGGAGCATAATGACAGGCACGATATTTGCCAAGTTCAAGGGTGATGTTTATCTATACTTATACCGAAGCCGAAGGAACCGAGTCACGCCGCGTGGCTGGGGAAATCGACCATATACTGAAGCCCGCTTTTGGCGACAGGCCAGGAGCCAACGGACACCAAGCAACAGGTCCTCGCTTAAGCGCAAAGATGTTGCAAGAGTATGAAGCCGCCCGCAACGAGCTGATCAACGGCATTATTACCCCTGACATGGTAGAGCTGGTTGATATGGACAACTACGGCATTGGCCTAAACGTGAAAGCCCCCTGCGGACTGACATTATGTCATGCTGTTCAAGGCAACAATGTGAGGGCACGCATCGATATTGAGGATTTACATTATCACCAGCAGTGGAGCGGTGCCCCGATGGAGGTCATCGACCGCAGCCGCGTGGTAGAATCCTCACAGGTTTTCCTGGAACATGCCGCCGAGTGGAAAGAACAGCTTGCTGCAGCCTTCAAGGCCGACAGCAAGGGCGTGAAGATGCGCAACATGGCGATGAACAATATGGATGCCTACCTGGCTCGCTACTTCGACGGCACAGGTATCACCTACTTCTTTGACAAGCGCCATGCCGACGGGCACAAGGCCCGCCTGCTCATCCACTTGAACCGCTACAAGACCCTGGACCTGCCGATTCCCCACGACGACTTCATCAACCATCTGGACCTCATCAAGCCCTATATGGTAGAGTTTGCCTATATGGCACGAGACGGACGTTTCACGGTCCGTGGCGAGGTGCGCGACGACTGGCAACAGGCTCCGCAGCCTGGCGGCGAACCTGAGGAAGAGAAACCCATTCCTCATGGTGTAAAAGGCTTGCTTCACCGCCTGACACACAGCAACGGTAAGCAAAAAGCCGTTGAGGAGCCCAAGACCCCACTCCAGGACCTGGTTGATGAGTTTTTCCAAGGTAAGAAATGGCAATACCACCTCACCGAGGACGAGGAGGAAGGGCGCCGCGAGCTGCACATCCGCCTGAGCCGTGGTAAGGCGATGATCATCGACCTGTCCCAGGGCGGTGACATCAAGGGACGCATCGCCCACGATATGGCTTACATTACCCGTCTGGTAGAACTTGCCAAGATGTTCCCCTACCGCCTCACCGGCCCTCGCAAAAAAGTCGAATGGATTACCGCTCCCAAAGAATAAGCACCCATCTTTAAGCTTTAAACACTAAACACTAAACACTAAACTAGAATATAATGGCTATCACCATCAACACTGGCGACCTCAAGACAATTCTCGAGACCACGCCATCGACACAGAACATCCTGCTCGTGGGTAAACACGGCATCGGAAAGAGCGAAATCATCACCCGACACTTTGAGGACCAGGGCATTCCCGTCATCGCCCTGTTCTTGGGACAGATGAGTGACCCAGGCGACCTCATCGGTCTGCCCAACAAGGACGAAGCAACCGGCAAGACCGAGTTCATGCCTCCCTATTGGTTCCCCATGGATGACCAGCCCGTGGTACTCTTCCTTGACGAGATGAACCGCGCGCGTCCCGAGATCTTGCAATCGGTCATGGACCTGTCGCTCAACCGCAAGTTGGCTGGCCGCTCGCTGCCCCCTGGCAGCCGTGTCATTGCCGCAGTCAACGACGGTGAAGAATATCAGCTGACCGACCTCGACCCCGCGTTGGTATCGCGTTTCAACGTCTATTTCTTCTCCCCGACGGTGGGCGAATGGCTCTTCTGGGCTAAGCAGCACGACGTGGACCAGCGCGTGATCAACTTCATCGAGGAGCACCCCGACGAGTTGGAGAAAAACGTGGACATCAACAAGGGCACGTTTGACAAGACGCCCGACCGCCGCGCGTGGGTACGCGTGTCGGGAATGTTGAAGGCGTGCGGTAACATCACCGACATGAACCGCTTGGCCAAGATGATTACTGGCGTGATCGGAGCCCGCTCAGCCTCGATGTTCATTCAGTCGCTCAACCAGTCTCGCATGCTCACCGCCCGCGACGTGCTCAGCGACTTCGCCGCTTGCCAGCAGGACCTCTCCACCTACACCATGCCTCAGATGGCCATCATCAACGAGGGCATCTACCAGGTACTGGAACTCGGCGTGGACAGGAAGGCGGTAGAAGGCGTAGGCCGCAACCTGGTGCGTTACATCCAGTGGATGCTGAGCAACAACCGTCAAGAGGCGATTGCCCACTTCGCATCCTTCTTTGAGAACGCCACCTACCCCAACGCCAATGCTTTCATCATGATGGACTGCCGCGACGCGTTGCAGCTGATTAACCAAATGATTGCCAATCTATGACCGTCGGCGAGCGCATAAAGGCCATTTCCCAAGACTGGTTCCTCACCGAGCCGCTCATCTTTGCCGTGTTCTGTACCCACGCCCTGAAGCGTAACGACAACATGGGCTGTGACATGCGCTGCGGCAAAGGCCTCATTGAGTACAACCCCGACAAGCTGGAGCACTTCGATGACAACCAACTGGCTCTGAGGCTTAAGGCCGAGGTGGTACGCATCATCCTCAAGCATCCCTACCAGCGTCAGCCCTACAACCCGCGACGCGACGTGATGCGCCTGTCGAGCGACCTGACGTTGTGTGACAACCTGGAGGGTATGGACACCATCGGGCTGGAGCCGCCACGCATCTTCGACGTGCCGCGCGACCAAGCCTTTGAGCAGTATTACTCGCTCATGGCAGGCCAGGTGTTGCAGCTTGAACAGGATGCTGACGGTGACGGCATTCCCATTGACATGAATCTGCCCGGCGATGGTAATGGAGATGGCGACAGCCTGACCGACGACCTGCTGGAGGCCGATGCCGGAGCGTCACTGTGGGACGAGGACGAACTGATGAGCGAGAAGGTGAATCACGAGATCGAGACCGCCCAACGGTGCAACCAGTGGGGATCATTAGGTGGCGACCTGCGTGCCTTGATCGAGAGCACACTGGTGAGCAAGCAGAACTTCCGCGCCATTCTCAGCCAGTTCCGTGCCAGCATCTTGAGCACCAAGCGACACCTGACGCGCATGAGGCCCAATCGACGCTACGGTTGGGACGCGATGGGCAGCCAGTATGCCTACAGCACACGTCTGCTGGTCGCTGTCGATGTCAGCGGCAGTGTGCCCGACGAGGACATCAAGAAATTCCTCGCCGTCATCAACCGCTTCTTTAAGCAGGGCATCGAGAGCATCGAGGTCATTGAGTTTGACAGCAAAATCACCACCGAGACGCCCATAGCCCTCAAGCAGGCAGCCAACGGCATCCGTGTCATCGGGCGCGGCGGCACCAATTTCCAGCCCGCCATCGACTTCTACTACGAGCACGAGGAGTATGACGGCCTGGTGTTCCTCACCGACGGCTACGCCCCCACCCCCAAACTGCCCGACGACAAGCGCCACAAGCCGCTGGCATGGATTCTCACCACCCATGGCGGCAACGAGGACAACCTGCGCCCCTTGGGCCCCATCGTCCGCATCGAGGGACTATAAGAAACTCTCCCCTACCAGAAATTCAAACAACAATATCAACTTTATACAACATCAACAACTGTTTAAAAAAATGGTTGTTGATGTTCTTTTAGGGGCGCACCAGGAGCAAAACGCCCCATTCTTGTGCTTCTAAGGGGCTCATTCCCTCATTAAGACACCTGCCAAACAGATGTTTGCCCCATTTCCCGCACTTTACCCCTAACTTTGCAGAAAACTTATTTTTTATTATTAACAACCAAACAACAATTAAGCTTATGAAACAAAGATTCATTAAATCTGTTTTGATGGTTGCGCTGTGCATGGCCTTTGGCACCACAGCAGCACAAGTTTACACTGAGTTTAGCATGACGGGCAACCAGTCCGCAGGTGTGAAACACGCCCCAATTGGGCTAGACTTGAACAAAATGGACAAGCACCAGTATGGGAACACGACTGTCTACACTCCTAAACAAGAGTTCAAGAGCCCCAAAAAAGCCGAGCCTGGTGAGGTCACCCTGACCTTCAACCTGGAGTATGACCACAATGTTTTCATGCCTCCTTTTGATGGTGTAGCAATTTATAATGATGATTATAGCTATCGAAATCAAGCACCTTGGATGGGTCCTGATGTTGTTACCGTGGCAGTTCCCCCGGGTACATACGATTTTGCTGTGCAATATATATCTATGTTCAACTATTGCCAATATTTAGTCATCCGAGAGCAGGTTGAAGTGACCGAGGACGCCACTTTCACCCTCAACGCCGAGGAGGCCACCAATCACATCTCATTTGTCAATTACGGCCCTGACGGCAATGTGCTCAAGCACGCCTTGTTAGGCGGCTATGATGAGGAGACTGGAGAGCCCATCATTCTCGAGGAAGGAGATATTGACATGACTTATATGGCTAATTCATTATACTTAAAAGGGGCTGGTTGTGTGATCAGCAATCCTAACTTGATTGACGGTCCTACGGCCGAAGAGTACCGTACAGCACCGTTGAACGAGTATTATGTGAATGATGTCAGTGACCGCTATGTACTCACTCAGTCAAGGATGTGCACTAATGGACTAGAAGAGTGGTACTTGAGTTATTTCTCAACGGATGATGTGCATGTTGGTGTTGTTGAGAACAATCCTGAAGACTATTCTTTGTGTCATGAGGATTATCAGTTCACACCTAATCACCATGATGAAATTGGTTATGGTGCCGGTTTCTTCATCTATGAAATACACAATGGTTATTTTGGAACAACGAATGGCATAAATCTTGGTTTGGCAATGCCCAAACAAAATGACACCTACTCTATTGATATTTATAGTAGTATTCCTTTTGAGGATTCCAATTATGAAGGTCTGAAATTGTTGGCAGGTACGGGGTTTGCAGACAATATTGGTCTAGTCCCGAGTCCATGGGGAGATGAACATGATCACTATGAAGTAATGGGCAAAACGATCGTATCGCCTTTTGCAATTGAAAACGGGCAACAGGTGTTCTACAATATCGGCCATTTTGACGAGTGGGGTCCATGTGGCAAGAATGCTACTTATGCTGATAATGGAATAAAGTATCCTGCATTTTCTGCTCCGTCTGTCTTCAACTATGCTGCCGAGCAACGTTTAGGAATCATTGGCGACAATTGCCCCATCAATGCAGTTAATGTTATGGGTTACTTTAATGACTATGAAGGTGATGTCATGAAATTTAATAACAACTTTGTTGGCCGTTATGGCGAGTCGCGCATTTATGATAAAGCCGATCTGACCCAGACCCTCAAGTTCAACGGCGTGGAGATGGAAGACCCTAACTACATCCCACGTGACGGTAATGGTATTTGGGAATTCACCGTCACCAACAAAAATATCGCGGTTGATGGCCTACCGGGCGAGAACAAGACTGAAATCTATTATGACGACACCAATGAAGAGAGCGCCTGCCCCGGCATCGAGATGCTGCAATTCAGGAGTGATGCGGGCATTACTGACCGTTTTGCCACCGCTACCGAAGGCACGATGGAATTTATGGGTGCCGACTATAAATTCACTTACGATCCTAGGTATTGGATTGGTGTCTATGACTGCCAGCTGTTGGATGCCACTGTAGAGTATTCGCCCTATGGTGAGGAGAACTGGAAAGAGCTGCCGATTGAAGAAGTGCCCGAACTTTACCAGGATGGTTGGGGCTACTTCTATCGCGCTTCGCTGGCCAATGTAACTGGAAAGGCCTTCCAAGGTTGGTTTGACCTGCGTTTCAAACTGCAGAACGAGGCCGGCAACTGGCAAAAGCAGGTGGTAAGTCCCGCCTTCCGCATCGATGACCTCGTCAGCACGGGAGTCGAGGAAGTGGAGGCTGCAGGCGACGCTGTTGAGGTAGCCCGCTACATCATCGACGGCCGTGCCATCAGCGCACCCCAGGCCGGCGTGAACATCATCAAGATGAGCGACGGCACCATCAAGAAAGTGCTCGTGAAGTAATATTCATTTCTGCATAAATTAGAGAAGTGCTGGCCCCCAAAGGTCAGCATTTTTCTTTTTACCCTGTGGGGCTAATGCGAATTGCACGAATTTTTACGAATTGCTTATCAATAGACAGTTTTTTTGTCTGAAAAAATGTGTACCTTTGTGGTAAACAACAATCAACAATGAAAATGAACATCAAGCGATACCTCATCATACTCATGGCGGCAATTAGCGCTCTGACAGGCTTTGCCCGAGCCATCGACGACAAGACATTTGAGCGGCATTACAACCTCACGCCCGATGAGTTTTTCGATCAGCTCGACTCCTATATTCAGCAAGACCAAATTGACAGCGCCATGCTGTGCGCCAATATACAAGCCAGTAAATACGGCAAGGGAGATCTCACAATACAGGAACTTGAGGCCTGCGCTACCGCATTCAGATATATAGGCGTGGAGTATCTCGTTTGTTTTTACAACTATCAACTCGCTGCCGAAAACCTGCTGAAAGCCGAACAACTCGCCGATAAATATCAATTCGCGATACGGGCCCAAATTGCAAACGATCAAGCCATATTGGCTGCTATGCAAAACGACCTGGAAAACAACTTTGCCTACAACCAGGGTGTGAAGGAAAGTTTTGTCAAAGCATCCTACCTATTGATAGAGACATTAAATCAACACAATACTGAAATCGACAGAGCAACTTTGGAAATCATATTATCCAACCTGCTATACCTTGCCCTCAAGTTTGACAAAGCCAACGAGGTGACCGAAGTTGTCAAGGCTTACCGTGAGGCTCAAAAACGATATGGCACCAGTTGCAATGTCGCCGAGGTGTTCTGCAATGCGATTGATTATTACAACGCAGGAGATTACGACAAGACGTTTGGGGCCTTGCAGGTACCGCTAAACCGTCCAAAGTTTTTCAGTGAGCAAGACTATAAACAAGTCGTGGTCATAGTCAAGATAGCCCAATATGCCGTGTTGCTTAAATGCGGCAAGCGGGCAGAGGCATTGAATCTGATGATGCAACAGGAACAGTCCTTTCGGGAACAGGGGATGCCCTTTGAACAGTTGGAGGCATTGCAACTCATCTGGCAGCATTACCAGGCTGACGGCAACAAGGCGATGGCCGATAAATATGCCCTGCAATACTACATTACCAAGGACGAGTTCATCAACAAGAGCAAGGTGGGCAAGATGGACCAGGCGAAACTCAATCTGGAACTAGAGCAGACGCGCGAGCGCATCAGCGAGATGAGCCATCGCCATCAGATACAGACCATCATGCTATGGAGCACCATTATCATCGCTTTGCTGGCTCTAGCCCTGCTGGGCATACTGTGGGTGAACTACCGCAGAACCAAGCGCACCAACCGTCTGTTGTATGAGAAGAACATCGCTCTGCTCAACGAGGGCAAGGAGCTTCGCCTCACTGCTACACCCGCACCCGCTGCTGAACATGCCGACGCGCACGACCAAGATGGGCCCACTCAAGCCGATCGAGACCTGATGGACAAAATCACGGCAGTGTTGGAGTCGTCGCCCGAGGTCTATGGCGAGGATTTCTCGCGTCAACGCCTCGCCGAACTGGTTGACAGCAACGTCAAATATGTGTCCCGTGCCATCAATGCATGCAAGCAGTGCAACTTCTATATGCTGCTCAACGAGTACCGCATCAAGGAAGCCTGTCGCCGTCTGATGGACACCGAAGGTTACGGCAGTTACAGCATTGAGGGCATCGCCAACAGCTTGGGGTACAAATCTCGCAGCAACTTCGCCACCGTGTTCAAGGACTTTGTGGGTCTTACCCCCTCGGCATTCCAAAAAATGCACCGCGAACAAGGCACTAAGCACACACTCCGAGGATTAACACCTCCTCGGGAATAAACCGATAAAAGTGCTAAATCGGGAAAATATTCATCGTTTTAGCATCTGAATCGCGATAAAAGTGCTAAAACGAGCAAAATTTCATCGTTTTAGCACTCGAATCCAAATATTAAGTACTATCTTTGCAACTCAATAAAGGAGATAGCACAATGAATATTGGACAACAAATTATCGGCAGGAAAAATGAGATTGAGCGCTTGAACAAATATGCTCAAAGCAACCAAGCAGAGTTTATTGCAATATATGGACGGCGTCGTGTAGGCAAAACCTATTTAATCAACAATGTGTTCCGCTCGCGACTCGCATTCTCAATGACAGGCATCATTGAGGGCAACAAGCATGCCCAAATGCAGGCATTCATCGACGCGATGGACCTCTTAGGCAACCATATGGAGCGCCCTGCCAACTGGCACGAAGCCTTCAGAATACTTCGCCATTTCCTCATTCCACGCATTAAGCCAGGAGAACCTTGTATAATATTCATTGATGAATTGCCGTGCTTTGACACCAGAAAGTCCGATTTCATCGAAGCATTAGGACATTTTTGGAATAGTTGGGCATCGCTGCAACCCGAAATAAAGTTGATTATATGCGGTTCAGCCACCTCATGGATGATGGATAATGTAATAGACAGTCATGGTGGCCTGCATAACCGCATCACCCACGAAATTCACTTGCGGGAATTCACCCTTGCAGAAGAAGAAGAATACTTGATTTCCAAAAGATTTCGTTGGGACCGTAATCTCGTGCTGCAAACCTATATGGTGATGGGAGGCGTGCCTTACTACCTCAGTTTATTGGACCGCGATATGAGTTTGGCACAAAACATTGATGCCTTGTTTTTTAACCCCGACGGTGAGATGCACCGTGAGTTCCATCGCCTCTACAAAACGTTATTCTCAACTCCAGATCCATACATCACTATTATTGAGGCCTTGTTCAAGAAAAAAAAGGGCCTCACCCGCAACGAGATTGCAGACGCTTTGCAGACCAATGCAAACGGACGTCTCTCCAAGATGCTGCGGAATCTTGTGGATTGCGACATTATACGTTTCTATCCGACAAAGCAAAAAAAACTGTCAACCCGCAACGGCTTGTATCAATTGATGGACTTCTTCTCTTTATTCTATCTTCAATTTATGAAAGGCACCATCAACGACGCACAATTTTGGAGCAAAAACATGCATACACCCAAGATAAACACATGGCGGGGATTGACTTTTGAACGTATCTGCATGACGCACATTGACCAAATCAAACACGCCCTGCACATCGACAGTATTAGCACTACATTTTACTCCTGGCGTTCTGCTCACCAAACTAACCGAAACGCCCAAATTGACATCGTTATTGAACGAGCCGATAACATGACCAACATCTGCGAAGCCAAATACAGCGAAATTCCATACAGTATCAGCAAGGATGAGTACAATAAGTACCTCAACCGCATGGCAGCGTTTAAGCAAGAGACTCATAATAGGGGTGGTATCATACCAACTTACATCACCTCGGGGGGCCTTGTCCAAAACAATTACTCCGATAATCTAGGACTCAAAGACCTATCGATAAACGACTTGTTCTAATACAAAGAAATAGAACGACCTTATCTGGCAAAATATGATTGCAATCAAGTACTTCCCGCAAAAAACTGAAAACTGAAAACTGAAGACTGAAAACTTTTTACTATCTTTGCAGGTTAAAACGCTAATTTTGATATGAAGAAAGACGACGAACTGGAAGGCATGGACACTCAGGAGCCTACCGAGGATCCCCAAGGTAACGACAACGGCAACGATGCCCCCACCCCCGACGGTGGTGACGGCGGCGATGACGGCAATGAGCCGCAGGCCCACTCCAGTTACCAGGTGCCTAAAGATAAAAAGCTGCAGCTCAGCGGCATGTACGAGAATTGGTTTCTCGACTATGCTTCCTATGTGATTCTCGAGCGTGCCGTGCCTCACATCGAGGACGGCTTCAAGCCCGTGCAGCGACGCATCATGCATGCCATGAAGGAGGCCGACGACGGCCACTTCAACAAGGTGGCCAACATCGTGGGCTTGACGATGCAGTACCACCCTCACGGTGATGCTTCCATCTACAGCGCATTGGTGCAATTGGGACAGAAGGAGTTGCTCATTGACACCCAGGGTAACTGGGGCAACATCCTCACCGGCGACGGGGCGGCTGCTGGCCGTTACATCGAGGCCAGATTGAGCGAGTTTGCCCTCGATGCGGTTTATAATCCCAAGGTGACAGACTGGGGACTGTCTTACGACGGCCGCAAACGCGAACCGCTGACGCTGCCCGCCAAATTCCCCTTGCTGCTGACGCAGGGTGCCGAAGGTATCGCCGTCGGCCTGTCGTGCAAAATTCTGCCGCACAACTTCAACGAAGTCTGTGATGCGGCCATCAGCTACCTGCTCGGCGAAGAATTCCACCTCTACCCCGACTTCCAGACGGGTGGCTATATCGACGTGAGCCACTATAATGACGGTGAGCGCGGCGGCTATGTTCGCGTGCGTTCCAAAATAGAGAAACTTGACAACAAGACATTGCTGGTCAAGGACGTCCCCTATGGCAAGACCACCAGCACGGTCATCGAGTCCATCCTCAAGGCTGGCGAGCGCGGCAAGATCAAAATCCGTAAAGTCGAAGACAATACCAGCGCCACGGCCGAGATCATCGTCTCCCTCCAAGCTGGCACGAGCAGCGACATCGCCATCGATGCCCTGTATGCCTTCACCGACTGTGAAATCTCCATCTGGCCCAACTGCTGCGTCATCAAGGACCAGAAACCACAGTTCCTCACCGTGAGCGACGTGCTGCGCTACAGTGTAGACCGCACACGCGACATCCTGCGTCACGAACTCAACATCCAGCGCGGCGAGACCATGGAGGCCCTGCACAACGTCTCACTGGAGAAAATCTTTATCGAGGAACGCATCTACAAGGACAAGGAGTTTGAGAACGCCAAGGACCAGGAAAAGGCCCTCAAGCACATCGACAAGCGTTTGAAGCCCTACAAGCCGCAATTCTACCGCGAGATTACCCAGGACGACCTGTTGCGCCTGCTCGAGATCCCGATGAAGCGCATCATCAAGTACAACAGTGACAAGGCCGAAGAGAACATCGCGCGCCTGAAGGAACGCATCGAGGACATCGACTACAAGCTGGCCCACCTGACGGAGTACACCATCGAGTGGTACGATGGGCTGAAGACCAAGTACGGGTCCAAATACCCGCGCCGCACCATCATCCGCGAGTTTGACACCATCGTCGCCAGCAAGGTCGCCGAGGCCAACCAGAAGCTCTATATCAACCGCGCCGACGGCTTCATCGGCACGTCGTTGAAGAAGGACGAGTTTGTGTGCAACTGCTCGGACATCGATGACATCATCATCTTCTACAAGGACGGCAAGTTCAAGGTCACCAAGGTGGCCGAAAAAATCTACGTGGGCAAAAACATCCTGTACCTGAACGTGTTTAAGAAAGGTGATGACCGAACTATATATAATGTGTTGTACCTGGATGGACGCGGCGGAACGACATACATGAAACGATTTGCCGTGACAGGTATCACGCGCGACAAGGAGTATGACATCACCCAGGGTAAGCCAGGCAGCAAAATCGTGTGGTTCACCGCCAACCCCAACGGCGAGGCCGAGGTGCTGCGCATCACCCTCAAGCCCAAATTCAGGTTGAAGATCCTGCAGTTTGATGTCAATCTGGCGGATCTGGCCATCAAGGGCAAGCAGGCACGTGGCAACATCGTGACCAAGAATGAGATTCACCGCATCTCGCTTAAGGAGGCGGGCCAATCGACGCTGGGCGACCGCGAAGTGTGGTTCGATCCGGACATCCTGCGCATCAACTACGAGGGCCACGGACGTTCGCTGGGCCTGTTCGGTGGCGACGACCGTATCCTGGTCATCATGCAGGGCGGTGAGTTCTACACCACCAGTGCCGAGGCGACCAACCACTATGACGAAGGCATCCTGCGCATTGAGAAATTTGACAAGGGCAAAGTGTGGACAGCCGTGCTTGACGATGCCGACCAGGGACACCCCTACGTGAAGCGTTTCACCCTTGAGGACAACACCAAGAAGCAGAGCTTCATCGGCACCAATCCCGAGTCACACCTGTTGCTGCTCAGCGACGAGCCGTGTCCGCGCTTCGAGGTGAAGATGGGTGGCGGCGATGCCTTCCGCGAGCCGTTCATCATTGACGCTGAGGAGTTTATCGGTGTGAAGACCTTCAAAGCCAAGGGGCGCCGCGTGACCAACTGGGAAGTGGCCAACATCACCGAGATTGAGCCGCGTGAGCCGGCACCCGTCGAGGAAGTAGAGCCGACTGTGGCTACGCCCGACGAGGACGACAACAGCACCAAGCCCATCAACGACGGCATCAGCCAGGACGAAGTGCTCGACAGCTTCACTGGCCAGCAGCGCATCCCCTTTGACGAAGAATAACAACAAAAAAGGAAGACAATATATACAATAATGACAATGCTTGCCAGATTCACACCCTGCGGGGCTAATGCGAATTTCGCTAATCGCTTAGATTTCACGAATTGCTTGTTTTTAGAATTCGCGGAATTGGTCAAATTCGTGAAATTCGCATTGAAAAAAGCGCTCGGTCGCCATAGTGTTCATTGTCTTCCCCTTCTGATTTTCAGCTTGTTTTGCAGCTTGCCGATGACGGGTCAGGAGCAGGTGTCGATGTTTATCATCGATGCGGGCTATGCTTCCATCCACGACAGCTACTTGACGCCCATTACCTACGACGGACTGAACCTCGCACTGGGCTATGAGACGGTGCGGCCCTTGAAGGCGCGCCCCGAGACGTGGCTGTGGCAGCTCCAAGTGGGAGCAGACTACAACCACGTGGAAAATCCAGCCAAGAACAACGACTTGGACAAGCTGATGGGTGACATCACCTTCGGCATGCAGCGACAGTGGCGACAACTCGTTGCTCACCGTGTGGACGTGTCGGTGGGCCCGATGACCCAACTGCGGGCGGGCATCGTCTATAACGAGGTCAACAGCAACAACCCTGTGTCCGTCAGGGCACACTGGAACGTGGGAGCGACGGCCATGGCAGCCTGGCACACGCGACTGCTGCGTAAACCCATCACGCTGCGCTACCAGATGCAGCTGCCCGTGGCGGGAGTATTTTTTGCACCGGAGTATGACGAGAGCTACTACGAGATCTACTTGGGCAACCACAAGAACCTAGCCCACCTGGGTTGGTGGGGCAACCGCTTTGACATGACGAACTACCTGGGTGTTGACCTGCACATGGGCAAGACTACCCTGCGCATCGGTTATCGCAACCGCCTGGAACACTGGACCGTCAACCATCTCAAGGTCCACGACTTCACCCACTCTCTGGTCCTCGGCATCGGGCACTGAGCTCACTAACTCTCGCAGCGTTAAAGGTTAAAGAACGAAAACAATAAATACAATAATAACAATGCTATCCAGATACATTCCCATCGGGGCTAATACGAATTACGCCGATTTCACGAAGTATTTATTATTAAAATTCGTGGAATTCGTGAAATTAGCGTTTAAAACCGGGCGCGGATGCCATAGTATTTATTGTACTTATTGTCTTCTTTTTCTGTGCAGTATTGCGGTTGTAGGCTGTGCCGAGAAGGACGAGTTTGAGCGGGACCAGGTGGGGAACTTCGAGGCGCTGTGGAGCATCATGGACGAGCACTACGCTTTCTTTGACTACAAGGGAGTGGACTGGAACGCGGTGCATCAGCGTTACCGTACCCGCGTGTCTAACGAAATGACCGACAGGGAATTGTTCGACATCTGCGGCGACATGCTCAAGGAGCTGCGCGACGGACACACCAACCTCATCGCCAGCCACGACGTGTCGCGCTACTGGATATGGGAGCAGTGGCCCGTCAACTACGACGAGCGCCTCATCGACCAGCATTACCTCAACTTTGACTACAAGAGGGCCAGCGGCATCAAGTACCAGATCCTGCCCAGCAACTTCGGCTACATGTACTACGGCTCCTTCTCATCAAGTATCGGCGAGGGAAACCTCGACTTGATACTCAGCTACTTATCAACTGCCGACGGCCTCATCATCGACGTGCGCGACAACGGCGGCGGCTTGCTGACCAACGTCGAGAAACTCGTCTCACGATTCATCGACCAGCGGACGCTGGCGGGCTACATCTGCCACAAGACGGGCCCGGGCCACAACGACGTGAGCGAGCCCTATCCCTACTACTTCGAGCCGACCCGCAACCACATCCACTACCTCAAGCCCGTGGTAGTGTTGGCGAGCCGCGGCTCCTTCAGCGCAACCAACAATTTTGTCTCTATCATGAAATCACTCGACCAGGTCACCGTCGTGGGCGACACGACGGGCGGAGGCTGTGGACTACCCTTCACCAGCGAGCTGCCCAACGGCTGGCGCGTACGCTTCTCGTCTTGCCCCATCATGGATGCACAAGGCAGGTTGACGGAGTTCGGCGTGGCCCCCGACGTCCGTATCGACATGGACCTTGACGACCGCGCGCATGACGCCATCCTCGACCGCGCCATCGACATCCTCACCGCCGCCACCAGGCCTTAAACCACACCCACTACCCACACGGAAAACGATAAATACTCAGGCATCCGCATTCTATTGAAAAACAACTGAGCACATCCTCTTGCTGCATCAACGCCCCCCGACCCCCTCTAGTCTTAGAGGGGGAGCTGCTAGCGCACTTTTTTTTGAAAAACAACTGAAACAAAAGCCATCGCCACTGTAGGGCCTCGCCTTGGCGTGGCCGTCATGGTTTTAAAAAACAAGAAATACAAGAAAAACAATATATTGATTATCAATAAAATATGTTTGTCCTTTTTTTGTATTTCTTGTTTTCTACCCCCTGCGGATACCTCACTAAACTCTAAACTTTAAACTGCGGGCAGCGCCCGCATCTCCTATCTGTCATTTTTTTTAGACATAAGCATTATCTGGGTTGATTATTCGTGATAACACGGAAAAACTAAAAATATTTGGCATAAAAATTGCACATAACAAATTTTGGCAGTAATTTTGTACCTTGATATAGAGGAGAACTATCATAGATTAGGAGATAGGTCATGCAGTAAAGGGTGTAACTGAGAACAAACCGCTACTTCATCAAGAGCAGCTAACTAAGTGTTTTTTTCAAGCCACAAGCCTGCAATGCGCCGCCCCCAATTTGATGATAAGTTACTGAACACGAGATTATTTAACCTTATTTAATTAATTAAATTGTGGATAATATGAAAATGAAACTATCAACTTTGTTGTTCGGCCTGCTCCTGGCAGTAGGCTGGGCAAGTAGCGCATTTGCACAGTCATCCCCGAATAATCATTCGGACGCCGTGCATCCCAAGAGCTACTACGACGCGCTGACCTACACGTGGGAGAACCCCAACGATGGTGAAGGCCTCCGTACCAGCAAGTCAACCGACTTGGCTACCGATCCTTACCAGATCTACGAACTCCTCAGGTTCGTCTATGGTAACCCCGCATTCCCCGGCCCCAAGTACGCTGGCTACAACTATGACGGCACCGTACGCGAGGATCCCGTTTCTTATGGTCCCATTCGGGGCTGCTGGAACATTGTCGCTGCTAGCAATCCCAGGGACATTACTATTAACATAAGCCAATACAGTGCACGCTATCCTGTCCTTATTAACTCGATTGAAGTCAGGGCTGGAAATAATGCCATTGATGGCTGCAGTTGGACTTATAATTCAATCACAGGGCGCTTCGCCCCCACAAGTTGGAATTTGACTACTGGCGATTACACAACTTATGGCAATAGTGATTACCTCTATTTTAGGAGCACTGGAGGTACCATCACTATCCCTGCTGGACTTCTTGAAGACTACACCGATGTCCAGGTTGTGATAAGAGCTAGAAGTTATGACACTGACTATTCTGACTACAAAATCACTGTTAACGGCTCACAGCAAACCCTCACTTCCACATCATACAGAAACTACACCTGGAACGTCACTCTGCCCGCTAAGACTGAAATTCCTTTTGTAAAGGGCACTGTAGCCACTCCTTATGAGGATGGTTACACTGCGCTGATGGTTTCAGTTTATGATGATGCTAAAAAAGATACATCAGAGCCTTCTCAAGGTTCTTATTTCTCTACTGTACAGCAATTCATTAATTACATCACTCCGAGAATCAAGTCTGTACAGTTGTTGACCGATGGTCTGCGCATCGGTAGTGTTGAGGAACAGACCAGTGGCACCGTGTTTAACTGCTCGGGCACCTACAACAAGTTCTTTATCATCGGTAAGGGACAGGCTCGTGAGAAGTCTGATTTGAACAAGAACGATGCTTATGGCAATAATTGGGAGATTGGTGAAGCCTATCCTTTCCAGACCATGTTTGAGCAGTTCAGTCCCACCACGACCGACAAAGATGCTGATATCAAGGACTTCTACACCGAGATGCAGGACGGTCACGTCTATAGCGTTGTTCACGATTGCGGTACTATTCTCCAAGAGGAGCACCAGTTCTCGATGTCGGGTAATACCGGTACGCAGAGTTACGCCATGTCGGGCCTGAACTTCTTTATCCCTGACTACCGTCTGAAATTCTGGACCACCAGGTCAGGTTCTCGTACCGTTGACGGTCGTGACATCACTCCCTATCAGACGGCTGACTCTCAAGGCAAGGATGGAGGAACGTTCTCTTCTAATAGTGACTGGCATGCTTGGTGGGCTAACTACAATCCCGACTACGCTCCCAAGGTTGGTATCTACAAGATTACCCTCGAGGCTAACGCCAAGAAGGCTGCCGGTTATGACATTGATGATCCTGATTCCCGCCAGTATGACGTAACCCTGAACTGGGTATCGTCGCTCAACGAGTTGTCGGGCGAAATGGTGCCTCAGACCTATGAGATCTACATCGTTCACTATAACGACGACGGTACCGAGACTCAAGAGTACCTGACCACCGTAACCGATGAGACCACTTACACCTATCAGGTACCACAGGAGGACGAGAGCAAGACAATCACTTACATCATCAAGGGCTATCCCACTCCCTCTAACGACAGCAACTATCCCTCGTTCGTGGCTTGGAGTAACCTCGACGACGTGGTTATCCCCGGCTTGAACGACTTCCTGAACCTCATTCTCGACCACTACGAGAGCGACTTCGTGATCGGCGACGCCATTGGCACCGAGAAGAACTACTACCGCAACTTCATGCATGTGGCTGCCGAGAACGAGGACAATGCCCTCACCCGTGAGCGCATCAACGCTGGCGAGAACCTCTTCACCCTCTATCGCTATGAAACGGCCAAGCCCGATGCCTTGACTGCCGTCGGCAATCTTGAATTCTGGGATAGGAATGACGGCAAGAGGGTTGCCTACGGCTTCTCCTTCAACAATGATAATCCTCAGGTAGTTGAGGACTACACCCTCAAGACCAATAACAACCAGACCATCACCAATGCCTACAGCCACGATAAGTTGGGCATGCCGATTAACACCTCTGGATTTGACCTGCGCATCAAGGGCAACGGTGACGTTGTCATCCAACCCAACGGCTATGATGTCAACTTCTACGAGATCAGCGTTTACAACGAGAGTAACACCCTCGTTGCACACTGGCAGGTAAGTAACGGTGATGTCACCAGCCTGGGCTGGTATCTGTCACCCGGTTCAAAGTGGATTCGTGATGCCGGTACCGACTATTACTACCTGGAGGGTGGCGGCTTCATCGCTATCCCCGACATGCTCAACAACAATGAGCTGAGAGTCGTTGTCAGGGCATCGCGCGACGAAGGCAAGCTCGGTCAGATCAAGGTCAACGACCACACCCTGACCGTGAACTCAACCAGCGCACAGAACTACGAGTGGACGCTCACCGACAAGTATTACAAGTATGTCAGGGTTCTCAATAGCAACGAACTCACCGCTGGCGAGTACCTCATCGTCAATGAGGGCGAGAGCGTAATCTTTGACGGTTCTAAGGGTGTGCTTGATGCTGCTTACAACAACCTCAATGTTGATATTCTCACGACGGGTGATACCCATGAGATCTTTGAGAGCGCACTGATTGATAATGCCACCTTCACCATCGACCCGGCTGCAGGTACCGTCAAGAGTGCCAGTGGTTTCTACATTGGCTTGACCGCTAACAGCAATGGCTTGAGGCAGAGCACCGAACCTATCATCAACGTCATCTCGGTGGACGGTATTGAGGCTCACATCAAGAACCAAACTGCTACTGTCAGGGAGCTGCGCTACAACGCTTCGAGCGGTGCCACCGGCAAGCGTTTCCGCTACTACCCCGAGGGTACCCAGCAGGCCATCCAGCTCTACAAGAAGGTAGAGACCACCAAGCCCGCTGGCGAGAGCATCGTTCGCTTGGGTAGCCTCCCGATCATCGACCAGTTCGCTGTCAGCGTTGCCGATAATGAGCATCCTAACCGCTACGGCTACGTGCTCAAGTATGAGCCCAAGCAGGGTGCTACAGGCGAGGCCGCCAAGCCCAAGACCAGTAGCCACATTGAGGTTCCTGTTCAGAAGACCGGTTCGGTTGTCAACGGTTTCTATACCGAGAGCCAGGTTGCACAAGACGTGGATCACAACACCATCACTGTTGACAACATCACTGCCGACATGCAGATGAATCTGTCGAACACTAACTCGGCTATCTTCTACTACTCGATCCTGAACAAGCAGGAGGCTGTGCCTCACATCACCGCCGACTCGGTTGACTACGTATCCAACCTGCAGAACGATAACTTCGTTTATCAGGAGATGTTCAAGAAGTCACCGAATATCAACGACAGGTACAATGCCGGTGAGCACCACTACTTCGATGGTAAGGTCGTTCAAGGCGAATATGGTGACATGGGTATGACTTATGTTCCCTTCATCACCACACGTGCTATCGAGCGCTTCTACTTCGTTGAGGACTCCTTGCACAACACCTACGGCTCACCCATCTGGGTCACCAGTGTCGGTAAGGTTGACCTTGATGGTACCGAGGTACAGCGTCAGATTGGTAAGTGGTCAGGATGGACTTACACCGAAAACGGCAACGAGATTGAGTGCAGTGAGTATCGCGTACGTATGGATGCTAAGTGCTACCTGCCCAGCCCCACCGCTTCTAACGTGGACTACGAGCCCTACTTGTGCCGCGTTTGGGTAAGTTACAACAACCTGCGCAACTACAGCAAGGGCGCCGACGGATACTTCGTTGACGGCGGTAAATACAATAGCAACCTCATGTGGCTTGCCGATGTTGACGTCAATCCCGACATGCTTACCGACCAGGGTTATTACCATGTTGTCTATGGCAACATCGGTCAGCAGGAAAGCTACACCAACCAGTTGATCTTCGGCGCTGACAACAACGCCAAGCCCGAAATCATCGTTCGCTTCTACTACAAGGCTAAGGGTGCTACCGTTGCGCCCACGACCCTGAGAGGCAACAGGGACGGTGAAGAAGGCAAGATGTTCAATGCCAGCGAAGGCTCGATATCACCGGGTGTTTTGACCGCAGTTAAAGAGGTCGTAGTCACTGGTGAGGTTGTAAGCCGTACCTATGTGAACGCACAGGGTATGAAGAGCGACAAGCCGTTCAACGGCATCAACATCGTGATCACCCGCTACTCGGATGGCACGACAAGCACCACCAAGGTGGTTCGCTAATCTAAAAAGGTAGTTATTATATAACTAACATAAGATTAATAATTTTTCATAACCACAGTAACTATTCCAGGGG